>Ga0116231_10005576_pt1 | contig 24703 bp, 18 predicted proteins | sample S1TSphgellanicum_2_FD_89695 | JGI IMG/M metagenome (GOLD analysis project Ga0116231, IMG submission 89695) | Host-associated microbial communities from peat moss isolated from Minnesota, USA - S1T2_Fd - Sphagnum magellanicum MG | ecosystem: Host-associated > Plants > Peat moss > Unclassified...
TATAATTAAATTTTATTATATAATTTAGTTCATATTTATTTATTTATAATTTTTAATATTTAAATAAAAAAATTTTTTTTTTTATTTTTGTTGTTTTTTTTTTTTTTTTTTTTTTTTCAAATTTTATTTTTATAATTATATTTTTTAAAGGAAAAAAAAGGTAAGATCTCAAATCAAATCCTTCCTTCATGTGGACTTGTCTGAAAGTGGATGAAGAAATCATGCAATATTGCAAAAATTGAGTCAAGTAGTAGTACTACTACTACTATTACTACTCATGAGTCATGAAGCATACGAGGTTGTTTTTTTTCCTTCAATGCATGTCAGTTTTAGGGCAGACCCAATGGACTCTTTTTTCCTTGGGGGTTTTAATAATGGCTTTTTTTGGTTGACAAAAATGGCACTATAATAATAACTTCAAACTGGGATTGGTGTCATAAAAGAACCAGTTAAAGAACAAGTTAAATTACAAAGTGACAAACCTCTGACAAAACCTTTGAAAAAAAGGCCAAATACACTACTAGTGTAGATAAGTATAATAATAATAATGATAATAATACAACACCAAAAGTCTAGTGTAGCATATTACTATTATTATTGTGTGTGCAAAAATAATAATTGTGTCAGTTGAGTTTCCTTCAAGGACTCAGCAATATTGCCATGAAGCCCAAACCAGAGTAGTTAGTTTATAACTATGGTTAGTAGGTTAGTAGTTTGCTTAATCACCATGGTTAGTTAGCTATGGGGCAAACAATATAAATGAAAAATTGTCTTCTGTCCCTTACACCATCCATCCTGCATTTTTGTGCACTTGTTGCCATTTGGGGCTGTTTTTCTTCTTCTTTTTTTTCTTTTTCTTTTTTTTTTGTCCTCGCTAAATTTATTTAGCTAGTTGGAGAATTTTTTTTATATTTTTATTTCAGAATGGCTAAAAGATATTGTGTTTTTTGGGTTTTATCTAGTTGCCAATTTTCACTTTTATTATTTTATTTTATTTTTGGGAGGGGGGAGGAGAAACAACTGCCAGATTTCTCTATTAGGTTTTAGCATAAAATGTGAAGGATGATTAAAAGTTTTTTTTTTCCTCTCATATGCTTTGTATAGCCAAATTTGGCTAAACTGTCGTACGGATGATCACCACATCAGCTACATCACAAAAGTGAGAAAATAAAAGGGGAAAAAAAAAAAAACACTGGAAGTGATTAACTCTGACCCATGACTTTTAGGCTATATGTAATAGCCAACCATTAGCTAATATGGCAAGTACAAAGCATTAATGGCAAATGTCAGTAGCCAGCCTAATATGCCAATTTTTTTAATTTTTTAAATTATTTTTTTTAAAAACACTAAAGAGTCCAAAAACTAGAAAAAAGGAATGTTTCTAGAAGGTATACTTAAGGGTGTCCACGTGAAGAGAGGAGTGGTTACCAATCAATGGTTTGGTCAGTGGTCAGGTGAAGGTGACCACTGGAAAGGTGCTATTCTGGTGGAGGTGAGATATAGAAAAACAAGCAGCTAGTGGCATAATGGCATAGCCTTTTTCTTTTTTTTAAATGTATATTTAAGTATAGCCATAATATTTTGAATGAAGTATAACAACCATATATATATATATATATAGTCATTCATTGTATGGTATACCCTAGTGCATTGGAAGATCCCCAAGTATAGCCTTTCAATGCACCTACCACTCATAACATGTGCACCTTTACCACATGTTAACTAACAATCATCAATTTTATCCCATATGGTTTGCTCAATGTTTTCACCCTTTCCAACTATCGAGGTGGGCCAAAGGGGGAGACACGACATCTTCACATAAAATCTTAGGTTTTGGCAAGTTACCAAAGTTTCAAATTTTTGTTTGTGATAGATCACTAAATGAATGTAACTTTGTACCTTCGTTGTGATTCATCCACAATCGAGTAATTCGAATGTATTTCCAATGGCAAATGCATTGGTGAAACATTGGTTCACATAATCGAACAACTAGATAAGTAAATGAAGCTAGAGTGAACCAACATGCAATAACACAACATGCATCAAATGCATTTTATGACTTGGTTGTGGATGAATATATGGTAGTTGTCTTTGGTAACCCCTTATGTGAAAAATACATCCTATATATCGATATATAATAAATAGGAAAATATGTGATTACTATGTAAGCAGATGATTTATACATTCATCCATAAGTGCACGTTGTTTTTAACAACTTATTTTCAAGTTGTTAATATGTAGGTAGTAAAAATAATAACCAAGCTAGCTTACCACCATGGTTATCTATGGAGTTGGAACTTGATAGACGTTTGATTTTTAACCACTTACAATCCATAGTTCATTGTGCATTGGAGCTTAATAGGTGTTGCTTCATTTTTGCTAGGAGATGAAACATCTACCTACCAAACAATTGAAACTAGGAACAAATAAATATCAATGGGGGGAGGGTGTGTGGCAAGGGGTTCATAAATAAACAAAACTTGCAAACTCCCATGTTAACATCACCACTTTCATGCCCACGACTTGTAAGATGGATATATATATATATATATATATAACTTTTTTTTTAAAACTTTTTTTTAAGGTTGATTTTTGTTATTTTCAACCTTACACAAGGTTTAGTTATGGTTATTTCAACCCCTCCTTTTGCCGCATCTCACCTATCTTGAAATGAAAAAGCTTCCAATTTCCTTAATATCAACCATTGATTCACTAAATTTCTCTACATACTTTGACATGTAGTCATCAATCCCTTGTTGATGTGATTGTTGTCATTTACACTATAAAACGACATATCTTCAATCGCATAATGTTTTGCTTCAAAATTCATGAAGGGAATAACATCGTGAATGCCACTTCTTCACCCCTTGCACCTTGGAATCCATTATTATGAATGTTAAGTTTTAATATTCAATATTTTCAAATCTCAAGTTTTTTGTTTTTGCTTGGCAAATTGCAATTTAATTTGTCATTTGCAAGTTGGAATTTGATTTCACAACAATTTGACAATTTGCAATATCTTTGTTGTTGAGCCATGAACTTGACACGATTTTCATTATGCAATTTCTCCAAGCTTTCGAAACTCAATTTGATTTCATGATTCGAGCTTGTGATTCACAATGAGTGTCATAATCCATTACTTGCCAAATTACTCAAAATTATTTACAATTGATTGTCTAACATTGTTGTTGAATTTGAAACTATTAATTATCCCTAATAATTTTAGGAATAATTCTTTTTTTTAATCATTTTTTTTTCACTTTCCACTACTTCTCATGTATTACCAAAATTTTGAAGTCAATGTTGATTATGTGGTTATCAATTTAGCCCAAGAAAAAGCAAACATAAGCAATATTAACCCCCAAAAAAAAAATTAAAAAAATCATTATATGAAATGAATGAAGTTTCCAAGATTGATGGGTTGCAAAATTTCCTTGGGAGAAATCTATTAATGTAGATTCTAACAGGAAGGTGTAACAAGTTGAGTGCAAAGTTTATAGCACAATTGAAGGTTGAGATAAGATTATGGTACTACTCAAGTTAGATTTTTTTTTTAAAATGATGGTTGAAAGGAAAGTCACTATTACATATGTGGGTGTGCATGGCAATAAAGGGAATTATGATATTACATTTTGAAAACAAATCAACATGTGTTCAATAAATGTTTTTAGGTGCAAAAGGGGAGGGATTCATTTGATAATAGGTTAGTGAAATTGTTGCTATGAAAAAGAAAAAAACATGTTTACTTTGTAATCAACTTCTAGTTTTTTTCCCAAGGCAAGCCCATAACTAAATATGATTAGATGCAATTTGTTTTTACTTTTTTCAAATTGTTTAACCACTCATTCTAGCACTAGAGGTTTGTTGTGGTACATGTAGTTTTGCAAACATGTACCACAACGATTGAAACCATTGCTTAATTTTATGTATGTAACAATGTAGGGAAAAAAACTAAAAATGGAGTTGTTTTTATACAACTTTATTTTCTATATATGTTGATATACATATTTTGAAAATTTGAAATCAATTTAATGAATTAAAATGACTTTAATTTTTTTTTAACATAGTTGTAACCATTGTTTTTACAATGTAAAAGGATTCACACATAACTATTTTGGCAATTTTTTAATGTAAACCTTAACATATAATATAAATAACATCTTAAAGATTTTTAATGATTTTTTAAAAAAATTCTAAATATTTTAAAAATGTTCTTCAAAAAAGCAACGGCCTTGACTTATTTCAACAAATGAAGTAACTAAAATTTATAACCATAACTAGCCTTAGTCACAAATTGAGGCACTCAAAATGAATGTCATACTACAAAGGATTCGAGGTTACAAAATTCAACTATCAATTATGTTATTGCTTCAATTGTATTTTATCTTCAATTTAGAATGACCAATGAGCTTTATAAATGCAATGAAAACAACTTTGACAATTCAATTTTTTAATTTCATGCACAAGTTAATGTTCAAATACAATTCCCAAAAGGTAAATTTTAACCATGGTCAAAATAACTGTAATATGGTATATAAAAACAAATAAAACTAGTAAAGTCATGTTAAATTGCAAAAAAATCAAGAACCATAAACAAACAAAATTCTTACATGTCAAATGCAATGAAAATTATACCACATACAAGTTCCAAAATTTTAATAACATGTTTGAAAAATGAAAATTGCAAAAAAATTTAGGCTACAAGCATAAAGACCACTGAATGAACATCATTTAATAATGTGATCTCAAAAATATTTATGAAACATTTAAATGCAACTAGTGCTAGATGAAAAAAAAATACGAATTGTTGAAATGTTTTCAAATACATATAACTTGACTTGTTGCATTTGTCACATACTCAAAATTAACAAAAATTATTTTCTAAAAAATATATAATTCATAATCCTAGTTCCTATGGGGGTACCATAATTGTGACTATGACCAATTGGATCTCTATGCATAACTATGTGGTGGTAGGTTGGAAACAAATGCTTTCTATTCATGTTTGATAAACAAGTTGAAGGTGAGAATATACATAATACCAAAATTGTGATTGTGACAATTATCATGACATGTGGTAATTTGATCAAATATTAGATTCTTAAACATTTTGTGTGAATTTCAAAGTTTAATGTTTTAAAGGGCTAAATATTGAATTATAATTTTAATGAGGACCCAACAAGCACTTAACTTCATTGGGATATAATGGAATCATCAGGGATAATCCCCTATGGTCCATTTTTTACTTCTTAACCAAAGTCCATTCTACAATTACTCATGATTGTTTTGATCAAATTATTAGGGTTGTGAAAGCCCAACAGGCCATTGCATGTGATTTGTTATTAGTCCTTAAATTTGAGTGTAAGTTTTTGGACCATGAACTTATGAATTATGTTGTTGGGGTCAATTACCTACAATGTTGGTTAGGGTTTCCAAATTTTATATGGGCTAGGGTTGTTATGTTTTTATGGGTTTCATTAAGAATGGGTGATGGATGTAGCATCAGTCATGTTTCCCATAGGGGGCACACTCATGTATTGTTTATGTGTGTCATGAAACTAACTTCATCAAGTCTTATAGGTACTTTGTGTTGCAATGGGTAAGGTCCTTGTGACCAGGGTTCAAATCTTTTGCAAGGTGTCCAAACTTAGTAATAACTAGTTACATTTGATTTGTAAATGCCACATGTTGTGTAATTGCATAAATGCAATTGTATATTGAAAGTCTAAAAAATGGAACACCTCTAACACACTTGAAGCCTATTTTTGTACACAAAGATATATGGAGGTAGAAACTAGAAGCCACAAGTTACCTCTACAACTTCAAAACTCTTCACCCAATTTACATTTCTATGGTTTGCACTAAGCCACAGACATCACACTAATTCTTTTTTGGCAAGTAAACCATATGAGCAATGGCTACCTTCTCACATCCTAACCTAAGCTTGCCACTAGAAATTAAAAGGGCAACCTGGGTTGGCTACTTTTGCTGGTACCTAACGTGGCTAGGTAGGAAGGTAACTAGGGGCTAATGCCTTCACTTGTACTTTCCCTACCCAATTAGGGTTAGGGTTTTAATGCAAAAAGTTCCTAAACCTACTGCCAGAAGTCCTTCCCCTGGGTAGTGGCAGCAGTGGCACCAAATCAAGTAAGTACTTGGCTTCCATGCAACCCACACAGTCACACACACACACACACACACACACACACACACTTTCTTGTGTCTGGAGTGGGTACTAACTTACTTTACTTATGTCTGGAGCAGCAGCTAAGTTCCAAGCAAAACACCACGACACGCACACACACTCATGGAAGGAAGAAGGAAGGATCACTGCCTTGATGATGATGAATCCTTGAATCCCCCTCTCCTCTCTCTCTCTCTCTCTCTCATTTATGATCCCTAGTCCTCGCCATCACCAAATCTTTTTGCATTCATTTTACTCCAATCCAGATTCGACACTGTCAATTTTTTTTTAAAACAGAATTAAAAGTAGCAGCACACAAGCAGTTGGCAGCTGGCTGGCTTTCATGATCACATGATGATGATGTGCAAAATCAAATTACTTACTTACATAAAGATAAAAAGTCCCAATATAAGTTCCACCAACTCTCTCTCCCTCTCAGCAACGAAAAGAAAAAAACTACATGTAACATTAGTCGATGATGACATGGCCTGTTCTTCTCGTAGTTGGTGGTACCCATTCGGTTTCCAGCAGCAAGCTGCAAACTGCAGATCGTAAAGAAAGCCAGAGAGAGTTAAAGAAGCCGGTAGCATATTGTGTGTGTGTGTGTGTGTGTAGCTATAATCACAACAACCTAATGGAAAGAGATCCTTAGTACTCATCAGTTTAACTATTTTTCATGAAGCAGCTAGCATATTGTGCTTAACTGTGATCACAACAACCTAATGGAAACAGATCCTTAGTACTCATGAGTTTAACTACTGTTCATGAAGCAGCTAGCATATTGTGCATAACTGTGATCACAACAACCTAATGGAAACAGATCCGCAGTACTCATAAGTTTAACTACTCCTGTTCATGAAGCAGCTACTAGCGTTTTGAGTGTAACTGTGATCATAACAACCTAATGGAAAGAGATCATTAGTACTAAGGAGTTTAGAACTACTACTGTTCATGAAGCAGCTAGCTAGCGTATTAAGTGTTAGCTGTGATCATAACAACCTAATGGAAAGAGATCTTTAGTACTAAGGAGTTTAGATCTACTGTTGATGAAGCAGCTATCATATTGTGTGTAACGGTGATCCCAATGGAGTAAAGGAAAGAGATCCTTATTAGTAGTAGCAAGTTTAAACTGCTGTTCCTGTTGTGTGGGCCTGCCTGCCAGCAAAAGTTTGTCAACGTACTCTGGAGAACGGTTTTGTTTTGTTTGGCTTCCCCCCCCCCTCCCTTAGTCTCTCATAGCTCCCACGTCTGCAGTAGTTTGGGTTTTGGTGAGATGGGTTCTGGTTAGATTCAACCTTCACAAAGTGGTGCAACAGCAGCAGCTCCAGCTCCTTCGGTTTGCCAGAGATCTACTAGTGTACAGAAACGTGGGTTTCTTTTTGCCCCCCCCCCTTAATCATCATCTGCATCATCTTCTTGTCTCTTTAAAGCTAGCTTAGTTAGTCCCATTCCAGCAGCTTTGCCTGCTTGCAAGCTTGTACAGAGTTCTCGGAAGTCGTTTTGAGCTCCTGTGTATCACTAGCTAGCTCGAGAAATCTGATCTTGAGCTGCTGCTGCTGCTGCTGCATTGGGTGCTTGGCTTAGTACCCGAGTTATTAGAAGCTCCAGAACTCTTTTTGAGAACTGTATACATTGGTGCTCAGCTGCTTGCAGCTTCATTAGCAGCAGGGCTGCAAGCAGCTACTACGGACTGTTCCCGGGTAAGATTCTTCTTCTTCTTCTTCTTCTTCTTCTTCTTCCAGCTACAACAATGCAGGCGAGAATAAGGAACAACAACTTGACTAGGAAGCTGCAGTCGAGGAGACGCTTTTGCAGAGACTCAAGTATGTGGGTTGCTGTCTGGATTGCTGCAACGGTACTGGCAGTACAGTTGCAGCAGTCATCACCTGGAGTGGTTGCATTTCTGGTGGTTGGCTACTACGATCTGTCTTGTCCCAATGTGGAGACTATTGTGAGCTCTGTTGTGGCAAATGCGTACCAGCAGGATGAAGGCACTGCTCCTGGACTAGTGCGTCTACATTTCCACGATTGCTTTGTACAGGTACTGTAGTAAATCTTCCTGCAACAACATCAACAACATCATCATCTTCTTGTTCTTTGTTCTTCTTGTTGCAACCATGAGCTAGCTGGAGCTCGATGATGATAGTCTTCGATCATCAGCTCCAGTGGGTATGAAATAGAACAATGTGCATAGGATTCATGTTGAAGGTTGTGTGTGTGAAGCTCCTGCAGCTGCTCTGTTCTTGCATGTGCAGGGTTGTGATGGTTCTGTGCTTCTCGACGGACCAGACTCCGAGAAAACAGCACAACCCAACTTCAGCTTGCGTGGGTTCGATGTCGTGGATGCCATCAAGGAAGCGGTGGAAGCCGCGTGCCCGGGAATTGTCTCGTGTGCTGACATTCTCGCATTCGCTGCTCGCGACGGTGCTGTCCAGGTGAGCGTTGCAGTAGCAAACTTAGCACTCTTCATGCATTTTGTCGTCTTCAAGTAGATGCGCAAACTGCAGCTGCTTTCTTCCAGGACTTCCGATCTGCAAATCTTCAGGCAAACCTTGCTGTCCTCGATCGGCGGGGCACTGATCAAAGTTCCTCCATGGCCGGATTCTGTACACTTCCCTTCTGTTTCTTGCAGGCTGGTGGTGCAACTTGGTCTGTTCCTGCAGGGAGGTACGATGGATTTGTGTCCATTGCAGCGGAGGCAGTAGCAGCTCTACCAGACCCAACTTTCACCGTGGAGCAGCTCACGAACTCCTTCTCTGCTGTTGGTCTTTCCCAACTAGACATGCTCACATTGTCAGGTCTTGTTGCATTTCCCCAAAACGCCAGCTGATGATCAAATCTCTCATGGAAACAGAAATTCTCAGCTGCTGCAGTAGGATCAAAGCTTGTCCAACAGAATTCTCAGCTCCAGCAGCTACTGCTGCTGCTGTTGCAATAGTAGGACCAGAGCTTGTCTAACAGAATTCTCGGCTGCTGCTGCTGCAGCTGCAGTAGGATCAAAGCTTACAGTCCTGTACATTGCAACATGGATCATGCATGCTGCAGGAGAACAATTTTTTTTCCTTGTCTGCACAAAAGCTCATGCCAGTGTTTTGCTTTTGTTTGTTGATCGTCAACTGCTGCAGGTGCACATACAATAGGGCGGACGCACTGCTCTTCTATAACCAACAGGTTGTACCCAACTGTGGATCCAAACCTGGATCCAGCTCTAGCTGAACAGTTGCTGAGCTTGTGTCCAGAAGGAGCACCGGATGGAACAACGGTGATGAACCTGGACCCAACCACTCCTTTCACCTTCGATAACGAGTACTACTCCAATCTTCCCAATGGCAAAGCCATGTTGCAATCTGATCAAGTGCTGTGGAATGACTTGTCTACCTCTTTTGCTTCCACTATCAACTCCTTTGTTGAGCCTGTTTGGGACATGACCTTTGGAATCTCCATGGTCACCATGGGCAGCATTAATATCAAATCCAGCAGTGAAGGTGAAATCCGCACGAACTGCAGAGTTGTGAATTCTGTTGCTGCTGCTGCTGCTGCTTCTGCTGCCCCAGCTGCCCAGTGATCTGCATCAATACAAAGTACTCCTGTATCATCATCAAAGCTCGAAGCTCCTCCAATATGAATATCATCATCCAAGATCCAAGCTCCTGCATCAACATTAAGGCTCAAAGCTCCTCTGCATCAAAGCTCCTGATCAATCCAAACTCCTAGTGCATTATCATCAAAGGCTCCTGTATCATCATCAAAGCTCAAAGCTCCCCTGCATCAACATCAAAGCTCCTTTACCAAAGCCTGCTTCATCTTCATCAAATTAGCTCCTGCATCATCATCAAAGCTCTTGCATCGTCATCAAAGTTTCTGTTTCATCATCCCTCTGGACTTCGATTCCAGAATTTGTTTTCTGCTTCTTCTTCATCATGGGTTGCAGCTCCAACCTGTCATTGATCACAACTCCGATCAAAACCTTCAAATCCCAACTGATCAGTACAATAACCAACAACAAACAAGATCAGAAACAACAACAACAAAATCAGTTGACCAAATTCTGTTTTTTTTTTTCCCCTGTAAACACCGATCAACCGAAAGTAGCAAACTTTGTTAGTAGTTTATCATTGAAAAAAAGTTTCATGAAAACTTAGGTTTGTCACTAATAGTTGCTCAAGAGTTTTTCGCAATTGCTTCATGGGGAGAATTATGAATCTCATGAAAATGTCCAATTGCAAAACTCTTTTGCTTGCCACAAAAGTGTTACAAAAGTGAAGTTTTTGCAATTGCTGGTTCATGAAAGCCATCTCAAGAATTATTATTAATACCCATTGCAAAACTTTGTTGGCCACTCACTTGGTTGCAAAGTTCTTGCAATTGCTGCATGAAATTCATTTCATGAAATATCCATTGCAAAAATTGCATTGGGTTGCTTGCTAAATAGAAGACTTGGAACTCTCATTTAGAGTTTTTTTTTTTTTTTTGGTTCCCCTCCCATCTCCCCTCTACTCCCACCCTCATAATCACCCCAAAAATTTCAAAATGATTTGTTTTGAAACAGGCTTAAAGAAAATATGTATGTATGTAAGTATGTAAGTACTAGTTCTAGTAGCCAGCTATAGGTCCATTAGTTGTGAGCCAAATGAAATTCTCTAGTTCACATATATTGGGGATTTGTGTACTACTTTGGACCTAAAAGCATGGTGTAAATTTGTAATTAGTTTCTTGTCTAGTGTACCTATTTACATGTAAAAAGATGGGTACTTATTATATAATGGAAAATATCTTTATCAAAAAAGTGATGCTCTTTTTTTGGATCTTTTGAAGCAAACCCTAATTTTTGTCACTGTGTCTTTGGTGAGAAAAACCCATTTCAGTGTAAAAAAAAACAAAACTTTCTAAGGAGAAAAGAAGGTTTGGGTGCATGTTTGAAGCTCTCTTCCCAAGTTCCCCAAGAAGCACATATGTGACACTACTAGTACATGAGAAATGCAGTTGGTAAAGATCCAGTACTAGATTATTACCGTGTCCTTTGTGTACAGTGACTTATTTTAGGGTAGCTGGGAATTAAATGCAAATTAATAGTCTCATAATTGTCCAATTTTGTACTTACTTGGACAATCTTGTCAATTTTCATTACCCTCCCCATGATGCACCAAAATAAATGAGAAACCCTAAATGGGTATTTATTTATTTCTTTCTTTATTTATTTGTTATTATTATGCCTACTTCAATTTTGTTGTATCTCCAAGGGCTTGATTTATTTCTATAATTTTAGGTTTAGGTGTAATCCTTCATCACTCTCATCCATTATAGGCTTCTTTAGGTGCTCATATAGAGTATATTAGCTTTAAGGGATTTTGTCCCCTAGGTAATATAGCATGGTCCATTTATTTTTATATGAAGATTTTTGAAAGATGATATAATTTTGGCTCTTGTTGAAACTTGAGATTAATAGTTATAGACTAGTTTATAATATCTTGTTGAAGGATTTTGGGGTTTCTTTTAAAGGATTGTTTTGAAGATTATATATATTTTTGCATGGTGAAATATTTGAGTTTCCATTACTTCTTCTTTTTGCCTTTCTTAAGATAGATACTTTTTTTAATGTAAAATGGCAAGGTGACAAACAAAGTGTAACACTAACCCCTTGTGTTTTTTTTCCTTTCTTTGCATTTCCCTATTTATTCTCCTTCAAGAAGCCAACTGGCTAGTCTTTATGGTGATGAAATCATGAGATGTCAGATGAAACATTTGCGTGTCTGTGAAAGCAGCCACTGGGTTCTTTTGGTGGTGGTGGTGGTGGGTCAACCATAAATGTGGTCTTTAGAGTATAATGGAAGAATAAATGGATGAATGAATGGATGAATGAATGCATGGTGAAAATTGATCTAGGCTAAAAGGTAGATGCAATTTTTTTAGAGTATAATGGAAGAATGGATGAATAATTGAATGAATGAAATAAAATGAATGAATGCATGGTGAAAATTGATTTAGGCTAATAGGTGGATGCAATTTGAGAGAGGTCATAAATGGGGCAATGGGGACACATGTTTCCTTGCTGAGCACTAACTAGGGCTAACAGATCTTACATGTGGAGGAGCTTCATGCCATTAAAGGACAAGTGTCCAATATGACATTATTGTCTCTCACATGTGTGTTTTTTTTTTTTTAAATTCCCTTTAATTTTTAAGAAATAAATTTTTACTCTACTACCTGAATTATGATCAATCTTTTTAACTATGCTTCTTACCACGGTTAATTTTTGCACCTGCCCCCCCTCACATGTCCAATTTGTGTGAAAAAAATGGTAACCCATCAAAAGATATGATCCAATAATCTTAAACCCATGAATAGATAGACCACATGTATGATATATACCGGAGTACAAGGGCAACTTCAACACATGCTTGTCGAATATTTAATTAATTAATTTTTATTTTTTTAATGATTAAAATAAAAAAATTCCTAAATATTTCAAAAAGGATTATTTTACTCTCCTTCAAAATATCTTCTTTTGAAGAAAATATTTTTAAAAACTCAACATTTCCACAAATAATATAATTAGTGTCAAAATTGTCAAGGTACTACATGGAACATAGATCTTATGTAAATTAAGCCAATTTAATAAACCTTAAAGCTTCTTCCTCCCTTGACACTTAGGTTGAAAACTTTGAATGCTACCATGTGTGTATCAATCATTTTAATTTTTTAAATTTTAAAAAAAAATTATTAGTGGTTTCGAAGGTTTGGCATTTCCCCCCAATTTTTTAGCATTTATTTACATTAAATGAACCAAAATTTTCATTTTTTTCCCATTTATTTTGTCATCACAATGTGAAAATTTGCAAAAAAAAATTATAAAGAAAGTTGGTATCAATGTGGTCGATATTGATTAACTAATTATTTTCCTAGAATGGAAAACTATGTAGGATAGATGTATCCTAAACTCCTAGCCTTAAACTAACCTCTTTTACATACGAGATGACAATAATTAAATCTATAAAATTGTATCACTAACAAAAGGTGGTGATGTTGAAATTAGAAGGACATGTTTGCCCTTTTGCATGATGTGCTTTGAATTTGTGTAATAAGTTTTCAATTTCAATCTCCCATTTCTAGTCCATAATTTTATTTTTCTAGTCATTTTCAATTTTATCCCTTCAAAAAATCATCAAGTGAAATATAATTAACTTGTCAATAAACCATGAGAAAAAATATGTTCATCAAAGGCTGATGGGACCTTTTGTAAAAAATCAACATTGATGTTTACTCAACAAGATTTTTGGTAGCAAAATTCTTTAGTTTGCTAAAAACTCTCCAAGGATAATTTCAAAAAAACATGTATTTTTAGTATCAAATTCAAGCATTCATCATTTTTGTGAAAGCAAAAATGTGAAAAATCAAATTGTGCCAAGTATACAATATTTATAAAATTCAATGCAATTATTAAATCATGTTTCTTTTACTAAAAGGTTTAGTGTTCAAATTTGTTCTTGACATCTTCTTTTCGAATGGTTTTCAAGATGGTATGCTCAAATGCCTTACCTAATTCAACTTCACACAAACAACACATTTGATCATTCATTTTCACATGTCTAATGATCTCACACCTTAAAAACAAATTTCCAATCTCATCATTCATTTCTTTGAATGAATTGAATTAAATGATGATGTTTTACTTGTAACACTTAGGCTTAAATAAGACAATACACATGCACTAAAAAAAGAAAACAACATATTCAACAAAGATCCCATTATTTGCAAAATGGAAATCCCAACATAAACACACCACAAATGATGACACATGGACACTTGCTCAAAAAGTGAGAACATAAACACAAAATCGCAAGTGACAATGTTAATGAAATATCTCCAAAAAAAATTTGAAAGTAAACCTTAAACCTCACAAGCATCACAAGGAAAATATAAACACATGACCTTTGACCAACTCTAAAGCTTAAAAAACTCAAAGGTGTTTCATTTTTTTCTTCTTCTCCCATTTCATCATTTAAACACTTTGCCTCATATTGTTAATCTTTTAAGAACCTAAGTACACATAAAGATGTTTAGCATTGATATAATATGTGAGTAAGGCAATCAAGGAATGGCAAAAAAATTGAAATATCTTCACTAAAATATCTACTATCGACAATTCTTTTAAAAACAAATAGCTAAAGCATATATAGTATTAGGTACTTTCACTTTTGCTCTCATGTATGCATTAAATATCATTTTCCAACCTTCAACACCACATTTCAATCTTCTTCAAGCAAATATAATTTGCAATGAACTCTTCAATTTCCAAAAGCACACCAATTTCAATATTGTATTCTTTAATGGATGGGTATATATTTATGCAATTGCATTTAGGATCATTTAAATTACATCTTGTCCAAATTTTCAACATGAAGCTTATGTAACATATCAAACATGTGATGACGCTTAATATACTAAATATCATTTTAGTTTTGATTTGCAAACCAATAATACCCATCACTTAACATGTAAAATATGCAAGTTTTGGAAATTGGTGATTGTGTTTTGCCTATCAAATCAAAAGACTAAAAATATTTATAGGCACTACTTTTGAAAAGTGACAATTTCACTTTGAAAAACCCCAATGTGAATTCTCAACTAAGCTAAAGATTTAAATACACCCATTTTCAATAATCATAGAAGTTGGTGTTAAGGCATTATAAACATTCGATGACAACAATATTATAAAAAAAAAATCTTATTTTGCTACAACATGCATGGCCATATCAAGGCATGTGTAATTGTGGATGAGTTATAAGTTCTTAAAGTGATGGTTTAGCTTGAAAATCAACATGTCATGAGTAGCATGAGGTTAAAATGATGATACAAAGGGGAAAAAACCCCCTCATTACACTAGTAATTTGAACTCACATGTGATGCTCAAGATGCATTGGCTTAGAGTCAAAATCTTTGGTTTGCAATCAACATTTGTTCTATCTAGAAAGAATTAGACGCTAGTTGCAATCAATTAAAAACAAAACCTTAAACATGAAATCCAAAGTGACTAAAAATCACATACCTACACTAAATCATTCACATTATGATTGGTTCACAATACATCATACAACACATGGTTATGGTCATAGAATTTTTTGCAAAAAAAATCAATATCCCTAATATTGGTTCAAGACACATTGGGTGACCACTAGAGTCAAAATTTCATTCACTTTCTATGCCACAACCCATGTCTAAAGAATATGAATTATGTTTTGCAAGCCAATTCTTTGTTGCAAATAACACAAGTTTATGGCATTGTTCAACTTGAATATTTTTTTGAAAAATATTACTTTGGATACAAATTTAGTCTTCCCATGAGCCAATTTTTGAGGTGTAGTTTAGCCCATTCATATTTTCCCTTTTCAACTATTTTGGTCAAAGTAATAATATATTGAACATTTTTTATTGAAACTTGTGCCATTCCACCACAAAAAATTTAATCGTTTATAACATGTTAATAGCATTTTGATATGACATGGCTAAAATAATTGTTAGCATATGGTTGTAATAACATGAACACAACACATTACATGATGTTTGTTAAGGTAGTTGTAAGGGTGTTGAAATTGTTGTCTTCTTCTTTCAAGTATACTATGTTAAACAACTTGTAATGAACAAACAAATCTCTTAATTGAATAGTCATGGTACTCCTTGATGTTTCATGAATTTCAAAGATATCCACAATAATATAACAAGTTCCCCATTTTTTTGTTGATGTAATTGCCTATCAAATAATTCAAGTATCAAATCCTCCTAGTTGACACCCATATTTTAAATGTGGTGGTGACTATAATGGCTTCAAAAAGGTCAAAAGTACATGACATTACATGGTCTTGTCCAGTGTTGACTAGGTATCATATTTTTTGATATTTGCTAAATTTAGTTTTCACAAAATAACTTACAAAAGGTTCCAATTTTCATTTTTTGATTTTAAAAAAAAAAATACACTAGGGTAAGGTATCAATTTTTTTCTTTAAAAAAATTGAATTAGTTTTCACAATGCTAGTTCTTATAAATTTGAAAACATTCGGTTACCATTTGATGGTTTTCATAAACCATTTATTATTTTTTTCAAACAAAAAATCATAACCAAAATTACAAAAACATTATTGATTTTATTCCCTTTCTTTAAAAAAAATAAATCATGAGCAATAGAGTTATTCTTAAAGTAAGGAAAACATAGCACCCAAGCCTTGAGTTTGGTCATACATGAAATGAGATTTTTAAAAAAACTTGCAAAAATAATAATTAAAGGGAGGTGAAATTTAAAAACCCATCAATTTTTATGGTAAATTGAATTTCATCATGTCTTTCCTTTTCTTGAATGCTTCCATTACCACTACATATATTTTCATTACTCTTGGCATTGCAACTATTATAATTAGTTTGAACCTTACGCATTAAACCTTGTACAATGTACCTTGAAAACTTAATTAAGGTAAGGGGGTTTTACTTCATTCAAGTCTCAATATTATTTTTTCCTTGATCCGGTTTTCCCCATTTAATTCTCACATAAATGAGAACCAGTGATCAAGTTTTCAATCAGTGTATCACTCAAAGTGATACCTTGATGGGTTTGGATAAGAATACCCAAATGTTATTTTTGTGATACCCAAGAAATTTTTTGATCCTCAACCAACACTTGTGTTGTCAAGTCAATGTTAAGGATTATTTCATTGGAGAATTGTTATTTACTTAGAAACATAAGTCGACCACATTAACCAAGGAAAAACCTTTTAAGTCAAATATTTTCAATGGAATTCAATAGGCAATTGCATGTTGTGATGTATAACATTAAATTTCCTAAAGGAATAGTTCTTGATGAGGGTTTGATTTTTTTGATAAGGTGTCCAATGTTGAAAAAATCAATAATGGAAACAACAATTGGTTTTTTTTCTTTAATTGTTGTTGAACATTGATTTTACAATAACAATACATTATAATGATTTGTACAAGTATTGTAGAATGTTATGAATCCACATGGACTATTCATGGTAATTGTGCCATGATTTATGGTATATTTAACCAACCATTTTCAATGTCAAGTAGAACTATGTCCACCATTTTTGTTGGGTGTTGTAGCACACAATACATCTCATATCTTATGACTATAGAATAATACACATAAGCACTATGGTCTTGAGTTTTAAAAATCCCCACATACTTGTTTCATTGGAAGGAAGCCAAAAAAGTTGGTTAAATTGTAATTAAACAAGATATTTGTATTATTGTGTGCCTTTGGTTTAACTACAAAATCTCCTCATCCAACTAATCCTTATGACCCATTAATTTACTACTTGCTTCATATTCAACCTCCTTGTTGTTGTTAACAATCCCATCACCACCTATCCTAAGTCCGCCTTCATTAACATTAACATTGTAATTAATAACAATTTGACAAAAATCAAGTGAAATTTTTACCGAAAACATCTCACATTCATTCATTATACACCTATCTTCAACTTTCAATAAAACATAACATTATAATTTATGAAACATTAACAAAGAAAAACTTGCAAAGCTTGAAGTTCAAAGTACTAACACAATTTGTACTTGCAAGTTCTTTTGAACATTGTCTTGCTACATCCGAAAAACCAATAAAACAAGATCTTGCAATTGACATTGAAAAAAATAAATGAAATGTTTACTTAAACTTGTGTGCTTCTTTTGAATATGAAGCTACTTCTATTAATATAAACACAAAGTGAACAGTGGTTGTTGGTGATATCAAAAAATAAAAAATTGGACAAATTTACTATTTTTTCTATCACCTGCTCATCTCCATGATGATGCAATTTTGGTTTTTTCAATGCAACACATGTTTCAACCTTCAATACATTTGAAATTTAATATTGAAAAAAATTAACATCTTTAACTTAAAGTTTTTAAAACCTTAAACTTTAATGGCTTACACAAGTTTCCAATGTGAGATGTTTGCCCCACTATTACATTTCATGGGCTTTATAAAACAAAAACCCATAGGTAGGTAATAACATCATTGCAACAATACTCAATCATCAAATTCATGTTGAACAAGGATGTAAAGTTATAAACAATCATTAATCTTTCAATTCTTCAAAATGGTTAGCTTAAATAACTTCATCTTCATTAGCATCAAGCAAATTGCCTCTTCCACAAAAGAACCCTCCACATTATTTTCAACCCATGATTGGCATCTTGAACATGCATTTTTATGCCAATTTTTATAAATCATGATCAATGAATCCAAGTTCAATGTGCCCAATTGATTTTGCCAAAAGTTTGTTAATATTTTGACAATGTTGAAAATATGTTTAGTCTTGATTTGTAGGAATCACATTAAGTAACTATTGAACAAGGAGTCCAATTGTAAGAAATCAAAGTTCATTTTGTTTCCATCACAATTAAAAGGGTTTGGCAACCTCATTAATGTCAATCATAAGCTAATGAAACAAATGTAATTCTTTTACAAGTGACACATGTGTGGCATCTTCACTCAAGAAACCACAACACCAAATGAGGATCTACTTGCAACTTGCTAAATTTCATGAACCGTGCCAAAACATGGAACCAAAAAAATTAAGAATTTGACCCAAAAAAAGTATGTTTATTTGTGAATCATATTTGTGCACCACTTTTGTAACTTATTCACTACCAACATAGTTGTGGAAGCATTACAAGCCTAATTTGTGCCGAAAGTTCAACATTATAACCATCATATTGTGCACCTTAGATATCAGAAACTTATTTACAAAAACAAGGAAAGGAGAAAGAATCTCCAAGGCCACCTTTGCCATTTGAAAATATAAAATCTCTAGTTCATTATCAAATACTCTACATTATTATGTAAGCACCATTGATTGCTTATGAACATGTGTTTTCAACTTCACAATAATGACTATCATAGAAACATCTAGGGCATTAAAAAGTAACCAATCATCTTTGTTTTAATTAAGAAAACATTTTTTGACAACATGATCAAATTTTTTTGTGATAACTTTTACCACGACTCATGTAAGCCCACTTGGAACCCTAGTTTGGAATTGAAGATCGTGTTGTTGGTAGTACATATTTATGGCAAATGAATATTTTAATATTCCTAAAAAGTGGGACATGTGATGCAAGACAAGTTTTCACTAAGATCTTCAACTTGTGAGAGGGAGATTTGCTTTGATATGTGCCTTGTCCCATTATTATCGACCTTTTTCTAGATTTTTTGTCCAAATTATTGTTTCTTATAAGGCGGCATGGCCCCTTTGATCAAAGTTTCTTGAACATTTAATGACACAACTACTCACCATTCATCACATATTGATAGACTTTGTCCATTACAAGACCCCAACAAATACCTGCAACTAGTGAAACTAATTGATGATTTTATGACACGTGAAATGATCAATACATGCATGATTAAGCAAAGAAATTATGATATAATACAAGAGTTCATAAGGTAATAATAAAAAATGTAAGAAAATAAACATTACTTTCTTGACCACATTATATGACAAAATATTTTATGGTGATCACACATTTGTAATAGTGGCCAAAAACTTTGTTGATCATGAATATCTTTCAAAATTGTTAAATCTCCCCCAAACCTTAATGTCATTGAATGGTCTTACCTTTGCCCATTATGTTGGGTGTGTTGCCCAGCTTGCCTTAATGGGCTTGCTTGGCACCTTACCCAACTTAATAAAGTGATTTGTATAGTCCTCTTTAGTCCCATACCTTATCTCATCCTTTATTTTAGTTTCATCCCTTATTATTGGTTATTTTGTAAAGTCCTTAAGACTAGGGATGAAATAAAAACTTTGGGATCAAATTTCAAAATAAAGGATGAAATACAATTAAAAAAAAAAATTGGTCGACTTTTTTGACTTCTTTAATTGATTTTTTGATTTTCTTTGATTTGTTTAAATTTATGGTTTCCACTTGAAACATTCCTTTGGGTTTGCAATTATGTGCATTTTTTTTTAGGGTTTTCACTACAATTAATTTAAAAGGTTTGCACCATGGATTACATAGGTAGCCTTTTAAGGCTAACTATGTGGAATTAAATAAATGAACTTTTTAGTATTTTTTTTTTCATTTTCATTTGAGAAAAAAAAATTCTTGTTATTTCTCACTTCAACTTTCACACCATTTTTTCTTGCAATTTTATTATTAAAACTTCATTTTGATTTTATTTTGGGGTCCCATTTAAGGTTTCTTTTGAGTTTTCTTGAGGTGTTTTAAGAGTTTGTTTCAAGACTTATTTTTAGATTGATTTTAGGGTTTTATTTTAGGCATTTTGAAAATAAAATGCCCAAAATAAACCCTAGTAGGAAATATGAATTATGAATAACTCTAGATTTATTCAAAATTTGAACAAACTTTAGTTTGTCAAAGTTAGATGATTTAATGGCATTAATGGTCCGCACCACCTAGGCCCATGTGAGATCCATTGGTGAGGCTTACATTGTAACAAGGTGATTAGCTAAGTTGATTTTAAAACAACATTTTTTCCAATTCATATTGTACATGAAACATGACAATGTGATCATGTATGACGCATTCGTGTGGAATTACGACAATAATGCAATTTGTGATGATGCAATTTTCATTTCATCCTACATTATTGAGACCTCAGGTCACAAGATTAGGTGGCTTATTATGAAGGAGCATGCTACATTTGGTATGCATATTCCCAAGTTCTAAAGCTTATTTGGCTCATTGATGGGATTTTCATTGAGATTTGCAAACCCTAGAGTAATGATGTTCATAGATTGTGGTCCAATGGGCATGAAAAGATTTATCATATGAACAAAAAAAATGGTGGTTGGCCACCATGAATTAATCATTTTTTTTGGTAATGGGTATTTTGATTCCTTCCATGATGCAAACATCATACATGAATTCAACTTGTATAAAAATTAGAGTCAATTTCTTGTGCATACAAATGATTACTTTGACTTTTTCTATTAGGCAACCCTAAACCCTTCCACCCCATGAAAAACCCTAATGTAAACCATGATTCAAAATAAGAACAATTATATAAAGTAATCAAAGGTTTGATTGGCGAAATATTAAGTTAAACTATAGAGACTAGTTGCAAAATCATAAACTTAAACTAAAATGAATAAAAATCAAACCAGCTGCATACCATATTTAGAGGTCTGATTGACCATAATTCATATTGAAATAATGATGAAGAGGTAAATAATCCTAATGTAAACCAAAATTCAAAAGATGACCAATTGCATAAAGTAATTAGAGGTTTAATTAGCAAAAATTTTAAGCACCATGTCCAAATGTGATGCAAGAAGGATTGTTCAAATAAGTAAAACTTAATTAAAATGTTTATAATGTCATATGTTTACACAACTATCCAAATTATATAGGGTATTCTAACCCTAAGTTAAAGGTAGAATATGGTTTTGTGTCTAAATCACATTCATAAAAAAAGATATCAATTGCATTCAAGCATTCCATCAAACAATTCATTTCAATTTCCATGCTCTTTTGAAGAGATTGCTTAGGGATACCCTTTTTGGTGATGGTTGCAAAGTAAGAAGCATGATTCTTTTGGACAACTTCAAGTCCATTCCACCACACACTTTGCTTTATAACTCAAGACCATGTCTTGTTCACTCTATGGAGATGCCAAATAATAAATGGATTCAAGGGGAAGCATGGCAAGATATGGTCTATGACTACAACACTTGTTAGACTAGGGATCAAGTTCCCAATGAGTTCATGAATTGTAAGTTTAAGGGTTTTGCAAGGTTTGAATTTAGCTTGTTGGGTTATGGTTTTGGGTTCTCAAAAAAATTGATGAGTTGGAATGAGTGATTGTGCGAACAAAGGTGGTAGCCACTATTTTCACAAGCTCACACAATTTTTGCAAAAAACTGAAAATAGACCACACAACCAATAGAAAATGGCCCCAAAGGCCAAGTTCTCCATCACAACAACCAAGCTTTGATACACCTCTTGAAGTTTTACAATCACTCCATAGCTGTACCTCCACAACCTCTTGTTTAAAATTCCCTTGCACCCAACCTCTTGTTTGAAAATATGTGTTTACTCTTGTTCTTTCTATCACACACATGCAACTCAAGGATGCATGTTTTTGCATAACCAAATCTCATGCACCTCTATATTCTCACACACCAATTTTATGTTTCAAAAATATTTTTGTTCACACAAATGTCAAGCTTTTTGCATTCTCTCACACCTCAAGAAGAAAAATCCTTTGTCCAACTCTTTCATGCATGTACTCAAGCTTTTTGCATTCTCTCACACCCTAAGAAGAAAAATCCTTTGTCCAACTCTTTCATGCATGTACTCAAGCTTTTTGCATTCTCTCACACCCTAAGAAGAAAAATCCTTTGTCGAGCTCTTTCATGCATGTACTCAAGCTTTTGCATTCTCTCACACCCTAAGAAGAAAAATCCTTTGTCCAACTCTTTCATGCATGTACTCGTTGGGCTCGGATTGTGAACTTGAAAGATGGGACCAAACTAATTTGACCACCAATTTTGGTGGAAAAACTAAGTTTGGGTCCTAGTCATTTCATTTCGCTTTATAGAAATGTCGTCCCCAATTATGCGTTTCATCCCCTATTATGACAAAAATAAGCCAATCTTGCCCCCATTCCGACAAACTTTATGGATGATAACTTTAATCCATGGGCAAAATTGGCCCCATTCTCTCAGTGCACCAATGGATGGACACCTTGCTATCCAGTGCACCAATGGATGAAACCTCGCCAGGACCATTGCAGCAGTGGATGGATACCCAGTGCACCAATCCATGGATGATGCTCCACCGACCAGCGCACATATGGACCAGTTGGTGGACACCTGGTGCACCAATGGATGGATGGATGCCGACCATGTGCACTAATGGATGGGAGAATCCAAATAAGTTGGTTGTGGATGAACGGCAGTTTCATTTCTCATTCCTCGCCTCTCTCTGTTTCTCTGTCTCTGTCTCTCTCGTGTTGTTGTGTTGCAGCGAATTAGGGTTAGGGTTTTGGTATTGTGGTAGTTTAAGCTGTAGCGGAGGCGATGGCAGTGCTGGAAGTGGTGGAGAGAGAAGGGCTTCTTCGTCTTCAGGGGGACGTTGCTGGAATCGGGAAGCAGAATGGCGATGAACGCAATCTCGCGGACTTGCAAGCAGGCTCCGACAGACTTCTTTCCAGGGACAGTTGGGAAGGAGTTGGAAATAAGAAGTTAGGCGGAAGAAGGGTGGTTGGAGAACAACTTGATGGCGAAGAAGGAGAAGCAGAACCGGAAGCAGAAGAAGAAGAGGAAGATGATTTCCAGGAGTATATCCCAGTCAGAAAGAGACGGCTTCTGGAAGCGCAGAGATTGCTCCAACGCAAGGGGAAAGGTATGTTTGCCTCCTCTGTTGATGACATGGATGCTCTTAAGGCCTCGGAAGCGAAGCCAAGTCTGCTGGTGAAGTCGTCGCAGATCAAGAAAGATCAACCCGAGATTAGTGTGACGGAAGCTCTAGTCATTCAAGAGAAGGAAATGATTGAGCGGCTGTCCGAGAAGAAGCAGCTGATGTCTGTCAGGGAGCTTGCCAAAGGAATCCTGTATACGGAGCCGATGCAGACGGGATGGAAACCGCCGTTGACCATCAGATCACTCAGTGACAAGGAGCGTGATGACATCCGAAAGCAGTGGCATATTCTTGTGGAAGGTGAGGATATCCCACCTCCTACCAAAAACTTCAAGGACATGAGATTGCCAGATCCAATTCTAAGAAAGCTCAAGTCCAAAGGAATCACACGGCCAACTCCAATCCAAGTACAAGGGCTTCCGGTCATCCTCTCTGGCAGAGACATGATTGGCATCGCCTTCACGGGTTCGGGAAAAACCCTAGTTTTTGTCCTCCCTTTGATTATGCTTGCTCTACAAGAAGAATCAAGGATGAGTTTGATCAGTGGGGAAGGACCTTTTGGGCTTGTGGTTTGTCCTTCTCGGGAACTTGCCAGGCAGACATTTGATGTTGTGGAGGAGTTTACTGCTGTTTTGAAGGAGAAAGGCTACCCAGAGATTCGATCCATGTTGTGCATCGGAGGCATTGACATGAGGTCACAGCTTGAGGTGGTGAAGAGAGGTGTCCACATAGTGGTTGCGACGCCTGGGCGCCTGAAAGACATGCTTGCAAAGAAGAAGATGAGCCTTGACAACTGCAAGTACCTCACTTTGGATGAGGCTGACCGCCTCATTGACCTTGGATTTGAAGAAGATATCCGAGAGGTTTTTGATCACTTCAAAGCTCAAAGACAAACATTGCTCTTCTCAGCCACCATGCCCAAGAAGATTCAGAACTTTGCAAAGAGTGCACTGGTGAAGCCAGTGATTGTGAATGTAGGCAGGGCAGGTGCAGCAAATTTGGACGTTATCCAAGAGGTGGAGTATGTGAAGCAGGAAGCAAAGATAGTATATTTGTTGGAATGTCTTCAAAAGACACCTCCTCCAGTGCTCATTTTCTGTGAGAACAAAGCTGATGTTGATGACA
>Ga0116231_10005578_pt1 | contig 24702 bp, 15 predicted proteins | sample S1TSphgellanicum_2_FD_89695 | JGI IMG/M metagenome (GOLD analysis project Ga0116231, IMG submission 89695) | Host-associated microbial communities from peat moss isolated from Minnesota, USA - S1T2_Fd - Sphagnum magellanicum MG | ecosystem: Host-associated > Plants > Peat moss > Unclassified...
GAACAGCCCCTGGCCTTGCCCGCCCAAAACGCCGTATAGAAAATACCATGGACAGCGTCACCACCCAGCGTAGCGCCCATCTGGTCCGCACCACCAGCGAGACCGACATCACCCTGTCGCTCGGGCTGGACGGGACGGGATCGGCGCAGATCGACACCGGCGTCGGGTTCTTCGACCATATGCTCACCGCCTTCGCCCGCCATGGCGGGTTCGACCTGGCGGTGGCGGCGAAGGGCGACCTGCATATCGATGCGCATCATACGGTGGAGGATGTCGGCATCGTGCTCGGCCGCGCCTTCGCCCAGGCGCTGGGCGAGAAGCGCGGCATCGTGCGGTTCGGGCATGCGCTGATCCCCATGGATGAGGCGCTGGCCGAAGCGGTGGTCGATCTGTCGGGCCGGGCGCATCTGGCGTGGGATGTGAGCTTCGAGCGGCCGATGCTCGGCGCCATGGACACGCAACTGGTTGAAGAATTTTTTACCGCGTTTGCCGGCAACGCGCTGCTCACCCTGCACGTTAACCGCCGCGCCGGGTGGAATGCGCATCATGTTGCGGAAGCCTGTTTCAAGTCCGTGGCACGGGCGTTGCGTATGGCGGTGGCGATTGATCCTCGGGCGGCGGGGGCGATCCCTTCCACCAAGGGGGCGTTGTGAGAATATACACCACCCATATGCGGCCGGACCGGGCGCCGGTTCTGGTGCCCGAGGCGTTTTCCTGGGCCGCCCTGGTGTTCGGCGTGCTGTTCTTCCTGACGCACCGGGCCTGGAATGCCCTTGTGGTGAATATCGCCGCCCTGGTGCTGGCCGGCGTCGCCGCCGGGCTGTTGCATTCCGCCGCACCCGTGCTGGGCGTGGTCTTGTTGCAAGGCATTTTAGGCAACGATTTGCGGCGCTGGGGCTTGGCCATGCATGGCTACGTGCCGGGTCCGGTGGTGGCGGCGCGGGATCCGGACAGTGCGCTCGCGCGGCTGATGGATGAGCGGGTCGATCTGATCGGCGACATGAACGGCCTGGTGGGGGCGCGCTTCTAGTGCGCGTCGCCGTGGTCGATTACGGCAGCGGCAACCTGGCTTCGGCGGCGCGGGCACTGGACGTAGCAGCCGAGCGGACGGGCATTGCCGCCGAGGTTTGCATCACCGACGTGCCGGCGGAGGTGGCGCGGGCCGACCGGATCGTGCTGCCGGGCCAGGGTGCGTTCGCCGATTGCGCGCGCGGCCTCTCCGCCATCGCCGGCCTGCGTGAGGCGGTGGAGGATGCGGTGGCGGCGGGGCGGCCTTACCTGGGTATTTGCGTCGGCATGCAGCTCATGGCCCAGCGTGGGCTGGAGCATGAGGTCACGCCAGGGTTCGGCTGGATCGAGGGCGAGATCGCGCCCATGCAAGCGCCCGGCCTGCGCATGCCGCACATGGGTTGGAATGCGCTCGAATTTGCCGCGCCGCATCCGTTGCTGGAGGGCGTATCGCCGGGCGAGCACGGGTATTTCGTGCATAGTTATGCCCTGCGTGGCTTTGCGCCTGGGGAGGTGGTGGCGACCACCGACTATGGCGGCCCGGTGCCGGCCATTGTCGCGCGGGGCAACCGGGCGGGCACCCAGTTTCATGTGGAGAAGAGCCAGGGTGTTGGCCTGCGCATCCTGGGCAATTTCCTGCGCTGGGAGCCGGCGCCGGCATGAGCGAGCGTGCACCGCTCGCCGCCGATCCGGCGCCCGCCGGCAACCCGCCGCGTCTGACGGTGGAGCGGGTGACGGCGCTGAACGATGAGGATTTGCAGGCCTTGTGCGAGGCGACGCATGCGGCGATTCTCGATGGCGGGGGTTTTGGGTGGATCAACCCGCCGGGGCAGCAGGCGCTGGAGCGGTATTTCAGGGGCGTCATCCTGGTGCCGGAGCGCGAGTTGTTCGTGGGGCGCGCGGATGGGCTGATCACCGGCTCGGCGCAACTGGTGCGGCCGCCGCGGAACAATGAGGCGCAGTCCTTTGCGGCGAGCCTGATGCATGCGTTCGTGGCACCTTTCGCGCGCGGGCACGGGCTGGCGCGGCAGATGACGCTGCGGATCGAGGAGCGGGCGCGGATGATCGGGCTGCGGGTGCTCAATCTGGATGTGCGGGAGACGCAGACGGCGGCGATCGCGCTGTATGAGTCGCTGGGGTATGAGCGCTACGGGATTCATCCCGAGTATGCGCGCGTGAAGGGTCGGGCGGTGCGGGGTTTTTTTTATACCAAGTCCCTCAAGCGGGACTGAAAGAAAGCTGTTCTTTTTTGAAAAAAAGAACCAAAAAACTTTTGATCATAAGTTGCCGCGCCTGTAGGACGAGCGCGGCTCCAATTTGTAAAAGTTTTTTGCTTCTTTTTTTCAAAAAAGAAGTTCTTTCTTTGGGCTTTCATGAATTTATACCCCGCCATTGACCTGAAAAACGGCGCCTGCGTACGCCTTCAACGCGGAGAGATGGATCGGGCCACGATCTACTCGCAGGACCCTGGCGCGCAGGCCGCAGCCTGGCAGGCGGCCGGGTTTTCGTATCTGCACGTCGTTGATCTGGACGGCGCCTTTGCCGGGCGGCCGCAGAATGCCGGCGCGGTGGCGTCCATTCTGGCGTCGGTGAGCATTCCTGTGCAGCTCGGCGGCGGCGTGCGCGATATGGCGGGCGTGGATCGCTGGCTGGAGGCGGGAGTGACCCGCGTTATTCTGGGCAGCGCGGCGCTGAAAAATCCGGAACTGGTGCGGCAGGCGTGCCGGGCGCATCCGGGGCGCATTGTCGTCGGCATCGATGCACGCGATGGCATGGTGGCGGTGGAGGGTTGGGCCGAGACGTCCGACATGGCGGCGCTCGATCTGGCGCGGCGGGTGGAGGATGCCGGGGTCGCGGCGATCATTTATACCGACATTGCGCGGGACGGGATGCTCGGCGGCCTCAATATTGACGAGATTTTGGCCTGTGCCGCCGCGACGTCGGTGCCGGTGATTGCCAGCGGGGGTGTCGGCTCGCTGGATGATCTGCTGGCGCTGCGCACGCGGGCCGGTTCGCTCGGCCAGGGGCGGGTCGAGGGGGCGATTCTGGGCCGGGCGCTGTACGATGGACGAATCGATCCGGCGGCCGCGCTGGCGTGCATGGGGGCGTGATGGACGAGGTCAGCGAAGCGCACGAACAGATGGAACAGGCGGAGGAATCGCGGCACGGCGGCCGCAAACATGTGGCGCTGATGATTGCCGTGGTCGCCGCCGGGCTGGCGTTCTGCGAACAGGGCGCGCAGCATGCCGAGACGCGCATGAGCGAGAGCGCGATCGCCGCCACCGACATCTGGGCCGAGTATCAGGCCAAATCCATCCGCGCCAATCAGACGCGCGACCTGGCGGACATGGCCGCCACGCTGGCCGCCACGGTGCCGGCCGACCGCGATGCGTTCGTGGCAAAGCTGCGTGGCGATGCTGAGCGGTTCGAGCATGATCCGAAAAACGGCAAGGCGGCGCTGGCGGCCGCGGCCCATGCCCGCGAGGCCGAGCGGGATGCCGCACGCGCGCGGCTGGACATGTTCGACAATGCGGCCGCCGCGCTGCAACTGGCCATCGTGATGCTCACTGCCTCGGTGATCACCGGATCCAACATGCTGGTGTGGGTGGGGCTGGCAATTGCCGCCATCGGCGCCGGTTTCGGCGTCTATGGCGCGGTCTGGCTCTGACCGCTTGCTTGTCGTGGCCTCACCTCTTCTCAAGCATTTGAAGTGTATATTGGCAATGGATTGCCATGGCCGTTCGGCCGCCATGGCGGGCTTTCCCTGGGGTTTTTAGACGTATGTCGCTGCTGGATTTATATGCGGGAAGGTTTGCGGCGTATTTTGCGGCTTTGGCTGATCCCGATCTGCTATGGCTGTTCGTGCATGTGCCGAAGACCGCCGGCAGTTCCTTCAATGCCGAGCTGACGCCTCTGCTGAAGCCGAACCACCACGTTTTTATAGATTATGCGCGGACCGCTGAAACACCTTACGCTACGCTGTATGACGAAGCAGTCGAGCGATTCATCTCGGCGGCGCAGGCGGGGCCGCTGCGCTATGCCACCGGGCACATCACCGGCAGCCATGTGGAGCGCATCCAGGCAGCCTTGCCGCAGGTGCGGCCGGTGACGCTGATGCGTCAGCCGGTGTCGCGCTTCATCTCGGATTACCGCTATCAGCGCACGCCCATGCATCCTGGGAATGAGAGATTCCGCCGGGATTTCCCGACCATCGAGGATTACCTCAGCCAGAAGGGCGAGTGGAACAAGACCGCCAATTACCTGGTGCCGCCACATGTCCGCCGTGCCGGAGAGACGGCATGCATCGAATATGTGACCGAGCGCTATGCCTTTGTTGGCATACAGGAGATGTATCCTCTGTCGCTGCGCATGGTCACCACGCTGGCGGGCTCGCCTGCGCGGCCGGGCGCCAGGCACAGGGTTAATGCGCCGACGCCGGACAACAGCGTGGAGCTGACGCCGGAGCTGGAGCGGTCGATCCGGTTGCATAATGCACTGGATATGGCGCTATATGAGTTTTTCGCCAAACGTCTCGCTTCGGTGCGGACGGAGCTGATCGCCTATCTGGACGAAGCCGCGCCGCTGCCGAAGGAGGCGCGGGCGTCGTAGGGTGGGTTTTACCCACCCTACGATGCGGGGATTACCGGTGGTCGTGCGGGCGGGCTTCGTCGTGCTCGTGCGACGGGGTGTTGCCGTGGCTGGCATCCTTGTGATGCTGGCCGGGCGGCGTGCTGCGCGACCATTGGTGGCTGTGCACCAGGCCGTCATCGTAGAAATCCGAGCTCGGGGCTGCGTAGGTCATTGGTTTGGCTCCAGCGAAGGTTGCGTGCCAGTATCTACGCACAGGCGGCCCGGCGTTTCACCATTCGCCTGGGGGGTGCGGCGCGAATGCTGTCAAGCCGTACACAAGGCGTGCTGTAAAACGATAAAGCCTGTAAAGATCGGGCTTGCGTATCGGGAGTGAGAATTGTGGAGGAGAGGGTGGCGCGCACCGCCATGCTGTTCGGCTGCCATGCCGCCATCGAGGCCGCCCTGTCGCAAGCCGGTTTCCGCGCCGGCGCGCCGGCCGGGCTGCTGGTGAACGCCGAAGCCGCGCCCGACCTCGCCGCCATCGCCGCGCGCTGCCGCGCGTTTGCCGAGGCGCTCCCTTCCGGGCAGGAAGGGCTGATCGTGACGATCGTGACCAAGCCACCGGGCGGCATGACGGCATGGCAGGCCGGCGCCACGGCGGCGGGGCTGGAGTATTTTACACGCACGGCCGCCCTCGACTGGGGGCCGCGGCGTATAAGGGTGAACATGATCGAGGTTCGGGACGATGTACCGCAAGACGACGTGGCGGCCGCCGTGCTGCTGATGACCCGCCTGCCCTCCATGACGGGCCAGACCATCAGCCTTGGCGCGCCATGAGGCCGGCACAGATCGCCGACCGCGCGGGCGCCGTGCGCCACGTGTTCCTGCGCGATATGGTGCTGGCGGCCAGCATCGGCGTGCACGGGTTCGAGCATCAGGCGCCGCAGCGCATACGCGTCAACATCGACCTCGCCGTGGATGACGAAGGTCCGGTCGCCGGCGGCATCGTCGGCCGCGACGATCTTTCGCGTGTCGTGGACTACGAAACGGTCGCCAACGGGGTGCGCGCCATCGTCGCCGCCAGGCACGTGCGCCTGGTGGAAACGCTGGCCGAACGCATTGCCGAGAACTGCCTTGCCGACAAGCGTGTGCGCCTCGCCCGGGTGCGGGTGGAGAAGCTGGACATTTTTGCCGACACCGCCTCGGTGGGCGTCGAAATCGAACGCAGCCAGACGCCCGCGGCAAAATAATCCCCCAGCGGGCTTGACTCGCAAACATTACAGAGGATTGCCGATTTATGTTAGAATGATGACAGAGCGGAGCAAACAAATCTTTTAATATCAATTATTTAGGCGTAAGCCGCCGCGTCACGCTCACGTGATAGGCCGCTGAAATCCCAGGTCAAACGCCAAACCCCGAAACTCTGCCCACAGACTTGTCCACAGGGGGACGGATCATGTGTGAGACCTTGAGCACAGAAGCGCCCCGCCCCATTCTGGAAGCCATGCCCGACGCCGTTGAACCGCCAAAAACGCCGCGGGGCGTCGCTGTGATAGAGGCTGTTCTGGCCACGCTGCCAGCCTCGCCCGGTGTCTATCGCATGCTCGATGCCAAGGGCGATGCGCTCTACGTCGGCAAGGCACGCAGCCTGAAAAAGCGCGTCAGCGCCTATACGCAGTTGAACCGGCTGCCCGAGCGCCTGCGCCGCATGGTGATGGACACGGACACGATGGAAATCGTGACCACCCACACCGAAGCCGAGGCGCTGCTGCTCGAAGCCAACCTCATCAAGCGCTTAAAGCCGCGGTACAATATCGTGCTGCGGGACGACAAGAGCTACCCCTGGCTCATGCTCACCGAGGACCATGCGTTCCCGCGCATCACCAAGCACCGCGGCACGCACAAGGGCGGCAGCACGTGGGGACCCTTCGCCTCGGCCTGGGCGGTGAACCAGACGGTGACTGCCATGGAGCGCGTGTTCCTGCTCCGCTCCTGCGCCGACACGGTTTTCGCCAACCGCTCGCGCCCCTGCCTGCTGCATCAGATCAAGCGGTGCTCCGCTCCCTGCGTCGGCCGCATCGAGGCCGAGGAATATTCTAAACTCGTGTCACAGGCGCGTGCCTTCCTCACCGGCAAGGTCGCCACCGTGCAGCGCGAGCTGTCGGCCGAGATGGAGGCGGCGGCCGAAAATCTGGAGTATGAGCGTGCCGCCGCGCTGCGCGACCGCATCCGCGGCCTGACCCATGTGCAGGGCAGCGGCATCATCAACCCCGCGAGCCTGTCGGACGCGGATATCGTGGCCGTCTGGCAGGCGGCAGGCCAAAGCTGCGTGCAGGTATTTTTCGTGCGTGGCGGCCGCAACAACGGCAACCGCGCGCATTTCCCCATCCATGTGAAAACCGACGAGCCGGGTGACATTCTGGCCGCCTTCCTGGCCCAGTTCTACGACGACAAGCCGCCCCCGCCGCTCATCCTGACCAACCACGACATGCCCGAAGCCGGGCTGATCGCCGACGCGCTGTCCCTCAAAGCCGGGCGCCGGGTGGAGATTGCGGTGCCCCAGCGGGGCGAAAAACACGCCGTCGTCGAGCACGCCGCCACCAACGCGCGCGAGGCGCTGGAGCGCAAACTCGCGGAGAGTGCCGGGACCAACAAGCTGCTCGAAGCCGTGGCGTCCCTGTTCGACCTGCCGGCAACCCCGTCGCGTATCGAAATTTACGACAACAGCCACATCATGGGCCAGGCACCCTATGGCGTGATGGTCGTCGCCGGCCCCGACGGGTTCGCCCGCAACGCCTACCGCAAATACGCCATCCGCGGCCCGGTCGCGCCCGGCGACGATTTCGCCATGATGCGCGAGGTTTTGACCCGCCGCTTCACCCGCGGCCAGCGCGAGCAGGCCGAAGGCGCGCCCTCGTCGGACTGGCCCGACATGCTGCTCATTGACGGCGGCGCCGGCCAATATTCCGCCGTCCGCGGCGTGCTGGATGATCTGGGGGTTACCGACGTTCTCCTGGTCGCCATTTCCAAAGGTCCGGACCGGGATGCCGGCCGCGAATGGTTCCACACCGCCGGCTGCCCGCCGTTCCAACTGCCGCCGCGCGACCCGGTACTATATTATCTGCAACGTTTGCGTGATGAAGCGCACCGCTTCGCCATCTCCACCCACCGCGCCGGCCGCTCCAAAGCGCTGGTGACCAGTGAGCTGGACGAAATCCCGGGGATTGGCGCCGCGCGCAAGCGCGCCTTGCTCAATCATTTTGGCAGCGCGCGCGGGGTGAAGCAGGCGGGGCTGGAGGATTTGCAGGTGGCGCCTGGGATTTCTAAGGAGATTGCCAAGCGGGTTTATGCGTTTTTTCATGCGCAGTAGGGAAGGAAGGACTTCTTTTTTGAAAAAAAGAAGCAAAAAACTTTTGGATATTTGGGCTGAGCCTGTCCGGCGGCGTACGCCAAGGTTCAAAAGTTTTTTGGTTCTTTTTTTCAAAAAAGAACATCCTTACTTACTCACGACCTTCGCGCCACGATGCCGAGGCGAACCGTTTGCAGCACAATGCTGCGCTGCTGCTTTCCCTCGGCCCAGCGAATGATCACACGCTCGGTCTCGCCGCCGAAATCGCCGGGCTGCTGCGGGCGGGTGGGGTCGAGCGGGGCGGTGTCGATGTGCCAGGTGAATTTCTGGTCGGTGCCATCGGTGGCGGGCGCGGCTTCGGCGAGGAGGGATTGCGCCAGGCTGGTGGCGGTTTCCAGATTGCGGGCGCGGTCCTGGGCGCCGAGGGATTCGGGCATGGCGCTGAAGGCGTAGGCAAAACCCAGCGCGACGATGGTGAGCGCGACGAGGGTTTCCAGCAGGGTGAAGCCTGGCTCCTGACGGCCAGCGGAGGATTGCTTTCTCCCACCCATTATCTGCCGTCTGGCTTGGCCTTTCGCCAGGATAATATTTCCGCTCGCAGCGCCTTATCGTGCGCGAGCCTCTCGATGGCCGCCGCTGCTTCGGGCGTCCTCGACCGGCGTATGCCGCGCAGCAGCAGTAGCCGGCTATCGCCCAGGCGAGGATCACTCGCCAGGTCGATGAGTTCCCCCATCACATCGTCGGTGGCGGTTGCGGCCAAGGCTGCCGCGAGCCCGCTTCTGGCGCCCAGCCTGGTGTGCGGGTCCAGCCCCTCGGCGGAGGTTCTGTATTCACGAACCAGGACCGGCCAGGCGAAACGCGCATCCGGAACCGCGAGTGCACGTGCAATACCCTCCTTGACCGGATCCGAGTACGGCCGCAACAGATGCGCCACCAGAATCGGCAGCGCCGCGGGATAGGGTTCAGCCGTATTCACGAGATCCCAAACGCTGCTGACGTCTGTCCCCGCCTCGCGCAGGTCGTGAAGAATCGGCTCTTCCTCGATGCGTCGGGCAGCGGCGGATTGCGCCTTGGCCTTCTGCCTGGCCTCGCGCCTGGCAACGAAGTCTGGATTTGCCTCCAGCTCCGCTGCCAATTGTGCCGCTGTCTTTGGCGCCCGCTTGTTCATCATCAGGGGATGAATAGCTGGTTTATCAGGCCATCCTCAATAGCGTCTTGCAGCGGACCGGACAGGATCGTGTCTGGCCGCGTATAGAGGTCAAAATCACGGCCCGTCTGCTGCGCAAAATCCAGGAAATCGCGCAACTGGCGTGAGAAGCATTGCCTGGCCACGTTTTTGACCTCGCTCAGCGTCTCGGGCGTGAGGCCATCGGGGATGCGGCTTCTGCCGTTGATATCGATGGGGGATTTATCGCCGATGTCATATTCGCCTCGTACGGCGGACTCGCCGGCCTGGCCGATTTCATTCGGGGTCGCGGCCTCGGCAGCAGTCGCCGCTTCTTCGGCGGCCGTTGCGGCTTCGGCTGCCTCCGCCGCTTCTGTAGCGGCGACGATTTCTTCGATGACCTCGGTGGCGATGATCGCCTCGCCGATGCAAAGGTCTTCGATACACAAACCGGATTTGTCGTAGAATTTAACCGGATTGCCCAGGGCATAGGCATAGAGGTTCGCACCCTGACCTTCCTGGAGCGGATCCCGTGCGAGCCATTTGCCGAGCCGGGAGTCGCTTTGTCGATAAGTTGCCAGGTTCAAGCTGCTCTGCTGGTCAAACACCAGGCCGGCATAGCGGAAGTCCGTCGAAGCCTGGCCGGACATGCTGAGGGGGTTGCCGTAGGGATCGTAATCGGCGGAGGCGAGGAGTGCACCGGTGGAAGCCGAAACCACGTCCCGCACAGTCCCAATCTGGTCCCTGCCATAATACAGCAAAGTACCGGCTGCCGGTGCTTCCTCGCCCTCAGCGAAATAGCGGCGGATCACCTTGTCACGGGCGTTGCGTGCCTCGCACAGAGACTGGCCGCACCAAAAATAATGGGTCTCGGTGGTAACGGATCCGTTCTGCAAAATCGAGGCGATACGGTGATTATGGCCGTCGTAGCGGAAGCTCTCCGTGACGCCAGGCTGACTGATGAAGCCGATACTAACCAGCCGGTTCTCGGCATCCCATTTATAGGTGCGCGTATCATCCCGCGTCAGATTGCCGTTCAGGTCATAGGTGAAGTTTTTCGCATTGAAGGCCTTGGCCTGATTGAGAGTGTTGTAGCCGATATTGGTCGTGGCTGTAGCGGTCTTGATGGCAGTGATGTTGCCGGCTTTATCGTACGTATAGCCGAAGGTGGCGCCGGTGGAGAGGGTGGCTGTCAGCAGACGGTCCGCCTTGTCGTAGCTGTCCGTCCAGTTTTGCGACGTGCTCCCCAGTGTCTCCGTGATACCGGTGGTGTCGCTTTCAGGCGTGGTTTTATAGCTGAACGTACGGGTGCCTGGGCCGTTGCCGATGGAGAGCAGGCGGCGGTCGTTTGTATTGGTATCGTAGGTCCATTGGGTGCCGATGCCGGTGCCCTGCAAGGCAGTCATCTGTTTCGTCTGGCCGAGATAGGCCATACTGAATTCCCCGATATCGTTGGCGTGGGAAATCACTCGCCCCAGTGGGTCATAGGAGAAGGTTTCGGGATTGCCGCCAACGCGCCGCTGGTAGATTCTTCCGAGCGTGTCCCAGGTATAACCAACGTTGGCGTTCGTAAACGGGCCGGCCTCCTGCGCCAGGTGCAAGGCGCCTGGTGAGCCAGGGGCAACGTAGGCGTAGGTGGTTTTGCCCGTGCCATCCGACATGGATAGCAGCCGCGGCCAATACGGGTCGTAAGCAAAGCTTACCGATGGGGTAGCATTGACTGCATTGAGATAGGTGATGCCAGCCAAACGATCGTCAACCGTGTAGCTGTACTGTTTCACCTGAGCCAGGGCGTCGGTCACCGACTTAAGCCGGCTCGTGGTTGCCTCGTAGCTGTGCGAGACTGCGCTGCCATCGGCGTAGGTTTTGCCGGTCACCCGACTTTGAATGTCGATCGCCCAATTGGTGACGTTGCCGTTGCCGTCGGTCAGCGTCTTGAGCTTGCCGTTTTGCCAATATCCGAGCCTGGTTGCGTTGCCTGCGGGATCGGTGACGGAGATCAAGTTCCGGTTGGCATCGTAGGCGAAGGTTGTCGTTCGGCTCTGTCGGTCGGTGACGGATACCAGATCGAGATTTTTCCATACGAATTTTCGGGTGGTACCGTCCGGGTAGGTCTCCTGCGTCACCCGGTCCCAGGCATCGTAGGTATAGCCAACCACCCATCCTTCGGAATCGGTGAGCGAGGCAACGCGACCATATGTGTCGTATGTGTAGCTTGCCGCCGTCTTGCCGTTCTGGTTCGTGATCGTCGTGAGATAGCCGAGCGAATTGTAGGTGTATTTCGTCGTGTAGCCGAGCGGATCGGTGGTCTGTATTAGCTGGCCCGCCGTATTATAGGCGAGCTTCCACACTTGGCCCGCAGCATCGGTATATGTCTGGGGCTGATGGTTCACGTAGCTGCCGAACTGGGCGACAGTCACCGATGCTGAGGCCGAGGTCTTCTGCTGAATCGCGGTCAGATCGATGTTGTTGGATGCATAGGTCATCGTCGTTTGACGGCCGACCGGATCGATCTTGCTGATCAGGTTGCCGGCGCTGTTGTATTGCATCAGACTCAACTGGGTGGTGCCATCATCCAACACGCGGCCCATCGCGCTCGGGCTGTCGAGCGTGCCGCTCTGCGCCGTGCCCAGGCCACCATTGGGCTGGCCCGGGTAATTGAACCAAATGCGATTTTCGAGCGGATGCTTAATGCTTTCTACGACGCCGCCGGTGACGTTCGTGTTGGACGCCAAATGCACCCAATGACGTTGCCGCGCCTGCGTGTAGTCGCCGGAGGCGACGGCGTAGGCATGCTTGTCCCAATAATAGGTATCGCGATCGTTCAGATATTCGTTGAATGGCGCGATGATGCCGGTTGGTACCGTGTTAGATGGATCAGAGAACGGCATTCCTGGCGCGCCTTGGATATACTCGAGCCGCTCGGTGTTACCGAGCGGATCGGTGGCTTGCAGGTAGAGCGAATTGCCGTTCTGGCCGTAGGAGAAGTTGGTGGTGCCGTAGGGCGTGGTCAGCGCATCGACCAGCGAATTGGCGTCATAGGTGTATTTGGAGACCAGACCGATGACATCGGTGATCTGGATCAGCCGGCCGGCGCTGTCATAGGTCAACGTCGCTGAACGCTTGAACGGATCGGTGATCTTTGTCACCTGCAGCGGAAAGGCGGTGTTGGTGTAGCTGAATGTGGTGGAGCGCGCGGTGGCATCCTTGATGGCGGTCAGGCGGAACTGGCTGTCGTAGGTAAAGCTAAGTGTGTTGCCGTAACGGTCGGCCATCTTGCTAAGGAAAAGGATGCGCGGATAGGTGGTGGCACCGTTGGAGACCGAGTACGTGTTCACGCTGCCGTCGGCAAATGTCAGCGTGTAGCTGATCTGGGCGCCTGGCACGATGGCGAGCACGGCGCCGGTTTTCTCCTCCATGGCGAAGGCGCCGGTGCTGGAATTATAGCTCTCGGTAATGCTGCCGCCGCCGCCGACGATGCGCGAGACGTTGCCGCCGACGTTGGTAGGATCGTCCTGGATATAGGCCAGCCAGTTCAGCGTCCATTTCGGGCTGACATTGAAGAAGCTGAAATTGGCCGGCTGGCTGGCTTCGCGCTGGTTGTAGGTGATGGTGACGGGGACTGCGGGACCTTTGGGCGGCGCGTAGCCGACCGGCGAGTCCTGCAATTTCAGACTGTTCAGCATTTCCGTAAAAGCGTAGCGGGTCATGCCCGTGTCGTCGTCGCCGGAATCAGCTTCGCTTGGGCCGGAAATGCCCGAGGCATTGGAGCCGCCGTCGCAATTGCACGGCGGGTCGTCCGGCGTGTCATCGTCCGGATCATTGTCGTTGGTGTAGCCCATGCCGCGCACGTGCGAGGCTTCCTCGCTCGCAACAAGCCGCCAGGGGCTCGCTTTCGGCTTGCCGAGGGCCAGGAAATAGCCGCTGCCTTCACTATCCAGCGCGCCGCGTGTCACCCACAGATCGTGGCCGAAAGTCGGGTCCTTGATGTGATAGCGGCCGTTCTGCTCGCCGATGATGGCAGCGAAATGGCTGACTTTCCAGTGAATGACAGAAGGGATCGGAATGGGCTGATCCGCGTCGCGGTGCACGAGTGCAAAATCGAGTTTGGCTCTGGTGGCGAGCGCGGCTACTTCGGCCAGGCTGACGCCGTGCGGGCCGGAGCGGTAATCATCGAGGAAGCGCACCTGGTCTTCCGGACGCCCCAGCGCCAGCAACAGATTTTTCAGCGCCATCGGGCCGCACAGATAGCCGATCCCTGGATTATTGCGGAAAACATATAAGCCTTCGCGGGCGCCGGTCAGGTCTTCCGTGGCCTGGCCGGTGAGTTTGCGATCGCCAATGTCGGCAATCAGCCTCTCGATGTCGTCGGCGTGGCCCAGGCGCGCGTGCATGCGCAGCAGCTCGCCGGCCACCCGGTCCACCAGCGCTTTCACGCGGGGATCCTTATTATCCCGGCCGGCGTCCCAGGCGGCCTGCCATGTGCCGATGGCGCGCGAGAAATAGCCGTAGTGATAGTCCAGCAAACCCATGTCGGCGAGCAGGGCGATGCGCCAGGCGGATTTCGGATGCGTATCGAGGAACGCGGTGAAGGGCGCAAAATCGTCCTTGGCCGGCTGCGCGCGGTAAGCGTCCAGCGCACGCAGAAGGGCGGCGTTCTCCGCGTCCGTGGTGGCGGCAGCCGGCACCAGCGGCTCCTCGAAATGGGCGGCTTGCGTGACCGCGGCAGCAGGAATCGTGGCAGCAGCGGCCGGCGCACTTGGCAAAGCCAGGCTGAGGCCGGACAGAATGACGGCTGAGAAGAGCGAGCGGCCAAGCAGCGTGGCACGGCCGGAATGATTTTCGTACAACATCCTCAAACGCATGGTCATCATTCTCTCCCCAGGAGTGTCATCAGGCCATGGGTTTGCCCCAGGGCGTTTGCATGACCGGCCCAGAAGGCAGCGCCCCCAGGCTCGGCCGGGTGAAGACGCGCAGATGCGGCCTCGGCCGCCGCGGGCAGCGCGACATCGCTGCTCAGGCCAGGCGCCAGATCCGCCATCGTCAAAGCCTGCACCGGCATCGCATGATTATGATGGGCCGCGCCCGAGAAGGTCAGCAGCGTGTCGCCCGATCCATCCGCTGTGGTCACGAGCGTGGTCGTGCTCGAATTGCCGGCAACATGGAATGTTTCCTTGGTGCCGCCGCTGAGCGTGACCGTCAGCGTGCTGCCGCTGAGGACGGCGAGCGTGGCGTTCGTCGATGCCAGCAGGATGCTGTCGCCGGAGGCGAAGCCGCTCAGCGTGCCCGTAAAAGTTGAAGCTGTGTCCAGCCGCAATTCGCCGCCGCTGACGGTGGCAAACGCAACCGTTTCTGCATTCGCCTTGCCAATTTCCAATTCGCCGGTGGCGCCGATCGCCAGCACGCCGGCGCCGGTGACGGCAGCGGCAAGCATGAGCGTGCCGCCAAGCGCGTCGATGGTGCCAAGATTACTGATGGCATTGCTGACGGTGCCGTACCCGGTGAGCAGCCCGCCGCTCGCAACCGTCAATCCGCCAGCGGTAAAAATGCCGCCCTGGATTTGCAACGTCCCGCTGTCGGTCATGGCGAGCGTCGTGGAGTAGCCGCGGCTGCCCAGAATGGCGAGCGTGCCGGCCGAGGTGATCGTAGCAAGTGTGGATTCCACGCGCGTAATTGTCGTGCCAAGCGAGCGCAACACGGTGCCGGTGCCGCGCAGCACGATGTCTGCCGCATCCGCCGTCAGCGCGCCGCCGAATTCCAGCGTGAGCGTCGAGGCGGTGCTGATCGACCAGGTGCCGCCGGTAAGGGTGCCATTGTTGAAGCAGCTTGCCGCACCTGGCGTGGCCGCAACGAAGTCGCTCGCCGCACCATTCGCCAAAATCGTACCGGAATTGACAAAACTTCCATCAACCGTCAGCGAACACCCGTGCGACATGGTGATGCTGCCGCTATTGGCAAAATTGCCGCCGACGGTAACTTCGCTGCCGGCGCCGAGTGTCATCATGCCGGCGTTCACCGCATTGCCGGCCAGGTCAAAATTGTCGAGCGAGGTCAGCGTAATGCCGCCGGTGCTCGTATTGGTAAAACTGGTCGAACCCGTGGCACCCGGGGTGGGGTCGAGTTCGGTATCGTCGGCTAGCGTGATCGCGCCATTGTTGACGATTGTGCCGAACGACGGATCCAGCCACAGCGCGCCGGCGGTGACATCGAGCGCGCCATTGTTCACCAGCAGCCCGCCCTGGCCTGCGTCGAGAATTTCCGTAGCTCCGGCGTTGGCGTTGAGCGCAAAATTCGGGCCCAGCGTCAGCGTGCCGGCGGCGGCGCTAATTTCCAGAACGTCGGCAAGCCCAGGGGTTCCGAGGCCGGCCGACGGGCTGGAGGAATTGATCGTGGTGTTATCGAGCAGCGTGGTCGCCAGATAATCCAGCGCGCCGCCGCCGCTGAGGTTGGCCACACCGGGCGTGCCGCCCGTGGAATTTTCGAGTGTCAGCCCGTTGGCGATTTGCACGGTGGCGCCTGCGCCGATGTTGAGCGGCCCCTCCCATGTCATGGTGTCGAGCGTGGAGACACCCGCAAAACTGACGGTGCCGGCATCGTTGATAAAAATGCCGCCCTTGATATCGCCGCCATTGCCGATCTGCACATTGGTGATGCGGCCGGACGCAGCCATGTCAAAAGTGCCGCCGCCGACGCTGAGCAGCCCGTCCAGCCCCAGCGTGCCGGCGCCGCTGATGCCGGCGACCGAGGCAAGGGTCGTTGTGCCGTCGATGGTGAAACTGGCGCCGGCGGCAACGCTGACGTGACCGGTTTCGGCGAAATTGCCCTGGATGGTGGCGGCAGCACCAGCGGCCAGCGTGATGCTGCCGGCATTGGTCATGCCGCCGCCGTTGGTGAGCAGCACGCTGTTGGTGCCGAGCGATATGTTGCCGGTGGCCGCGTTGGTGAAGGCCGAGGCGGTGAGCGCGCCGGCGGGTGGTGACCAGGTGGCGCCGCTGGCGAGCGTGATTTTGCCGGCATTGGTAAAGCCACCCAGGCTGCCGTCGCTGCCGAGGAAGGTGGCGCCGGCGCCGACATTGATAAAACCGTTGTTGGTGACAAAACCGCCCAGCGGCAGGCCGGTCGTGGGGCTGAGGGAGAAAAGGCCGGCGGTCGTGCTCGCCGCCACGTTGAAAGTGACGGTGTTGGCGAGCGTGAGCGTGCTGCCGGCCGCGGCCTCGCTGAGAAACAGGCCGAGCGCGCCTGGCCCGCTGCCGGTGCCGCTGGTGATGACGACGTTGCTCAGCGTTTCAGTATCGAGAAAGTCGAGCACGGACGCGATTGTGCCCGCGGCCGCACTGATGGCGCCGACGCCGGTGCCGCCGGCGCCTTGCAGCGTAATGCCGCCGAGGATGCTGATGGTATTGCCGGAAAGCAGCGACAGCGTGCCCTGATAAATATCTTTTTCCAGTTCGACGCCGGCGCCGAAGGCGATGCCGCCACCGGAGTCGGCAATGGTCGCACTTTCCAGCAAACCTTCGAGCGTGACCGTCACGCTGCCGCCGACGGAGATGGTGCCGACATAGACATCATTGTCCAGCACAGCACCGTTGAGGAAGGTGACCGAGCCGGCCGTGGGTTTCACGGTGGCGTTCTCGATGGTGCCGCTGACGCTCATGGCGATGATTTTCGCGCCCGTGCCGACCGAAAGCGTGCCGCCGGCTTCATTGAGCGTGCCGGAGAGGTTGAGCGTGTCGGTGCCGCCAGCGCTGATTTTGGTGAGTTCCGTGCCGCTCAGCGTGGTGCCGAGGTTGAGCGTGCTGCTGGTGGCGGACATCGCGCCGGTGTCGAGGAACATCGCGCTGCCGATGGCCAAGGTGCCCTTGGAGACGGTGAGCGTGCCGGTGTTGACGAATTGCGCGGACTGGATGCTGAAATCGTCGCCGTTGCTGACAGCGATATTACCGTCGTTCTGAAAATCGTCGCCGGTGACGGAGAAGATACCGCCGGCGAATCCGGCGGTGATCTTGCCTTCGTTATAGACGGCATCGAAGGCGCTGCCGCTGTCGGAGAGGGTGGCGTAGGTGCCGGTCTGTGTGATGGCGAGCGCCGTGCCCAGAGTCAGGATCCCGCCTTGCCCGTTGGTATCGTTGCTGCGCAGCGCATCATAGGTGCCGTTGTTGCCGATATTCAGCGTGGCATTGTCGAGCGTGAAATCACCGTCCGCATAGAGTGTGGCGTCATAGCCGGTGAGGTTGATGGTGCCCGTGCCGTGGCCGGCGGCGCCGGCCAGTGTTGTCGTGCCCAGTAGCGAGACATAGGCGTAATTCTCGCTCAGATCGAGCGTGCCCTCGTAAGCGACGTTGTTCAGCACGGCATTGTTGAAGGTAAGCGTGGCGGTGCTGGAGACGGAGAGGATGCCGCCATTGATGGTGCCGGTGAGATACATGGAGCCGGCGGTCATGGTAATGGATTGCGACACGTTCAGTGTGCCGGCGAAATTATATGATGCCTGCGTGGCGCTCAGCGCCAGTGTTGCGACATTGCCGGTTTCGCCGTTGTTCAGCGTCATGGTGTAGGCGCCGGTGACGCTGACGGTGGCGTTGGTCTGCGCGGTGGGCAGGCCGTTGCTCCAGACATTGACGGAGAACCAGTCGCCATTGGTGCCGGTCCAGGCGCTGGCGACTTTGGTGAGTGTCACCAAAGATCCGCCGTGCGTGTCGGAAGCGACGGTGAATGTATCGCTGAGGTACGAGCCTGCAAGCTGTACTTTGCCAACGATGGTGGTGCCGTTATAGACGATGAGCTGATCCGAGCTGTTGACAGCAGCCTTGGTGATGGTCAGGCCGGCGAAATCGATGGCGTCGGCCACTGTAAGCCCGGAGATCGTCTCGGTGGCGGAAGCCGGGGCATCGAGCAGCAGCGTGCCGGTGGTGCTGGCACCGGTGCTGGTGGCAAAGGCGATGCTCTGGGTGCTGGCGACGCCGGCGCCGAGTTCCAGCGTGGCGCCTGCGGCGATGTCGAGCGTGCCGGTGCCGGTGACCGATCCGGTGAGCGCCAGCGTGCCGCTCTGCGCGATGATGGTGCCGGAATTCACCAGGCTCACATTGATCAGGCTGCGCCCGGTGCCGGCGTTGCCGATGAGCGTTCCGGTATTCGTAAACGTGCCGCCGGCCGAGCCGCCGGTGACGATGCCGACGGCGGAATTGATTTCATACAGGCCAGTATTGCTGAAGTTTGCAGCGGCCGCATTGGTGTCGCCCAGCGTAAGTGTGCCGGTGGTGTTGATCGTGGTGCTGTTGCTGACATTGGCACCGCCGCCGATGCTGAGTGCGCCATCAGCGAAAATGCCGCCGCCGAAGACGATGCTGCTGCCGTCGGCAATCACGCCGCTGATGCCACCGCCGTTTTCCAGCGCCAGCGTGCCGGTGGTCGTCGCCAGCGTGCCGGTGCTGGTGAGCGTGCCATAGATATAGCTCGTGTTGGTGCCACCGGTCTTGGCGAGCGTGCCGGCGTTGATGATGACCGCGCCGCTGGAGATACCGTAGCCGGAAGAATTATAGTAGTCGCCCTGGTGGATGGCGGCGTCGTCGGTGGTGAAATCCAGCGCGGCGCCCGCGGCATTGATGAGCGTGCCGGCCGAGGTGCCGTTGACGATATCAGCGTCGCCCAGTTGCAGCACACCGCCCATGGCCATGGTTCCGATATTGGACCAGGTCGCGCCGCCGCCGAACGACAGCATGACGCCGTTATTGTACCAGTCAACGATGGTGCCGCTGCCGGATGTGGTAAAGGTGCCGGCCTGGTCGAAATAATATGCGGCACCCGCGTTTTGGAGCGCCAGGCTGGTCAAGGTGAAATTCTGTCCGCCGAGCTCGATGCTGGACGTGCGGTCCGTCCCGAGCGTGCCGTTAATTGAGACTGCACCGGTAAGATTGATCGTCGCGTTGTAGAATTCCACGAACGTCGCGGTGTCGGCGGTCAGGTTGCCGAGGCTGTAGCTGTTGTTCTGGAAACTCAGCAGACCGCCGCCATTGATGATGCCGCTGAAATTGCCGCCGGATTCGAACGCGATTTCGCCGGTGGTGACGCTGACCGTGCCGGTGTTGTTGAAAGCCGCGTAAATCAGCGTGTAGCTGGTGCCGCCGGTGAGTGTGAAGGTGCCGGCGTTGTTGAACGTGCCGCTGTTGCTCTGGTAATTATCGGCCTGAATCCAGTAGGTGTTGATCAGGTCCCACACAGCGCCGGCGGCATTGTCGATGGTGAAGCTGGAGCCGGCGTAGTTGGAGATATAGACCGTGCCGTCCTGCATGACGGTGCCGGTGTTGCTGACGACTGCAGCGCCACCGAAATAGAAAGCGTTGCCGGTGTTCTGGCTGGTGCCCGCCAACAGGGTGGTGCCGTTCAGCGCAAGCGTGCCGGCGCCGTCGATCGTGCCGTTGCTCAGCGTGGCGCCTGTCAGCGTCAGCGTGTTGCCGCCGAGATCGAGATAATCATTATAGGTCTCGGTGAAGAGGTTGGTGTCGGTGACGTTGCCGGCCAGCACCAGCGTGGCGTTATAGAGATTGAGCGTGGCCACGTTGATGGTGACGCCGGCGGCGAGTGTTGCCGTGTTGCTGCCGAAGGAGATGGCACCCGCGCCGGAGAGCGTGCCGCCAAAACTGCCGCCGCCGTCGAACTCGAGATTGCCGCTGGCCGAACTGATGACGCCGGTGTTCTTCACGATGGTGTAGATGGAGGAGGTGTTGGTTCCCTGCGCCTTGGCGAAGGTGCCGGCATTGGTAAAGGTGCCGAGCGCGCTATTGTTGTAGCCGTAGCCGAAATCGCCCTGAATATCGTAGCTGGCGCCGGTGCTGTTCGTGAGGGTAATGCCGGCGCTGTTGTAGTTATAGACGGTCCCGTATTGATTGAGCGTGCCGCTATTGATCCAGCTCATGCCGGTTTCGGTAAAGCCGTAGCCGTCATAGCCACCGATGGTCGTGGTGCCCGTCGTCGTCAGCGTGCCCGCGCCAAAAATATAGCCGCAGCCGATATCCGCGTTCAGCAAACTAAGGTTGAAGCCATTCAGGAAAATCGTGCTGGGGGCGCTGTCGATGGTCAGCGGCGTGGTGCCTGTCAGGCTGAGATTGGCGCTGAGTGCAATGTTGCCGCCGTCGAGCACGAAGGCCGCGGCGGTCACGGCGAGGCCGGCGCTCAGCGTCATCGTGTTGCTGCCGATGGCGATGGCGCCCGCACCGGTGAGCTTGCCGCCGAGCGTGCCGCCGCCATCGAACTCCAGCGTGCCGTTGGACGCAGTGACGGTGCCGGTGTTGGTGAAGCTGGAAATGACCTGCGTGGTGCCGGTGCCGCCGGTCTTGGCGAAAGTGCCGGCATTGGCGAAGGTCGAGCCGATGCCGTTGTAGTTGTTGCCGCCGATATTGAAATTGCCGGTAAGGTTGTAGGTGGCACCGAGCTTGTTGGTAACGCTGAAACCCGCACCGGTCTGGTAGTTCACGTACAAATAGTAGGTCTGATTGATGATACCGCTGTTGACCAGGCTGACGCCGCCGCCGAGATACAGCACCCCGCCGCCGTTGTTGCCGCTGACCGTCGTTGTGCCGCTGGTGGCTATCGTCCCCGGCCCGGTGATGGCGCCGCCGCCCAGAAAAGCCGAAGCGAGCGTCAGCGTGTGGCCGCCGAGCGCCACATTGCCGTTGACTTCGGCATATTCGCTGGCGGCGAAACTCGTGTTGGCCGAGAGCGTGACATTTGCGCCGTCGAACAAAACCTCGGCCGCCGTATAAGACAGGCCGGCAGCAAATGTATCGCTGCCGCTGGCGAAGGATACGGTGCCGGCGCCAGCCAGCGTGCCGGCGAAACTGCCGTTGCCGTCGAACTCCAGGTTGGTGCCGGACACCGCCGACACCGTGCCGGTGCTTGAAAAATTCGAAATCACCTGCGTGGTGCCGCTGCCGCCGGTTTTGGCGAATGTGCCGGCGTTGGTAAAACTCGAGCTGGTGCCGTTGTAATTCTGGGCGCCGAGCTGGAAATCACCGGTGATGTTGTAGGTGGCGCCGGCCGCATTGACGATGGAGAAGCCCGCACCGCTGCCGTAGTCCACGTCCACGTAATAATTCTGGTTGACCGTGCCGCTATTGACCCAGTTGGCATTGCTGCCGAGGAAATAGGTGCTGATGCTGGCAATGGTCGTGGTGCCGGTGGTGGCGAGTGTGCCTGCACCTTCGAGGTAGCCAAGGCCGAGATAGGCGTTGCCCACCGTGAGGGTGGCGCCGTTCAGATCCAGATGGTTGCCGCCGTTGCCCACTTGCGAGAGCGCGGCAAAACTGTTGGCGCCTGCGTCCAGCGTCAGAGTGCCGTTGGTCAGCGTGACGGTGCCGGCGTAGCTGACCGGGGCCGCGAAGTTGGCGGCCGCGCCGTCGAACAGCAGATTTGCGACCGTCAGGCCGGTGCCGGCCAGGATGGTGGCCGTGCCGCCGCCAAACGCGATCTGCCCGGCGCCTGAGAGCGTGCCACCGAAACTGCCGCCGCCGTCGAACTCCAGCGTGCCGATGGCCGCCGTCACCACGCCGGTGTTGGTGAAGGCGGAGTCTATAGTGCTTGTGTTGGTGCCGCCAGTTTTGGCCACCGTGCCGGCGTTGCTGAAACTGGAGCTGCCGTACACCGTCTGGTTGAAGGAATTTTGCACCCGGCCGTTGATGATGCCGGCGCCATCGGTGGTGAGGTCGAAGCTTGCCCCCGCGGCATTCACCAGCGTGGCGCTCAGCCCGTTGCTGTCGCCGGTGATGATCTGCCCGGCATCGAGCACCGTGGCGGCGTTGTCCCAGGCGATGCCGCCGCCCAGGATCAGCGCGGTGTAGCTGTTCGAGGTGAGGGTGGTGGTGCCGGAGGTGCCGAGCACGCCGGCGCCGTCGATCTCAGGGCCGATATAGGTGCCGTTGAACAGGCTCGCGTTCAGCGTGAGTGTCGTGCCGCCGCCGAGCGTGACCAGGCCGCTGCTGCCGATGAAAGTGCCGGCCACGCTGGCGCCGCTGGCCAGGTTCAGCGTGGCACCCGAAAGGGAGAGGTTTTGCCCGAAGCTCGCCGCGCCCAGCACGCTCAGGCTGCCGCCGCTCAGCGCCAGCGTGTCGGTGATGGCCGAGATCGCCCCGATGGTGGCGGTGATGCTGCTGAAGCTGATGGTGTGGTACGAGAGCGTGTCCAGCACCACCGTGTCGCCGGCCCCTGGGAGCACGCCGCCGCTCCAGTTCGCGGCGTTCGACCAGTTGCCATCCGTATTGTGTTTCCACGAGAGGGTCGCCACGCCCGTTCCTCCGCCGAAGTAATTTCTTCGTTACGGCAGTGCTAGCACCAAAACTTCGCTGGATCACCAACTATTATTGCCCAGGAATGCGTGTCAAAAATTTGTCACGTTGCAGAATTATATTCCTGGCGCGCCAGGCGTGTCCTTGCTGCGGCCTGGACACGTTACAGTATTCACATTTTTATTGCGGATTTGAAGCGTTGAGAGCCTGGCCCGAAAAACCGAAGGCCGCGCCGGCCGCCTGGGTCTCTGATTTGTGATGCCCCGCACCGGGTGCGGTGCGGCAAGACCGGCCGGGATGGCCTTCCCCGATGCGCGCCGCGCCCCATGTGCTGCCAAATCGGCAAAGCTGGCGTATGGTCGCGGTGACGGCGGCGCGCGAAGATGGAGAAGTTGATGACAGGTTTTAAGGCGGGGTGGCGCGGTCTGGTGGCGGCGAGCCTGATCGTCACGGCTTGGTCCGCCCCGTTCCTGGCGCAGCAAGCGGGGGCGCAGCCGGCTAACGCCCCGGTTCCGGTCACCGTCGGCCAGGCCGAGCGGCGCGACGTGCCGGTGTTCGCCCGCGGCATCGGCACCGTGCAGGCGCTGAACTCTGTGCTCATCCGCGCCCGCGTCGATGGCACTCTGGAGAAGATCGCCTTCCGCGAAGGCCAGCTGGTCCACCCCGGCGACCCGATCGCCACCATCGACCCGCGCCCCTATGCGGCCGCTCTCGACCAGGCGAAAGCCAGGCGGGCGGCCGATGTGGCGCAACTGCACAACGCCAGCCTGGACCTGGCGCGCTACGCCGCGCTCGCGCGCACCAATTTTGCGTCGCGCCAGCAGCTCGACACGCAGCAGGCGACCGTCGAGCAGGACCAGGCGAATATCCAGGCCGACGACGCCGCCATCGCCACCGCGGCGCTCAACCTCTCCTTCTGCGACATACGATCGCCCATCGACGGCGTGGTCGGGCTACGCCAGATCGATGCGGGCAACCTGATCCATGCGACCGATTCGACGGGCATCGTCACCATCACCCAGATTCAGCCGATCAGCCTCGTGTTCACCCTTCCGCAATCCACCCTGCCGCAGGTTCAGGATGCGATGCAGCACGGCAGCCCGCCGGTCATCGCCTACACCTCCGACGACGGGAAGAGACTGGCGGAGGGGGTGCTGGTGACGCCGAACAACACCATCGATGCCTCGACCGGCACGATTTCCCTCAAGGCGCAATTTGCCAATGAGGACCGGCGCCTGTGGCCGGGCGAGTTCGTCGATGCGCATATCCAGTTGGGGGTGGAGAAAAACGCCGTCACCATTCCGCCGGCGGCCATTCAGCATGGGCCGGACGACCTTTATGTCTATGTGGTCAAGCCTGATCATACCGTGGCACGGCAGACGGTCACCGTCGGGTACGAGGATGAGGGGGTGGCGGTGGTGACGGATGGGCTGTCGGGGGGTGAGCAGGTGGTGACGAACGGGCAGGTTCGGTTGCAGCCTGGGAGCCGGGTGGCGGTGGATGCGAAGAGTTGAGGTCGTAGGATGGGTGAGCGAAGCGAGACCCATCACCGCGCGCCCGATGGGTCTCGCTTCGCTCACCCATCCTACGTCGCTTGGATTTTCTTCCACGAGGCTCGGCCAAAGGTCGGTGGGGGAGTTTTCTGAAAAAAAGAAGCAAAAAACTTTTATTCCTGAGACGCAACGCCAGCCGTAACATACGCACCAAAGTCAAAAGTTTCTCCTTTTTTTCAAAAAAGGGGGCTTTCTTCCTTAAGGTCTCTCCATGAACATCTCCGCCCCCTTCATAAAATTCCCCATCGCAACCTCCCTTGTGATGGCCGCAATCTTTCTGATGGGTGTCGCCACCTACCCGCTCTTGCCCGTAGCCCCCCTGCCCGCCGTAGAATTCCCCACCATCTCCGTCACCGCCAACTTCCCCGGCGCCAGCCCGGACATCATGGCCAGCAGCGTCGCCGAGCCGCTGGAAACACAATTCAGCCAGATCAACGGCCTGAGCCAGATGACTTCCATCAATGTGCTCGGCACCTCCACCATCACCACCCAGTTCGACCTGAACCGCAGCGTCGATGCGGCCGCGACCGACGTGCTGGAGGCGATCAACGCGGCGCAGGGCCAGTTGCCGAAAAACCTGCCCAGCCAACCGACCTTTCGCAAAGTGAACCCGGCCGACGCGCCGATCTTCCTGCTCTCCGTGTGGTCGGACGACGTGCCGCTGACGACGGTGGATAATTACGCCGAGAATGTGCTCAGCCAGCAGCTCAGCCAGATTTCCGGCGTCAGCCAGGTGGTGGTCGGCGGCCAGCAGAAGCCCGCCATCCGCGTGCAGATCGA
>Ga0116231_10005579_pt1 | contig 24700 bp, 17 predicted proteins | sample S1TSphgellanicum_2_FD_89695 | JGI IMG/M metagenome (GOLD analysis project Ga0116231, IMG submission 89695) | Host-associated microbial communities from peat moss isolated from Minnesota, USA - S1T2_Fd - Sphagnum magellanicum MG | ecosystem: Host-associated > Plants > Peat moss > Unclassified...
AAAGGAAAAAATGCAAAGACAAAACACAAAAACAAACTCCCCCCCCTCCCCCCACCTCCCCCACAACAAAAACCCCACCCCCCCCCCCCCCCCCCCCCCCCATTCACTACTTTGACGTGAAAGTTTCATCATTAATGCATGGGGTTAAATTAATCACATCATATTATATTATCCATTCCTTTTGTGTCAATGATGCACAAGTGTATGTAATCCATAATTCATTATCATTCTAAACCCTGTGCCAAAAGAAGAGTAAATGGAACAACAATATGCCTTGTGTATCCTCAATGTGAATGGACATTTAGCGGAACCTAATCAATTCCGTAATTAATATCCTTATTGCTAATAACATCCCATTCCAACTTAGAATGAAAATTATGGTCCATTATGTTTAATGCTAGAATTACATCATAATAATAAATTCCATTAATTGATGTTATCTCCATGGCTTGTAAGGAATTGCAATATCATTGTAAATTATGTGGATAATATGACAAAAAGGGGAACAATAAGGAGGTAAATCTTGGCCACTAGGAGCAATGTCAAATGAAATATGAAAATGATTTTTTTTTAAAAGTTCCAAATGACACATGCCCAAAGGCTTGCCATAATGTCTCAAGATAAACTTTCCAATGTGTGTGCACATTGAAAAAGATTTGAAAACTTTGAATGCATTACCTAGCTCCATGCACTAAGGCAAGAAGGGCATGTAGAAGTTATGGGATGGGACTAGGATGAACTCAACATGATCAACTTAAAGTGAAGTCAATCTACACAAACCAAGAATGAAAATAGTTGATGCAAATTGAAAACAAATTAATGCATAGTTGAACAACAAGGAATGACACATTTGGGAAGAGTCGCCACTTTTTTCCCTACACTATATTTTGTAGATGGTAGTGGGAATTAGGTGCAAACAAGCTAGCAAAAACTATACTCATCTACTTGAATGTCTATTTATTCTCGAAAAATACCAAAATGATATTCTATTTGAAAGTTGAAAAAAATTAAAACAATGTTATAATGTATTATTATGTAAATATGTTATTCAAGAACCTTCTTTAAATATGTCATTTGTAAAGAATCTCTAAAATAATGAAAGTTTATATAATACCTAAAAACACCAATTATAATGTTTAATGAATGCTTTTGAATATTCTATTTTCATCATTTTCATTACAAATCATTGTACATGTTTACACAATAAACATTGTCATAAATGCATTTGAATGATTTGTAAATTAATATAATTTTTGACACTAAAACATGAAAAATTAAGCATTGCTTACAATTGTTTTGGCTCCCAATAGTGTGATTATGCCCAACTACATCAAAATGGGTAGTTCCTTAGACTCCCAAATGAGGGTGCAAAAAATTCCCAAACTGTCAAGGTATGAATTTTATTATTTTGTGGGCTTATAACTACAATATTTAGATTCTAATTCAAGAGTTCTCAACAAAAATATATAACCCTTAAAAATATTTTTCAATATTATATTTTACACTCCATTTGAAGTGATTTGAACCATTTATCAAATGGTTTAGTTGGTCAAAAAAACAAACTAGCAACCTAACTCCCAACCATTGATTTGATCATTTAACTTATACTTTAGATATCCAAATTGGGAATATGGGCCCACTTTAGATATGGACTATACATGGCCTTTCCAATAATCTAAATTGGGCGTCATTTGGACTAGTTTTGGTCCTTGAAACCTTGTTTTGAGACATTATAAAACTCCAAATCCCAAAGTGTGTTGGGATTTTGTTTTGTGTGTTTTTTCACATTTGTGGGAATGTGTGCATGTGTGTTTGGTCTTGATACATTTTCCTCACCCACTTCTCTTTTCAAGCCCAAGGTTAGGCTCACAATTGGTCTTCTGTTTGGACCAATTTCAATTGAAAGCATTTAGTTTTTTTCCTCTGAAGATCAACATTTCATTGTTATCCTTCTTGGACAATGGTTCTACACCCAAGTTAAGGTCACAACACCTAACCCTTGGAAAGACAAAACCATCACCTAAAGAACAAATGTCAACGTCATAAGAATATGTTGTAAGATGTTGGCATTATGTTTGAATCTTTGTTGCAATTCAAATATATATGTTTTCAAGGTCAAATTTGCGCTATGATTTATAATTATCACATTTACAATATGTCTTTTCATCTTCAATGTAAGTTCAAGAGAATGTTTAGAAACATGAAAATTTATGCAAAAGAAAAAAGACTTAACAAGAATCAAGTGTTCTCATAAAGGGGTTTAGGGTTTATTAACCATTGTTAATCAATCCTTCCTATTAAGGGGTTGGACTTAAAGTGGGATCAAAATCTAACATTATAAAAATACATTGTCATTAAATGAGCTTGGAAATTCCTCCAATGTTGGTGGCAAAACAAGTTTCAACTTGAGCTTTAAATTTTTTTTCATTTTTGTTATGACTATTCATATGAATCCTATGCAATAAACATTTAGATTCAACATTTGAAGCCCACTTTTAATGAAATTCATTCATTTTATGGATAGCCAACATTTAGGGGATTAAAAAAAAGCCCAAAGGCAAGGTTATTTTAAGAATATATTTATAAGGCAAACACCAAAGTTTTTACCCCTTCTTTCAAGTTTTGAATAAAGGCCATTATTGAGACAACACATTGTGCTATTGAAATTGTTTGTTTAAATGTTAAATCCCTTGAAAAGGAGTTTCTGAAAACAATGGTTATTGTTTCAAATGACCTAAAACAATTGATATATCAATGCAAATGTTCACCCCATGCTCAACCCAAGTTTGTAAACTTCTTAGGCTTTTTAATTACATGAAGAAGAATGGAAGGTTGGTTTGTTTCATCTTCATTTGAATAATCCTTTCAATGAACAACACATTTATTAATTATTAATGCCTTTGTCCTAAAACCTAAACTTTAGGTTTCCAAAACCCTAACCCTAAACCCAACAATGAATTCAACAATCATGCTTCTAATAATAATGTCCTCGTGTGTCAAAGGGGGCCTTACCCAATGTAAAGATCTTGTCACGAAATTTAGACATTCTGGATGATTTCGCACAAAATGGAAGATCATTCCCAAAATGGAAAAGGTCTTGCAAATGGAGAATTCCATTTAAGAATATGCCCTATTATAATATTTTAAAAAAATCAGCCCATCTATATTCTTTACATATAAGGTTAGATAGGCCAGTCACCGAACACTTAGTAGGTCAAAGAGTTGGGGTTCAATGATTGTGCATTTGATGGCCTTCAATTTCCAAGACTTTTGGTAGGGCACTAGTTTAACCCTTTGTAGCCCTTTACAAACTCCAAATTGGGTAAGAAATGCAAAAGTTGGGGCCTCCCAAAATGGATGATGGGATCTTTGATTTTTTTATTATTTTTTTGCCATAGGACACACTCCAAACTTACCGTAGGGACCAAACAACTAGAGCTACCAAAGTTTTAGTTCAATTGACAACCCATGGACATTCCAATAAGACATTCATAACATACCCCATTCTATGCAATGCTAGAATTAATACCACCTTTCAACAAATAAAAAGAAATTAGGTTTACATTAGGTTAGGTTCCAACCAAAATCAAAAGCTCATATATGATCTCATTGGACATTTATAACCATCTCTCGTAACATAAAATGAATAAAATAATAGATTTAGTTTCTAACAAACTAAGAGTATTTCTCTCTCTCTCTCTCTCAATTCTTGGGAATAAAGTTTTTTTTTTAAATTAGAGCTTATAGAATGTTCAATTAGGTTGACGTCTCCTTTCCTTTCAAATGAATCACATCCGTCCGATTACAAAAACATAATTCTACTGGTTTGGGGTAAGGGCTTCAAATGGGACTATTATGGGAATTTGGGTCCTTGTTTCAACTCCCATGGGGGCATGGGGCACCCATGTTCCCAAAATAGTTCCCTTTGGGGTCCTTAACCTACCCATAGGTTCATTCATTTATTGTCTTGTAAAAATGGCCTCCTCCTATCAGATGGGTAAATTTTAGAAGAAAAAGAATTGACATTGTTAAGGGTTTACAGTTTAGGGTAGGTGGTGTTTGTGTGTTGGTGATGGACCCCATCTACCCCTTTTGGACTTCTCAAAAAATAGTGTTATTACCTTGTCCCAAAAACACACGTAATTAAACAAAATGATTTTATTTTTTAATGTTCTCATGAGCCTCATCATTTAAAAGGATCTTTTTGTTTGATTGGGTGCCCACTGCCCACATCAAGTTTAGGGCAAAATCTTACAATGGTTGGGAATGGGGGAGTATAAGTACTACAAATTTGTTTTGCAGCTTCAAGTTTTTCTAAGGTCCAGGAGTTCAGAAATCTTGTATAGTCAAATATAGTTTGCATTCATGAATGTAAGCATCTCCAATATGGCAACAATAAAATGGGTTGCCCACAAAATTTTGGATGAGGTAAGCACCATAGTGGTGTGGTGTGAAAATGGGTTTGCTCATGTAAACTTGCATTTGAGTAGAAACATGAAGATGATTGCTTCATGTTGTTCGGTGCTAGCGATTGGCCACATGTTGATTGTTATTGCTTGATTGGCCCAAGTGTGACATATACATCGTCTCTCAATGTATACCACCCAATATGAGTGGGGGAGATGCAAACATTAACAAGATATAGTGCTTGGATGCGGTAAATACCGTCTTGAATATAACACATTGCTAGAGTTGTTTTTAGCCTTGATAAAAGGTTGAAAGAGCATCTCCACCGTTGCTTGGGCATTTGTCCCTTCTACTTGCAAAGTGATGCCCCTTCTACTTGCAAAGTGATGATGCTTATAGAGGAGATGACACATAATGTAATGACAAAACTTTGCATTGCCCCCACCTTTTTCCTCATCATTTCACTCATGCAGATTATCGCTCTCCTCTCAAGGGGCACAAAAATTTATTCATGTATGCATTTTGTGCATTCCTCTCCCGTTCATAATATTTCAATTTTTAATTTGCATTGTCTTTCATTTGATTTGTCACTTGTTTTCAAGTTGATCATCATTATCACTATGCATGTGCAAGTTCTATTAATAAAATAAGGGTGAGAAAATTTGTGCAATTTGATGTAGGCCAAGCTTGAAGGCAATGACAATGAGGAATTGATCTTTACGTTCAAGAAGAGGCAAGCATAGAGGTAGTTGAATAGGTCATATTGTAAGCATTTGGTGAAAATGAAAACTTGAACATTATCGTATATGGTGGGATTACTTTTGTGATGACCTTGTTTATAATAAACTTTTTTAGGCAACATTACAAAATGTGTCATATTCATATTTTGCATTATGGATGTTTTGCACATGATTCTTACTTCCAACAAAAGCATGATGTTTGCAATATCTTGGGTTTAAAATCAATTGAGAAATGAACTTTTGCAATTAGGATCTTAACTTATAATGTAGTTCTTAATGTGTGTGACGAATATTGCAAGTTGGGAGATGCAATTGCAATGGAAACATTGAAAAGATTTTGTAAAGATATGAGAAAATGTTTTGAATCTATGTACCTTGAGTAACCAAACAAGGTTGACTTTGATAAACAATTGCAAATCAATGCAAACCATGGTTTCCCAAGGATGTTTGCTAGCTGAAAAAATTGCGCCTAATGTTTTGGCAATGTCAATTCAATGACAAAAATAAAAACAACATTATCTTTAAAGCAGTTGCAAATTAGAGTTTGTGCTTTTGGCATGCATATTTCGGTCTTTCAAGGGGGAAAAATGATTTAAACATTTTCTTATCATATCCTCTTGTTACCGATTTCTTGCATGGTGTTGGGTTTGATATAACATTATTGTCAATGGGAATGAATGTTTTTTAAATTACTTGCTCATTGATGGAATGTATCCACATTAATTGATTTTTGCACAAACAATTCATGAACCCCAAGGGGAAAAGTGACCTCTCTTTGTTGTTTCATAGGTGTCTTGTAGGACAAAAGTCGAACGAGCATTTGGAATGTTGTAATCTTGGTTTCACATTATTGCCAATCCTTTTCAACAACTAGGAGACTTGGAAATCATCTCAACATCTTGATGGTGTGCATGTTACTTTACAACATGATTTTAAAAGATGAAACCCTTTAAACCTACTAGATTCCTTCAAATCAAACAAGCAGTTTTGTTGATCTCTAGAGAGGCACACAACACATTATAAACATTACATTATTAATTGAGGAATGACCTCATTGAAAACTTGTGGGCATTAGGCAATGGCCATTCTTGAAAATAACACTTGCTAGTTTTCTTTCTATTCTTCCATCCTATATTGTTTGAATGGAATTTTTTTTCAATATCACTTTAGTTCTTAAAAGTTTATAATGTCGAAATCTTCAAGACTTACAATTTTCATTGCAAGTGCAATCATGCAAGGTGCTTTAAAATGTTATGGTGTTTTGATGGTTGTTGATGCAAGCAAAGTTGCAAGGGTAGTTTGTGGAATCAATGGGCTAAACATTGGAACCGATAATTAAATGACCCCATAATTTCTACAACTCCTTGTTTTGATGTAATTAAAAATATTCCTTCACCTTTGACAAAGTAAGTTGTTCATATGATAACATAAACAAAGCCATGATGCTTGTCTTTTCAAAACATGTCATTTAAAAAAAAATAATTATGGTCATGTCATGTGTTGCATCCATTTGAGTTCGAATCGCATTTTCTTTATTTTTTCCATTATGTTTATTTATTTTGCCCTTTTTGCACCTTGTGGTCATTTTGCAAATGTGTTAGCCACAACATCCATGACTTTCACATCAAATTCATTCAAAAGAGCACAATGTTTGTGGTTTTGCCCATCAACATCATTTCAGGGGTTCAACCTTTTCTATGGTGGTGGTTTCTTCAAGTTGTGGCACATGTGGGCACATGGTTCAACATAAGTTAATAAGTAATGAAGGTGAAGTCAACAACTAATTTTTCAAATGCTTCAATTTGCAAATCTCCAATGTTGTCTATAAAATGTCTTTTTGAAAACTCTTTGATTCATTCAATGCAATTAACACTACTAGAATTTCAAGTTTTTCAAACCAAGTTTTCAAACCAAAAAATACCCCAAAATGACAATAGTAAAAAAAACCTTTTAATTTTTTTAAATAAGTCAATTTTAACAAGTTCAATACAACTGGGATGGTTTTTTTAACCAATCTTAAGTTGGTGCTTTTGACCAAGTTTTTTGACCCATGGTCAAACGTGACACATTGTAAGGTTATTTTAACATCCCACATGTCATTATTTGATACAAGCATTAATTGGTCATATCATGGTCTGCCACATGGTATGTGGCCATAGGGTTTGCCACATGGCATATGGCCATAAAGTTTGCCATGTGGCACATGGCCATAAGGGTTGCCACATGGCCTACCACATGTATCTACCTACTTATGTCCGTACCTACCTTCATTATTGTAAAAACAAGTTATTTTGACTAAAAAATCCAATTAGAAAGGACCCCATTTGGATAGGTGTCAAAAAAACCATCTTGTCAATTTGGACAAGTCATTTTGGCCATGTCTTATGTGATTGGGGGTGGTTTTTTTGACTTGCTGACTATTGGACCATTTGACTAGTCATTTTGATTACTAAATAATGGAACCATTTGACTAATCAAATTTCTACCCAATTTTTGTCTAGATTATTAGCAAATATATATATTTTTGTGTAAATAGGTCTAAATAGGTAGGTAGGTAGGTTGTACATAGGTTTAGGTAGGTCATAAAAAGGCAAGTAGATAAGTGGTAGCTTAGCCTAACCTAGCCTACCTACCTTAACCCTTTAAACATGTACATAAATTACAAGTATTAAGAATTGAACCCCCAAACCTTCACAATGATAAACCAAGTTTATACCAATGGACTATACCATCAAAGGTGTCAACTCTTGTTAAATTTTTAATTTCACATTATTGAACATAGTGGTTAAATGTAGGTGACAACTAATGACTGAATCAAATGGTTAAATTTAATGGCTTAATGCTTAAACCTTGGTTAAAACTAATGATTAATGGTTAAACATAATGGCTAAACCTTTATAAACCTAATGTATAAACTTAATGGTTAAGCTTCATGGCTAAACTTTGGCTAAACCTACTATTTAAATATAATGGCTAAACATAATGATTAAACCTTGACTAAACATAGTGGTTAAACTTAGTTAATAAATTTAATGGCTAAATTTTGGGTAAACCTAATGGGTAAATTTTGAGTAAACCTAATGATTAAACTTTGGCTAAATGTAGTTGATAAATTTAATGATTAAGCTTTGGCTAAACCTAGCAGTTAAATATAGTGGCCAAACATAATGACTAAATCTTGGCTAACATAATGGCTAAACCTAGTTAATAAACTTAATGGTTACATTTCATGGGAAAACTTTGGCTAAACCTAATGGTTAAACCTAATTGATAAATTTAATGACTAAACTTTGATTAAACTTAAAGGTTAAACTTTAGCCAAACCTAGTTGATAAATTTAATGGTTAAATTTAACTAAACTTTGGTTAAACTTAGTGATTAAAATTTGGCTAAATTTAGTTGATAAATTTAATGACTAAACTCTAGATAAACTTAGTTGATAAATTTAATGGCTAAATTTCATGGGTAAATTTTGGCTAGAGTTAATTGATAAATTAATGGCTAAACTTTATGGTTAAATTTAGTGGTTAAACATAATGATTAAACCTTGGCTAAACATAGTGGTTAAACTTAATGACTAAATTTAATGATTAAACCTTGATTAAACATAATGCCAAACTTAGGCTAAACCTAGTATCTAAATTTAATGGTTAAGCATAATGACTAAACCTTGGTTAAACATAGGTTAAACCTAATGAATCAATTTAATGGCTAAATATAATGATGAAAACTTGGTTAAACATAATGGCTAAATATATAGATCAAACCCAATGGCTAAACATAATGACTAAACATAGGTTAATCTTAATGGGTAAATTTAATGGTTTAACATATCGACTAAACCTAGGTTATATCTAATGGTTATACTTTGTGGTTAAATTTAAACTATACCTACTAGCCAAAATTTAATGGTTTAATTGAAGTTAAACCTAATGCCAAATATTGTGGCTAAACCTAAAAGTATATAATGGCTAAACATAATGGTTAAACCTAACATTATTACACCTAATGGCTACACCTAATGGTTAAACTTAAGTAGGTAAATGGGTGGGTATGATGTAAGTAATATTCATGTAGTTGGTAGGTAGATGAAAAGGTATAAATAAATAGGTAGGTGGCTAGGTAAGTAGTATGTAGGTGGGTGGGTGGGTAATAGGTAGGTAAGTAACTAACTAGGTAAATAGTTGGGTGAGTAGGTAAGAGGTAGATACATAAGGTAGTAGACCATGTCACATTTGATTAAAAATCATTGGTCATCTTGACAAAACGTTCCATTTGACTAAAGATCATTGGTTATTTTGTTTTTAAATCATTGGCCATCTTGATTAAATGTTAAATTTGATTGAAAACCATTGGTCATTTTGATTAAAGATTATTAGCCATCTTGACAAAATGTTCAATTTGACTAAAGGCCATTGGTTATTTTGACTAAAGATCATTGGCCATTTCAATTAAATGTTCAATTTGATTAAAAATCATTAGTCATTTTAATCAAGGTTATACAATTTGACTATATACATCTAGTCAAATTAATCACTATACTTAAATTGATAAATCAAACAATACATGTGTCATTCAGGCCCCTAGCCTTTAGTCAAAATGTACATGTCCATTCAAAATGACAAATTAATCAACTTGAACGTCTTAAATAACCATTGATTTGTAATAGTGTTTCCTATAATCTATGTACGTATGTATAGGTTGAATAGGTCTACATACTTACTTATGTAGGTACCCACCTAGTTTAACTTACCAAAATAAAAAGATAGACCTAACTACCAACCAAGGTAAGTAGGACTTAGTTACCCACCTAGGTGACTAGGTCCTAAACCCTAAACCCTATTTGAATAAAATGATAAACATTTTGATTTTTATTGCGGGTCAAACTTTTGATTGGTTCATCCCAAATGAAAATTGTATTTTACCGTGATAATGAAAGGCTACAACCCTTCTTTACATAACTTTCAAAGTGAGAATGAAATGTAAAGAATATGGGATAACTTTTCAAGTTGCATCTTACTTGCATGTTAAAATACAACTACAAATGAAGCTTTCCCCAAATTTTTAGTTGTAAAAGTTCTAAATGATACAATTAATTAACTAAATGTTTAATTATGTAATGACTTGATCATGTAACTAATAATTTTTCGCCTAAGTTTTATTTATAATAAAATAATGATTAATATAAATAAATAATAATTCAGGTAAAACTTTTCATCACTTCAACAAAGACTTATACATATGCTCCATTGCTTTTGACAAAGAAAAATATTTTCCAATAATCTAATTTTGTGTCAATTAATTACTCAAATCCATAGTAGTTATTATAAAATTTAGTAAATTATTTCTTGTTCTTTTCAGTAATTTAAGTTTCACTAATTTAATTATGTGATTGGTAGTAATTTTCTTACTATAATTTGCAATAATGGAATTACTACAAATCTGAATAATCAAAATACCATAAAATATCAGCAATTTAATGACTAAATTCCAGAAATTTATTTACTATAATTTTCAGTAATTTCATTACCATAAATTTCAGTAATTCATGCTAATTAAATTACTCTAAGTTTCAGTATTTTAATTACCATAAATTAAAATAATTCAATTATTGTAATTTTCAATGATTTCATTATTTTTACTTTTAATGATTTAGTTTCTATAAACTCAACTACTATAATTTACACTAATTTACTTACTATAAATTTCAATAGTTTAATTAATTTAGGGTTTAGTAATTTAATGACTGAAATTAATTTACAGTGATTAAATCATTTTTATTTTAGTAGCCTAATTACAGTAGTTTAACTATTTTTATTTTTATTAATTTAATTACAATAAATTTCGGTAATTTAATTTTTACTAATTTAAAAACATTAATTTCCAGTAGTCTAATTATTGTAAATTTTAGTAATTTAACGATTATCATTTCCAGTAGTTTAGTTACCATAAAATTCATTGAATTAAATATTTTATTTGTCAATAATCTAATTAGTATGTATTTTGTGGATATAATGATCATATTTCCTAGTATTTTTGTTATTTTAATCTGCAGTAATTTAATGATTGTACTTTTCAGTAATCTTATTACTAGAGTTTTGAAGAAATTAAATACTTTTATTTTTAGTATTTCAACTATTACAAATTTGAGGTACTCAATTTTTCCAATTTTTAACAACTTGATTATTACAATTTATAAAGATTTTATTCTAGAATTTTATAGTTGGTTAATTTCTACAATTGAGAGGAAAATAATTTCTGTAAATTATAATTATTATTTTTTGGTAAATTTAAAGTAAACTCATTTACTTTCCTTAAATTAAGGTACTTTACTTTCCGTAAGTTATTGCACAATATTTTCAATAAAAATAACTAATTATTAGTACATTTAGCCTTCATGGATTTCCTTGGTGAATAGTTAACTTATTTTCATTTTCCCCTTTCTTGTAGCAACTAGAATAATTTTCAATTGATAGCAAATGGCCAAAAAATACTAAATCATGAACATTCACAACTAAAAGACCTATGATATCTACTTATTATATGGAAGTATAAGTGGTTTTTTATTACAACAAAAGTTTTTTTGACCAAGGGTACTTGTATGGCCTTTTTATTACTAACCCTATTAATTGAGACAATTGTCTTTTTAACTAAGGGGGTTTTTTTTTTGTTTGAGTTGACTATATGGTTTATTTGACATATGGTCAAATTATTCATCACAGTGAAATTGAATGGTTAAAAGATACCCATGTCTTTCAAAACCTTGGCCTTTAGTCAAAATGTACATGTGGTGTGGTCAAACATAACCATCTGGTCAACTTGCACAGTTTGAAAAACTTGGAATTCTAATCGTGTAAAGACCCATAAAACTCACAAAACTTGGTGACATCATGTTTTATGATCCCCCATTTTGTTTGCGTTGATCTTGTTCATATTTTAACACCACAAGGAGCTTTGTTTTTGTTGTATTCTTCATACACCTTGTCCCAAAATGTGTTTCTTTTCTTACCATTCCCTATCTTTGGGTCTTGTGTAAGAACAACAAAATTGTCACTCTTTTTCAGTGACAACTTTTTTTTCTTTCTTCGATTTGGAAGCTTGTGAATTAGGGTCAAGAATTAACATTGAAAGTGTTAGTGATGCCATGGATGCTTGTCCAAAGGAGACATGATGTCATGAACTTGACATGAAGGTTGATTTTTGAACCTTTCAGTCTACAATAATGTGCAAAACAAAATAGGAATTTTCATTGGGGTCAACTTGGTTTTTAAAAGCTAGAATGAATGATGTGGTAAGTGAAATAGTTATTATTGTTGTTACTATTTGTGTGGGCTTTCATGCATCTCATTGGAAATGTTTTAAATACTTTTATCAAACTATATCAATGTGATCTATAAAGATAGAGGGGTGATGGTTTGCTTGGGTGCCCAACTTTTTATATGTATTTGCAATCTTTTAGTATTTTCAAATGCCAAAAAAAATTTACACATTCCACCAACCTTCCCACTTAAACATATGAATTGCACAATTTTCTATGTCAAGATCTTCAAACATTCAAACTATATGACATGTGACATTAGTGTACCCACTTTGGGTTCAAATATATGAAAACTATTGGCATTTTATGAAAAGAAGTCACTTTTTATGGGTATTTAAAAAATCTAAGACCCTTTTATAAACCATATGATTACAACTTTAAGGAGACTAATTCCAAACAAAAAAATATAGGTGGCACTAGGTTACCTCCTTGTTAACATTTTCAAAATTAGTTTCATATCATTTTTTAATAAAATAAGGTATTTTCCTATGTGGACAATTTTCAACAGTTTCAAAAGGATCCAAATTATAGAAGTTTGCATAGTCATTATTAATGGATGGGCCTAAAAATTGGTGAAAGGATGCATTGAATGGATATTGATGAAAATACACCAATTTTTCTTCAAGAAAATAATTATAAACATAACATTTTCATACATGTATGAGGTATTTATTTAGCGGGACACAAATTTGGTGTTTTTGTAATACTACCAAAATGCCACTTATATTCATAATTATGGATATGTCTCAACATTTTTGTGATGTGTTTGTTGCATATTACATTATTGCAATTTCAAATTTTCATTAAAAAACACCTAGCATTGCATTATATGGTATTTTGTTTGAAAAATCACACAACAAGTTGTGTGGGATAGTATTTTCTAAACATTCAAGCAAACTGTGACCCAAAAAGGAAATGGGCAATGGTCCATCCTTTAAACCATCACATGAAGGAAGGATTAACATGTGATAATAATGCTTCAAGAGCAAGATGTGCCTAAAATGAAGTTTGCTTGAGGTAGGAGATGAGGAATATTTATTTCAAGAACATTCTTATATGAAGGCATTACCTAATGTAATGCCCTCCCTTTTCTTTTTTTCATTATCTTGCTTTGATACTCAATAGATATGAAAGTTTCAAGAAACAAAAAATTTCTTTGCAAAGTTATTCATTTATTGAATACATATAAAATGAAAAGTTTTGGTGTTTTGCATTGTAGAATTAAGGGCCTTCCCATAACATTAAAAACCAAAGGGGAAGACATCACAAAGCTTTGTTACTTTTTGAGTGTTGAGGTTAGCATGATAAGCTTCATGGACCATAAAATACTAAGGTATTGCAAAGGTATCTTATATTCATGAATATTTTTCCTAGAAAAAAGGAGTGATATATGCCATTCCTCAAGAGTGGTAGGTATAGAGAATAAATGGAAAAACCTTTCCTTCCTACACCTTTTTATTTACATATGTTTAAATTTTTGATGATTTTTTTTTTTTTTTTTTTTTGTAAAAAAAATGGACAAAATTCATTGCACAAAAAAGGTTTTTGGTAACTTTCACCACATGTTTGATGAAGGGTAAAGCCCATGGGTTGGAAACATTATGAAAATGTACGTTGGATTCAACTACAAGTTTATTTTAAGCCTGTTATTTTGAGAATTTGTATGGAACACAAAAAAAACTAATTGGGACATGATTCTATAACTAAGCAAAAGTGACAAATCTTAGGCCAAGATGTCAAAAAACATTTTCACCGTAAGTCAAAATATAAAAATGATTTACCCTTAGCTAAAATGTCCAAATTATTTAAACCTTAGGCCAAAACACCTAAGCCATTTGGCTTGGACAAAACTTTTTAATTTAGGGTCTAACATTTGGGCAATTTTATCCTTGGGTGGTACCATTAGGAATGTCACACCTTGATTTTCCTAGACCCATCAAACTTTGAAAATTCATACGAAACACTTAAATGAACATTTTCATAATTTTTTTTTGAATGCATTTATTAAGTTCCATAGATTTTGAAATCTCAATAATATAAACTATCGTGTATTTTGATGTTCTTAATCATTGCATTTAGAAAAAAATTTAGGAACGTAACATTTGTTTTTTTCCTTGAACTTTTTGGTCAAGACCACAAATTTGGAATGTGATTAATTTTTTTATGGATTTTTTTCCTAAGGTAATTTGGAAGTCATTTTATTTTTAGGTTTTTATTTGGAAATATAATTGATTAAATATGATTGAGTTATGAATTTCCAAAGTTGAGGCTATCAATTTTTTAAAGGGCCATTTTAATCAGGAATATAATTTTTTTAATTCCATTTTTTTAATTCCCAAATAAATTCAATCCATATATTAGTGCATGCAATTGAGAAAACACGAAAAAATAATAATTTATAATTGTGAAATCAAGGGCCTAGAAAAATGATTTGGTTGTTTTTGGTTCTTTAACCATTCCTTGAGATGGTTTTTAATGGTACCGGCCAAGGATGAGTTCGCCCATTTGGTCAACACACATTGATCTTCAACTCATGTTCTTGCTTCTATGGCTTAAGGTTAATTACATTGGGCCCTAAAACATTTGACTTTATGTGTTTTGGAGACATTTGTTTGAAGGTGGTTGTGGTGGTTGTAAGGCACTTGGCTTAGAATATTCATTGAGTTTTGGGCCTATTGCCTTGGACTTTTGATGCATGTGACTTTTGGTTTAATGTGTTTGCAAGACATCTAACTTAAGGTGTTTGTAAAACCATGGGATTTGATAATCTATATCCGCAGCATGGTTGCTAAATGTAAAATCATGGGATGCGGGAACCTAGATCCCCAACATGGTTGCCACATATAAAATCATGGGATTTGGTAACCTAGATCCCCCAACATGCACTATAAAAAAACATGATTTTTTAAAAGGTTCAACTTGATTAAAATGTCCACATTGACAAAAGGGGATGATCATTTTGACTAATAGCCTAGGGCATGAAAGACACAAGTTACTTTTGACTAAAACATTTTATTAAAGTGACATTTTTGACCATGCGACAAACCAAACATTTGGTGAAAAAGGCTAGAGGTCCATCAAGATGACCAAAGCTTAGTCAAATTGACCATACTCAATGGCCATTATGATTTACAATTAGTCAAATTGGCCATTTTGATTTGACGCTTAGTCAAACCAACCCTACTAATTTGGTTATTTAACCTACAAGTTTATTTTGCTAGGGTACATGAAAAAAAAAGGGGGAAATCTAAGACATGTCATAAGAAAAGTGAAAAAAAAGATGAATTCGAGTGTTTTAAAAGTGAGTTCTTAGTGTTCCAAAAGGGGTACCCCAATCATGCTTTGACCCAAACATAGATTCACAAAGATACATTTTTCCATTCCTCTTTACTTGCATTACAAGAAAAATTATACATTTGAAACTTGACTTTTCAACTATGATTTTAATTACAAATGACATTTTCAATACTAACCAAAAATGTCAACAAGTCAACCTTCACACATAGTTGAAAACAACATCCATGTATCATTTTGTGATTGAAAAATGGATTGATAATATTTTAACAAAAAGTGAAATTATCATTTTAGACAAAGGTTAGTTTCAATTAAAAAGTGTGATTAGACATTGAGGAGTCCATGCTAGCAAATCAATGGATGAAGTTCATTCACCTACATGTCATTTCATTTAGGGGCATGGAGTTGAAATTTCAACTATGTTGTCATTCCTTTAAAAAATTAATGACACATGTCACATGGGCATTGGTGGTATGCCATCTAAATGTAATAACAATGGGTGCCATGTGTACAATATGAAAATTTAACAATTGTTGATACATTTTAAAACCTTGACATATATATATTGCATGCTGCCACATGGATAAATCAAGATATCATATTGACATTTTCAAAAATAATAATTTGCACCAATTAAATTACTCCACATGGCATCTAATGGGTGCATGCATGTTTCACATGTGTCAAAGTTATAGATAGTTGTAAAGTAGTTGTAAGATAGTTGGCATGGAGTTATTTAACAATTGAAAATTAATTGTGTGTTCAAAAGTGGTTGTAAATTAGTTGATATGTAATTGTAAAATGGTTGACATGTAGTTATCACAACTTTTTCCATGCCTAGAAAAAATAACCTTGAAACATTAATAATGGATTATTGATTCAACTTAATCATAATACACTCTACAATTGTGAAAAATAATAATAATACAAATTTTTAATGGGCATTTAAAGTATCCATGACATTTGAAACATGTAAGAATCCATAGACAATTGTGTAAATAGAATCAAGAAAGTCTAAAAGTTTAATAAAATTTAATTGGTTGATGTCACATATACAAATCAAATTTAAATGGATATAGAATTTATACACGTGTAATAAACTTCATTGTCTATAATAATATCTTGCATCAAATATGCTGAAGTTCAATGTGTCCTATCATCTTCTCTTCACTTGAGATGACTTGCATACATGCCAAAAATAAATGTGTAAAAAAATAAATGTTGATGAACATAATCTCCATTCCAATGAGTAGTAAGAATCCTTTGGGAGTGAATGAAAGAGGTTTATGGAAAGGTAAAAAGGGAAAAAAAAGTTTGAACAAGCAAGGAGCTCATGTGAGTAACTTGTAGGTTTAGTAGGTAGGTTGCAATTTATGGAAGTAGGTAGGTAGGAACACATATTTAATTAATTCCAAACATTGAAAAAGTCTGAAAATTTTTTAAATCAATTTGGAGCATTAAAGATAAATAAAGTAACATCTTCAACTTGGTGGGCACCAAACAAAGTGTTGAAATGACAAATTTTCATAAGAAAAAATTTGCACCATTAGAATAATTAACATACATGACAATAAATAAACTTGGTGGCCACCAGAATTTAAGAACTAGAAGACCTTAAAAAGAGGGGTGCATAACTAAAACATTACATAACATCATCAAGTTTTCATGGTGCCCACCAAAATCAACAAAACATTTAATAAACAATTTAGTGGCAAAATCAAATAACACAATTTGAAATATATACTAAATTTTATGTCATTGAATTTTGCAGAGTATCAACAAAAGAATTTACAATACCTACAATTACTATATCTTAAAAACTATTGGTGGACCATTGAATATAAAATCTTGGGGGGCATTGAATAATTGAACGAAATTATTTATTATAAAATAACAACGTCTAGTGGCCACCAATGGGTATCATAGTCCTAGCTTGAAACGTATTTAGACATATACATTAAACATTTAACCTTGAGTAGGAAGAAATTTGTTTATTATGAAATATGAAATATGAATTTCACCCTCTGGAGTTGACAACCAAAGTAAACTTCAAGTGCACAAAAAATAATATTATAAATTTAGTGATTTCATACAAATACATTGAGTAGCAAAAACTATGTTGCCATCCATATAGGAATTTGGAATATGAGCTATTGAAATTGAAATTCAACTCTACAAGCAACCAAAAATTGAGGGATCGTTTAACCTTTTAGACCAATAGTCAAATATGCAACTACATTCTTTGCCTCTTTAAATAGAGAACCCGGTCAACAACATGATTTTCTACTAGTTAGAACTACAAATGCTTTCATGTAGTCTACAAACAAAGATTGGAATCCACTGCAAATAAAAATGAATAATTGAAATTCCCCAAACAACAAACCTCATACTAACAAAATGTAAAATAAAAACAAATAATTGAACCAATGTGAAATCAAAGACATGGAAAACATAACTGAAACAAGGGTTTAGGGTTTATTTAGGACGTCACCTACAGGAAGTTCTATTATTGCCGAATCGCCATTTGAACTTCTTTCAAACTTTTGAACTAAGAATAAGATGGATATCAAGAACTAAACATTGGTTTCAAAAATTGCATGATAACTATGAAATGGGCGTAAACCGTCTTTGCTAAGGGCAAACCCTTCAATGCTGACCACAACCGAGATGCAAGGTCTAACATTGCACCTTGTTTTTGGATAACTCACATTTCTGAATGGCTCAAGGAAAAGTCCACTCTAGTTTGGATTTCGAAGTGCCTTGCTAAGCTCATCATCAATGAACAATGTTTGATTCTTGTCCCCACAAGGCAGACCTCTGCATGTAGAATGAATTCGATTTAAGTCCTTCAAATAATAATAAACTAAATGTGTGAATTGACTCATTGTTATAGTGCATTGCCCACGTCCCCAAACAAACACAAATTGATCAATGAAAGTTTTGGGCATTAACAAAGGTATAATTTCAAAGACATCTTTTAACAACATATATGACCAAATAACAATGTAAAAATGTTCAAATGCTTGAGATAGGAAATGTTGTACTCCAACACAAATTTCCAACTTGGTTATGTCTAAATTCTTCCCAATCTTTCATTGATTCATCTGAAGAAGGGCACAATTTGGAAAGTAACAAAAGACACCATTGACACCAAGAATGAACAACTTTTTAGTTGTGGCAAATTGAAGCTGAAAAGTTCAAATCCGCCTCTTTGGATTCGAAAGAGCAACACCAAGCACCTAAGGAAAAGAAGATAAGTTAGAGCAGAGAAAAATTCAAGAATGAATAGAAGCCTCTATCCTTGTCATAGGAGATGTTAATCCAACACAAAATTTACAAGAATTAAGTTGATATCCAAAATATGGAAGGATAATTTTGACTAGGAATAACATGGACTAAAAACACACATAGCACGACTTGGCAGCCACTACGTAGATGAACGAGAACACTAGGTGACCACTAGATCATCGTAGGAGTGCAGAGTTCAACCCAAAAGCCATTAGGCCAAGACCAAATGTTTTAAAAACAAAAATTACAAGCAACATTCAAACAATAGAATTAAATATTTTAAATATTTTTTTTCAAAAGGAAATGTTTGAGACATTCAAACAAGCAAAATTTGGGGATGAACAATTAATAAAATACTTTTTGTTTCAATTTCAATTTCACATTATTACAAAATGTGGGTTCACAAGTACAATTGCATTTCACAAATAACATTAAAAAAATCCTAGATTATCTAAATTAATACATCTAATCTTACCAAAGGGATTGTGTTCAACAAAGGTGGGAACACCATATCTGAACAAATGAAAATTTTCCAAGTAAAGGAAAATAGACCCCAATAAATATTGATCTTCCCCACGAATGTTGTCAAATGATTCCAAAAAACTAGCACTATATGGGTCGTTAAACATGTTTTTGTATGGCATATCGTCTATGAACAATGTGTTGCAAGTGTGAGTGTAAGGAAATGTAAAAAAGAAAATGTAAAGGTTTTTATGGAAAATTAGCTTGTCAGGTTTATTCGATAGGAAATGTGGATTTTGCATGTAAAACTTTTGATCAAACACTCTAGAAGCATGTATAAGGATTTGTGTTTTGTGCTAGATTTGATCCAAATAATTATAGATATTATGACGTTAGGTTATAAAACAAATATAGACGTGGAATTGCACAAGACATTTCTCCATGAATTCTTTTAATCCAGGATGGAAAATGACGGTGCAAGATGCAGTTTTTCCATACTTGCCTTTATCGAAGCGTGTGGTGATTAGAAATTTGTTGAAATAAATAATCACATGAAATGGATTCATTACCATTATAGGCGAATGAGGCATTGCGGAGTCACCACCCAAAGTTGATGGAATCTCATCTAAGCCTACTTCAACGACGACACGTGAATTTAGCAACTCCACATTTTCCAGCTCCTCAAGAAATGGCGCACTGATAACCTACAAGAAAAGACAATGAACAATTAGCAAACTCCTAAAAATCAAGGACCATATAAATAAATGAGTTTGGAAAATCGAAGAAAGTATTGGAAGGAAGGAGTAAAAAAGAAAATTTGGATTGTTTACCATGGATGTCCAACGTTTTCTATAAAAAGTGGCGTGATAGGCCATGGTGCATTCTTTGAATAATGTTTGGAATTTGACATCATTTTCCTTGAGTCTTTTAATGGCACCAAAAGGATACAACTCCACAAAGGTGGGAACACTAAGCCCAGAGTAATGAAAAAACTCTAAGTATGACAAAAGAGTCTACATGAAATAATTATCTTCTTTTGGTAGGTCTTCATAAGATTCAACAAAGATGGCATTAAAGGGTGGATTCAAGCAAGTTTTGTAAGGCGTATTGTCTACCAACAATGTATTTCCAAGGTGAGTATTAAGATACCTAGGGAAAAAATAAAAAAGGTTCTTATGATAAATTGTTTTTATCACGAATGGGACAATCAACACAATTATAATATCTTTTGAAGGGAAATTGCATAAAGTGTTTGCTAATCTTGCATAAATTTTGACCAATACCTTTATGAGTCAATCTCAATACCCATCTCTTCTGCTATTTTTCTCAAGTAGGTATTCATCTTGCCAAGAAAAAGTAGACATCCGTATGTAGATGGTAAACTATTTTAAACAACTTGGGAGGAATTCCTTTAGAATTGGCTTTGGAAAAACGTTCTTGCCTAGTAAGGTGTGACCCTGAACTAAGTTAAATGATGAAGGCAAGAGGTGATTAATTTTGAAATAACCTTCCCAACAAGGACCCCTTTCAAATTGAAAATCACATGCAAAGGACTCACCTCCACATTCTTTGTGTCTACAGGAGGAGGATATTTGAAACCTTTGAAAGCGAGCTTTTGCCCCTTATCTTCCTTGATTCAAAACCCACTATTCCACAATTTGCTTCAAAGTATCCACCATATCTTATGCAATGGCCCAAGTCAATCCACTAGGCATTCTTGTATATAGGCACAAATATTCCTTATGGTAGCAAATGTTATTACAAAATTTCATGGAAAAGGAAAACTTCGCTTGTAAATCTTGTCTTCACTTGGGTTTTCAACTTTCAAACAAGAAGTGAAACCTTGATGCAAGCCCTATCTTGCTTTATTGACCCTTTTTGAACTTTTTAGTTTAGGGTGTAGTTTTTTGTAAACCTTGTTAGACATCCTTCGAGGTTTTTTGTAAAGCTTTTGCATCATTGATGGTGTATTAACAAGCTTTGGACATTGCATGTCCAAAACAAATCCTTGCAAATGGTGTCTCCAATTGTAATGGTTGATAAAATACTTAATAGAAAGGGCAAAACTTAATGTGTTCAAGTTAGAGACCTCATCCTTCACACATGCAATAATTTTGCGAATGAAATTGAATTGGGAAAATAATGGCTTCACAAACTCTACCAAAACATCACCAATAATAATAAAAACTTGTGTAACATTAATGAAATTCATGAGTAATGCAAAAGTGCCAAATTCATTTCAATTCATTCACAAATCAAAAGTGACAATAATTGTAGCACAAGTAAATAGGATACTTAAAATATGTATGTAGCCATAATCTCTTACAACATGGAAGGTATTTTCCTTCACTAATTGCTTTTGACTTGGAAATCAAATTTTGTTGTACCTACACATAACAAGACTATGGAGTCATGGCAATTCAACATTGGACAAGGCTCCATAGCCCTTGGTAATATAAAAAACCAAAATTTCAATGAATTTTAGTTGTGCATGGTGACCTTTTTGAAGCTAGTGCCTCTTCCAACTTTTTTTGTTATTATCAACAATGTGATGGTCTTCTTATTTTTACACTTTTGTCAATCTTTACCATCCTCATCTTCAACCTTGTACTTTGTCAAATCTCCAAAATTTCATGCACCAAATGTTTTTTATATTGGTACTAGCATGCAAGGGATTATGTGTCGAACAATTCCCTTTTTAGTGCACGTGATGCTATGGGAGCTTGATGTATAACCATCACAACTACTTGACTTAAGGTGGCAAATGATGCACTTCATCATCTAGAATGTAATCACAATAGACACCATGTTATTTTCATGCAACAAAAAAAGTTGAAACTGTATTTTCATTTATAGGAAAACAATCAATACCTTTGGTTGGCCTTCAATGCAAACAACATTGAGTTGCTTAATTAACTTGTGCTTCATTAATAAACATTTGTTTCATAGTTTTAATGGTGTCAAATATTTTTGTTGCTCCAACCATTGTTTTAGGCTTTTGTTGCAATTGAAATGTATCACCTGTCTCCCCCCCCCGCCCCCCTTCCCCTAGCCCATAAACATGACCCATAATAAGGATGTTGATCCCTTCCATGACCCTTCAACCTTAAGCCTTAAAAGTTACAAATCTTTGACTATGTTTTTTGGGAAAACCATATGGGACATAGTTCATGCAAATAGGAAAGTAAAAGAAGGTTAAAGGTGTAAGCACCTACAAATTATAATTTAAATTTCAAGTTGATTTACAAATCAAAAGAAAAAAATCTCAAACACCATAAAATTCCCTATTTTGGAACTTCCACACATCCAACATGCAATGATGTCACTAGCTTTCAATCATGCAATTTCTATTTTTGAGTGTTGACTATCAACCAAAACCAAAAATCTAAAATAGCTCAATGTTGAGCTTGTTGTAGTTTCAAATTATTAATACCTAGATCCACAAAACAAAATGGCAATGACCACATAAGCAATGATATTGACATTAATCACCATCTGCACATTAAAAAAAATTGGACAAAGACACATGATCATGAACAACTAATCAATGTTTTACTCATTTTGTGATTTGTTCATGATACATATAATACATTTAACTTTAACAACTTGTGAACACTAAACAACACAACCTACATTCAAATAAAAAGAGTTAATGTGAAGAAGCTTAAAACTTTATGTGAACACTTGAACACCATTTGATGTTGTTGAAAAACATACAACAAACCTCCCAAAAGATTTTCACCTTGTAGCTCCAATCTCCTTCATTCCTAAAATACAAAACTTTGCGCTTTGTAGCCTCCTTTCCCTTTTTCATTACCTATCACCCAAACCTAAATATCCATATCTAAGACCTAGGTGTAAGTTCCTACAAATGAAAACTCCTACTATCAATAACTATACCCAAGACCTAGGTTTGACATTGCAAAAAACCTTAGCCCTAAATATCAATTGCATTAGATGTGAAGACCAATATTGTCTATTACGAACCAAACTATAACAAATGCAAAGATCAAGAATGTATGTTATGAGTTTGAGTATTAGTAAAACTTTATACCATGTTAATACAATTTTTAACACAAGGTTCATGCTATTGTTGATATTTTAATTGACCCTATATACTGACACAACACTAGTTTAAATATAGTGCAAAAGTTATTGAATATTGAACAATTTTGTCAAAGAAATTTGGAAAAAAAACTAAGTATTTTATGAAAATTCAAGCAAATCTTTGGTATTATTGGAAAGCCTTTCACAAGTGGGATTTCTTATAAGCAATTTTGTAAATTTTAGAGCTAAGGCATGGAAGATATTGGGTTGGACTAGTTTTAGTCATGAAAAATTAATTCAAAATCTAAAATAGTTTTTCACAATTGAGCTCTATCATGAAATTCCTATTCACACTTGGGCCAATGGCATAGGCCACATTAGTATAGGTTAAATGTTCCCCCCTACCCCATTGATAAACTATAAATATGTGATAATTTACATTAAGAGAACATATTAATATTACACATGGGCTAATCATTTTTATCGATCAATAATAAATTGTTAATTTTTTTTCAGGGTTTTTGGCACTCATGGTATCCTATGTGAATTTGTTAAAAGTGAACCAATTTTCACATCCATGTGCTTGACTTCATCCAAAATTTATGATACAAACCATTTTGCTACAACCATTGTAAGGCTAACCCAAGTTCCCCAAGGCCACCAATTGTTTGATGATTAATCATCCATTGAAACATGTTAGCCAAGTTCAAATCCTTTGGTCAATTCATCCACTTCACTTGTTCACAATCCAAGCACGGCCAAAGATAAGTGATCAAATTTTACTATTTTCATAGAGTAGAAAATGGGGGTAAAATATTCATCATTACCTTCCATTTTCCTTCTAGTTAATAAGGCAAGTAAAAGTAACATACAAGGTTGCAATAAAATTTGATACATGTAGAAATTATAATACATTATTGAATGGGGTAGCACCAATTTAGTTTTGCAATTGGCATTGTGAAACATAAATATGTGACAACAAATAATTCATTTTTAGTAAAAAAAAAAAAAAAACTAATTAAAAAAAAATTTAAAAAAATTACCATTTAGAACTTTTAAAAGCTTAGTAACAAATTTTAATGGCAACAAAATTTAAAAAGGTTCAACCTTTCCACAAAAAAAAAATTAAAACAAATTTCTAAAA
>Ga0116231_10005580_pt1 | contig 24694 bp, 26 predicted proteins | sample S1TSphgellanicum_2_FD_89695 | JGI IMG/M metagenome (GOLD analysis project Ga0116231, IMG submission 89695) | Host-associated microbial communities from peat moss isolated from Minnesota, USA - S1T2_Fd - Sphagnum magellanicum MG | ecosystem: Host-associated > Plants > Peat moss > Unclassified...
CCCATCCGCATCGTCACGTGACGCACGCCGGCAAACGCGGGCGCCGTTTCCGCGCCGGTCGCCGCGAGCTCGTGCAAGATCCCGATCGCACGGTCGAGATGCGGCAGCACGACGGGACACTGCGCGATCGGCACCAGCGCATGCGAACGCGCTTGATAGAAACCGAGCTCGGTCCCGGTCGGCGTGGGCTGCGCGACGAGCGACATCTTGTTGCGGTACTGACGCGGATACACCATCCCGACCGGATGCCGCACGTCCACATCGCCGAGGCCACCGATCCGGCGCAGCGCGCTGCGCACGATCTGCTCTTTCCACGACAGCTGCGCGGGATACGAGAGATGTTGCACCTGGCAGCCGCCGCACACGCCGAAGACGCCGCAGAACGGATTGACGCGGAACGGCGACTGCGTCTCGAGCGTGACGATCTCGCCGACGAGATACTTCGCCTTCGCCTGCGTGATCCGCACTTGGGCGCGTTCGCCGGGCAGCGCACCGTTCACGAACACCACGATCCGTCCGTCGATCCGGCCGACGGCTTGCCCGTTGGCTAAGAGATCGGTGAACGTTACGCGGGCGACCGCCCCGGGACCGATGCCGGGCACAGGTGCACTGAACGCCGAGCGGCCGTTAGCCGCCGGATTTTTTTTCGTCGAGCGTTCGTAAGAGACGGTTGGCCTCGTCGATCAAGGTTTGGATGCGTTCGCTGGTTTCGTCGGTCGGTGCGCGGCGCATCGAGGCGCGAACGAGGAAGAACGTCAGCGCGGCCGAGGCGGAGGCGATCCCGACCCAGACCAGCGTACGGGTCAGCGTCGTGCTCGAGCGCCCGGCCTCGGGGCTCGAAACGTTTTCGGAGGGTGCGGCAGACATCTCGGGTTTGGTCACGGGGCGGCCTTCGACGTGCTAGGCGGAGACCGCTTCCGTTTCGAGCGACTCGAGATCACGCTTCTCGTTGCCCGAGATCACCCGGCCGAGGTCCAGCATGATGATCAGCCGCTCGCCCATCTTGCCGACGCCGCGGATATACTCGGTGTCGACGCCGGCGATCATGTCGGGCGCGTCCTCGATCTGTTCGGTCGGGATGCGCAGCACTTCCGAGACCGAGTCGACGACCATGCCGACGCGCTTGGTCCCGATCTCGGTAACGACAATGCGCGTGTTCTTCGTGTGGTCGGTGCGCGGCATGCCGAAGCGGGTACGCAGGTCGATGATCGGGATCAGCTGGCCCCGCAGGTTGATGACGCCTTCCATGAAGTGCGGCGCGCGCGGGACGTGCGTGATCGTCACCATGCGGTTGATTTCCTGAACCTGAGCGATGTCGACGCCGTATTCTTCGCTGCCCAGCGCGAAGCTCACGACTTGCATCGTCTGGCCGGAGAGTTTCGCGGGAACCTTGTCGTCGTTCATTGCCATGGTGGAGATCCTTTCCGTTTAGACGCCGGAGAATTCAGCCCGGGCGACTTTACCGCCCGCGTACGCGCTTGCGACGAGCGAATGGACGTCGATGATGAGCGAGATCGAACCGTTACCGAGAATCGTCGCGCCCGAGATACCCGCGATCCGGCCGATCACGTCGGAGAGCGGCTTGATGACGATCTCTTGCTCACCCTGGAACGAGTCGACGACGAGGCCGACTTGGCGCCCCTGCAACCCGACGATGACGATCATGACCTTGTCGGGATCGCGTTGGGTCGTCAGGTTGAAGAACTCGCCGACGCGGATCAGCGGCACGACCTGGCCGCGCAGCGTGATCACTTCGCCGCCGTGCACCGTACGCACTTCGCTCGTATCGATGCGCTGCGACTCGATCACCGCATCGAGCGGGATCGAATACAACTCGTTCGCGACGCGCACCAGCAGCGCTTGGATGATCGCGAGCGTGAGCGGCAACTTCATCGTGAACTTGGTGCCTTCGCCCAGCACCGAGTCGACGTCGAAGATGCCCTTGAGGCGCAGGATGTTCTTCTTCACGACATCCATGCCGACGCCGCGGCCCGAAACGTCGGTGACGGTTTCGGCGGTCGAGAAGCCGGGCGTGAAGATCAGCTCGATGATCTCGCGGTCGGTCAGGCGGTCGGCTTCGGTGATCAGGCCTTGCTTGATCCCACGCTCGCGCACTTTGTCGAGCTGGATCCCGCCGCCGTCGTCCTGGACCTCGATGATGACCTGATTGCCTTCGTGATAAGCGTTGAGTTTGATCGTTCCGAACCGCGGCTTGCCGCGCGACTCGCGCACGGCGGGCTCTTCGATCCCGTGATCGACGTTGTTGCGGACCAGATGCATGAGCGGCTCGCCGACTTCGTCGACGATCGTCTTATCGAGATCGGTCTCGGCGCCGGCGATCTCCAGTTTGATCTCTTTGTTGCGCGCTTTGGCGAGATCGCGCACCATGCGCGGAAAGCGGTCGAAGACCTGACCGATCGGCACCATGCGCACTTTCATGATGCTTTCCTGAATCTCGTTCGTCGTGCGCGCGAGCAGGGCCGAGGAATCGGCGAGATCCTTGGCCAGCGGCACGACGACGTCCGCATGATGGTTCGGATCGTTGACGTTGCGCGAGAGCGTGTTCGCGATATCCGAGATCCGCGTGCGGTTGATGACGAGTTCACCGACGAGGTTGAGCAGCATGTCGAGCCGCTCGATGTCGACGCGGATCGTCTGATTCTTCCCGCCGCCGCCGGCGGCCGGCGCTTTCCCGCCGGGTCCCGGAGCGGCAGGCGCAGCGGGGGTCGGCGCCGCCGTCGGAGCCGCAGCCGCGGCGGGCGGCGCGCTCGCGACGGGTTTGGCGGCGGGCTTGGGTTCGGGAGCGGGAGCCGCGGCTTTGGGGGCCGAGGCCGCCGGCCCCCCGGACAAGAGTGCGTCGATCGCGGCCTGTGCAGCGGCGAGATCGACCGGCCCGCTCGCGGCGGGCGCGGGTTGCGCCGCGTACGGCGCGGGTTGCGGCGCAGCCGGCGATGGTTCGGGGACGGCTGCGGCTACCGCCGGCGGCGGATCGGCGACCGGGGCAGGCGGCGCATCGGCGACCGGGGCCGCCGCATCGGCGACCGGGGCGGCGGCCGCATCGCCGTTTTGGGCGGCCAACAAGCGCGCGACTTCCGCCTCGAACGCCTCGATTTGGTGCTGCTCGACGGGCGCCATCTCATCATGGTGCTCGGCGGCCGCCCCCGGCACATTGGTGCCCTCGATGACCTTCGCCGTCGTTTCATAGACCGAGGCGAACGAGTCGAGCCGGTCGATGAAGCTCTGGACGCCGTCGGGCGCCGTGCCTTCGTCGACGGCCGCATGAACGAGGGCCGTCAGAATATCGCGGCCTTCGAAGAGCAAGTTGACGCAACTCTCGGAGAGCGGCATGCGGTCCTTGCGCAGCAGGTCGCAGACGTTTTCGAGTTTGTGCGCGACGCCTTGAACGTCTTTGAAGTCCAGCATTCCGGCGCTGCCCTTGATCGTATGCAGCCCGCGAAACAGTGAGGCGATGATCTCGGCGTCGAGGTTTCCCGAATCGACGAAGCCTTCGAGGCGCAGTAAATCGGAGTCGATGCTTTGGAGCAGCTCCTCCGTTTCGTCCCGGAAGTATTGAATAAACTCCGTGCGATCGAAAAAATCGTCGGCCGACATGCTCTTACGTATTCGGCAACCGGGCCGCCAAACCTGATCCCGTTACCGCCCCGGCCGCCGAGCGTTACGGAAAGACGGCCGAAAAGAGATAATCCGACTCGACCGCGCGGCAATTCTGCATTGCCGTCACGTAGATCGAGGCGCGGGCGGCGGCGAGCGCGCGCGTGTTGTAGTAACGGACCGGGGAATTCGGGTCGTCCACCGTGGCCGAGGCGACCGAACTATCGGCGGCGAGATGCACCCGCACCTTTACCGTCCCGCCCTGGAGATCCGGTGCGCCGTGAACCTCCGCCGCGGTGACGACGAACGCCGGCGTATCCGGAACATGGCACGCCGCCGCGGGATCGCTGATCGACGTTGCGGAGACCGGCGACTCGGCCGTCTTCAGCGACGCGGCTACGGCGCGCTTCACCGTATCGCCCAAGAGCGCGTTGTACGGGGGCGCCCAGAAGCCGGGCTTCGCGCACGGCTCGGCTCCCGTGAGGGCATCGACGAACGCGTTGTCGAGCGTCGCCGCCGCCGGAATTGCGAACACGATGGGATCGTCGCCCGCGGTGTACGGCTTCCCGATGACCGCACGCTGCGCGAACGGCACGTGGAACGGACCCATCGACGTATTGACCCAGATCGTCCCCGACGCGACCCCGCCGCCGGCCGGGGAGGCCAGGATGGCCGCAAACGTCGCGGTGATCCCGTTGCCGGGCAGCGGCATCACCGCCATCACGTCGATGGGACACGCCGCCGCGACAGGTGCCGCCGTCGGCGGCGCCGAGGGAGCTTGCGGCTGCGCGGCTCCGAGGAGCATGGCGGCACCTGCCGCAAGCGCGACCGCAAACGGCAGCCCGGGCCGCACGGGGTTAGTCGACGCCGAAAACGGACAGGAGCGGCTGGAGCGAACCGGTTTCCGGGATCAAAATGAACTGACCCGAAACGACCGCGCCTTTATCGAGGAACGACGATTCGATCAGAAACACATCCTGATCGGGCAGGATCGACATCAGCGTGCGAAACGCCGCCTGGATCGTGCCGTACGAAAGCGTCGGCACCGACGGCAAGAGGTTGATGCCGGTCAGCGAGATCAGCGCGGTCAGGTACGAGCCGGCGATGATGTTGCCGAGTTCTTTGAGCGTCGAGTCGACGATCGAATCGAAGATCTGGATATCGCCGATGATGCGCTTGATGAAGACGTTGACGAACTCGAGCGCGTTCTCACGATCGAAGAGCACGACCATCTGCCCGGGCGCTTCGCCGCGCACGTACATGTGCAGCGCGGCGACGACCCGGTTCTCGTAGCCCACCCGGGTCGCGAGGTCGCGGAACTTGATCACATCGATCGAGGGCTCGGAGAGCTTGACGGTCGTGTTCAGCAACTGCGAGAGGGCCGTCGCGGCATGGCCCGCACCGATGTTGCCGACTTCTTTGAGCGCGTCTTTTTGCAGGTCCGAGAGTTTGAGCGCTGGTGTCATGGCAGTTCTCGCTTACGCTAAGACTTTGTTGATGGTCTCGAGGATCTTCGGGGGTTGGAAGGGCTTCGTAATGAACGACTTCGCACCGGCCTGGATGGCCTCGACGACGAGGGCCTGTTGACCCATCGACGTGCACATGATGATCTTCGCGTTCGGGTCGGACGCGATGATCTGCTTGACGGCCGTGATGCCGTCCATCTCCGGCATCACCATATCCATCGTCACCAAGTCCGGGCTGAGCAATTTGTATTTATCGACGGCCTCGGCTCCGTTTTGGGCCTCGCCGACGACTTCAAACCCGTTCTTGGACAGGATGCCCTTGATCATCATTCGCATGACGACCGCGTCATCGACGATCAGCACCTTTTTACTCATAAAAGCAGCCGCTTCTCCTCAAGACCCCTACGCCAGACCGCGGCTACGCCGCTCGGCCTGACGCTTGTTGATGAACTCCATGATCGCGCGATCGTCTTCGGGCCGAACCCCATGAAATTTCAAACCGAGCGAGACCTTACCGGCCGTCCCGATCTTCGACGTCCGCATGACCTCCGAGAGGAGCACGACGGGCGCCGATGCGGAGTTGAGCGTGAAGCGTACCTCAACCTGCGTCCCCTTCGCCAGTTCGTGTCCGATGATCAGCGATGCACCGGTGCGCGAGATATCGGTCAGCGATGCGCGGGTGAATTCGCCGCGGCCCTTGCCGTCGTGCGCGTGACGCCAGTGCGCGGGCACGACGGCATCGAGCCGGACGGTCTGGCGCTGCTGCGAGCCGCCGAACTTCGCCAGCGTCTCGATCGACTTGGGAAGATCGAACGTCGCGTGTTCGCCGCGTACCGCGGTGCATCTCGCACTGAAGCGGTACTTGCCGCCCGCGGAACTGTAGACGAACACGGCGGGCGAGCCGGCTTTGATGTCCGGCGCCGCGGTGCACGTGAAGCCCTTTGAATCGATTTGCTCGACGCAGACCGATTGGGTGCCCGTACCGCCCGGCACGGATAAGTCGACGAACGAGTTGGCGAGGGGCAATTTCGCCTTGAGGTTGCCCGCCGCTTTGGGCTTGAATCCGAGTGCGCGAAGAACCATGTGAGGAACCGTTCGCTATCTAGGCCGCGCCGACCGTTTCCGGCACGTCCTCGGTCGCGGAGATCTGGCCGATCGACTCGACACGCAGACCGGGAGCGACTTCGGAGTACGAGAGAACGACGAGCGAAGGAGCCGCGCGTTCCGTGAGCCGCTTGAGCGCGAGCCGGACGGACGGGGAGGCCAGCACGATCGGCACGAGGCCGCCTTGCTGCGCCGTTTGCATGTTCTTGGTGAGCGAGTTGTAGATCCGCGCGACCGTCGCGGGATCGAGCAGCGCGTAAGCGTCCTCGCCGCGCCGGACGGCTTCCGCCAAGAGCGATTCGAGCTTCGGATCGACCGTGATGACCGAGAGCAGCCCGTTCTCGGCGTACTCCGCGCAGATGTGGCGGGCCATTGCGGCACGCACGCGCTCGGTCAAGAAGTCGATGTCCTTCGACTGCCGCGCGCCGTCGGCAAGGTTCTCGAGGATCAGCAGCAGGTTGCGGATCGGGATGCGCTCGCGCAAGAGGTTCTGCAGCACGCGCTGGATCTCGCCGACCGTGAGCAGATTGGGGACCAGTTCCTCGATCACGACCGGGTAGTGCTGCTTGACGTTGTCGAGCAGCGCGGAGGTTTCCTGACGGCCGAGCAGATCGGGGGCATGCGACTTGATGATCTCGGTGATGTGGGTCGCGATCACCGAGGTCGGATCGATGACCGTGTAACCCGCGATCTCCGCATCGCCGCGCGAGCTCTCCGGGATCCAGAGCGCCGGCAGATTGAAGGCGGGTTCGGTCGTCGGAATGCCGTCGATGCCGTTGGTCGCGGTGCCGGGGTTCATCGCAAGCAGGCGCGAGACCATCACCTCGGCGCGCGCCACTTCGAGCCCGTAAATCTTTACGATGTACGTCGACGGCTTGAGCTGCAGGTTGTCGCGCACGCGAATCGGCGGCACGACGATCCCGAGCTCGCGCGCCGCGTGGCGGCGGATCATCGTAATGCGCTCGAGCAGATCGCCGCCCTGGCTCACGTCGACGAGCGGGATCAGGCCGAAGCCGATCTCCAGTTCCATCGGGTCGTAGGAGAGCAGCGGCACGACCGATTCGGCCGGCTTGACCGCGGGCGACGACGGCGATCCGGGTGCGCCCGTGCCGGCCTTGCCCGTCGTGCCGCCGGGGAGTTTGGCGCGGGCCGCCGCGCCCTGCTGACGGAAGCCGAGGAAGAACAGAATCCCCGCCATCGGGAACATGAAGTACCACGGCAGCCCGAAGAGCCCGAAGACGATCAAGAGCGACCCGGCGATGAACAGCGCGCGCGGCTCTTGCACGAGTTGCTTCGTGAGGTCGCCGCCGAACGACGACTCCGAGGCGGCGCGGGTGACGATGATACCGGTCGCCGTCGAGATGAGCAGCGCCGGGATCTGCGTGACGATCCCTTCGCCGACGGTCAAGAGCGTGAAGCGAGCCGCCGAGGCCGCCGGGCTCAAATGCAGCTGCAGCACGCCGACGACGAAGCCGCCGACGATGTCGACGATGACGATGATGATCGCGGCGATCGCGTCGCCGCGGACGAACTTCGAGGCACCGTCCATCGCGCCGTAAAAGTCGGCCGAGCGCTGGATGTCCTTGCGGCGCTGGCGGGCATCTGCTTCCGTAATCAGGCCGGCGTTCAGATCGGCGTCGATCGCGAGCTGTTTGCCGGGCATCGCGTCCAGGGTGAAGCGCGCGGCGACTTCGGCAACACGTCCCGCGCCGTTCGTGATGACGACGAACTGAATGATGATCAGGATCGCGAAGATCACGATGCCGACGGCGTAGTTGCCGCCGACGACGAAGTTCCCGAACGCCTCGATGATCTGACCGCCGTAGGCGTGCAACAGAATCGAACGCGTCGCCGTGATGTTGAGCGAGAGCCGGAAGAGCGTGATGATCAGCAGCAGCGTCGGGAAGACGCTAAACGAGAGCGCGTTCTCGGTGTAGAGCGAGACGAGCAGGATCACCAGCGCCATCGAGATGTTCACGCTGAGCAGCGCGTCGAGAATCCACGGCGGGACCGGGATGATCATCAGCACGACGAGCATGACGGAAGCCGCGGCGACCCATAGATGGGCCGTCGAGGCGAGCCGGTCGAGCAGGCCGGGGGACCGCGGCCGGGCGTTTACGGCCATGGTCTCATCGAGGGTCGCACGTTACTACAGCTATCGGCACTCCGGTCGCGGAAGAACAGGTCGCTCCGTCCTACGAACGGGCGGCCGCCATCCGGTCGACTTCGACCCGGTTGCGCCCGGCGTCCTTGGCCGCGTAGAGCGCACGGTCGGCGCGCCTGCGAACCTCGGTTGGACTCTCGCTCGACGCCGGATCGTACGCGGCACAGCCCACGCTGACCGACAGAAACGCGGCTCCCGTGATCGGCGCGTGCGGCAGGCGCAGATCGGCGACGGCGGCGCGGATGCGCTCGGCGACGACGCAGGCCCCCGCCTCCGTCGTCTCGCCGAGCACCACCGCGAACTCTTCGCCGCCGTAGCGCGCAAGCGCGTCCGACGAGCGCCCGAGCGAGGCGCGGGCCGCCCCGGCGACCGCGCGCAAGGCGTCGTCCCCCGCCAGGTGACCGAACGCATCGTTATACGGCTTGAACCAATCCACGTCGAACATGATTACCGCGAATGGCCGGCCGGCACGCAGGGCCGTCCGGTACGTCGACTCGATCCGCTCCTCGTAGGCGCGCCGGTTCGCGATCCCCGTCAGCCCGTCGATCCCCGCCAGGGCGGCCGCGTGCGCGTACATCGTGTGGATTTCGGCGATGAGCACGGCAAGCAGCGTCGAGTTGGAGAGCAGGGTGCACAAGCGCGAGCCGTACCAGCCGATGGTGAATCGCGCGTGCGCGCCGATGAGATTGAGCGTGACATCGCACGTGATCGTGAAGAGCGCGACGAGCATCCACACCTGGATGACGGTCCCCTTCCAGAAGCGGTATGCGCCGATCGTCAACGCGATGACATTGACGGCGATCACCAGCGGAAAGATGCCCCAGCGAAAGCCGGGTGAGAAGTCGCCGTGCGAAACCAACGTCACATGCCCGGAGACGACGACCGCCGCCGGAAGCGCTGCCAGCGCGAGCAACGCCGATGCCGGGAGCACGACGCGCGTCCAGATCGGACGCGGCGGATCGTTTCCGAGCCGGACCGAGCGCTTCCAGCGCGCGTCGGTGACGGCATACGCGATGATCCACGCCGGAAACCCCGCGTGCCAGAACACCCACATCCACACCGACGTCTGACCGTTGACGTCGAAGAGTCCGCTCGCCGTAAAGGCTGTCGGGAACGTCAGGACTTGCAGTGCCGCGATCGTTCCGCTGAACACGAAGGCGGCCGCAAGCAACGCCAACGGCGGATACTTCACCACGCGCTCGTGCGTCATGAGCAGGTACGCCGTAAGCGTATCCGCTCCGACCGCGCAAACGGCGAACATCGGCAAGAAGGCCGACAAGTGGGGCAACGGATGGCCGGCAAACGGAAACGTGATCGCGACGAGGGCCGCGATGATCGCCATCGCGGCGAGGGCCATCCGCCGGTTTTCCGTCTCGGCCCTGGCTAGGGCAAAGCTGAGCACGTACCGGCCAGCGTACCGTCGAGCGCAAGCGGCGGTCAATCCGCCGCGCAAAACTTTACCCGTTAAGCGATCGTGCGGTTCTTCAGTTTGAACACGAAGGCGATGACTTGCGCCACCGCGGCGTACAAGTTCGGCGGGATCGGGCTATCGAGTTCCACTTTGTCGTAGAGCGTGCGGGCGAGCGGCGGGTTTTCGAGCACCGGGACGTTGTGTTCGCGGGCGATTTCGCGGATGCGCTTGGCCATGAGGTCGGCGCCTTTGGCGCGCACGACCGGCGCGTTCATCGTCAAATCGTCCCACTCGAGGGCCACCGCGAAGTGGGTCGGGTTCGTCACGACAACGGTCGCTTTCGGCACGGCGGCCATCATGCGGCGGCGGGCCGATTGGCGTTGACGCTGCTTGAGGGCGGAGCGGATCTCGGGCGACCCTTCAGACTGTTTGTTCTCGTCTTTGACTTCTTGTTTGCTCATCTTGAGCGATTGTTCGAGCTGCCGCTTCTGCCAGAAGTAGTCGGCGATGCCGAGCAGCACGAGGATGATCGCAAAGCGAATCGCGATGTTGAAGACGAGCGACTCGATCGTCAGCACAATCGTCTGCGGCGACGCGTTGCCGAGCGCGTAGAACGTGGCGATGTGGTCTTTGAGGCCCATGTAGACCAGCAGCACGACCAAACCCAGTTTGAGGATTTGCTTGACCAGACTGACGATCGTCTGCGACGAGAAAAACAGCCGCTTGAAGCCGCTCAGCGGGTTGAGCTTGCCGAACTTCGGGACGATGACGTTCGGGATGAACAGCAAGCCGAACTGGAGGATGTTGACGATCAGTGTGATCGCGACGGCCGCGATGAACGCGAACGAGAGAATCGCGATGTAGGCCATCGCGCTGCGCGCGAAGAGGCCCCAGATCGAGCGAATCGTCGGCTCGTCCGGATCGCCGGCATGATAGAACGCAACGGCAAACCCGTGCGCGGCCGAACTGATGGTCGTGAGGAAGCCGATGTGCAGCGCGATGATCACGACCAGGAAGATCGAGGCGCTGCCGATATCTTGCGAGCGCGCAACCTGACCCTTGCCCCGGGCCTCGCGGCGGCGCTTGGGTGTTGCCTTCTCGGTCTGTTCGGGCTTCGCCATCGGTCAGGGGGTCTTCGCCGGCGAGGGCGTCGGAGCCGGTAGCGGCGAGGCGGCGAGACCCCGGAACACGACATCGAATTGGGCGGGCTGCTCGGCGAACACCTGCGGCAGCACGAAACCCATCAGCGGCAGGCTGACGATGAGCATCACCAGCCCGACCGCGATCTGGAGTGGGAAACCGATCACGAAGACGTTCATCTGCGGCGCGACCCGGGCCATGAACGCGAGCGCGATGTTCACGACGACCAGCGTCACCGCCACCGGCGCCCCGATCCTGAACACCAGGAACAGCGCTTGGGTGAAAAACGTCACGATGTCGTTCGCGACGACGATGTGTGGATCGACGTAAGGGAGCGGCAAAATCGCGAACGAGCCGGCCATGCCCTGCAAGAGGTAGTGGTGGCCGTTCACCACCAGATACAGGAGCGTTCCGAGCGCGAGCTCGAGTTCGCCGATGATCGTGACTTGCTGCTGGGTGGTCGGGTTGATGATGTTGGCGATCGCGAAGCCGATCTGCGTGTCGATGATCTGCCCGGCGAATTGGATCCCCGTGAAGACCAGCGACGCGACGAAGCCGAACACGATGCCGATCACCATCTGCGCGAGCACCGCCTCGGCCAGCGGACCGAGCGCGAGCGTATCGGGCAGCGGCGTCACGACGCTGCCCACGGCGAAGGTCATGATGAGCGAGAGCCCGATCCGCACCAGTACCGGCACCTGCTGGCCCGAGAAGATCGGCATCACCGAGAACATCGCGAGGATCCGGACCGCGACGAGCAGGTAGGTCTCGAACTGAGCTTGGCTTAGCCCGAAAAGGTTGAACGGATGCACGCCCGGCTCACGTCGTGTAGGTCGAGAGCGAGAGGAACACCCGGCGCGTGAAGTCGGTCAGGAGCGCCAGCATGAACGGCCCGAAGAACAGGATCGCAAACGCGACGACGATGATCTTCGGAATGAACGCCAGCGTCGGTTCCTGGATCTGCGTGACGGCCTGGAAGATCGAGATGACGAGCCCCGTGACGAGGCCCATCACGAGCGCCGGCGCGCAGACGAGCAGCGCGATCGTGATCGCTTCGCGGCCCAGGCTGAGCGCGGCCGCGTACGTCAATGCTGGAAGCTCGCAAAGAGCGACTGCACCGTGAGGTTCCAGCCGTCCACCAGCAAGAAGATCAAGATCTTGAACGGCAGCGAGATCAGCACCGGCGGGATCATCATCATGCCCATCGAGAGCAACACCGAGGCCACCACCATGTCGATGACGACGAATGGGATGTAGATCGCAAAGCCGATCTCGAACGCCGTCTTGAGTTCGCTGATCGTGAAGGCCGGAACGAGGATATAGGTCGGCACATCGGCCTGGCTCTTCGGCCGCTGCTCTTTGGTCATCGAGTAGAAGAGCGCGATGTCTTTCTCGCGCGTCTGCTTGAACATGAAGGCGCGGATCGGCTTTTGCGCGGCGTCGAGCGCGGCCGATTGCGAGAGTTTGTTGGCCAGATACGGCTGTAGCGCGTTCTTGTTGACGTCGTCGATCACCGGCGACATCACGAAGTAGGTGAGCAAGAGCGCGAGGCCGACGAGCACTTGGGTCGGCGGCACCTGCTGCGTCCCCAGCGCCGTGCGCACGAACGAGAGGACGATCACGATGCGGGTGAACGCGGTCATCAGCACGAGCAGCGTCGGCGCGAGCGTGAGCACCGTCAGCAGCAAGAGAATCTGGAGGCTGAGCGCGACGTCGGCCGGCTTGCTGGACGGCGTGATGCCGATGTTGAGGCGCGGCACCGGCACGACCGGCGCGCTCGGACCCGGCGCGACGGACTGCGCGAGCGCGGGATGCGCGAACGCGGCGAGCAAGCCGCCCGCCAGCACCGCGATCAGAAACCAGAAGAGCCCGGCGCGTTTCATCGCTTGCGTACCCGTGAGAGAAGGTTCAGGACCGCTTCACGCTGATTGCCCAGCGCCACGCGCTGCGCGTCGATCCACGGCTCGACGACGTCGGCCGGCACCTCGTCGATGAGCGTGATCCCGCTCTGGCCGCCGCCGACCAGATAGTAGCGATTGGCGATCTTGACGACGTGCATCGTAACGTGCTGCGCGAGTTGGGTCGATTCGACGACGGTGAGCAGTTTGCGTTGGGTGGAAAGGACGAGCCGGCCGCGCGAGAGGCCGCGCACGACGTAATACATCGCCAGCAGCATGAGCGCGACGACCGCAAATGCCCAGACGACTCGCAGGACGAGGGGAAAGTCCAGCTTAGACCTTGTCCACTTCCGGGTTGAGCTCGCTGATTTTCACGGCGAATTTGTCGTCGACGACGACGACTTCGCCGCGCGCGATGAGGATGTGGTTCACGTAGAGGTCGATCGGGTCGGTCGAGAGCTTGTCGAGTTCGAACACGCTCCCCGATTGCAGCGCGACGACGTCGCGCAGCGAGAGCGCCGTCTTCCCGAGCACGGCGGAGATCTGCAGCGGGATGTCGTGCACGAGATCGAGGTTGGCCTGACCCGGCGCGGCGGCGCGGATCGGGGTCGGCGCCATCGCGGTGAAGGTCACCGGCTGGGCCTGCGGCGGCGGCTGCGCGGGGCGCGAGGAACGGACGGGCTCCGGCGCCGGTTCGATCGGCGTGGGCGCCGCGGGCTTCGCTTCTTTGGGGTCGATCTTGTTCTGCGCGACGCCGTCGAAATCGATCGTCAGGCGGGCGTTGAACTCACTGCCGACGTCGAGCGCGGCGACGAAACTCGCGAACGGCGGCGCGGGGAAGGCGCCGCTCTCGGTCGCGACCTCCGACGTAATGCCGTCGGCCGAGGTCTTGATATCCTGCGTGAGCCGTTCCGCCATCGCGCTTGCGATCTGCGCGACCGTCTCGGAGACGATCGACATCTGCATCGCATCCATTTCGCCGCCGCCGGCGCCGGTACCGAGCATCAGCTCGACGATGCGGCCCAGGTCGTCTTTCTCGAAGCGGGTGACGAACGAGAAACTCGCCGAGGGGATCTGCGTGACGCAGGCAACCACGTCGCTCTCGACGCGGATCGACGAATCGGACGTCCCTTCGGCGCTCGGGCCGGCCGTAACGGTGCGGTCGACCAACGTCGAGAGCACGCCGGCCGCCGACGCGAACATGGCATCGGCGATACGCTTGTCCACGGTGTCCTATTCCTCGCTTTCGATCACTTCGGCTACTTGTACGGAGAACTTGTCGCGGTTGATTCCGGGGAACACGCGGAACTTCTCGCGTTCGTTCACCAGCGCCGAGAGCGGCTCGGTCGTCAATTTCTCGAACAGCACGAGGTCGCCGAGATGCAGCGAGATCAGATCCTTGAGCGAGACGATCGTGCGGCCGAGTTCGACCGAGAGATCGACTTCCGCGCGCTCGACGTTACGCACGAGTTGCGCGATGTCTTCTTCGGTCATGCCACGGCCGGCGACGACCGAGGGCGACCACTGGAAATCGGAGAGTTGCGGCCCGATCGACTGCAGCACGAGATAGGGCAGGCAGAAGTTCATCACGCCGGCCATGTCGCCGATCTTCAGCTCGCACGAGACGAACGCGACGATCTGGTCGAGCGGGATGATGCGCGGGATGAACTGCGGGTTCGAATCGAGCGCTTCGATCTTGAGCGAGAGCGTGAGCAGGTAGTTCCACGACTCACGGTAGCTGTTGAGCATGCGCGCCATGAAGCGCTGCATGAGCGTGCGTTCGATATCGGTGAGATCGCGCAGCTTCTGCGGATACCAACCCGGGCCGCCCAACAGCCGGTCGATGATCGAGAAGACGAGGTTCAGATCGACCTGGACGATCCCCGAGCCCGGCAGCGGGTCCATCGAGAAGATCGAGAGGATCGACGGGATGCCGATCGAGGCGATGAAGTCGCCGTAACTGATCTGCTCGATCGTAACGATCGTCGCCTCGACGCGCGTCCGCAAGTAGACGGAAAGCGAGTTGTTGAGCAGGCGGGTGAAGTTGTCGTGCAGCGTCCGCAGCGTTTGGAGCTGGTTGGTCGAGAATTTGTCGAGCCGCTTGTTGAAACGGAAATCGAACGACTTGACCTTCTTGCCCTCGAGCGCAAGATTGTCGTTCTCGGGCGCCGCCAGATTTTTGACCAGCGCGTCGATTTCTTCCTGAGAGAGCATGCTCATTCTAAAGGCGCTCCGCTCTGCTGCGCGCCCCCCATGCCTATGGCATGGGGCCCCCGGGCCGACCTCGCAACGACGTTGTAGCTAGGGCACAATGCTGCTGCGCTCGGTCCATCACCGCTGGTGGTGGTAGCGGGCACGAAATCTTCCTTGCTCATGGCTGTACTGATTGCTCCGCGGCGGTGCTTTCGGAGTTGAGGATCACGATGTCGACGCGGCGGTTCGCTTGGCGGCCGGCTTCGGTGTCGTTCGAATTGGCCGGGCGAAATTCGCCGTAGCCGGCAAGCGAGATGCGCGTCGGCTTGATGTCGTCGTGGTCAATGAGATAGCGCGTCACCCCGGTCGCGCGAGCCGCCGAGAGATCCCAATTGCTCGCAAATTCGCTGGTCGAGATCGGCACGTTGTCGGTATTGCCCTCAACGCGGATATCGTTGCGCGTCTTCTCCAGCGGCGCCTTCAATTGATCGAGCAGCGGCAAGAGAAACGGCTTGAGGTCGGCGCTGCCGCTATCGTATTGCGACTTATCCGAGAGGATCGAGATCACCAGGCCCCGGCGATCGATTCGCGTTTGGACGTTCTGCTGGAGATGCTGCTGTTTGACGTACGACTGGATCTTCTGCTGGATCTTCTGCAGGTCGGCGTCGCCCGACTTGCCCGTCTTATCGCCGGTTTGGCCGCCGTTGGGCGGGTTGTTGATCGCGTATTCGCTGTTGAAGCCGCCCGAGATCTCGTGGACCAGTGCCTGATACTTCACGCGGCTGACCGTCGAAAACGTCAGCAAGATGATGAAGAATGCCATCATCAGCGTAATGACGTCAGCGTACGTGAGCAGCCAACGCATCATGCCGGCGGACTCCATCTTCTCGCCGCCGCCCTTCTTGTGCAGGCGCGATTCGCCGCGCCCGCTCCCGCTTGCTACTGGCAAACGCTACGCCCCGGCCAGCGCGCCGGCGCCGAGAGCGCCGCCTTCTTCGACCTCGGAATCGCGATCGTTCGGGTCGAGGAACGCGTTGAGTTTCTCCTCGAGCAGGCGCGGGTTGTCGCCGGCCTGGATCGAGAGGATCCCTTCGATCATGATCTCGCGCACGAGCAAGAGCTGCGTGTTGCGCTCTTTGATCTTCGAGCCCATCGGCAGCCACAACAAGTTCGCCAGCATGATGCCGAAGAACGTCGCGATGAAGGCCGTCGCGACGTTCTTCCCGATGTTCGGGTCGATGCCGGCGCCGGCGCTGAAGTTGAGGCCCTTGAGCATCCCGATCAGGCCGAGCACCGTTCCGATGATGCCCAGCGTCGGCGAATAGCCGCCGAGGCTCATGAAGACCATCTCGGCCTTGGCGTTGCGTTCCTGGACGAACGACACTTCGGTCTCGAGAATCTTGCGGATGATATCGGTGTCGCGGCCGTCGATCACGAGTTGGATGCCCTTGCGCATGAACTCGTCTTCGAGCGCCGCGGCCTCGTTCTCGAGCGCCAAGAGCCCCTCGCGGCGCGCCTTCTCAGCGAACGACACGAGCGTCTGGATCGTCGTGTGCTCGTGATAGACCGGCTCCGTGAAAACGGTCTGGAATCCCCCGACGAACCCGCGGACGAAGGTCCGCAGCGGGAAGGACATCAGCGTCGCCCCCAGCGTCCCGCCGATCACGAGGATAATCGCCTCCGGCGAAAACACGTTGGTCAGGCCCAGGCCGCCGAGCCATGCCGAGGCGATTACGGCCCCAAACGCGAGCACGATGCCGATGATCGTCGCGAAATCCAAAATTTAAGCCCTCGAAAACGAACGCGTACGTCTTACTATCGGCGCTCCGGCCACCGGACCTTATACCAGCCGACCGGCCGGAAGGCGAAGCGTCTGGCTACGTTTGCGTCAGCGGTGCGTGAATCTTGCGTTTGTACTCGATGATCTTGTCCGCGATCTCGTCCGGCCGGTCCCGGACGATGAGTTTATTCCCCGAGGTGAGCGTGACGACGGTGTCCGGGGTCGATTCCAGCGACTCGATCAGGTCTGCATTGACCATCAGGGCCTGCCCGTTGAGCCGGCGTAGCGCGATCATGATGTCGGTACGTACGCGATCCGCAGACCCGTCGCCCCCGTGGGCGGATCACGCCGCTCGAGGAATCGCAACAGTCCCGGGACGCCGAGCCGGGTGGCGAGGGCCGCGACGATCGCCTCGCCTTCCTGCGGTGTCGGGGTCGCCTCCAGCGCTCGTTTGATGTAGGCCGCCGCGCCGGGCTCGTCACCGGCCCGCAACCGCACCCCGGCCGCGGCGGCGAGGAACGTGCAGCGATAGGCATGCCCGAGCGCCGGCAACGCGGCTTCGATCGCGGCCTCGGCCACGGCCGCAGGCCGGGCGCGCAGGCAAAAATTCACCCATTCGATCGCGCTGGGCTCATCCTCGCCGCAGCGCGCCGCCTCGGCGTAGAGCGCCTCGGCGGCGTCGAGCTCGCCCAGCGCCTCGTGACACTTCGCCCGGTTCGAGAGCAGCGCCACCGCCCGCGGCCGGTTCTGCGCCGCGCGCTCGAACCACGGCAGCGCCTCGCGGTAGCGCTCTTCGGCCATCAGCGTCGCGCCGATCTCGTTGGCAGCCTTCCAGATCGCGATCTCGTCGTCGACGACGAACTGCTCGTGATCGTGCTTCCCGGCCCGGATCGCGTTGCCGAATGCCTCGCGCGCCGCGGCCCGGTCGCCGCGCAGCGTCAGAATCCGGCCGTGCGTGAAGTGCGCGTTGCTGTAGTTCGGGCCGATTGCGAGCGCATCGTCGATCGTGGCCTGCGCGAGAGCGAGATCCCCGCGGTGCTTTGCGTAGAGGTCGGCGAGCGCGACGAGTGCGTTGACGCGGAAGGCCCGCGGCGCAAGCCGGGTCAGCTCGCGGCTCCGTTCGAGCGCCACGATCGCGTCGTCTTTGCGACCGTCGAGCAGCAGCGACATCCCCACGTTGTAGTGCGCGAAGGCGTCCTCCGGCGTGCGCTCCACCGCGGCTTCGGCCATCCGCAGGTTGCGTCGCGCCTTCCCACGTTCGCGCACGATCTCGGAGAGATAGCCGAGGTGGACGATTTCGATCGGCGCAAGATCGCTCGCCAAGCCCGCTTCCGCTCCATCGTGCGTGATGTATTCGTGGATCGCGTTGCGGTAGCGAATCTGCGGATCGTTGGGAAAGAGGCGCACGATGGCGTTGGTCATCGCGCCGGTGCCCTTGAAATCGTCAGCCAAGTTCCGGCACGCGATCCAGCAGCCACGGCCGCGCGCGGGCGAGGCGCCGATCGCGCGCAACGCGTCGCGCGACTCCGGCACGAGCCGCTCGTCGGCGTCGAGCACGAAAATCCAGCGCCGCGTCGCAAGCGCCAGCGCCGCGTTGCGCGCCGCGGAAAAATCATCGCTCCAGGCGATCTGCTCGATGCGCGCCCCGAACTCGCGCGCGATCGCGAGGGTCCCGTCGGTGGAACCCGTGTCGACGATACAGATCTCGTCGACGACCCCGGTTACGCTGCGCAAGCAATCGGCGAGGAAGCGTTCCTCGTCCTTGACGATCATGCACAGCGAGATGCCGGCAGGGTGATTCATACCATGCGATCCGATGGATTCGGATCCCGCGCCGCGCGCGGGACCCGAATCCGTGGGGTTAACCGCCCTGGATGAGGTTGACGGCGGTTTGGAGGTCTTGGTCCGCCACGTTGATGCTCTTCGAGTTTGCCGTGTAGGCATTCTGCGCGAAGATCATCTTCGTGAACTCGCCGGAGATCGAGACGTTCGATTGTTCGAGGTCGCCCGCGGCAATCGAACCGTACGCGCCGGTGCCGGCGGTGCCCAGCTGAGCGAGGCCGGAGTTCGCCGATTGCTCGTACTGACTCGAGCCGATCTGCGTGAGGCCGTCCTCGTTCTGGAACCGCGCGACCACGACTTGGCCGAGCGTCTGTTGTTCGCCGTTCGAGAACGCGCCGGTGATGATCCCGCTCGCGCTGACGGTGATGTTCGAGAGCGTCCCGGTCGTGTAGCCGTTTTGCGAGACGGTATTCGCCGTCGCATCACCGGCCAGCGACGTCATGTCGGCGAAACTGAGCCCGATCGGGCCCGTCGGCACCGGCGCCGCCGTGGTCGTGGAGTTGTTGCCGGCCGTGGCGCCCCATTGCGCGATACTGAGCTGGTCGCCAGATGCGGCCGACGGCTGGTTCCCCGCTTGGTGCGTGGTCGCGGCCGTCGGGCCGTTCGCAACGCTCGAGGTGTTGATGAACTGACCGTTCTGATCGAAGAACACGTACTGCGGCGTGGTCGATGTACTCGTCGTACCGCCTGCGTCGTTGAAGAGCGTACCGTCGGTCGAGGTGATCGTGTAGCTCCACTCGGTCGCCGCGGTAACGGCCGACCCGGCCGTGTTGTCGACGGTCGCGGGGAGCGTCATGCCGTTGGTCGGCGCGGTGCCGCCCGCGGCAGAGATCTGCGGCTGGAACGTGATGTCCACGAGATGCGCGTTACCGAGCGAATCGTAGATCGTCGTCGAGATCGTCGTGATCTGACCCGACGTCACGGCGCCGTTGGAAACGGCCGTGAGGTAATTGGTCTGATCGAGATTGCCGCCGTACGAGACGTCGAACACCGAGTCGCCGGTCGGGCCGGTCTTCGCGCCGGCGCCGGTGGCGGTGGCCTGCGAGGTGAGGCCGAGGGGAATCTGGATCGGTCCCGGCGTGTTGGACGCCGTGATGACGCCGGACGAGTTGGCCGTGTAGCCCATCACCGAGAGTCCGCTCGAGGGATCATAGAGGACGCCTTGCGAGTTCAGTTCGAAGTCGCCGTTACGCGTGTAGGTCGGCGAACCCGTGCCCGTGCTGTTGTTGAGCACGAAGAAGCCGTCGCCGTTGAGCGCGAGGTTCGTGTTGACGCCGGTCGTCTCGAGCCCGCCCTCGGCGAAGTTCGTGTCGATCGAGCCGATTTTCACGCCCAGGCCGACGTTCTGACCGTCGATGCCGCCGTTCGTATTGGTCGGCGCGCTCGCGAAGGTCTGCTGTTGGTAGAGGAGATCTTCGAAGTTGACGTTCTGGCTCTTGAAGCCGGTCGTGCCAACGTTCGCAAGGTTGTTCGAGATGGTGTCGATCTGGCTTTGATATGCATCCAGACCACTGACGCCGATGAACAACGAGTCGAAAGCCATGTGGTGACCTTTCGTTTATCGTCCGCCGTGCGTCTTTCGATCGGCCCGGCGGCCGAAGCCCCTCACGTGAGGTCCGCTTCGGTGTGAGTGATTAAATGACGATGCTTGCCGGGCGCCCTGGGGGGATGCTGCCGTGACCACCATTCGTGAGCGCCCTCGAAGTCAGGGGGCCCCACGAAGTGGGGGGTGCGGAGGCTCGGCCGGAGCGCCTTTGAGCAGCAATCATTTTATGATTGCTGCGGAATCGATGTTGGTGAACACGTTCTCTTTCATCGAGTCGGCGTCGACCGCGGTGATGACCGTCCGATTTTTGATCGAGACGACCATGGCGACGTCGTTCATCATGAAGAGCGACTGCTTTGCACCTTTGGCGGCCGCTTTGTCGGCCATCGCGTTCATCCGGTTCACGTCGTCTTGCGTGAGCGTGATGTTGCGGGAAGCCAAGCGTTGCATCGCATGCGCCGAGAACTTGAGACCACCGGTGGCGGTCGTCGACTGGAGGACGTCGCGGAATCCCGTGCCCGGCGTAGCGGGGGGGATTTGAACCGGAACGCCGGCCGGCCGAACGGTCGAAACCGTCGGGGGGAGGGTCACGGGAACGATCTTGGGATCGTCGGCCATGATGGACTACCCGCCGATCGCGGTGATGTCGGAGGTGGTGTACGTGATCGGGTTGCCGTTTTGATCGACGACTTGCTTACCGTTATTGGTGAGCGTGAACGAGGGTTGTCCGTTGACGACCTGGATCGACTGAATCGTCCCGGTCGCGGTCGAGACGCCCGCGCTGGTCGTGGTGCCGGAGGTGACGGAGACCGTTTGACCGATGAGCGAGGCGGACTGCAAGACCGAGAAGTTCGATTGGAAATTCGAAAACGAAGTCTGCAGCTGCTGTTCGGACTGCACCGAGGTGAACTGGGCGAGTTGCGCCAGCGACTGGGTGTCGTCCATCGGGTTGAGCGGATCTTGGTTCTGGAGCTCCGTCGTGAGCAACGTCAGGAAGTCGGTCGAATTGAGCTCGGTGTTGTTGGTCGTGCTCGCAGACGACGAGACCGCCGGGGTCGTTGTCGATCCCGTGTTGGTGATCTGAGCGATTGAGCTGGACATGGGTTGCTCCCAGAGTTAAGCCAGGTAGTTATAGGCGCCGAGCGTGCGATTCGCCACGATGGGCGGACCGAACGTCGGAACGGCGAGCAGCGCGGATTCATCGCCACTCGGAGCGTCGGCGTCGAGGCCGGCGATCAGGGTGCGTCGTCCCGTGGACGACTGCTGCGAGGACTGCTGTTGCCCGCTCGCGTTCCCGCCCAGACCGCTGTTGGAGACGTCGACCGAGAAACTCGTGAGCTTCAAGCCGGCTTCCGCAAGCGAACGGGTGAGTTGCGATTGACCTTGGGTCAGCGCGTTGCCGGCTTCGACCGTTTGCGCCGTGACATGGGCGCTCACGTTGCCGGTTGCGTCGACGTTGAGTTTGACCGAGACGTCGCCGAGATGTTCGGGCACGAGCGACAGACGGATCGCGGACGAGGTCCCGTTCGTCTGCAGAAACGCGCCGCGCAACACTTGCTCGACGATGGCGCTCGTATCGACGGGCGTTTGCGCCGTCGTCGGTTGCGCCGAGGTGTTCGACGTGGACGCACTCGCTTGGTCGATCGAGAAACCGGGGACGCTCGGCACGAAGCTCGAGGCGCTCTCGGTACTCGATGAACCGGCGACGAGCAGGCTCGCGTCGGTGGTCGCCGATTTGCCGTGCGCGTCGAGCGTTGCCGCCGCCGTCGCCGCGCTCGCCGATGACGAGAGCGTCGAGGTGAAGGCTTGCAAGAACGCGGTAACGCTCTGCGTTACGGTCGCGGCGGTGGTGGCCGTGGCGGATGCAGCGGCAGCGGCACCGGCCGAAGCCGAAGCCGTGGTCGCGGTCGATGCGGCGGCGCCGAATGATTGGTCCGCCGAGGATTCACCCAGCAGCGAATCGACGACGTCTTGGGCGGCCGAAGCGACGGTCGCGGTGCTCGAAGCGGCCGCGGTCGTGGCGAGGGTAACCGGCGACGTTGTCGCGGTGCTGCTAGCGGGTGCGGGAAGGGCGAGTCCGTTTTTCGGTGCCGGAGCCGCCGTCTGAGCCGGAGCCGTGAGTGCGGCGCGCGTCAAAATGCGGCCGAGCAGCGTGGTGCCGCCGGTCGATTGTGCCGCGACGTCGTCCGGGAGCGCGACGCTGCGCCCGTCGCCTTGCGGCGTGTCGGACGAAGCCGGCGTGCTGACCGGGGCGGCGAGTTTTGCGAGCGCGGCGATATCCGCACCGGCAACAGCCGAATCGGCGACGACCTGCGCGTTCTGCGCGCTTGCGAGGGGAGTGGTGGTGGTCGTCGGGGCTGGGTTCGCTTTCGCCTGATCGGCGTCCAAGTCGGTACCCACGAATCGATTCAGCTGCCCTGACTCACCGGTTGCCACCCCCGTCGCGACGCTTGCGGTTTGCAAGAACGTTTGCGCGAGGGTTAGCGCATTTTGGGCCGTTGTGAGCGGCGGCCCGGTACTGGTTCCCGGCGGACTGAGCGCCGAGGTGAACGCCGTTTCGAGTTGTTTCTTCGCGTCGTCCGAACTGATGCCGAGTTTCGCCGCAACCTTGGTTGCGAGCGTACTTGCGAGTTGGGCGATAACGCTCGAGAGACTCTGGCCGGAATTCAGTGCGGCCGCAATCTGCGTCTGGAGTTTGGCCAGCAGCGGCGCCGTGATGGTCGTCGCTACGGACGCGGCCGGAGCAGCGGATGCGGTCGTTGCCGCGGTCGTCGTCGGAACGGCGGCCGGGGTGGTTGCACCAGCGGCGGCTTTGGTCGCCGTCGCCGAAGCGAGCGACGTTGCGAGCTGCGCGCTGAAGAGGTCGCCGTCCGCGGGAGCCGCGCCGAGCGCAGCGGTCTTGGACGTGACCGGGGAGGATGATTTCCCAACGGATGGGAGCAGATTTGTTAGGGCAGTTGGAGTCATTCTTCACCTCCTTTCGCGTTGGAATCGGAGCCCGCGGGGATGCGTAAAAAGACGCTGCCGCGCGAGGCACCTATCCTCTTCTTCGGCCCAAGCCGCCGGAACCTGAGCTATTTGTCGGCTTTGGCGCTGGCGGCAAGGCGGGCGGCGACGTTTGCGGGGAGGGCGTCCATGATGTCTCCGACGCTGTCGGGCGACATCTGCGCGAAGACGCGGTTCACGTAGTCGTCGGGGAGCTTCTGGGCGATCGCGGCGGCCTTTTCGGCGTCCATCGAGGACCAGTAGGCGGCGGTGCGGCGGATGTCCTCAGGGACGGGAGCGCTGCCGGCCACACCGAGATCGGGCGCGGCCGTCGGTTTCACCATCGGGGTGGGGAGGGGCGTCGCCTTCTCGCTGGTCTGGAATTGCACGACCTGCGAGCGCAGCGCCGCGATCTGGGCGTCCTTCTCTTCCTTGTCCTTGCGGTCGGCCTCGCGCAGGGCGGCGTCGTCGCGCAAGCGCCGATTCTGGTCGGCGATCTGCTGTTGCTGTGCGGCGAAGGTGAGCGGTTTCGCGGCCTGGCTGCCGGCGGCGCCGAGCAGCGCCCAGACGGGCTTGAGGGGTCCGTTGAAGATCACGTTGTGCGAGGGCGGCCAGTAGAGGGCACCCGCCAGCGCGAGCAGCGCGAGCACCGGCAAGATGATCTTGCCGTAGTTGCGGCGTTTGGGGCGGCGGCGCGTGACGATCATTGGGGCGAGGTCCCTTTCGCATGCGCGCGCGAGAACACGCGCGCGTTCATGTCGTCGAGTTCGCGCTGGACGGCCTGCGCGACCTCGGTGTCGTGCGCCTCGCGGCGGCGCGTCTTGAGCGTCTCGAGCACTTTCTTATCTTTGGTGGCGAGCACCAGCACGCCGCGCGCGCGGTCCTCGTTGGAGCGCGCGGCCGCGACCCGTCCGGCCGAGGCAGCGATGGCGCGGTCCAGATAATCGAGGTGCGTGTACGACGCGCGCAATTCGACGGCGTCGAGTTCGTTGTGGCCGGTTTGAAGCCGCTCGCGGATCGCGTCGCGGCGGTTGACGAGGTCCTGGTACGCGGTCTCGGCTTGGATGCGCGCGCGCTGCGCGCCGGCAAACTCGCGCTTGCGCCCGTCTTCGATCCGTTCGCGGTGATCGAGCACGGGCTCGAGCGAGAACTTGAAACGGCCGGGCATCGCTTAGCCGAGCCCCGTGAGGGCCTTCTCGGCCTCATCGAACGTCGTCTGTTCGTAGATGCCCTGGCGCAGAAAGGCGCGGATCGCGCCGATCCGCGCGATCGCGAGATCGACGCGCGGATTCGAGCCCGCGACGTACGCGCCGATGTTGATCAAATCTTCCGCTTCGCGGTACGTCGCGAGCAGATCACGGACATTCGACGCCGATTGCTGGTGCGCGGGGCTCACGACGTCGGGCATCACGCGGCTGACCGACGCGAGCACGTCGATCGCGGGATAGTGGTTGGCCGAGGCGAGTTGGCGCGAGAGGACGATGTGGCCGTCGAGGATCGAGCGTACGGCGTCGGAGATCGGCTCGTTGAAGTCGTCGCCGTCGACGAGCACC
>Ga0116231_10005581_pt1 | contig 24693 bp, 17 predicted proteins | sample S1TSphgellanicum_2_FD_89695 | JGI IMG/M metagenome (GOLD analysis project Ga0116231, IMG submission 89695) | Host-associated microbial communities from peat moss isolated from Minnesota, USA - S1T2_Fd - Sphagnum magellanicum MG | ecosystem: Host-associated > Plants > Peat moss > Unclassified...
ACTCATCCCCCCATACCCATGCTAATAGGTAAAAATCTAGTTTCTCCAATCTACCATAGAAGAGTTGCAATAAAATTTTATTTTAGCACTTAAAGATTTCCTAAACTCTAACTTTACATAGCTAACCTTGAAAATGAAATGAACTTCCCAACCCACATTAGTCCAAGGTTGTAGAGGTTTCGAATGAAGCCCTAGATAGAATTTAGAAATCTCATTGGGAATATTGATGGTCACAAATCTAGGGGAGATGGTAGGCCTAAATAAATGGGAAGCTTGTAGCACCATTTCTAGTTCATAGTCATTTTGATGTTTATAAGATCAACCCAATCCCTCACTTTTGCTTCCATGGCATTGAAATCTACTTTTGTGATTAACCCCCTATGACATGGATTGAAGGTGATTAAATCATAGCCAGGTGAAACAATGCCATCGACTATTAAAAGTCGGAACACAACAATGCTTTTGGTAGTTAATGGTGATGGGGAAGGTAGTTATGGATGGAGTGCTTTGCTTTTTCTTGTTTTTTATTTTTTTGTTTCTTGCAAATTATGGAATGCGGCATTTTTATTGTTGCTTAGTATTCCAATGGTGCTTGGTGTTATTTTGTGTTTGCTAGTTTTGATGTGGGCGGATTATAATGCATGGTGTGAACTATTGTTGCACTATTTGCTTTGAGTATTTGAATTATGGAGCAAGGAGCTTCACTGTATATGAAAAACACTTGGAGATGGAGCGGGGGGGGGGGCGGGCGGGCAGAGCTAAGCTTTTCCATTGTTTTTTGGTTTTATTTTTCTAGAGATTAATGATCTTGTTGGAATGATGGAGTTTTTGTGTGAAGTTTAGTGGGACCATAATGACAACATGGGAAGAATGCCCTACTATTGTTTGTTTCTTGACTCTAACTTTGTGTTTGTTTCCTTTATAATACCTTTAGATTCAAAGGAAAAAAGGTAGATGTAGTAATAGTATTTAAGGGTGATGCTAAGGGAAACGATGAACCACCTAAAGGATTTCAAAAGCGATTCAGGTGGCAATTAGTTGCTTTAAAGTCTTGTTGTTTTGGGAAACATTGTCCACTATTTGTGGGAACTCTAAATGTTATGTGACTCTTTAGAGTAATCTAATGGGCAATGTAGAATGTGTTGATGGTCTGACCAAAACCTTATTTCTTCTTTGTCCAACTCCTTGTGCTGGTGTGTGGGATGTGTTTCATTTTTCTACTACAAGAACTAATGTCTTAAGAATTGGGAGACTCAAATTACTTATTGTGTAGTATCATGTTGAAACATTTGTACTATTTAAATCATGAACTTTTGTGTGGGATGTGTTTCAATGTATCTTTGTGGGAGACAAATGTGTTAGGGATTGGGAAAAGGTGTTACAACTATTAAACTGCCACATATGAGTAGTGGGCTCATAAAAAGGGAAGTCTAGCATGTTGATTCCTTGCAACCCATAGTTTAAAATTGATAGGATAATTTGTAGGTGTTTAATTGTTATCAATTGGTATTTCTATTACATCTTTGTTATTCTACATTTATGTATGTTTAAGCGAGGATTATACAAATAATATTTGTTTGGTTTTCCTTTTCTTTTTCATTACATCCCCATTTAGTTATTGCATTCACCTTGCACATAAATGGTTCTCATCTGGCTTCAAACCAAACTCATTTTCAGCCTCAGATGTTGTCATTGTTTTCCTAGTTTATTTGTGAATGATGGATCACACCTTTTTCAAGCTTTTCTTGTACAACTCAGTTACCTTTTTTAATCAAATCCAAGTCGCCCCCTTTTCAAATTTTTTAGACCACCATATTTCCCTATCCAAAATGTTGACTATTAAGGAGGTAAACTTCTTTAGTTTTCGACTTAGAGATTTCCATGCTTTGGCAATTTTATTTCAAACACATGAGCACTAAATAATGTTTATAACAAAACTTCAATTTAAATTTAGACCCCACTTCTTGTTTTTATTAGGTTTAATTGCATTTAAGTGATGTGTTAGCAAAATTTGCAAATTAGATGAGCTCAACTATAATGTGTATATAAGCCAAATTTTTCTATGGATCCACAAACCTTAACCTTTCATCTTTTTTCTTCCATAAGTCCTTCTAATTCACCTTACACATGGCCATTTGATCCTTGCAAACCCACATATTATTTTTTAATAATGAACAAATTCAATGTAACACTTTCCTTGAATTAACCCAAACATATATAAAAAACCATAAGGTTGCCATCAACACCTTATTCACAATCAATGTTTTGCTTGTCAGGGACACATAAAGAGACCTAGTATGGTAGCTTCATTTTCATTTTATCCAATAAAAACTTGTCGTTGTCTTCCATCCACTTGAAGATTGATGCCAAATGGAAAACCTAGGAACTTGGATCATAAACAAGTTTTTATCCCTAGCCAACTTCCATTAAATTATGTGGCCAATCAAATCTATCTTGATTTCTATGATTGAAGTAGGCCAAACTAGAAGCCATGGTAAAGGTCCTTAATATTGCCACTAGATTTTATATAGAATTGCTCTCACACCTAATTGTGAAAAAGGTATCATCTTACATTAAAGGGAATGATTTGTTGGGTGTTAAATAAAAGAAGCCACACACGTTTAATACTTCATTTATTCACTTTTGCTTTTATTACTTGATTCATTGTTTTTTCAACTAGCAAAAAAAGATGGGTGGAGAAACAACCTTGCCTAACCTTTTGATAGATGGGAAAAAATTGTGTAAATACAAAATTTAAGTTGATAGTTACCTCAACAACTACAAATAATAATTTGATCATCATCACACAATCTTTTTTTACTCATTCCAAAGTCTTTTGTAAAAGTATGACATAATCTAAAATGTATTTTCTCAAAAGGAATGTTGATTGATTATAATCATTAATCTCCACTATAATAGTTTGAAGACATTTTATAAGGCTTTTGAAAAAATCCTATAGGCTATAGTCAATAGTGTGATTGGCCTCCAAGTGTTTAGGTCATCTTTCACCCCACCTTTGAAAATTAAAGTAATCAAACCTTGGGTGATACATTTAAAAAAAATTCCCTTCCTCATAGCATCCATGACCATGAGCCAATATTCATAACCAATCACATCCCAAAATTCTAAAACCACCCAATCAACCTTGAGGGCTCTTCTTTTGGTCAATACATCTATTGTTGCCCATAACTTTTGTTAAGTAATAAAGGTGGTTAACATTCTTCTTACATCGTGTGATGGTTTTAAGAAGAGATTAAAAGACTTAATCTGTGGTAGCAATGACCTCCTCTAATATTGGCTAGTTTGCATATTGAATTTTTTTTGTACAAAACACATTCCATTTCCTTCCTCTCACTCACCATTGATTCATAGTTAGCCTAAACTATTTCATCAAATTGGATGGAGGTTTCTCTTTCACTACATAAGAGAATTCCCATGTTGGGTATTTACATGCTAGAGTGGATCATTTTTTATGTCACACTTCCATTTTTTTAACACCTTTGTGGATTAGAATTTGTCCCATATTAAATTGTTATTAAATTTTATGAAAAGGGATTCATGTATGTGATTGTTAGATAATCTAATGTGATTGAATCTTGAAATTGATTGAAGTTGAATTTTCTACATCAAAGGGTGGACTTTAATTCATTGCATACAAGTTGCAAGGTGACAGCACATAAAAGATATGTAAATGGAGTCACCATATGTTGAGCTTATAGTGAACAAATTATTTTTTTTTCCAAAACTCAAAAATGTGGTTAATTAACAATTTAAAATAGGTGTTTGCAAATCATTTGAATGTCGCATGAAAGTCTTATGAACTTTTCATAGGCCAAAAATTGACAAAAAGGGCAAAGTCCCTCATTATTACATATTTATGAAATACAAAAGGTTTGTTCACAAATATTGTAGCCTAGGAGGTATTACATGGTCATGTGTCATTTCATTTTGGAAAAGATGAACATTTAAAAAAAAATGTTATTTTATATTTTTAACTTATTAAAAATACACTATGAAACATATTTTTAGGGATTACAAATTTGGTCAAAAGTGATCCATTCAAGGTTGCAAATACTTTGTTATCACATCCCCCTTTTGCTTCCATTTTAATCTAGAACGCACCAACATGCTTTCAATTTTCCTCTCCTTTAAATACTTTAGAGGTGTATAGTTCAGTGACTTTGTTTTGAATGCTTGAAGTTCCATGGTTAGTTTGAAGTGCCCTAACCTTAGACTCCAATTTTAGCTTTGAATTGATTTCCTATTTTTGGAAGTTTATTGTTTTTTTCTTACATAAACCCTTTATAAACTCCCAATGCCACTTTTCATTCTTTGAAGAAACCCAATGATGGATCTTTGATCCAAAGGGTTTTAATTTCATCCCTCACATCACTAAGAAATTTAATATTCATTTTCCATATAATCTTTCGTTGGTTGTTCTAATTCTGCAAGATTGTTTGACGTAAATAAAAGAATCAAAGGGATCCCTCCTTATTCGTTGGGTGATAAGGGGTATCCCCTTATAAACTAGATCATGACACCTTTCAAAGAAGAAGGGTAGAATACCATTTTAGAATTACTATACAATAGAAAACATAAGAAATGTTGTTTTGTTGTTGAAAACACATTTGGCATTTTGAAAAAATGTTCAAAAAATTTCAATGTAGAAATGTGATTTTCATATTGCATTATTACTTTATGTGTTTATATGTTGTTATTTGTTGCATATATGATTATGTTCAAAGATGAATTGAATGTTGGTCAACTATTTCAAATAATAGAATTGGAACCAAGCACAAGCACACGTGAAGAGGAATTCCACATTCTAACTACTAGAACAAAATATGCAACTAATCATACACACATTAAAGGCCAAGAAGGATTTGGTGAGATATTTTGAAGGGAGCTGACACAAATCCTTGGTAGACGTAGAAACATCATGTAAAGTTTGAGGTATGTTTGAATCCTAAAATCCAAAACAAGTTTGTTTTTTCAATTTCTACATTCAAATTAAAAAAAACTCATAATGATTTGTTGCATGATGTTTTAGAATCTTCTTCTTTATATGTCCATTTTACATTTTGAAAATTTTGGCTATAATTCATGAAATTAAAGCAACACAATTTATTTGTTATTTATAAGATCATCAAATTGATAAGGTATTCCAATTTCATTGTTCTAGTTGTTGTTATTTGTAGTTCGAGTGCAAGCCATGGTCATCACATGTGCCAAATTGTTTAGAATTTGAACCATTTCATTTTGTGTGTAATTGATTACATCATCTTTTGTTTTGAAATATCCAAGTTGTTTCTCCAACAATATTGTGTCCTTGTTTAAAACTTGTTTTCTTCCAACATTAAATTAATGGCATTGATCTAATCAATGGACTCCACCAACATTTTATTCCTCTTTTCCCTAGCTTTAGCCATGTTTTTATGGGTAGAAGAGGAACTCCTCTTCACTCTAGTGCTTCTAATTAATTGAATAGGAACTCTTTCAATAGTTGTAGTTTTTGTAGTGTGAATTATTTTGTTGATTAAAACTTTTTGGGAGATTGAAAAGCATTTTGTAAGTTGTGTTTGTGACCTAGAACTTTTCATTATGGAATACTTGCCATGTAGTCATAGATTATTTTGAAGTTTTTGAAAATAATGCTTCATTTATCCTTGCATGTTGGACCTATATTGTTTAGGTGAGTAAAACATTCAAATTTCATCACCAATTTTAACCATTTGTTAATTGCAATTTCAAATTGGTCCCATCCATCAATTTGTCAAGATTGGCAAGGTGTTTTTCCTTTTTGGCTTTGATAAAAATCATAATTTTAGCATGTCCCTTATTTGGTTACCACAACTTTTTGGATTACAACTCCACAATTTCTGAATTTTAGCTTTCTTGCCTTTGGTTCTTTTTTTTGTTGGACTTCTTGTTTATCATTGACAAATGTGTTGCCAACTATCCAATACATAATTTGATTGGTTCAATCTTATTCAATTGTTCTAGAATTTTTTCTTTCAATCCAAATGGTCAAGAAACTTTGTATGTTGTTTTGCATTTTGCATGTCTTTTTTTTGCAAATATTATTATTAATTAAATGTTGGTTTATATGTATCTACTAGTTTTCTTGATCAAGGTTCATTGCAACATGGTTTTATCCAACAACACAAGAAAGACATGTAAGAAGCTAATTAAAGGCATTTTAGGTTTGAAAAATACATTCTTCAGATTCCTCTTCATAGGTGTTAGAGATTGTGGTCCCATACAAACTATCCATGGTTGCTTGATGTTGATTCTTTGTGGACGTTTTAGTTCTTGAGAAGGTACCAAACAACATTTTAATACTTTAACTCTAGCTATTCATCCTTAAAGAAGTAGGTGGTCTTGCAAATAGGGCGAAAAATAAAAGATGGAAAGAAGGGGCGTAAGGGTGTTTGAGTAAAGGGGAGTGTGGAGAGTAGAAAGGGAAAAAGTTCTAACGTTTAGGTGTTAGATAACATTGTTTTAAAGCCCCCTTTTGGGACTTGCTATGTAACATTGAACTTGTAAATGAAAATCTTCATTTTTCATAAATTTGGTGGGAACTTATAACTTTTAAAACATTCATTCAACACTAGGCTAACACTACTTACCATGTAGGATTCCACATTGGATATAATGGTAGCAAACATTGCATGCATGAATCCCACAATAACTTTGTAAAATGTAACAATGAATTACCACCAACTTAACATTCAATGTGTTTATAGCGACATAAAGAGTATGCTTGAAGAACCCTCCCCCTCCTACAGTTGATCTATCTATGCACATGGTTAGATTCATGATAACCTTCACCTAATGTTTTATGATTAGTAAAGACCATGGGTGGGCAGAGAGTCCCAAGCAAGAAGGAGCCTAAGATGAGGCCATAACACATTGATCATCTTGCTTTGTATAACAATCTTTTCTATGAAAATGACAACACTTAGCAATTAGTTGGCTTCACATCCATCACTTTATTTTTATGATTTTTTGTGAAAAGGTGAAAGCACATTAAGGAGGGGTCAATATTGTTGTCACATTGTATGTTTTTTAGGTGAACCACTTTGATTTTCAACCATGTCATTATTTCAAAGGATTTTCATAGTGTATTTGCATATTATGGCAAGTCAAAACACAAAGAATTCAAATGCCAAAAAAATTACATTTTTTTATTGCATATGATATGATGTTAGAACATATTTGAGCAAAACAAATGTATGTCACATTGTGATTCCATATGATTGGAATAAGTTTGTGAACCATGTGAAGAGTTTGATAATTATCATATCACAAATGGGTCAAATCGAGATAAAATGAGCCAATGACGTTACTTTACAAAAGGACTACACATGTCCTTTTGCCTACAAATAACTTTTTCACACAAATGAATTTTTGAACAATTTTTTCTGCAAATTGTTATAATAAATGCATATAATTGTCTAGGTAGCTGAAACGGTTTTTTTAAAATGTTATTTTAATAAATATGAATTTTTGAAAATGTGTCAATTCTTTGTAAATTTAATGTTATCTTTAAAAATGATTTAACAATTTCAAATCACAACCCAGACTTGATTTTTAAAATTTTTATGTTTTCTTGTGTAATGAATTACAAATTTTCTTAACACATCATGGACGTTATATCCCATTTATATGTTGTAAAGGACTTTTGAAGTTCTAAAATTCTTGATCAATTTTGAAATTTCCTTGAATTTTTAAAGTTTTAAAATTTCACATATTTTATAGTATGAGTGTTTTCTGAATGTGGTTAACAAGTTTTTACTTTTAAGATTTTTTCCCCATCAATTTTGTTTATTATATGAGTCCTTTTGATAGTCCTTTGCAAAATTGATTCCTTTTGACGTGATAGGTGTTCGCTTTCAAAGGTTTTAAATTGAAACTTAAACTTAAAATTTTATCAAATGAAGTTTTGGTTTGAATTTCTTAACATTCATATGAATGATAAAAGAATAATTGAACTTGCCATGATTACCATGGTTTTAAATGGTAGAATGTAAATATTTCTCCAATCTTGATTGTTTTTTAAGGCCCATTTAACTTCCTTTTTGGCTCATTTTATTGATTATGTATGCGGTAAATTAAAATTTTGACAAACAGTCATTTTCAAATGGAAGATGACACAAATGTGAGGTGGGCCATTTTTTTAAAATGCCATTTCAAATTATTTTTGGTTAATCAAAAAACTAGTGTAGTTTACAACAAGAACAAGTTCTATTATATTATGCACACCATGAATATACTTATTATTATTCCTTGAATTAAATGTTTTAAATAATAATATGAAATAACATTAACTTTGTGATAATCAAAATATAAAACTTAAACATCAAAAGTGAAACATGAAATTAAATGCAACACATTTTGGAGGTGTATACTTTTAATACATGTAGTGAAAATGCCCAAATTAGGCCCCCATAGTGTGCTTTCACTTTAATAACACTTCAATTTGGTGCTCTAAATTAATGCTATAATAATGATGAAAATCAAAATGAAGGAAATGGGAAAATGATGGTTAAAAAAACAACCATAGTTGAGGTTTTGAGAAAGTTAAATTTGTTAAGATGACATTTAATTATTGGATATAAGTGGGGTAGGTACACATGTAATTTAACTATTCTTATTGACCTTGTCAAGTAGGTTAATCAATAGCAAATAATAATTGAATACATAAGGAACAATCTTGAATATGTACTAAATAATTAAACATAACCATATTTAAAGAGAATCCAAATCCTCCTTTTCATCCATGCAAAGAATGATTTATGGATTCATTAGGCCAAGGAAAGTTAAGGGTGATACCTTGTGTTCATTATTAAGTCACTAATTAAACCTAGGTTAAAGGTTGTGGATTGTAATTTTGTGACTTAATAGCCAATTAAAACATCAAGATTCTCCTAAGGGATGGTTATGTCTTGTATTTTTCAACTTTCACTTGACTACAAGTTAGTTGAAACAGATTATGCCCCTTGTACATCACAAATTTAGCACACAACAAATTAATAATGAAAATCATGTGAAGTTCGTTCATTCATAGGTTCGTACATTTTACACATGAGTATCATGCGTTGAAAACACATTTAACACATGGATAAATGTGTTAATGAATGAAGTATGAACCTATGAATGAATGAATGTCACACGAATTTCATATCTCCCTATAAATTCGTATTTCAAATGTGTTTTCAATGCACAATATTAGTGTGTAAAATGTACAAATTATGAATGAATGAATTTTGCACGATTTTCATTACTAAGTCATGAAATGTTAAATTTGTAATGTAGACTTGGTTTAATATGATCTTCCTAGGTTATAACAAATGATCTACATAGTTGAGGTGCAAGGGACTAGCTTGTTGATAACTAAGTAGATGACATGGGTTGTTACAAGGGTGAAAACACGATATGGGGGGCCTAACTTGGGCACTTTCACAACAAATGCATAAAATATACACCTCCAAAATGTGTTGCATTTAATTGTGGGTTTCACATTTGGTGTTTGGGCTTTACATTTTGATTGTCACAAAGTTAAAGTGATTTAATATTATCTGAAATAAGAAATGAATTATAAATAAATAAATTTAAGGAATAATAAATAAATGTATGGTATATGAAATATAAAAAAACATGTTTCTTGTTTTAGATTGTATTAGTTTGAATTCATGAATAAAAAAACATTTGAATTGAAAATTTTAAAAATGACCTATTTCACATTTCTTGCCATCTTTTATTTGAAAATGAATGTTTGTAATATGTGGCATTTTTCTAGCATTGCCTAACATTCCCCAGCAGCTTCCCAATGTTGTTCAATGTCCCTTGGTGTCCTCTCACCACATGAAAAAAAAATTTCAACACCTTTTCTTGGCACTTACTAAAGTCCTTGCATTTTTTGTGGCACCACTCAAGTCCCTTGACATCCTCTGGTGCCCCCATCATCCCCTTGTCATGTTTCTTGACATCTCATTGTCGTCCAATTTTTAAAAAAAAATTCCTTGATATCCTTTGGCACATTCCCAATGTTGTTTGTCATCCCTCATTTAGATGTTTCTACATGCTTCACAAGGTTGGTTGAAATGTTCAAATTGTATGAAAACTTTGAGGGTTGTATTATTCAATTAAACATGTAGAATGTTGCATATTATTTTGTGTATGATGTGGAATGATCAAGAAAATATTACAGATAGTTTCATATATGAACCCATTTTTGAAACACATGTTGTTTCCCAAAAGCCAAATTATTTATGGACACATGTGTTTCCATTCATTTCATAAATCACATGGAATAAAAGGTTAATGATCCTTTTCAAATCTTTTTCTTTGAAATTACATGGTTTCATGAATATCTTGGTGTAATTGATACAAAAATTTCTTAATATTTTCAAAAGGTGGAGATTGAATTTCATGTTCTAAAATTATTGAAAATGGAAATGATTTTGTGAAAAATTTATATGATCATGGATTTTCATTTTGTAAGATTCAAGGAAAAAAATAAAAATAAAATCATACTCTAACCTGATCTCAATTGATCATGACAATTACGTCAAAGTAGCATGGAACCCAAGTAAAGTAAAGGTATTATATGCATTTAGTTACAAATTTAAAGTATTAAAAGAAAAATAATTTATTTCAAAATTTCCTACCTTATTGTTTGTTATACCAAAATATCAACATTGACAAATCAAGTTGTGTGTTTTTTAATGAAATCATGATAGATTAAAAAGTGGAAACGATCTCATTTCTTCACTTCCATTAACAATGCATTTTATTCTTCTTGCAATTTAAACTAGTGGACCCTAAGTGTCCTATTGCCCCAAGTGGGATGGAATTTTTCACAAAATGTCTTCAAGGCTTTAAAGAGACACATCTTTTCAAAACAACTCAATCATGGAAAAATTTTATTGGCTCAAATTGTGAACCCAACTTGTGTCATTGCCCCAAGTGTTAAAGTTTGAAATGTGAAATGAAAAATAAAAAGGCCAATATGATGAAAAGTCACTAATTTTGTTGAACAACTCATTAAATTCATAATTTTAATTCATTTATAATGACAAAAATCACTATAAATTCAATAACTTGCAAAAATGAACCGCATGCACATTGCTTCATAGGGGACTTTCCAACAGTACCAAAAGCACATGGCGGGCCCCACAATTTGGGAAGGTTAAGGTCTAGTAACAGAACAAACAAAATAAAAAACCTACATATGTTTCTAAAACATTTCATTACTATTTAGGTAAGATTAGATTGAGAGATGCCCAATGTAGTTTGCTCTTGTTTAAAATTTGAATTGGAGATCTCTCCATGGAAATAACTCTTGTACTTAAGTTATTGTCAAATTAAAAAATTGCACATGAAATTTATTACATGTTAGCTACATATATACATACATGCTCGAGCTTACACACACAAAGTGGCCTATCACTGTAATTTTCTTATCCTCCCATTTTCTTGTCCCCATTAGAAAATGAATGGGAGAAATCTCTTCATTTTCATCCGATCCATTTGATTTTGGGATTTAGTTCTAAAGATGAACAAAGAAAAACTAATGATTCAATTGCTATCTATCATCAAATTTTTACAAGCTAAAACCGTAAAAGCTGGCCCAAATTGTCTTAGTTATACAATGACAAGGTTGTTTGATTATGATGCCACCTTATGCATAAAAGTAAATTACAAGGTTTTTTTTCTCTTTGTATTTGAAAGCACCTCCCCCACATGGAAGATGCCTTTGATAGTGGAAGAGATGGTCCGTGCTTCACATGCAGACCTTCTACTAATAAGGTTGAAAAACCTTAAAATCTTTGTACTTCAACACTGAGGAAGAAACAGTTATTTCAGGAAATCTGCTGATTCTTTGAACTTTTCTTTTAAAAACCCATAACTAGCAGTTATACTAATATTCTAATTTTTTTTTATAATAACCCAAAACCAAGGTTGTTTGATTTTGGAATGGTTTCAAATGCCTGGAACTAGAGGTTGTAATAAAATAAAAGAACATTGGTTTAGTTTACATTAGGTGTAAAGGCCCTCAAATGGAAAGAGTGTGTCCCTGAAATGAAGGGCAAAGCATGACCACTAGTTGGACAAATATATGGGGCCACCGTGTTTATCTTTGGTGAATTTTCACCAAAATTTTGCCCTAAAAATTATGATTACTGCTGAATTATTTTCTGGAGGATCGCCACTTGGCCTACATCACAAAATCCTTCAAAAGAAAACAATTGCACTCCTGGGGCCTAATTAGTACCCTAGACATATGGTACGATGTCTCAAGGACGATTTTAAGGACCTTTGGAGATTTGAACAAGGAACATAAGGGGGCAGGGAACCTGATTTCAGTCCATTATTGCTTCAAGAAAATAGAAGAATTCTGCTTTATTTATTTTTATCTTTCTTATCTGGAATACATGTAGCCAAAAATTTGACTAAATTATTTTTTGGACGATAGCCACTAAATCAGCTACATCACAAACTGGGAAGTTCTTGGTTCCTAACTATTACCCCCAAACATATTTATTGTAACTGTATCTTAAGGAGTCCTTTTTTAGGGACCTTTGGATCTATTTGGACAAGGAACACAGGTCTTATTAAGGGGCGAGGGGGGGGGAGTTATTTTTCAGTCCGTCCAGTTATTATTGAAGCACTTTCTTTCCAGTCTTTCAGGCCTCATCAGAGAACTCACTGCAGTTTCCGAAGTCCTCCTTAGCACGGTCGCATGTGCAGCCACGAGGGTTACAGCCGCACTTTCCCGTCCCTCCGGCCGCAACAGCGACGAAGAAGAAATCAACGTTTCCATCAGTGGCGCTGCTGCTGGTGTCGAGATGTGGGCACGATGGCGAGCAGTTGTTGCCGCACTTGCCATTTTCGATGGCGAAGCTGTAAAAGAAGAAGGATGCACTGATCAGCAGATCAGTACTGTATGGTTCTTAAGCATGCCCTACTTACATAATACGGTGTATTCTTCTTCATGCGGGAATCAAAGAGTTGGTCCCTAGTCGACATTGTGGATTAAGGATACACACGCGCGCGCGCACACAATCAATGCGTCGACCAGACGGAATTATTTAAGTAGCTGGGAATTAATTGCTCGTTGTTCAAATGCTTTCTCTAGTTTTGATGAGCTTGGAATAATTAGCTGCAAGTTCGACAGCATCATGCAAGAACCAGGGGTAGGCAAAATGGTTTGAACAACCATACTCTCTCCTTGAAACCAAGTGTATCACATGAGAATGAGTTGTTAAGGTTATCTGAGTGGAGCAGGGGATGCCAGACTCATGATCAGACTGTGTCGTAACAAAGTGAATAGGGATTAGGGGTTTCTGTGACGGAGACACTAGTAAGTACCTCTTCATGTCAGTGGCGCCCTCGAACCCCAAGCTCCTGTTGCATCTGCACAGATCCAGCCAGAAATTCACATGCATTTAAAACATAAATTAAAAAATCCCGTAATAAGTTCCCGGTTTGAATGCAAGCATCATAGCGCTGCCATCGAAGAATCAAAGAAAAAAGTATCTCTTGAGAATCATCTCAACAGCAGTGATCAATTGTATATGCAGCGAACAAACAAACAAACAAACACCAGCGCGGCGGAAAGGTGGGCGCGTGGGTGTAGAAGGTATTAGAGGGGCGGGGGGAGGCGGGGGAAGACGACACAGAAATATTTTACTCACGTGCAGCTGGCGCGGCAGCCGCACCTGGGGCAGCATTTGCATGTTCCGTTATCGCAGGCCGACATCGTGATGGATTGATTGATGAGCACCAAGAAAAGTTTTAGTGAGTTCGAGAATTGAACAAGCAGCTAATTAAGCTAAGCAGAAGAAGAAGCAGCACGGTAATTAGAAGCAAGCAAGCGCAGCAAAACCAGTGCAGGAGGAGACTCTGGTCCAGCGAGCGAAAGAGAGAAGAAGAGATCCGCGAGGAACGGCGTTCCTGCCTCGCAGTGTGCAACGGTGCTTTGGCGGACGAGCAACGACGGGCTTTATACTGCCCAGGCCCATCTTCCTCGCCCGCCGCGCCTGCCTCCCCTGGAACAACGGGCGCGGGGGGGGGGCGCGCGGTCGGTGGCCACATACTCTGGTTTAAGACGCAACCTGAGGTGGACGGAGGGCCTAGCTATTCTGGTTTTAGGCCCAAATTTTTGAATTAAGAAATATATGGAGGCTCTGTGAACTAATTTTTTAATTAAAAAAACCGTAATCCAATTTGGTATCAACTGACAATTTAACCCTTGGTATTAAAATAATTAAATCTCAGTATTTCCTTTTTAGATGGTGCTGGACTTTTGTTAATGGACAGTTGTGATCTGTAAAGTCACCCTATGTTTGGGCCCTAGTTTGACTCTCTAATACCTATTTCATCCCCAATTTGAGTGTCATCATGATAAAATGAGCGAAATTGGGTATGTTTCGTGAAATTGAGCATCAGTTCACAAGATTTGTAAAAATTTATTATTATTTTGAGAAAACTTGATTTAGTGAAGAATGTGAGCAGCCTAGTGAATGTGCATGTAAGGCAAAATTGAAAACTGAGGGTGAAACTCCTCATGAGGACCAATGTAGGTGAGAAACAGCGCCCCCTCCCCTCTCCCCTCTTTTCTTTTTTCCTTGTGTACCAAAAATTCAAGCTTATGCAAGAAAAAGAATTTAACATAAAAATATTCCATGTACATGGATGATAATTGCACATTTTTAATTAACTGAATTATTTTACTTATAATATATTATAGGTTTGAAATTTTAAAAATCTATTCATATGATCCATCCTAATTTACATGTTCAATATATATAATTATTACATTAAATGTCCTATATAACATTTGATCAATTTTTGCAATTTAAAAGAAGGTGGTATAGGTAACGACCTTGACCTTTTAGGTCATGCTTGTTTGTGGTAGGTCATAAACAACCATGACCATTGAATACCATTGCCTTAATTGTTAGGTTTTACTTGATGCCATGCGGTTGGCCAATTGTGGTGGTGATAAGACTATTTGTTTATTTGATGATTAAAAATAATGCAACCATTTAACATTTTGTAGTTGTATTACTGTGAATTAATATGTTAAACAAATCAATCAGGTTTTTCTTTATATATATTTAACCTAAAAGGTGTATTCCTTGCATTTAACATGCAATATATGCATTTATACAAGTGTATTTTTCACATATTTTTCTTTCTCAAATATCAGCCTAGTATTTCATCAAAACCGTGAAAGCAGTTGATGTAAAAAAGTATGCATTGACATGTTATAGATGTTTCAAAAATTTTAATTGACAGAGATCACAAATTGTGTCCAATTCTTTCAGTTTTCCCTTACTATTCTACGGGGATTAAAGCTTAAGTTTCTACACTCAAATTTTCATATTAACTTGAAGTTTAATCAATTCTTGAATGTTTATTTATATAATTTTAGTCACCCAATTTTTATTGTTCAATCTTCCTTAAACACTTTGTCTTTCCCCTTCCTTTGCCAATTAGGAATTGTGTTAGATGCCACTTTACCCTAGAGTTATAAGGCTATGATGATTGTTTCAGAAGTGGTCACTTTCTAAGTAGAATGAATCAAAGGTAAGATGGGATAGCGCCCTTGCTAAAGTCTTAACCCCTAAGAGTTTGTGGATGACTAGCTAACTCCATTACCCTTACAATAATAAGGACCTATAGTCATTTAACATGGACTAGTGACAAATCGAACCTCAATCACTTGTAAGGTTTAGGGGTTTAGTGTCATCATCAAGAAAGCCTAGCATAATCCAAAATCATTGTTCAGAAGAACTAGACAATTGCTCAATGGGGATATAGAGATAAAACTTGTAGTCTTCTAAACTCTCATGGGTGTTGATACCACACCATAAGCTCCGTGCAAGCAGGCCCCTTGTAAGGGACCCACCTCATTTTTTTATGCAGTGTAGGGCCATGCTACCAGGGCATTACCTTCCACATAACTGACTTGCATGCTCGGTGTTTTGTCACTGATTTTTTTTCAATTGTAAAGATCATGATTGGAAGTGCTGTGATAACAAGGAACAATCCAAATATCAGGATTCTGTCATTTCCAACAAGTGCCTTTCAGATCAGTGCAAACATTAGTTTGGATAGTGAACCAAGGTATCATTGCATGATAAAGATCATCTTTGTAGTGAACCAAGCGAACTTTCCTGAAGCCTCTAGACCTCAACCCGGCTGTTATATTTTTGAAAATTTATATTTGTCCTTACCCAACAGATATATTAAAATTGACATATCTGCTGGACACGGGTTGATTATATTTGAGTACTTTTGAGCAAGTTCCTTTTAATTTGACCTCTCTTTTGTGAGGGGGAGGGGAGAGGTGAGAAGGGGACACTTGAGGAGCATTTCTCAAATGATACCAATGCATGGCATCCTCTTGCTGTTTCTGTATTAGACCTAATCTTGAATTCATCCACACTTGAAAATTAGGATCCCCATTATCAGTCCCTAATCTTAGAGATCTGAGTCACTGGATGATGTAGTGTAGGATAAGGACCTTGAAGGGGGCTGTACTGGGGATGAGGGCTTGACTCATGGTGGGAGCCGACCAAACTTTTTAAAGATCCAAAGGGATGAATGTGACTCAATTAAAGATGAAAAACATTCAAAAACCAATTTAAGATGAATAATATGACCTAGTTTTGAGTGGCCAAAATCTTTTGAAGCTCCTATAGTCTATAATGATTCTCAACACAATGTCCCTGCCTGCCTTACAAGGCAGGCCTGATGAAGATAAAAAATATATATACATCAAATCTGATATTATTATCGACTTGTCCCATTTTAGTACGGGACTGTAGTGGTGTTAGAGATGGCAAATTAGGCACAAATTGTCATGCTTATGGAACAAATGTGAATAGTCAGTAGTTGTTTTCTTGCTTGCATACTTTTCTTGTCCTTTGAAGAGGACCACCCATGTCTGGGAACACTCCATTTCTTTTGCTCTTTCTGTAACAGTCTGCTTCAATCTGCGCTATCTTGCATAATTGTGCTTTTCATATATGAATGAGACATGTTAACATCCACAAGCTAGACCTTAAGCCAGTGTTGTGTGGTGTTTGAAATTATAGACAAACTACCCATTCCAGTTATTTAAGTAGTTCAGACTTCGAGAACTGCCTGATTCAAATGTTTTCAAAAAAAAAAACATCAAAGAAATGCTGGCTCCAATTATTTCAAACACACCTCAAAGAACCAGCAGTTTTCACGAAACCACTGGTTCTTTATCAGTTCTTTCATGAACCAGTGGTTTTATTAGCTGTTGTTTGATTTTTTCAAAAAATTGAAAGCTGTGATAACTGTATTAGACCTGGTTCTTAAATTTTTTAATAGAATCATGGGTATGAACCAGTGTTGGTCAAATATCACATTTTAAAGTTAAGTCTAGAATACCAATAAAGCATATTTTATAAATAATAATAATAAATGGATATGCATCAAAAAATTGCAGCAATTTATTTTAAAAGCAGATTTGGATTCAAGTTCAATTTTGTTTCTTCAATGGATATGAATTTGTCAATTTTTAAATTTACATTAATCACGAATACATACAAAGATTATGCATATTCTAAATCTAGATGATCACAATTTGTTTTCATTCACATGAAAGCATACAAAATTCTAAAATTGTAAGAACTTGAAGGGGAATTGCACCCTAATTCTCAAAAAACTTTGCCTATTGTAGTGCAAGTTGCCTACCCCACCAACACCCTAAACCCCACCCCAATTATCCCACACAAAAACCTTGTCTCTCTAATAGGTTGCCATTTTATATTTAGCTCTTGTACACAAACTCCTTCCAAGCCCTCTTGAGAAAACCTATTGCAAAAACTTGGAAATGTTAATGACAACAACAAAAAACAAACAAAATATTATTTATTTGTTGTTGAAAATAAACGAAAAATAAAAATGGGAAAGTTCAATACTTGTGTAACAGGAATCGCCATGTACATCCAAATCTTCAAAATATTTTGCTTCTTCAATCAACTCATAATTGTCATTAGTCAAAGAACCTTCAACTTTTAGGTAATCTTTCATGTTATTATTTGGCATAGAAACTCATACTTAGAAACAATTTGGATTGCATCCCCATGTCCCACCAAACTTGACAATTAGGGTAATGGTAATAGTTAAAGCATTAAACAATAGCCAATGAATGTGGGATTGGTTCAAAACACAACTTGTGGCCATAGGGTTCAAGCATGATGTGATTACTTTTGCAATATCCCACATTTAAGCCTTTGAAACTCAACGTAATTGTAACATGACAATCTTTTGCCTTTCATAACAAGCGATGATGGTTTGTTTAAATTTTAAGGTCTCATCAAACATGATGCCTTTAAATGCAAATCTAATTTTGATACGGGTATTAAGTTCTCAAAATCACATCCCATTTTCAATGCAAGCCTTCTTCCATTCTTGCCTACCTTTAAATTAATTTTTTTTGTTCATGTAATTATTTTTTATAAAGCAGCTTATGCAAATGTAAAACAACATATCCTCAAAAAATATCTACTACACCTCATCATTCTTTTTATAAAGGCTTGTGGACCCAAAATATGTGGTAATTATAGAATTAAATGGCCCACCTTTTTTTTCTCATGTTGTTGTGAATGATTTACATCAACCACTATTATTTTTTCTACAACTTGCACTTTTTTTAAAACAAACAACTTGGGATGTGCAAATTCAATATGAGTTTTCATGGGAATGTTCCCAAGAATTTTGGTATACTTAATCAACTTTTTCTTCAAAAAAAGCTTTCAGCTAGAACATTACCTACCACTTTCTTTGATCTACAAATGACATAAATTACAAATTTGTGAATTTTCAAGATCCACAAGTAGATCATCATTCACAACAAAAAACCCAAAAAAATTGAAGCTTGGTTGTGTGCTTTCCAAAGTGCAATTTTAACTTACATAATCACAAGTTGTGATACATTATTTTTGAACAAGCTACCAAATTCCTAATGCACATTCTCCAATTATAATTATTTGTGGCCACATCTTCACATGCAAGTGGTCCATCAAACCCATCAATGTTCTTAACAAATAAGATTTCATCTTTAGCAACCATGTTGCAAAGTGTCAAATTTTTGAAACTTTTAAACAACAATGACCAACAATAAAAAGACCAACACCGAAGTTCTAACAAATTATAACATAACACTAACAAGCTACAACAATGCCCCAACCTACAGTAGGAAAAATAACAAAACAATTCAAACTTTTCACTAGATTAAAATCTTTCTCAAACATTTTAACCAAACATACACCTTTCACAAATGTCTTACCTTTCAAAAAATTCTTGAAACTCCACAACCAGCAACAAAGTTCAAATGACTTGCCCTAGAGCTTGGGTGACCTATAATAATGCTCTAACATACCAAAAAAACAAGTCCAACCTCTCACCAAACACTCATCAAACTCACAAAATGTTTTTGAATATCTTATGAGTAGAATAAAGCCCCACAACTTGCAATACTTCAACTTGCAACAAAACAACTCAAACAAATTCACTAAGATCACATCTTTCACAAACTTAGTCCTACCTTTCATAAAACCACTACAACAAATTAAGGCCTTACCAATTAGACATAAGACTAACATAAGTTTCTTGAACACATGTGTTTTCTAGACTAGCTAGTCTAGGCAGACTAGTTGATCATTACATAGCCAAATGTGACATTAGTTTGAAAAACCATTTTTTTTTTTACTACCCCAATTCAAGCAAAACATAGTCTTAAAGCAATGCTTTTAAGACTATATAATTGACTATTAAAAAGATTTATGTAAACATTTGGTAGTTTAAAAATAATTATAGATAGTTTTCACATTAGCTTTTGTTATTTTAAATAGTTTTAAAATCATATAATTTTTCATGATTAAGATTTTCAAAATATTATTTCTGAAATATTATTTTATTTAGGATGATTGTTTTGACTAATGTGTTTCTCCAATAACTTTATAAATAGTCTTAAGTTATCATTTTTAATATTATTTTTGTTGTAGATCTTTTATTATGCAATAATTGGTATTATGTTTTTGAAAGTAAATTTTGTCTACAAGTATGATGTCATATAGTTATATTTCATAGTTTTTAAAGCTAGTTTTAGTTGAAAAGTTTGGTCCACATGAATTAACCATCTAGAAATTGGATTCTACATAGTTTTAAGGACAAGTCTTCCAATGGTTATAAAGGCACATTATATATTGTCAAACCCTTTTTAATATGAAAATAACAAAACACTTTATTAGATCAAAATGCCAACTCTAAAAACCCCCTAAAAGGCTTCAAGTTATTTATTCTTCATAGTAGAGATAAATTTTCAACATGGGCACAATGAAAATCAATGTTAGATCTTTCACCTCTTTCTGTATTTTGCCCTTCTTGTTAGGAGATGTTGCTTCCACTTCATTTTTTTGTTCAATAATCTCCAATTGTTTTTTAATGGCACCCTGTGTTTTCTTAGTTGGTCCTTCATTGTTGGCATGCGCTTGAAGGGACTCTACACACTGGCATTTATTTCCACCACATCTTTTTTCCATTACACCCTTTTCCCCTCCCGCTCTTCTGTTGCGCCCTTTCAATTTCTACTTCTTCTCTTCACAAAGCAAAAAAAACAGGTAAACCTCTAAGTAAACCCCCAAAAAGCTAACATTTTCCAAGACAAAAGTCCCATTCTTCCTTCATAGAGCCAATAATGAATGTGGGGTGAGGGGGGTGAAAAAAATATAGATTTTTTTGACGTGCGTTAGATAATAAGCTAGGCAGATGACTTAAGTCTTGCTTTACCTTTTATTAGTCGAAAAATGAAATATATATATATTGTAAAATAATTTGTTGTGACCTACGCACTACAATCCCCAATAAGTGTAGAGCAGAACAGCAAATAAAGGTGGTGGCATGGCGATTCATTTTCTTCTTTAAGTTATTACATTGCCCTTGATACATTTATCTTTTTTATTTAATTGAAATTTTTTTACCACAACTTTTGTCCTTATGGCCAAAGGCATAAAGTGTAGCTAAATATTTTTCTTTGTGCTTTTTTTTTAGTAGCTTGGCGGTTGGAGTAAATGGTTGTTAAGTGTGCCAAATATATTGGTATAGTCTTTAGCTTTTTACTATGGCATTGTTTAGAGCATGTTTAAGTAATACCTCACCTTCATTTTTTTAAAATGTTGAGAAAGGCAACATAGTGTAGGGCTATGTCTAAATTAGGTCTTATCTAGTATGGATAAACTTTATAGGTAAAGGCAAATCTTTTTTTTTTTTGACTCTTACCTATGTAAGCATAGCATGGTCAAGCTATCGAGCATAAAAAAGGCGCATATTTTTAATCTTTTTTAAGGTGTGCATAACGTTCAATCTTAAACCATAGATCTATTCAGTAGATTTATGGCATAGGATTTAATTACTATGGTATTGCATAACTAAATAAAAGCCAAGTAGTTTTTTTACCAAAACATAGAAAACAAGTTACATAATCTGCTTTAAATCTCCTTTACAAGCATGGTATTGGTTCAGCCATTTGCACTTAAATAGATTGGGTTTTTGAGAGGTTTATTTTACCTAAAATAAGTAAGCAAAGCCTTTGTAGGCTCTATTTTTTATATATAATTTTCACAGTTGATGGAAAAGTTATATTGATCATGTAAAACAAATGCAGTCGTGCCAAACACTCATCATGGATTTTTCCACAAGATGCATGATGCATTGTGTTTAGTTTGCTTATAGTTATCAAACTATGTGCATAGGCAAATAAACTTGCTACACTCGATTGCTTGACTTGCAGCTTTGTCCATAACACAGAAAATAACTCAAAGCGATCCTAAGTGAGGACCTCTTCTATCAGAGCAATTCAGAAACGCCCCCTAGCAGGCTTAATTAAGCACTAAAGGAAACTTTTCTTTTTTTTCTATTTTTTTTTCAAGTATAGTTTTGGATTTCGAAAGGGAAAATGTGCACACATGGTGGTGGGTGAAATTGCCGCCATACTAGACATGAAAACAAAAAGAGTTAGCAAGGTTTGCGACAATAAAAAGGAACACGATAATAAATATTTTGTTTCTACCAAATGGGTGATTGATGTTGATATAAAAGTTTTCTTTGGCCAAATATCCTATCGATGGATCTTAAATAATTTCCCCATGCCTAGTGGTACAAAAAGGATACTTGAAGAATGGCTTAAGAGTCCAATTGAATATTAAAGGGAACTTGAAGTTTCTGCTATGGGGGTCCTTCAAGACAGTGTCATAAGCCCACTAATTGCAAACTTTACCCTAGATGGATTAGAAGAGAGAGTAACTACCATACAACAAACTGTTATGACTAACCTCAAAAGGACAAAATGGATTAAAGGAAAAGGCCATAAGTTTATCTTTTGCCAGACCCAAAAAACAACATCAGTCCACCTCATCAGGTATGCTGATAACTTTGTTATTATTATTAATGATGAGAGGTTGGTGGAACAACATTTCGAAGAAGCCAAAAGTTTCCTAGCAAAACATGGCCTCTAATTATCATTAGAAAAAACCCGCATATTTTCGTGGAAGATTGGAGAGAGACTTCATTTTATCGGCTTCATTTTTCATAAAATCGATAGGGCTTGCTTCCGTAGCCGAATTACGACCCAATGGAAGGTAGGAAAAAGGTTTACTCTCAGAAACCTCTACGTCTATCCTAATTCTGATGAGATAATGTCATTGAAACGTAAAATCAAAAGTGAAACCATTTGCTACTTAAATGTATTATAAGGATACTATCTACATTTAACTTTAGACCATACGCTTGTTCGAGGAAGCTTTTGATTTTCGTTCTTATTTCTTCAACCCCATTTTCAATGCCGAAAATAAAAACTATGAAATTGTCAGCCTTACGTGGATTAATTGTCAAAAATGAAAATCTAGTATATTATATTTTGGATTTTTCCATATCTCCATCAGTATAACTCTTCAATTTGCTAGATATATACTCTTCGATTTGCTAGATTACGAAAATAATTTCTTTTCTTATGGAAGAACTCGTAAGTTGAAGTTTTGCGTCTTGGAACATTTTTCCTTTTTTGAATTTTTTTTTTCCATATTGAGCATAAATTAATCTAGTTTGTGAAGAACTATGTTACATAAAAGTGGAATTAAAAAGTTATTTTAGAAAGTACCCAAATGCGTGTAAAATAATGATTACTTTTCATATCGAAATAACCTACTTTCAGGGTTTTAATAATAAGTTCTAGTGTTTGTTAACATTTTACCATAGCCCTCAGCCTTTTCATGATGATGGGGTATGGTATCCTATTGAAGCACTTGAATATGTCATCTTGAATTGCCTTGGGAAAAATAGCATAGAGAGTTCCTCAGAGAATACATGTGGGGTGCCTGGTCTGTTATTGATCTTCGGCTAGGTAAATATATAGTCCTACTTTTCTCCGAAAAATCATGTCTATTTTACTCTAATGAATAGAGGCCAGCCATTATTGAATTAAAGTCTTACAGTCTATTCAAGCCATAAATTAGGTTTTCTATACGCTCACTTAGTAGGCAAGAGTAAATGATCACTTTCTACTAAAGCTTGATTCTATCTAGTATGGTTTTCATTAATATTTTTTTTTCCAAAATAGGTGATCTTAACCCTACTTTTTATTATTTTTATCGATATGTTTTTCTTTTTACTTTTTATTTTCATTGGTTCATTTTAAGCGTAGTTTATTTTATTTTATTGGCATTGTGTTATCATATGAGTAATGGAATTCGTCATTTATTGTGGGATTTGGGTCTTTTTCTAAAATTATCCAAAGTTTATAATTCTTGAATTATTATGTTATTTTGTGTAGTTTGTCTAATTGTATTGAATATAATTTTATTTTATTTATCGTAAGCACAGAGTATGATACTTGCAAACTAGCTACAATTCCTTTCGTCAATTTACCCCCTCACTAAATATTACGGTAATCCTTCTTTGTATCCATGCCCTATTTGATTTGCGCACATAGTGCATCTTCATTTTTGTATCCCTACAACCCTTGACCACATATCTACCCATCATCAAACGACTTCAAGATAAATGGGTGAATGCTCTAGATAACAACAAATCTATATCTATAGGAAAAGCCCCGATCAGGAATTCCTTGTTAAGGTGAGATCTTTTAGCAATCTTTCAAAAGGAGGCTATAGGAAATCTATTTTGGTCCGTGCCTACTAGAATAAAGATTCTTAGTTGGATTGCTACCATGTGGGGAGGTTCAATACAATATAAAACACCAATGTTATTTGTTGTAAGATTTATCTTTTTGTTTACTATAGGGGGGTGCAACGTGCTAACTAAAATAGATGATGTTTACTTCATTATAACCTCGCATAAAGGATGGCGACAGACATATTTTCTCTTTAGTTGATATATAGCGGAGACCTTAAAAGCAAAAATGAGGGGGGTGAAAAAACCCTTCCTTTGAAGGCTTTCAAAAGGTGGAACCCTAAAAGGCCAACAAGAGGAACCAAAAGCAACAAGGTAAACTACACTAACAAGAGGCAAGCCCAGTGAAACCCCCCCCCCCCCCCCCCCCCCCCCCACAACCTTTTTTATAAAAAAACAATACACCCCCCCCCCCCACCCCCACAAAAAACAAAAACACGAAAAAACACCAACCAA
>Ga0116231_10005582_pt1 | contig 24692 bp, 20 predicted proteins | sample S1TSphgellanicum_2_FD_89695 | JGI IMG/M metagenome (GOLD analysis project Ga0116231, IMG submission 89695) | Host-associated microbial communities from peat moss isolated from Minnesota, USA - S1T2_Fd - Sphagnum magellanicum MG | ecosystem: Host-associated > Plants > Peat moss > Unclassified...
GCAACGTCATGACTTCGTCATGAAGTTCCTGGGGCCCGAACCCGTCGTCATGACGCGCGACGCGGAAGGACGGGTGCGCCTGCTCTTGAACCGCTGCAGTCACCGCGGCAATCAGGTCTGCAACAAGGCGCGCGGCAACGCCTCGGTTTTCACCTGTCCCTACCATGCCTGGTCGTTCGGCAGCGATGGGCGCCTCAAGCACATGTCGCTGCCGGATGGCTATGCGGACGTCGACCGCGCCAAGCTCGGGTTGGCCGAAGTCACTCGCGTCGCGAGCTACCGGGGTTTCGTGTTCGGCTCGTTCGCCGCGGACGGCCCCTCGCTCGAGCAACATTTGGGCGGCGCCCTCGACGTGTTCGACCGTCTGGTGGCGCTCTCGCCCGAGGGCGAGATCGAGGTCACGGCGGGTTTTCTGCAGCACAAGGTCACGGCAAACTGGAAGCTCATGCTCGAAAACGAGACCGACGGCTATCATCCGAGCTTCGTGCACTCGTCGATATTCGGCGTCGCGCAAAGCGGCATCGGACAGCTTTACAGCCGCAGCTCCGCGGCGATCTCGCGTGATTACGGCAATGGCCACACCGAGTGCGACCTGCGGCCGCAGTTTCGCAAGCTGGATGTGCCGTTGGGCTGGTTCGGCACGACCGAGGAGCGGCTTCCCGATTACGTGCGCGCCATGCGCAAGACGCATGGCGAGGAGCGCGCGCGCCAAATCCTCATCGACGGTACGCCGCACGTGATGATATTCCCGAACCTGTTCATCGCCGAGATCCAGCTGTTCGTGCTGCAACCGGTGTCGGTCGACGAGACCGTCCAGCACGTCACGGCGCTGCAATTCAAGGGGGCACCGGACCTGAATCGCCGCATGCGCCAGCAGACCATGGGCTCGGTGGGACCGGCGGGACTGCTGCTCGCCGACGATTCGGAGATCTACGAGCGCACGCATCAAGGGCTCACCGCGAGCGCACCCCCGTACACGTTCATCGGCCGCGGCGCGCACCGCGAGCGCGTCGACGCTGCGGGTTACCGGATCGGCGACATCACCGACGATCTGCCCTCGCGCGGCATCTGGCGTCATTACCGCTCGCTCATGGAGAGTCCGTCGTGAGCGAGGCGCAGGCCGATGCGCGGCGCGAGTTCGAATTGCAGCGCGAGGTCGAGCGCTTCGTGTACCGCGAGGGTTATCTACAGGATCGTCACGAGTACGATGCCTGGGAGGCGCTCTGGACCGACGACGGTGTCTACTGGATTCCCGCCAATGGCGATGACATCGATCCGGAGCGCGAGATGTCCATCATCTACGACAATCGCTCGCGCATCGCGCTGCGCATCCGCCAGCTGCACACGGTCAGGCGCATCGCACAGGAGCCGAAGTCCAACCTCGTGCGCGTGATCTCGAACATCGAACTCATCGATCGACCGGCGGCGCCGGCGACGACAGCGACTGCGAACGCGACCGCCGGCGCAGCCGACGCCGACATTCACGTGCGCGCCAATGCGATCATCTTCGAGAGCACGGCGCGGCGCGACACCGTCTGGGGTACGCGCTGCGAGTACGTCCTACGGCGCGTCGACGGCAGCTTGAGGCTCGCGCGCAAGAAGGTCATGCTGGTCAATAACGCGAAGGCCCTGCCGACGCTGGCGTTCCTGATTTGAGCGCCGAAAGCCCGTCGGCCGTGGAACTCGTGAGCGAAGGACCGGCGCTACTCACCCTCGAGGGTCACGTCGCGTTGCTGACCTTGAACCGCCCCGACGCGGCCAACGGCCTCGATATGGAGATGCTCGAGGGAGTCCGTGCCTGCCTGCGCAGTTGTCACGATAGGCGTGTGCGGGTGGTGGTGCTGAGCGGCCGCGGTGCACATTTTTGCGCGGGCGGCGATGTGCATGCATTCGCCGCCCAAGGCGCAGACCTACCGTACTACATCCGGCGGGCAACCAGCCTGCTGCAGGAAGTGATTGCGGCGCTGATCCGACTCGATGCGCCCGTCATCGCCGCCGTGCAAGGCTATGCCGCCGGCGGCGGCGGCCTTGGCCTGGTCTGCGCCTGTGACTTGGTGTTCGCGGCGCAGTCGGCAAAATTTCTCGCCGGCGCGACCCGCGTCGGCATGGCGCCGGACGCGGGACTGTCGGTGACCTTGCCGCGATTGGTGGGCGCGCGCAAGGCAGCCGAGTTCCTGCTCGGCAATCCGACCTGGACTGCACCCGAGGCACTCGCTCACGGGCTCATCAACCAGGTGGTTGCCGATGCTTCCTTGACGGATGCGGTGCGCACGTACGCCGAGAAACTTTCGCAGGGCGCGCCGCTGGCGCTGGCGGCGACCAAGCGGCTGTTATGGAGCGGCGTCGGCCTCGGCGTCGAAGCGGCGATGCCCGAGGAGAGCCGCACCGTCGCGGAACTATGCCGTAGCGCCGATGTGCACGAGGGCCTCGCCGCCGTGATCGCCAAGCGCGCGGCGCGCTTCGAGGGCCGCTGAATCATGAAGCTCGCTCAATCATGACCGATGCCTCGCGCCTCAGCGGCAAGCGGGCGTTCGTGACCGCAGGCTCGAGCGGCATCGGCGCCGCGATCGTGCGGCGGCTCAGCGCCGAGGGGGCCACCGTGGTGTTCACGGCGTTGGACGCATCCGCGGCGCGATCCGACGCGGACGCCTGCGGCGCCAAGGTGGTGGCACTCGACGTGACGGACCTCGCCGCAGCGCATCGCATCGTCACCGAGGAGGGGCCCTTCGACATTCTGGTCAACAACGCCGGCATCGATCAGCATGCGTTCTTCACGCAGACGACGATGGAGCAGTGGCGCGATCTGCTCGCCGTGAATCTGGAGGCCGTGTTCGCCACGACCCATGCCGCACTGCCCGCGATGCAGGCAGCCGGCTACGGCCGCCTCATCAATATCGCCTCCGAGGCCGGCCGCTTGGGCTCGCGGGGCGGCGCCGTTTATGCGGCAGCGAAGGGCGGTGTCATCGCCTTCACGAAGTCGATCGCACGCGAGAACGGCCGCAAGGGCATCACGGCAAACGTCATCGCACCCGGGCCCATCGATACGCCGCTGCTGCGTCGCGGCCTCGAGACAGGCGGGGAGAAACTGCTGGCCACGATGTGCGCAGCGACGCTGCTGAATCGGCTCGGCAGCGCCGACGAAGTGGCCGCAGCGGTGGCCTTTCTCGCCGGCGCCGAGGCCGCATTCATCACCGGCGAAACGCTCGGCGTGTCGGGCGGCATGGGCTGCGGCGCATGACTACGACGCCGGTGGATGTCGCCGTCGAGCGCGTGCGAGGCGTCTATGGGCGCTGGCGCCGCGACACACCGATCAGCGAGATGCGCGCCGATTGGGACAGTCTGTTCCCGGCGCCGGCGCAGGACGTGGTGTTGCGTGCCGACAGTGCCGCGGGCGTCGAGGTGCTCTGGGTCATCGCACCGCCGGCTGCGGCGGCGCAGGAATCTGCGCCGCCACGCGTGCTGCTGTATTTTCATGGCGGGGGCTACAAGCTCGGGTCCGTGACCTCGCATCGGGACCTCATGGCGCGCATCGGTGCCGCGGCCCACTGCCGGGTGCTCGGCGTCAACTATCGGCTGGCGCCCGAGGCGCACTTTCCAGCACCCGTGCACGATGCGCTGGCCGTGTACGAGTGGCTCATCGCCGCGGGCGTGCCGCCGGCGCAGATCGCGGTGGGCGGCGATTCCGCGGGCGGCGGATTGGCGGCAGCGCTGCTGCTCAGCTTGCGCGATCGAGGCGGCGCGTTGCCGGCCGCGGCGGTGCTGCTGTCGGCGTGGACGGATTTGACCGCTCAGGGTGAGAGCTACACGACACGCGCCGAAGCCGACCCGATCCATCAGCGCGCGATGATTCTCGCGACCGCGCGGCAGTATCTCGGTCCGCATGGCGATGCCTGTAATCCCTTGGCGTCGCCGCTGTTCGGCGATCTCGCCGGGCTTCCGCCGCTGTTGCTGCAGGTCGGCGATCGCGAGACCGGGCTCGACGATTCGGTCCGCTTCGCCGCCAAGGCCCGCGCCGCGGGCGTTCGCGCCGACCTCGAGGTGTACGAGGACATGATTCACGTCTTTCAACAATTCGCCGCCGATATTCCACAGGCGCGCCTGGCGATCGCTGCCATCGGGCGTTTCCTGTACGGGATATGGGGCGAGCCAACCGCAAAAGGGGATGCGTCCATGTTAGGTATCGCATGCTAGGTATCGTCGGCTACGGCGCCTACATTCCGCGGCTGCGCCTGTCGCGCAAGGCCGTGGTGCAGGCCAACGCCTGGTACGCGCCGCAATTCGCGGCGAAAGCGAAGGGCACGCGTGCCTTCGGCAACTGGGATGAGGACAGCATCACGATGGCGGTCGCGGCAGCGCGGGATTGTCTCGGCAGCGGTGCCGATCGAGCGCGCGTCCGCGGGCTGTATCTGGCCTCTTGTACCGTGCCGTTCGTGGAACGCTCGAATGCCGGCATCGTCGGCGAGGCACTGCTCCTCGATGAAACCATCGATGCGGTCGACATCACCGGCTCGCAGCGGGCCGCGCTCTCGGCCGTCACGCTGGCACTCGCCAAGGCGCAGAGCGCAGGAACACAGTTCGTGCTCGCCGCGGACCTCCGGCAGGCGCGCGCGGCGAGCGCGCAGGAACTCGAGTTCGGCGACGGCGCCGCTGCGCTGCTCCTGGGCACGGAGGGGGTCATCGCCGAATATCTCGGCGGCGCGACATTGTCGGTGGACTTCGTCGACCATTTTCGTTCCAGCGACGCCGAGGTCGACTATGCCTGGGAGGAGCGCTGGGTGCGCGATGAGGGCGTCGGCAAACTCATGCCGCGCGCGATCGGCGCGGTACTTGCCGATGCCGGGATCGCCGCCACCGCGGTCGATCACTTCATCTTCCCGAGCACGATCGCGAAGCTCGATGCGCAGCTTGCCGGTACCTGCGGCATCCGCAGCGATGCGGTGGTGGATAACCTGCAGGGCCGGATCGGCGATACCGGCACCGCGCACGCGCTGCTCATGCTCGCACACACGCTCGAGCGTGCCAAGCCGGGACAGCTGATCCTCGTCAGCCAGTTCGGCAGCGGCGCCCAGGCGCTGCTGTTCCGCGTCACCGGGTCGGCCCCGGCAGCGCGACCCGTCAAGGGTGTCGGGGCATGGCTCGAGCGCGGCATCGAGGAGACGAGTTACACCAAGTTTCTCGCCTTTCGTCAGCAACTCATCCTGGAGCGCGGCATGCGCGGCGAGCAGGACAAGAAAACTGCCTTGAGCACGTTGTATCGGCATCGCCGCTCGATACTCGGCTTCGTCGCGGGCCGCTGCTCGATCACGGGCGAAGTGCATTTCCCCCCGAGCCGCATTTCCTACACGCCCGGCGCACCGGCGTTGGATACGCAAGAGCCGTACCCGCTCGCCGAGCGGCAGGGCACGGTGCTGTCGTGGTCGGCGGAGTATCTGTCCTATTACCCCTCGCCGCCGCAGTACTACGGCCAGGTCGATTTCGATGGCGGCGGCCGCGTGCTCATGGAATTCGTCGACGTGTCGAAAGGCGATATCGAGAGCGGCACGCGCGTCGAGATGGCGTTTCGCATCAAGGACGTCGATGAGAGGCGCGGGTTCGTACGTTATTTCTGGAAGGCGACGCCGGTCCGAGCACCGGGCGCCGCCAAGGAGTGAGTCATGCCTAGCGGCATCAAAGACAAGGTCGTGATTCTCGGCATGGGCTGTAGCCGCTTCGGCGAGCGTTGGGATGCCAGTCCCGAGGATCTCATGGTCGAGGCGTACGGCGAGGCGATGGCCGATGCCGGCATCGATCCGAAGCAGCTCGATGCGGCGTGGTTCTCCACGCACATGAGCGATGTCGGCACCGGCCGCGGCGGACTGCCCTTGAGCATCGCACTGCGGCTGCCGAACATCGGCGTGACGCGCGTCGAGAACTTCTGCGCCGGCGGCACCGAGGCTGTACGCGGTGCCGTGTACGCAGTCGCATCGGGTGCCTGCGACATCGCGCTCGCGCTCGGTGTCGAGAAACTGAAAGATACGGGCTATGGCGGACTTCCCGTCGCCACCGTCGGCACGCTCGTGCCGCAGTGGTATCCGAACGCGGTCGCGCCTGCCAACTTCGCCCAGCTCGCGACGGCCTACCGGCGCAAGCACCGCGTGGATGCGGACACCCTCAAGCGCGCCATCGCGCACGTCAGCGTCAAGAGCCACGCCAACGGCGCCAAGAATGCGAAAGCTCATCTGCGCAAGCCGATCACCGAAGAGCAGGTGCTCGCCGCGCCGATCATCGCTGAGCCCTTGGGATTGTTCGACTGCTGCGGGGTTTCGGACGGCGCAGCCGCCGCGATCGTGACGCGGCCCGATATTGCGCGCGCGCTCGGCAAGCGCGATCTGGTCGCCTTCAAGGCGCTGCAGCTGTCGACCTCGAACGGCTGGGAAATGCATTCATCGCAATGGGACGGCAGCTATTTTCATACCACGCGCATTGCCGCCAAGCGCGCCTACGAGGAGGCCGGGATCCGTGCGCCGCGCGAGCAGGTCAGCATGCTCGAAGTGCACGATTGCTTCTCGGTGACCGAGCTCGTCACGATGGAGGATCTGTACCTCTCGCCGGAGGGCGGTGCGGTCAAGGACGTCATGGACGGCGTCTTCGATGCGGACGGCCGCATTCCCTGCCAGATCGACGGCGGCCTCAAGTGTTTCGGGCATCCGGTCGGCGCGAGCGGCGTGCGCATGCTCTACGAGATGTATCTGCAGCTGCAACATAGAGCCGGCGCGCGCCAGCTGCCGGACCCGCGCATCGGATTGACGCACAATCTCGGCGGCCAACCGTCGCAAAACGTCGCTTCGGTCACGATCGTCGGCGGCTTGCGCGCATGACCGCTGCGTCTCCCGCGCGCGTGCTGGTCGATGAACCTGCGTCCCGGGTCGTGCGCGTGCGCGTAGATCGGCCCGGCAAGCGCAACGCAATCGACTTCGACGTGCGCGAACAGCTCTGGGCGGCGCTCGCGGCGGTCGTCGCCGCGCCCGGGCGCTACCGGGCGATCGTCATCGGCGGCACGGGCGAACATTTCTCCGCGGGCGGGGATCTACCTAGCATGGTGGGACTTGCGGAGGCCGATGCCCGTGCGCGCATGCGCCACATCGCGCGACTGTGCCGCCTGATCCACGAGATCGAACTGCCCGTGGTCACGGCGATGCAGGGTTTCAGCGCGGGCGCCTGTGTCGGACTCGCGCTGCTCGGCGATCACATCGTGGTGGGACCGTCGACGCGCATACTGTTTCCTTTCATGCGGCTCGGCCTCGTGCCCGATTGGGGGATGCTCTACACGCTGCCGCAGCGCATCGGCTTAGCTGCGGCACGGCGCCTGCTCACCTCACGGGATCCCGTGGCCGGCCCGCGCGCGTTCGAGCTCGGACTCGCCGACGAGCTGGCCGAGGATGGCGAGGTCATGGCGGCGGCCGTACATCGTGCGGCGCTCCTGGCCGCGCTGCCGGCCGCGGCGTTCGCGCGCATGAAGCGCCGCCTGGCGCGGCCCTCGCGCAGCCTCGACGAGGAACTCGAGCGCGAGGAGAACGATCAAAGCGAACTGCTGCGCGGGGAGGATTTTCGCGAAGGCCATAAAGCGTTCTCGGCCAAGCGCGAGCCGGACTTCATGCGCGAGCAGGCGCCGCGCGGCGAGGCGCTGCCGCGTTGACGATGGCAGCGCTGCGCATCGGGGTGGTTGGGTTAGGCGCCATGGGCCGCGGCATCGTGCAGCTGTTCGCCGCCGCAGGTCACGAGGTGCTGTGCTACGACGCGAGTGGCGATGCCGCGCAAGCGGGCATGGCGCAGGTGCTGGGGCTGCTCGAGCGTAACGTCGAGAAGGGTAGGATGACGCGTGCGGATCTCGAATCGGCGGCCGGACACATGCGGGTCGCCGGCGCGCTCGACGAGTTCGCGGTATGCGATGTCGTGATCGAAGCGGTCGTCGAAGATCTCGCGGTCAAGATCGAGCTGTTCCGCAAGCTCGAGGCGATCGTCGCCGACGAGGCGATTCTCGCGACCAACACCTCCTCGCTGTCGGTATCCGCGATCGCCGCCGGCTGCCGCTACCCTGCGCGAGTGGCGGGGCTGCACTTCTTCAACCCCGTGCCGCTCATGAAAATCGCGGAAATCATTCCGGGTCTCAAGACCGATGGGGCAATCACCGAGAAGCTGCGTGCACTCATCGTCGCAACCGGCCATCGCGCCGTCGTCGCGGCCGATCTGCCGGGCTTTCTGGTCAACCATGCCGGGCGCGGACTGTACACCGAGGGACTGCGCCTGCTCGAGGAGCGCGTGGCGGACGTTGCCGACATCGATCGATTGCTGCGTGACGCGGCGGGATTTCGCATGGGCCCGTTCGAATTGCTGGACCTCACGGGTCTGGACGTGTCGGCCCGCGTCATGGACTCGATCTATGAACAGTTCCATCAGGAACCGCGGTTTCGACCTTCGCCGTTGGTGCCGCCGCGCGTTGCGGCAGGGCTCTTCGGCCGCAAGACGCGGCAGGGCTGGTACGCCTACGAATCCGCCGGGAGCGCGCCGGCGCAGTCGGCCATCAGCGGGGGGCGCGAGCGCGGCAGTTGCGCTGCGGAGCGGGGCGCTGCGGAGCGTCGCAATGCGGAGCGGGGCACGGCTGCGCCGGCCTTTCGCGTCTGGATCGATCCGGCGGCCGATGAGGGCAGCGCCATCGCAGCACTGGTCGCGGCAGCCGGCGGCGATGTGTGCGGCAGCGCGGTCAATGTCGATCTGATCCTGGTGCAATTCTGGGGTGGAGATGCGACCGGCTACGCACAAACGCACGGTGTTGATGCGCGGCGCTGCGTCGCCGTCGATCCTTTGCCGGGATTGACGCGCCGGCGCACGCTCATGCAGACGGTTGCGACGAGTCGCGAGGCGCGCGATCTCGCGCGTGCGGTGTTTGCGGGCGACGGCGTGGGGTACACGATCATCAACGACAGCCTCGGCTTCGTCGTGCAGCGCGTGCTCGCGATGATCGTGAACATCGCCGCCGACCTTGCGCAGCGCGGCATCGCGACGGTCGCCGACATCGAAGCTGCCGTGACCTTGGGATTGGGCTACCCGCATGGACCCTTGAGCTGGGGGGATCGTATCGGCGCGCAGCGCATCGTGAGGATTCTCGACAAACACCTCGAGGCCAGCGGCGATCCTCGCTATCGAGCGAGTCCCTGGCTGCGACGCCGCGCCGCCTGCGGACTTTCCTTACTGAGCCCAGAGCCGGAGCGATAGATCATGAGGACCACCGAGGTGCGATTGGCGCGGATGGTAATGAGTTTGCGCGCCGTATTTTGGTCGCAGGTGCGGCAGCTGGCATCCGCCTCGAGCGTCGACGGTGTGCTCGATGGCGAACGTCTCGATCGCTTGCAGCTACCGAGTTATGAATTGGCGTTCGCGGCCGCCGAACTGTTGGCCGTCGAGACTGTGTTGCAGCGGCCCGGCATGACGGGCGCCGCGTCAGCCTTCACCGGCTCCGAACTGAAAGTGCGGCTCGCGCGCACGTTCGCGGCCGAGATCTGCCGCAGCGTCCTCGAGCGCTTGCGGCAGGTGGCCTTGGATCTGGATGACGGTGCGGCGCTGCGCGCGCTCGATGACGATCCCGACTGGCATGCGCTGTGTCGCGAGCTCTCGAGCGGGCGGGCACTCGATGAGGTCGGCAGACTGGTGTGCGAGTCCGACGAGGAGATCGGCGAGGTCGAACTCGCGCCCGAACTCAAGCTCGCACAAAGCGAATTTCGCCGCGTCGCGGCGCAGCGGGTCATGCCGCTCGCGACCAAGATACACCGGCAGGACCTCACCGTTCCCGAAGAGCTGCTCGCCTGTTTGCGCGAGATGGGTGTGTTCGGGCTGTCTATCCCGGAGAGCTTCGGCGGCACCGCGAGCGACGAGCACGAGGATCTCATGATGATCGTCGTCACCGAGGCGTTGTCGGAGGCGTCGCTCGCAGCCGCGGGAAGTCTGATCACGCGGCCGGAAATCCTGGCGCGCGCCTTGCTGGCGGGCGGCACGGCGCAGCAGAAGGCACGATGGTTGCCCTTGATCGCGAGCGGTGAGCCGCTGTGTGCCATTGCGATCACGGAACCGGACTTCGGCTCCGATGTCGCCGGGCTGCAGCTCAAAGCGACTCGCGTGGAGGGCGGATGGCTGCTCGACGGCGCGAAGACCTGGTGCACGTTTGCGGGCAAGGCGGGTCTGCTCATGGTCGTCGCGCGCACCGGCGCGGACCGTGCGCTCGGACACCGCGGCCTGTCGCTGCTGCTGGTCGAGAAACCTTCCTACGACGGGCATGCCTTCGACTATCGTCCGAGCAGCGGTGGACGGCTGCGTGGCAACGCGATCGCGACCATCGGCTACCGCGGCATGCATTCGTTCGACCTGTCGTTCGAGCAGTTGTTCGTGCCCGAGGCGAATCTCGTTGGTGAGACCGGCGGCATCGGCAAAGGATTTTATTTCACGATGGCGGGCATGGTCGGCGGACGCATGCAGACCGCCGCCCGCGCGCTTGGGCTCATGCGTGCGGCGCTGCTCGCGGCCCGCCGCTACGCCCGGGATCGAAGGGTGTTCCAGGCGCCGCTCGCAGACTATTCGCTCACGCGCGCCAAGCTCGCGCGCATGGCGGCCCGCTTCGCAGGCTGCCGGGAAATGACCTATGCCGTTGGAAGCGGTGCGCGCGGCGGCGATGGACGTCTGGAGTCGAGCCTGATCAAACTGTTCGCGTGCCGTTCCGCGGAATGGCTGACCCGCGAGGCGCTGCAGATTCACGGCGGCTCAGGGTACGCCGAAGAGACGCCCGTGAGCCGCTACTTCGTCGATGCGCGCGTGCTGTCGATCTTCGAGGGCGCCGAGGAAACGCTTGCGCTCAAAGTGGTTGCGCGCGGCCTCCTGGAACAGGCGCTCAAGCCAGCGAGCGCGGGTGAAGCGGCGAGTGCGGGTGAAACGGCGTGAACACCGGTATTCTCTCGGGCCTGCGCATCGTCGAGGCTTCCGCGTTCGTCGCCGCGCCGCTCGGCGGCATGACGCTCGCGCAGCTCGGCGCCGACGTCATTCGCATCGACCTCCCCGGCGGCGGCCTCGATTGGCGGCGTTGGCCCGTGACGCGCGAGCAGGTGAGCCTGTTCTGGTGCGGGCTCAACAAGGGCAAGCGCTCGGTATGCATCGACTTCACGCAGCCTGAAGGCCGCGAACTCGTCATGCAGCTCATCAGCGCGCCGGGCCCGGACGGAGGGCTGCTGCTCACCAATTTTCCGCCGCGTGGTTGCTGGTCGTACGAGGCGCTGCGGACGCGGCGCGCGGATCTGATCCAATTGACCATCCAGGGCAACCGGCACGGGGGTGCGGCGGTCGATTACACCGTGAATCCGGCCGTCGGAATGCCGCTGTTGACTGGCCCCGTCGACAGTCCCGAGCCCGTCAATCACGTACTGCCGGCGTGGGATTTGATCACCGGCCAGCTCGCCGCGACCGGACTGCTCGCGGCGGAGCGGCATCGGACGCGCACCGGCGCGGGCCAGCACATCAAGCTGTCGCTCGAGGACGTGGCGCTCGCAACGATGGGTCATCTGGGTTTCCTCGCCGAAGCGCAGTTAGGCAAGCAGCGCGAGCGCGTCGGAAATTATCTCTATGGTGCGTTCGGTGCCGATTTTCTCTGTGCCGATGAGCGGCGCGTCATGGTCGTCGCCCTGACCGCGAAGCAATGGTCCGCGCTCTGTGATGCGCTCGAATTGCGCGAGGCGGTCGCGACGTTGGAACTTAAGTTAGGGCTCGACCTTGCGCAGGAGGGCAACCGGTACCTAGCGCGCGAAAGCATTGCGGCGCTGGTTGCGCCGCGCATTCGCAGCCGCTCGAGCGCCGCCATTGGCGAGCTATTCGGACGCCATGGCGTGTGTTTCAGCGAGTACCGCAGCGTCACGGAGCTGCTGGCGAGCGACCCGGCCTGCTCCGTGCAAAATCCGCTGTTCGCCATGGTCGAGCAAGCCGGCGTCGGCGCGCTCCTGACGCCGGCCAATCCCCTGGAATTCTCTTCCGGGGGCCGGCGCGAGCCGCTAGCGGCGCCGCGCCTCGGCGAGCACACCGAGGTCGTGCTCGGCGAACTGCTGGGTCTCGATGCGGCGATGATGGGGCGGCTGGCTGCGGCGGGGGTGGTGGGGGCAAGCTAGCCAGCTCGGATCGCCGCCGTCGCGCGACGCTGCTCGCAATCGCGGCAAGCGTGTCTTGGGTGCGTACACCCACCGTGCGTTTCGGGGAATCACGTTGATCGGATGCGCTCATACGCTGAGTTTCTTGGCCAGTTCATGCGCGCGGGTCGTGAAACCCGAAAGCATCGATCCCATCGTCGATTGAACGGCGGCAGGTGCGGTACGCATGGAGCCTGCATTGAACGGAGGGTGAGGATCATATTCACAGAGCAGCTGAATGTTCTCGGCGTAATTCGTATCGCGCAGCTCCGCGATCATTTGCAATCCGAAATCGAGTCCCGCGGTCACGCCGGCGCCGGTGATGCGATTACGGTCACGCACCACACGCGAATCGGTCGGGATCGCACCGAAATCCGCCAATACGGCGCGAGCAGCCCAATGCGAAGTGGCCTTATACCCTTTGAGCAACCCCGCGGCTCCCAAGATCAGAGATCCGGTGCACACGGAGGTGACATGTACTGCGGGCCGATCAAGTCCAAGGCAGTCATTTTCGGATACACCAGCATCGCGATCTGATCGTGACGAGTCCACGATGCTGGCATCGAACTCATGTCGTGGCTGGGCTGCGGCGTTTCTGGAGCGGAGCTACGTTCATCCGTTCGCGCCCATGCGCCGGCAAAGGGAGCCAGCAATGCGAGCATCGCGACGGAGCGGCGATTGAAATCAGTCATCAAGACTCCTTCGTTAATAGTGAAATTTGTAACGTAGCTCAGCATAGATCTGGAACGGGTTGTTCCAGTGGACGCCGCCGAAGGTCAGGCTGTCGTCGGTGAGCAGGTGCTTGTTGGTGACATTCAGGGCCGTGACGGAAACCGACAGATCACGGCTGATGTTTCGGCCGGCGGTCAGGTCGAGCACCGCGTAGCTCGAGAGGTGGCTCGGAGGCGGGAAGCCGTTGGACAGTCCGGAATCTACGCCCAAGTTGGAACCGATGAAGAAGCCGAGCGGCAGCTTGCCGTTGTACCCGAGATTGGCCGTATTTCGCTGATCATGATCGAGCGCAATGGGCGGATTGCCGCACGCCGTGCCGGTCACCACCAGACCTCCGGTGATCGCCCCGGAGCAATCCGCCGTCTGGTTCGAGTAGGCGAGGTGCACCTGTCCGTACGGCCAGAAGGCGGGTGAGCGCAGCGTGAGCTCGCGCCCTCGGATGAGTGCCGCCTGGTCCGTGATCGGCAGATAGATGTCGGATTCGCCCAGGGGGTTATGGTCGAAGAAATTGGTCGACTGGGTTTCGAAGTAGTCCGCCTCGATCGTCCAGCCTTGCACAGGGATCGTCACACCGTACAGGCGTTCCGTGTCGCGCTCTCCGTGCAGCGGCAGAAAGGCGGTGTCATTTGAAGTTGCATAGCTGACCAACGGCCCCGAGAGCGTTTCGAGCGGCGGCGCCTGATAATACTTGCCCCAGAAGGCGCTCAAGACCCAGTCGAGCTTTGGCAGTTGCAGAGTCGCGCCAAAGCGTGGGTCGGTCACGTTCTCGGTGAATCCACCCTGGAAGTGCGACTGGCGCACGCCCGCGGACAGGTTGAGCCATTTCGTGAGTTCGAAGGTATCCTGCACCCAGGCGGTGATCAGGCGGCCGTTGGGACTTTCCAACTCCCGCAGCGGCGGCGAGCTGCCGTCGTTGAATGACAGGTCTAGATCAGCGTGATCCTGCTGAGCGAACCCGAAGACGCCGATATCCAGATGATTGCGGCTGACGCTCATGCGCAGATTCTCTTCGAGACCTTCGTATTGCGAGCTGTGGTGATAGGTGGTGACGACCGGATAGTCCGCGGCGCCACCGTCATAACCTGCCCGTTCGAAGTGATAGAGCAGCGAGCTCGTGAGTACCGCCTCGTTGGTCAAGGTGTGCGCCCATGAGAGCACTGCGAAATTGTCGGCCTCGCCTTGTTCATCGCCGAACTGCCCGAGGCAGCCCGGCACGTCCGGCAGCGGCGCCGAGCAGTTCGGTATCTGATAGACATCCTGCCGCAACTGGGCGACCAAGCTCACGGCATCCTGCTCGCCGGGTTTGTACTCTAGGTTGGTGAACGCGCCTACCCCTCGGGCCTGGTCATGGATCACCTGCGAATCGGGAGTCTGCAGGCCGAGATCGCTGCTGTTACCCTCGACACTGGCATAGTACGCAAAGTCTTGCGTGTGACTTCCGACGCTGAAGTAGTCCTGCGTCTGGCCGAAATTTCCCGCCGTGGCGTCGATCTCGGCTTGGTTGGTTCTGCTGAAGCCGCTCTTCGGGACCACGTTGAAGATGCCATACGTGCGGTCACCTTCGTCGGCGAGGTAGCCGCCACGCTCGATCCCGACGTTCTCGACGTCCTGCGGATTCAGTACGGGACCGAGGTTCTCCGCGATGTTGGTGTTGGGAATCTCGACCCCGTTCACCAGCCAGTTCGTTTGATGACCGCCGCGGATGTGCAGCATGTCATGGGCCTGGTACGCTCCCGGAACGTAGTCGGTGACCATGGCTAGACTATTGACATTGGTCGCTCCCGGCGTGCTCTCGATGTCCTCCTGGCTCACCATCGTGATCGGCGTGATCGAAGCAACGACGGGCAACCGCCGCGCCGTCACGGTCACCTCGGCGAGATCCGCGGAACGCTTCATTACGATGTTTGCGAACGGAAAGTAGCCCGCCTCCACCGTGACCGGCTGGCTGATGGAATCAAATTCTTGCTGCGAGATCGTGAGCAGGTAGTGGCCGATCGCCACATTCGGAAAAGCGAAGCGGCCGGTCGAGTCCGTCTGCCGCTTGAGTGTTGCATGCGTTGCGGATTCGAGCACCACCTTCGCTCCGGCCACCGGCCGGTCGCCATCGTCCCGGATCATGCCGCTCACGGTGCCGAAGGCGGCGGCTGAAGCATACGCCGGAAACAGCAAGATCGCCGCAAGAAGAGTGAGAAGCGGCGCGCAGCACCGGTTTGATAAGGATCGGGGAGCACTGAGAAGGCGCTGCGGTGTCGCACCGCGCGCCCATGGGCAATGGGTCATGTTGGCCTCGTCTGACTAAAATGGAATATGAGCGATGCGCTCGAGACGCCCCAAACGGGGTCTGCCTAAAGCGCGGCCGCAGAAAAATTTTTAAGGGTCAGACGAGGTGCGGGGGACCGCGGGAGGAGGGTTGTCGTATCGGCCCGAAACCAAGGAGGGTTTGAGTAACCGACGCCGGCAATTTGGGCTGCTCGACTGTCGCGCCGCCCGCCAGCACGGGCAGGGTTGGCAAAGGTGCGGGTCCCGCGCTTTGCGCATAGGGACAAGTCGAGTCGCCGTGCGTGCCATGGTGATGCGCCGCGTGATCCGCCGCCATGTCCATGTGCATATGGTGGTGGCCTGCCGGCATCGCGCCGGAGGGCATGGCGCCGGCGGGCATCGCGGCGCCCGGCAGGTCGAGATCGCAAAGTACCAACGCCAGAGTGCCGTCGACCGGCGCCAGCATGAACCCGGCCGGCACCAACGCGCGCAAAATCACGAGCCCTAGAACGAGCAAGGAAGCCCAGCCGGGCTTCTTGAAGTGGCGCATACCTTTCATCGGTCGAGTATCCGAACAGCGAGCTGCGGTGCTCATTCTGGCACACCCGTAGAGAGCGCGTTTCCGCAGAAAGTTTTACATTGTTTAATAAACGGTGTATATTCAATTCATGGCGAGAAATGCACTGAGCGCGGCCGAAGTCGACACGATGCGCGGCAGACTTTGCGATGCGTCCTTGGCCATTTTTCGGCAGGGTGGCCTGCAGGCCGTCACATTCCGCGCTCTCGCCGATGCGGTGGGCGTGAGTCACACGCTGCCGTATCGCTACTTCGAGAACAAGGAAGACCTGCTCGCGAACGTGCGGGTGCTTTGCTTCGAGCGATTCGAGGAGTTCGTACGACGGCGCGAGTCACGTGCGCAGGGCACCCTTGCGCAGGTGTTCGCGGTGCTCGATGCTTACCGCGACTTCGTGCTCGAGCACCCCGTCGAATACTCGCTGATCTTTGCGACGGCGCAACCTCCGCCGCAGCGCTATCCGGAACTTCTGGCGGCGCGGCTGCGCTTGTTCGAGCATTCGGTCGGACTGGTGCAGCGATGCATCGATGACGACATCCTTGCGGGCGATGCCCGCGAGATCACTCATTCCGTTTGGGCCGGGCTGCACGGCCTCTTGACGCTGCACGTGGCCAATCAACTCGTGCACGGCCGAACGCTCGAGCAATTGATCCGTCCGATGATCCTGAGAATATTGGGATTGCCCGCCACCGCCATAGCCAGCGGCACCGCCAACGCCAACGCCAACGCCGCGACGCGCCGCAAAACTTCAAGGTGAACCATGAGCGACCGAAACCTATCCTTCGAGCATTTCACAGCCGCGCAAAAGGGCGAATTCAAGCGCCTCACCAGCACTCCGAAGCTCGCATGGCCCACGTTCTGCATGTGGATCGCGCTCAACGGCGCTTTCTTTTCTTCGTATTATCTGTGCGGCAGCGGCAGGCTGCCGCTGTGGGTCGGCATGCTTCTGAACAGCGTGGTCGGGTACGTCGCGTTCAGCGTCGTGCACGATTCCCTGCACCGCGCGATCTCGACCCACATCAGGCTCAACGACTGGATCGGACAGATGGCACTCGTGCTCGTCGCCCCGTATGTGAGCCTGAAATTGTTCCGCTGGGGGCACGTGCTGCATCATCGCTTCGCGAACGGACCGCTGGATCCAGACCGCGTTCTGCACGGGTCGTGGTGGACGCTGCCGTTCCGCTGGGTATTCATCGACGGCTTCTATCTCATCTATGCCATCAACAAAGGCGACAAAGTGTCGCGCCCCTTCCTGAACCGCTCCTACTGGTTCGCGGCAATCTTTTTGACTTTCATCGGTGTGCTCACGTGGTTGGGGTATGGCCTCGACGTACTGATGCTCTGGTTCGTTCCCTCGAGGGTGATATTTCTCACGCTGGGGTTCAGCTTCTTCTGGTTACCGCACGTGCCTCATGACGTCGAGCAGGAGCAAAATTTCACCCGTGCGACCACGATCCGCGAGGGGGCGGAATGGTTCATGGGGCCCGCCCTGCAGAATCAGAACTACCACTTGATCCATCATTTGTACCCGATGACGCCGTTCTACAACAATCACAAGGTTTGGCACTTGCTCGAGCCGGAGCTGCGAAAAAAAGAGCTCGCGATCCAGCACCACTGGGCCATCAAGCCGGAGATCCGGATGCCCGCCTAGGATAGGTAGCCGCCGGCGATTTGCGCATGCCGGGAGCCCCGAGGGGCGAATTTGTGCGATGCCACCTCCTTGGTATATCGTACTTCTTCAAGCCTAGGAGCAAAGCGGTCCTATGAGCGCGTTCGCCAATTCCCCCCGCTTCTCCGCCTCAGCCATCGTGTTCGGCGTGGCAATTGGGCTGGTGGCGGCGCTATTGCAGTGGCTGGTGTATCCCTTGGTGGGAAGTCACATGCCATTCGTGTTCTTCCTGCCGGCGCTCGCGTTTTGCGCCGCCTTCCTCGGCCGGCCGCCGGCGTTCATCGTGTTGGCCATCGGCGCGGCGAATGCGGCCTTGCTGGCCCAGCCCACCGGCAGCTTCGCAGTCCACGATACACAGGATGTCGCCGGGCTGGTCATCTACGGCATCCTCGGCATCCTGCTGGTGCTATATGCAGGCCATCTTCGCGTCACCACCCGGCGCGCGGCCTTGGCGGAGAAACACCTGGCGCTTGCCCAGGACAAGACGGGCGTCGGGGTTTTCGAACTCGATTTTCAGGACGGCACCGCATATGTCTCGCCCAGCCTGTGCCAGATTCTCGATCAGCCGGCCACTTCGGAGCCCATGACCATACAGGAGTGGCTCGGCAGGGTCGGCGCGCAGCACTTCGCGGATGCGCAGCGCGCGATGCAAGAGCGATTATCGAGGGGCGAGATGCGCTACGAGCGCGAGCAACGCATCGAGTTGCGCAACGGCAGGGTCGTGTGGCTCCTCAATCGTGTGCAACTCGAAGCGACAGCCGACGGCGTGCTGTCACACGCGCACGGGGCCGCCGTCGACATCACCGAGCGCAAGAGGGCGTCGGACGAACTGGCGGCGGCTCAGGAGAATCAGCGGCGATTTTCCGTCGCACTCGAAACATCCATCGTGCCTTTTAGCATCATCGCGCCGGTACCCGGCGTCGATGGGCGCACGGTCGACTTCAAATGGTCCTACATCAATGCGGCGGCTGCCCGGGCCATGGGCCGCGAGGCCAACGAACTCCTGGGTAAAAGGATCGGCGAGGTGCTGCCGCGCGCGTGGGAGCCGCGGGGCCAGTTAGATCGATATATACGGGTGGCCGAGACGGGAGAACCTTGTCAGTTCGAGGTTTGTACTCAAGCGAGCAACCAAGGCGTCCGCTGGTACAACATCGTGGCCTTCGAATTGCAGGGCTGCGTCGCGGTTTGGTTCGCGAACATCACCGATCGGAAAGTCTCCGAGGAAGCTATGGAGGCCGCCGCGAAGCGCAAAGACGAATTCTTGGCAACGCTTGCGCACGAGTTGCGCAATCCTCTGGGAGCGATACGTCAAGGCGTGCGGATTGCCCGTGCGACCGCTGCCAGCGAAGCGCAAAAGCGGCTGGGCCATTCGGTCATCGAGAGGCAGGTGACCCAGATGTCCCTGCTGCTCGACGATTTGCTCGACGTCGCGCGAGTGGGGCGCGGCACGCTGCCGCTGCGCAAGTCCAGGGAAGTGCTCGCCGTACTCATCGACACGGCAATCGAGACGGCGCGACCACACATCGAGGCCAAGCATCACCATCTGGAGGTGGACCTGCCGCGCAACGGCGTCATCATCGACGTCGATCCCCTGCGCATGACGCAGGTCATCGGGAATCTTCTCGTCAATGCGGCTAAGTACACGGACGCCGGCGGTCTCATTTTCCTGAGCGCCGATCTCGAGGAAGGTGCGCTCGTGATTCGGGTGCGCGACAACGGCATTGGCCTCACGCAGGAACAAATCGGTCAGGTGTTCGACATGTATGCGCAAATGCCTGCAGCCCTGGAGAAATCCCAAGGGGGCCTTGGCATCGGACTGGCACTCGCCCGCGGGCTCATCGATCTGCATGGCGGCAGCATCAGCGCGAGCAGCGACGGACCCGGGCAAGGTGCGGAATTCATCGTACGGCTCCCCGCGAGCTGCGTGACGATTCAGGATACTGCGGACGCGCCGGACACTGCGGCCGCGGCGCCGGTGCCGGGCCAAGCCGCCACGATTCTGATCGCCGACGACAACAGGGATGCGGCGGATTCTCTCGCCGAGCTGCTGCGCTTGGACGGACATCACGTGCATGTCGCTTACGACGGCAATGAGGCGCTCAAGGCATATACGCGAATCGCGCCCGATGCGGCGCTGCTCGATATGGAGATGCCGGGGCTTTCCGGGATCGAGCTTGCACGCGCCATTCGGCAGCGCCCCCCCGGGGATGTGCGAACCCTGCTCATCGCGGTCACCGGTCGCGGTCAGGAAAGAGATCGCGAGATGGCGCTGCGGGCCGGCTTCGATCATCACCTGACCAAGCCGATGGATCCCGAACGGATTCAGTCGCTCATTGGGTTACGCGTCGGATAAATCCGACAGGACATAGGTGGAAGGCGTACGCAGCAGCGCATCCTTTCGTCACGGTAGGATTGATGATAACCATTACGGGCGCAGCCATGCGCCAAGCGCGAAGATGCATGTCATATCCCCCTTGAAACCGGACGAGGACATCTCGGCCGCGCTGGCGCGCGAGATGGCCGACCACACGCCCACGGTCATGGTGGTCGCCGCCGCACCCGATCACCGGATCATCTATGCGAACAGGGCGGCGCATCGGGCGGCGCGCGGCGCGGGGGAGGGATTGCTCGGGCGAGTCGCCACCGAGGTTTTTTCATTCGTAGAGCCTGCCATGCTCGTCCTGGAAAGTCAGGGTCGTGCCCGAGCCGTTGCTGTGGCGGTTCGCGAGCAAGACGCGGTGGTTTGGTGGGATGTTTCTTACGTCGCGCTGGAAGCAAACACGTCCGGCCGCGCTTGCGTTTTGATCACGGCGGTCGATGTCACCCATCACGAACTCGCCAAGGCGAAGACGCAGGCAGCACACACCGAGGAGCGGCTGCGGGCGGTGCTGCTGCAAATTCCGGCGGCCATATTCATCCTGGAAGCACCGGATGGCCGTGTGGCGTTCAAGAGCCGCTTCGTCGACGAACTTCTTGGCGAGCCCGATTCTGATCTGACGACCGGGGAGAAGCCCCTGCGCGGCTGGGCCGTCCATGAGGACGGCTCGCCGTACAGCCTGTTGGAATATCCGAGCCGCCGCGCCCTGTTTCACGGCGAGACCGTGCGGGCCGAGCCGATGGCGTACCGCCGCGGCGACGGCCGGATCATCAACCTCGAGATGCATGCGGGTCCGGTGCGCAGCGACAACGGAGAGATCATCGCCGCGGTTGCCGTTGCGCTGAACGTCACCGAACGCCACGTGACGGAGGCTCGGCAAGCGTTTCTCCTGCGGCTACACGATGCCCTGCGCACGCTCACCGAGCCTCGGGAAATCCTAACTGCCGCCGCGATCCAGCTGGGCCGGTATCTCGGTGCCGCCCGGGTCGGCTACACTGAGATGCTGCCGGACGATGAAACCATATTGATCACGAACGGCTACGTGGACGGCGTGCCGCCGGTCAACGGTCAGTTTCCCCTGTTGATGTGCGGCGCGTTTTACGCGGCGCAGATGCGCCAGGGCAAGACGCTGGTATTCGAAGACCTTCAGGCAGATTTACGCGGCGCAGACGGGATGGGCCTCGCGCTCGGCACGCGCGCCCATGTCTCCGTGCCGCTGGTCCGCGACGGCCGCTACACCGGCTCGCTGTATGTGACTCACACCAAGCCCTATCACTGGGCGCCGCAGGACATTGCACTGATCGAGGAGGTGGCGGCGCGCATCTGGGATGCGGCAGAACGGGGCCGCGCAGAGGCGAGGCTGCGCGAAAGCGTCAGCGAGCGCCAGGAGGCGGAGTATGCGGCCATCGAGACGGCGGCAAAATTCGAGATGCTCGCGCAGGCGCTGCCGAGCATGGTCTGGACATCACTGCCCGACGGCCGGATCGACTGGTTCAATGCTCGCGTCTCCGAATATTGCGGGATCCCCGCGGCGGAGATGAAGCCTGACGGCTGGGCACCGGTTCACCCGGACGACGTGCTCGCCGCCACGACCCTGTGGCTGGAGGCCCTGGCTTGCGGCGAGCCCTATGTGAGCGAGTATCGGATTCGCCGCCACGACGGCATGTTCCGCTGGCATATCACTCGCGCCATACCGATGCGCGGCGCCGATGGCAGAATCACGCGCTGGATTGGCGTCAGCGCCGACATCCAGGACCAGAAGAGCTCTGAAGAAGCACTGGCGCGCTTGAACTCGACGCTGGAACTCGAGGTGCGTCAGCGCACCGCTGAACTGTTGGCGGCAGAGGCGACGCTGCGCCAATCGCAGAAGATGGAGGCCGTTGGACAGCTCACCGGCGGCCTTGCGCATGATTTCAACAATCTGCTCACCGGCATCACGGGTAGTCTGGAATTGATGGCGGGACACCTGCGCCAGGGCAACGTCGCGCAACTGAACCGCTACGTACATCTGGCCCAAGGGGCCGCGCAGCGGGCGGCGGCGTTGACGCACCGGCTGCTTGCGTTTTCGCGACGGCAGACGCTCGATCCGAAACCGATCGACGTCAATCAGCTCGTGTACGGCATGGACGAGTTGATACGCCGCACGGTCGGCCCCGCGGTTGCGGTCAAGGTGGTGGGTGCCACCCGCTTGTGGACGGTTCTCGCCGATCCCAACCAGCTCGAAAACGCGCTGCTCAATCTGTGCATCAACGCGCGGGACGCGATGCCCGATGGTGGCAGCCTGGTCGTCGCAACCAGCAATCTGGTGCTCAAAGACTGCGAGGCAAGGGAGCTCGAGCTGCATGCCGCCGACTATGTATTGATGAGCGTCTCCGATACCGGCGGCGGTATGACGGCGGACGTGGTGGAGCGCGCGTTCGACCCGTTCTTCACCACCAAGCCCATCGGCGAAGGTACCGGACTTGGGCTCTCCATGGTCTATGGATTCGTGCGCCAGTCGGGCGGCCAGGCAAGAATCCACTCACAACCCGGCAAAGGCACGCAGGTGTGTTTGTATCTGCCGCGCCACGTGGGCGGCGGCACGGTTTTCGAGCCGTCGGCGCGTCCGCAAAGGCCGCCATCCGGCGTGGGCGGGACCGTACTCGTCGTAGATGACGAGCCGAGCGTGCGCACATTGATCGACGAGGTGTTGGTCGAGCTGGGCTACGACGTTCTGCAGGCGGAACACGGCGCGACCGGGTTGCAGATACTGCAGTCGGAAAATCGGGTGGACCTGCTCGTCACGGATGTGGGACTGCCGGGAGGCATGAACGGCCGGCAACTGGCAGACGCCGCGCGCCTCAGCCGCCCGAGCTTGAAAGTCCTGTTCATCACCGGCTACGCCGAGAGCGCCGTGATGGGCGCCGGCTCCCTGAAGCCGGGCATGCACATCTTGACCAAACCGTTCTCCCTGGAAACGCTGGGATCGAGGATCCGGGAAATCATCGAGACGACCTAGCGAGGCGACATAGCGGGCGTATGCTACCGAACAGACTGCAGCTGCGCAGTCTGTCAGCATCGTTGATGTGTGGCGTAAAGCCCCCCACATCGCCTGGGGCTCGGCTTGCCATAAGGGTCGCCGCCCAGAAAAGGAAATCGGTCAAGATGGTAGATTTCAATGAGGCTGGCATCGCCACGCAATTAGCCGCTTTCGGCGCGGGCGACATGGACGAACTGGGATTCGGCGCAATCGGTTTCGACGCCGACACGGTGGTCCAAGTGTATAACTCATGGGAATCCCGCATGACAGGACTGACTGCGGCGAGCGTCCTCGGCCAACCGCTGTTCACGGTCGTGGCACTGTGCATGAATAACTTCATGGTGGCGCAGCGTTTCGAGGATGCGGCCCGCGATGGAACCCGCCTCGATGAAGCGATCGACTATGTATTGACGCTGCGCGTGCGCCCCGTCAAGGTGAAACTCCGGCTCCTCTCCCTGCCGGAGTCTGCGCTCCGCTATGTGCTCATTCTCCGACCCCCGTGACTGCGGCGACATACATCGAGACTGAATACGAGGCACTCCTCCAGCTCCTCTACCAGGCCCCAGTTGGCTTGGTGCAAATCTTGCCGGACGGCGAGATCGTCTTGATCAATTCCTTCTCGGCGCAACTTCTCATGCCGCTGTCGCGCGATGGGACTCTCAGCAACCTGTTCACGGTGCTCGAGAACGCGGCGCCCGACCTGCGCCATCTGGTCGCCAGCTTTGCAGCTCAACGCGGCTGTGTGTGCCATGACTTGCGCATGCAAGTCAAAGCCGACAAGGCCGGCAAATTGGAGCCGAAAATGCTGTCTTTTAGTCTCGTCAGGATCGACGCGAAACGGCTCATGGCCGTGCTCAGCAATGTCACTCTGCAGGTAGAGCAGGAGCGACAGCTGGAACGATATCGGCAGCATTTGGAAGAACTCGTTGCCGAGCGCACTGTCGCCCTCGAGCGCGCGAATGAGGCGGCTGCCGCCGCGCATAAAGCCAATGTGGAACGGCTCAATGCGGAGCGGGAGGTCAAGATACAATCCAGCAAACTCGAAGCTGTGGGCACGCTGGCAGCAGGCATCTCCCACGATTTCAACAACATCCTGGCAAGCATCATCGCTCGCGCAGAACTGGCCGACGAGGAGCTGGCCGAAGGTTCGGACGCAAAGAATAATGTGGCGAAGGTCATCAGCGGCTGCTTTCGCGCCCGCGATCTGGTCGCGCGCATACTCGATTTTGCGCGTGAACGGCCGGACAATCCCACCAGGGTCAACGTCGAGTTACAAGTTCGCGAAGCGCTGACTTTGCTGCGTGCCTCGCTTCGACCGTCAATCGACTTGGCGTTTCAGAGCGGCATGGGAGAAACCGCAGCCATTCTGGCCGATCCCACGCAGATCGTACAAATCGTGATGAATCTATGCATCAATGCGGCGCACGCGATGGATAATCGCGGCGTGATCCGCATTCGACTCGATCCCGCCGCGTCGATCGAGGATGCCCCGCCAGACCAAGATGGGATCTGTATCACAGTCGCGGACACTGGTTGCGGTATAACTCCCGAAGTCATGAAGCGGATATTCGATCCGTTCTTCACGACCAAAGCGCCCGGAGAAGGAAGCGGCCTAGGCCTGTCGGTCGTCTACGGTATCGTCAAAAGCCTGGGTGGCGACATCAAGGTGCAAAGCCGTGTGGCTCCGACCGGTGCCGGCACCACCCAGTTTCAGGTGTTCATGCCCACCATCCAACAGTAACTTAGGTACCCGTCCGGCTCCTCAAGGGCGCGGCCGCGAGTGTGCGAGGGCTCACGGCGGTGAAGCGCTGGAACTCGGGGCAGGTCAACGCAAGCTCCTCAACCGATCCCTGTGCGACCAAGCGGCC
>Ga0116231_10005583_pt1 | contig 24686 bp, 21 predicted proteins | sample S1TSphgellanicum_2_FD_89695 | JGI IMG/M metagenome (GOLD analysis project Ga0116231, IMG submission 89695) | Host-associated microbial communities from peat moss isolated from Minnesota, USA - S1T2_Fd - Sphagnum magellanicum MG | ecosystem: Host-associated > Plants > Peat moss > Unclassified...
CAGCGCCCAGGGCAGCGGGAGGCCGGTTTTGATGCCGCCGAGCCAGAGCTGCGGACCGAGGCTCAGGAGCACGATCAGGCAGAGCAGCGCGGCGAGGGAGCGGGCAACCGGCTGGTGCCGGCTGCGGACGAAATAGACGCCGAGCAGAGCGATGAGCAGGACGCCGAGATAACCGTCCTGCTCATCGGCAAAGCCGGTGAAATGCCGGGTGATGGGCAGCGCCTGCAGGCTGCCCGGCGCCGTCGTGATGGTGGGGAGCAGGAGGTTGAGCGCGTCGGTCGAGAACAGGGTCGGCCAGTGCGGCGGCAGGCGCAGATCGTGCGGGCGGCCGAACATTGCGGCCAGCATGGGGGCGAGGAGCATGAGCGTGAGGGCGCCGGCTGCGAGTCCGTCGATGACGAGCCGGCGCAGCGCCGGGCGTTCGGCGGGCAGCATGAGCATGGCGAGCCCCCAGGCGAGGGCGGCGAAGATCAGCATGACGGCGCAGAGCTCGGCCGAGACGAGAAACTCTCCGGCGATGCAGAGGGCGGCCCCGACGGCGAAGACCGCGCGCCCGGAGGCGCCATCGCAACGCCGCAGGGTTAGCAGGACCAGCAGCGGCAAGAAGGGCAGGAAATTTAGATTGAGGTGGTCGTTCGCCTGCGCCATTTCGTAGGCGGAAAAACCGAACAGATAGCCGCCGACGAGGGCGGCGGCCGGGCTGCGGGCGCAGCGCCAGCAGAGCGCATAGGCGGCGAGCGCCGACAGGACGGGGGCGGCGAGCGTGACGACGTTGAACGCGAGCACCGGGCCGCCCAGGGCCGTGAACGGCCAGGCGAGGAGGGCGAGCAGCGGCACGCAGGTGGTCCAGGCGAGGTTGAGCCCCGCCGGCTGCCAGATCAGCGTCGTGAACAGCGGGTCCAGGTGATGGGTGAGCGCGTAGGGCCACCAGGCCAGGAACCACATCATCAGTGACGGGTCCGTCCCCGAGCCAAGCACACGGCCGGTCAGCGAGGCGCCGTGATCGAGGAACAACCAGGCGGCCGCGGCATAGAGAGCGATGGCCGCGGCATGCCAGCGCCTATGCATGGGCGGGCGGCGTAAAGATGATCACGTCATCGACGCGGCGCGCCGGCCAGCGGAGGGTGCGCAGGGTGGCGAGAAAGGCCGGCAGCGTGCCCGGTCCGGCCACGACGGCGGTCACGCCCGTTGCGGCACAAAACGTTGCAAGATCGCTTGCCATGCCCGGAATGTCCTTGTTCGCGGAGAGCGCAAGTACGGCCGGATATTGCCGCATGGGCGCCGGCGGATAGCTGAGATAGCCGCCGGCCTCGCTAAACCCGAAGCGGTTTTCCACCTGCCAGAGGTCGCTGGGGCCAGCATCCCCGAAGGGCAGGATCAGCAGCCGGGGTGCAGGCCCCAGCACCGCCTGCACCCGGCCCGGCGCGAAAAACGGCGAGACCGGGACCGGCGTCACCGGGTGCGGGATCGGCAGCCAGGCCACACAGGCGATCACCGCGAGCCAGACATTCCTGCGGGTCGGCGCCGCGGTGAGCCAGAGGGCGACGAGGATCGCGCTCAGCAGGTCGGCGTAGAGCATGAAGCGCGCGGGCAGCGCGTTGCCGAGCAGCGGCAGGTTGCTGGCGAGCGCCCAGGGCATCGGCAGCGGCGTGAGCGCGCCCGCGACCCATAGATGGGCGCCGAAACTCGCGACCACGGCGAGCACCAGCCAGAGGCAGAGCAGGCGAACCAGCGGCCGCCGCCAGCCGGCGCGGGCGGACAGCGCCAGCGCCGCCAGCAGCGGCACGCCGAGATAGCCGGACTGCTCATCGAGGCCGCCGGGAAAGTTGATGCTGATCGCGGCCGCCGCCGCACCGCCAACCAGCGTGCCGCGCGCCGGGATGAGCAGGTTCAGGAGGTCGGTACAGAAATCGACCTTCCAGGAGGCCGGAAGCGCGATGTCGTAGCGTCCGGCGAGCATCCCGAGCCAGAGCGGGGATGCGATGAGGATACAAATCGGGGCTGCGATGAGGAGGTCGGCGGCGAAGCGCTGCAGGGCCGGCCGCGCGGCGGGGTGCGACAACCAGGCGAGCGCGGAGGCGAACGCCCCAAAGGTAACAAAGGTCGCAAAAACCTCGTCCGAGATCAGGAACTGGCCGCCCAGCAGCAGGCCGAACCAGAGCACCGCCGCCGGCCGGCCGAGCGCGCCACGCAGCCGCCGGCTAGCCACGAGGCAAAGCAGGGGCACGAGCGCGATGGTATCGAGGTTGAGATGGGTAAAACTCTCGGTCGCCTCGTAGGATGAAAAGCCGAACAGCCAGCCGCCGATGAGGGCGGCCGCCGGGGCTGCGCCAAGCTCCAGGCACAGCGCGTAGGCGCTGAGGGCGGCCGCGACCGGGGCGATGAGGGTGAGCAGGTTGAAGGCGAGCACCGGACCGCCAAGCAGCGTGATGGGCGAGGCGAGCAGCGCCAGCAGCGGGACGCAGGTGGTCCAGCCAAGGTTCTGGCCGGTCGGCTGCCAAATGAGGTGGGTGTGCAGCGTCGTCACGTGATGCGCGATCGCCCAGGGCCACCAAGCGAGAAACCAGATGGTCAAACCCGGATCCTGACCGGCCCCCAGGATGTCGTCGGTCAGGGACGCGCCGTGGTCGAGATAGGCTAAGGCGGTGGCGGCGTAGAGCAATACGGCGCCGGCATGTGCGCGGGCGTCAGCCATGCGCGGGCGGCACGGTGAAGATGGTGACGTCCCGGTCCTGCCGGTGCGGCCAGCCTAATTGGCCAAGGGCTGCCAGCACGGCGGCGGTCGTGCCCGGGCCGGCCACAACGTAGCGCGTGCCGGTGCCGGCGCAGAACGCCGCGAGGTCAGGACCGAAGGTTTTGCCCTGATAATGGCCGAACAATTCGCCGACGGCGGGGTAGTGCTGCATGGCGCGCGGCGGGAAGCCGAAATAGCCGCCGGTTTCCGAAAAGCCAAAACCATTCTCGGCCTGCCAATAGGTCGAGGGGCCGTTCGGCCCGAAGGGCAGCACAAGCAGACGCGGGTTGGGCCCGAGCGCGGCCTCGACATGGCCGGGAGCGAAGAATGGCGAGACGGGCAGCGCGCTCCAGACATGGGGTGCCGGCGCCAGCGCGAGGCAGGCGAGGCATCCGGCGCCAAGGCGCCATGGTGAGCGTCCGCGCGATGCCAGAAAGACCGCGAGCATCAGGCTCGCGATAAGGGATACGTACAACGCAAACCGCACCGGCAGCGCCTGCGCGATCAACGGCAGATGCAACGCCAGCGACCATGGCAGCCGAACGCCGGTGAAATGCCCGGCAACCCACAGCCCCGGCCCCAGGCTCGCCATAATGAAACCGCCGAACAGCACCAGCAGATAGCGGGCCGGAGCATCCCGGCGGACCACCGCGAAGGCCAGACACACGGCCAGCAGCGGGACGCCTAAATAGCTTCCCTGCTCCTGCAAAATGCCCGGGAATTTTGCCGTGAGCGGCGCCGCCAGCTGGCCGCCCAGCAGTGTCAGCCGCGTCGGGACCACGAAATTCGCGGGGTCGGCGACAAAATAATACGGCCAGATGGCCGGCAGGTTGACATAGGCCCGGTCCCGCCAGAGGGCAGCCAGCAGCGGCGACAACAGCAGTGCTGCGACCAAAGCCGCAGCGCCAAAATCCGTCGCGAGGCCCAACAGCGCCGCCCGCCGGCCGGCGAACATCGCGAGCGCCAGCACCCAGGCCACGACGCCGAATACCGCCATCGTCGCGCAGAGCTCCAGCGATATCAAAAACTGCGCGACCATGATCAGCACGGCCCATGCGACGGTCGGCCCCCTGCCCGCCTGCGCGCCAACACGGCGCAAGGCCACCAGGACCAGGCAGGGCAGCAAAAACGCGTAGCTGAGGTTGGGCGTGGCGTAGTCCGCGGCCATCTCGTAACTTGAAAACCCGAACACATACCCGCCCGCCCAGGCCGCCAGATGCCGCCGGCAGATGAACCAGCAGAGTCCATACGCGGCACCAGCCGACAACACCGGCGCCAGCAGCACCAGCACGTTATAAACCGCCACCGGCCCGAACGCCCAGGTGAACGGCAACGCGACAAAGCACAGCAGCGGCACCGAACTCACCCACAGCAACGGCACACCGAGCGGCTGCCACATCAAACCCGTATGCAATAACGGCTGACGATGCGCGATCGCCCAGGGCAGCCACTTGAGACACCACACGAATTGTAGGGGGTCCGCCCCGGCGCCGAAGGTGCCACCCGTCAACGACGCGCCGCGGCCTATGAGGACGATGGCGATCAGCAGGTAGGAAAGGATCGCGAGGCGCGGGGCCGTAAGCACTAATTCTTGTGAACAAAAAGTAGTAAAGAAACTTTGAAAATCCGGGTCATGGGCGTTGGCCGCATCACGGCACAGGTCCCATGCCAAAAATGTTTTGCTTCTTTTTGTCAAAAAAGAAGCGCTTCCCCTGCCTTTGCTCGCCTCCCCTTCCCGTCATACCTTCGGATCTTCCAGCCCCGTCGCCCGGATACGCGCCGCCTCCTCGTCCCATCCCGGCCGCTCGTTCACGCGCAGGAACAAGTCCACCTCGCATTCCAGCAGCGCGCCGAGCTCGCGCCGGGCGCGCATGCCGATCGCCTTGATCCGGGCACCTTTGGCACCGATCAGGATCGCCTTGTGGCTGGGCTTGGTGACGTAGATCACCGCGTCGATCCGCACGCGGCCTTTCTGGGGCTTGAAGCTCTCGGTCTCCACGGTGGCGCCGTAGGGCACTTCGTCATGCGTCTGCAGGAAAATCTGCTCGCGCACGATCTCGGCGGCGAGCAGCCGGTCGGGCAGGTCCGTCAGTTCGTCCTCGGGGTACAGGAACGGCCCGGCGGGCAGTTTTGCCGCGCAGAAATCCAGCAGCACGTCGATCCCGTCGCCGGTTTCGGCCGAGATCATGAAGATCTGCTCGAAGGTCGCGGCGGCGGCGAAATCCTGGGCGAGCGGCAGCAGTTTTTGCCGGTCGATCAGGTCGACCTTGTTGAGCACGAGGGCCATCGGCCGGGCGGCGGCCTTCAGCTGGTCGAGGATCGCGCGCACCGGCTCGTTCAGCCCGGTTTTCGCGTCGACCAGGAACAGCACGAAATCCGCATCCTCCGCCCCGCCCCAGGCGGCGGCGACCATCGCGCGGTCCAGCCGGCGTTTGGGGGCGAAAATACCGGGGGTGTCGACGAACAGCATCTGCGCGTCGCCGCGCACCAGGATGCCCAGCACGCGCGCCCGCGTCGTCTGCGCCTTCGGCGTCACGATCGAGAGTTTCGCCCCCGTCAGCCGGTTCAGCAGCGTGGATTTGCCCGCGTTCGGCGCGCCCAGCAAAGCAACAAAGCCACAGCGGCTCATGGGCAGAGCATCCCCAGCAGGTTTTGCGCGGCGAGTTGCTCGGCGGCGCGTTTGGAGCCCGCCTCGCCGCGCGCGACGGCATCGCCGACGGCGACCCGGATGATGAATTTCGGCGCGTGGGAGGGGCCGGACATGGTTTCAACCTCATAGGCGGGCAGCGGCAGGGCGCGTTTGAGCACCCATTCCTGCAGCGCGGTTTTGGGATCCTTAGGGGGTATCGGCTGGCCGTCCAGCGCGCCGCCCATGACGCGGCGGATGAAATCGCGCGCGGCCGGCAGGCCGGCATCGAGGTAGAGCGCGCCGATGATCGCCTCCAGCGCGTCCGCGAGGACGGTCGCCTGGCCGCGCACGCCGCGGCGGGATTCGCCGGGGGCGACGCTCAGCAGGGCCGGCAGGCCGATCGCCTGGGCGATGGCCGCGAGCGCGGGTTTGGACACCAGGGCAGCGAGGCGCGGCCCGAGCAGGCCCTCCTGCTCGTCGGGGAAACGCTCGACCAGCCATTCCGCGACGATCAGCCCGAGCACGCGGTCACCCACAAATTCCAGCCGCTCGTTCGAGCCGACGCCCCCCGCCCCGGCGGCGGAGCGATGGGTCAGCGCTTCGGCCAGGAGCGCTGCCCGCGCAAAGCGGTGCCCGAGCAGGGTCTGCGCCTCGTCCAGCCGGCCGGCCTTGGAGGTCATCGCGCGGGTCACGTGATGATATGGAACATCCGCCCCCAGCGGATTTCCAGCGGCCATTCCCAGAACTCGTAGAACGGATAGCGCAGATCGATCGAGAAGAAGATCAGGTCGGCGGGGCCGACGACGTTCTCGACCGGGACGAAGCCGACGGGGCCGTCCATGAAGCGCGAATCCTCGGAATCGTCCCGGTTATCGCCCATCATGAACAGGTCGCCCGCGGGCACGGTGTATACCGGCGTGTTGTTGGCGAAACCGTCGTCGGTTTCCTTCAGGATCAGGTGGGTTTTGCCGCCGGGCAACGTCTCGTTGTATTCGCGCGCGACCACGGGGCCGCCGGAGCTGTCATCGGTGTAGTTGCCGATTTGCGTGCGCTGCACTTGCGCGCCGTTGATGTAGAGCTGGCCGCCCTGCATCTGCACGGTGTCGCCCGGCACGCCGATGACGCGCTTGATGAAGTCCGTGCCGGGCTCGCCGGGCGGCCGGAAGACGACGACGGCGCCGCGCGGCGGCACGCGGCCCAGGATCCGGCCGGAGAAGAGGTCCGGCGCCCAGGGCAGCGAGAAATGCGAGTAGCCGTAGGTGAACTTGTTTACAAAGAGATAATCGCCGACCAGCAGAGTCGGGACCATGCTGCCGGAGGGAATGAAAAACGGCTCGAACAGAAAGGTGTGGATGCCGACGGCAATCAGACCTGCATAGATCAGCGTTTTAAAAAATTCCGCGGTACTGGAGGATTTCTGCTGGTTGAGCGCCATTGGTGAGCCTAAAGGAGGGTTGCGGCATCAAGCCCGGCGCTTGCGGCTTGTCAAGAAATCGGTGCACAGAGCAGCCGGTGACCCCAGCCTAGAGAGAGTCTCAAAATGATCAAACAAGCCGGTTTTATGGTTCTGCTGCCAATGGCGGTGGCGACCGCCTGGGCCGGGACGGCGCCGGCCAGGGTGCACGAGAAGCCGCATATGGCGACCACCGGCGCGAGCGACAGCGACAAGGGCACGGCGACGCCGATGCCGACCGGCCCCGTTCCGGTGCCCGACAGCCCGAGCGGCGACAAGAGCACGCCCGCCCCGCCGACCCTGCCGGACGAGACCTCCTACGTGCTGATGGACGGCACTACCGGCGCCATTCTCGGCGAGGCCGCGCCCAACCTGCAGGTCGCTCCCGCCAGCCTCACCAAGCTGATGACCGCGCATATCGTGTACCAGGCGCTGCACGGCGGCAGCCTGAAGCCGGACCAGACGGTGACGGTGACGCCGGAAGCCTGGCACGCCGGCGGCTCGCGCATGTTCATCGATCCGACCTCCGTCGTCACCGTCGACCAGCTGCTGCACGGCATGATCATCGACTCCGGGAACGACGCCGCGGTCGCCCTCGCAGAGCAGGTCGCGGGCACGCAGGACGCCTTCGTGCAGATCATGAACAAGGACGCGGCGGCGATGGGCCTGACCGACACGACCTATACGAACGTGGACGGCCTGCCCGACCCCGCCCTGCACACCTCGGCCATGGACGTCGCCATCCTCACCCGCAATATCCTGCGCGACGAGCCGGAGATCCTGAACATCTCCAAACAGCAGAGCTACACCTACGACAACATCACGCAGGCGAGCTGGAACCCGGTGCTGCCGCATGACCCGACGGTGGACGGCCTGAAGACGGGGCTGACGCAGGAGAGCGGCCACTGCATCGATGCGACGGCGATCCGCGGCGGCATGCGGCTGATCGCGGTCGTCATGGGCGGCCCGACCTGGCACGCCAGCACCGCCGCGATCGAATCGCTGCTGGATTACGGCCAGAAGTTCTTCACCGACGACAAGATCGCGGCCGCCGGCGACGTGGTCGCGACCGATGCGAACCCCGCCCTCGATACCGGCAGCGTGACGGTGGGCACGATAAAGGACATCACGGTGACGCTGCCGGCGGACGCCGCCGGCAAGGTGACGAAAACCATCGACTACACCGCGGACCTCTCGAACGGCGCCACCAAGGGCGAGACGCTCGGCACGATCACTTACACGCTCGAGGGCAAGACCGTGGCGAGTGCCAACCTGGTCGCCCTGCAGGACGCCCCGCCCGCAAGTTTCATGACGAAGATGCAACGCAAACTGAGCAAGATCCTATGACCACGCCGCCTGATCGACTCTCCAACGACCCGCAGAGCCCGTTTTTCGACCAGGAGGTGCTGGAGCGGGGCATCGGCATACGCTTCAACGGGACCGAGAAGCACAATGTCGAGGAATACGACGTGGCGGAGGGGTGGATACGGGTTGCGGTCGGCAAAACCGTGGACCGCAGGGGCAAGCCGTTGACGATGAAGCTCAAGGGGGTTGTTGAGCCCTACTTCAAGGAAGTGGAAGAGTAAGCGCGTCTTTCGACCAGGGGCGCTATGCCCCCAAAGCCCCTGGCCCAAACCAACAACATTTTTTGCTACTTTTTGTTCACAAAAAGCAGCACTTACTTGATATTCACTAACCAGATAAGCCCGCCGCTTAAAACGCCGAGCGCTACCAGCGACAACGTCACCGCCGCCGACACCCGCCCCCCCGCGCGCGCCACCGTCCGCACATCCACGCCGAGCCCGAGTGCCGCCATCGCCAGCGTCGTCAGCACCGCCGCCAGCAGTTTGATCGCGGGCAGCCACCCGAGCGGCACGAGGCTCAGCGAGCGCGCCGCCAGCAGGGCCAGAAACCCGATGATGAACCACGGCACCAGTTCCCAGAATTTGGGCCGCGCCTGGGTGCGCAACAGCAGCGACAGGCCGAGGATGATCGGCCCCAGCATCAGCACGCGCACCAGCTTGACGACCGTGCCGACCTGGTTGCTGAGCGCGCCGATCGGCAATGTCGCCGCCAGGACCTGCGGCACCGCGTACACGGTGAGGCCGGCGAGCACGCCGTATTGCGTGAGGCTGAGGGCGAGCAGCGGCACCAGCAGCGGCAGCAGCAGCACGACCAGCACGCCCAGCACGGCGGTGAAGGCGATCGCCGGGGTGATTTCGGCCGGGCCGGCGCCGATCACCGGCGCCACCGCCGCGATGGCCGAGTTGCCGCAGATGGAATTGCCGCACGCCACCAGCAAGGCGAGCTTCGGCGCCAGGCGGCACAGGCGGCTGATGGCGTAACTGAGGGCGATCGAGAGCACGACCACGCCGGCGATGCCGGCCAGCAGGCCGGGCCCGAGTGCCAGGACCGTGCGCACGCTCACCGCTGCCCCCAGCAGCACGACGGCACATTCCAGCAGTATCTTTGCGGAGAGATCGATGCCCGGCTGAAAGCGCGCCGCCGGCGACCATACCGCCCGGACCAGCAGCCCGAGCAGCAATGCGAGCACCAGCGCCTCCAGATACGCCTGCCCGCATAGCCGGCGCTCCAACAGCGCCAGCCCATAGGCGACGCCCGTCAGGACGCCGCACAGCGCCACGCCGGGCGCGCATTGAACGACATTGTGTCTCACGAAATTTATGTAGCTCAGGGGGTTACGGGAAACTAACCGATCCTTATGTCCGAAGTAATCGGAGTTCCTGATGATTCGCTCGCACCGGCGGCGGCCCACGACCATCTTGGGCTCCATGACGATCGACCAGCTACGCGTGTTTGTCGCGGTGGCGGAACGCGAACACGTCACCCGCGCCGCCGAATCCTTAAGCCTTGGGCAATCTGCCGTCAGCGCGGCCATCGCCTCGCTCGAGGCGCAGCACGGCACCAAACTCTTCCACCGGGTCGGCCGCGGCATCGCGCTCACCCAGGCCGGCGGGTATTTTCTGAATGCGGCGCGCGGCGTGCTCGCACAGGCCGAGGCCGCCGAACGTATGCTGCGCGAGCTCGGCACCGGCGACCGCGGGGCGCTGATCGTGCAGGCGAGCCAGACAATCGCGAGCTACTGGCTGCCGCGCCATCTGGTCGCCTTCCAGAAGCGCTTTCCCCGGATCGACATCCGCCTCACGGTCGGCAACACCGCCGAAGTCGCCCAGGCGGTCGAGCGCGGGGATGCGGAGCTTGGCTTCGTCGAAGGGGCGGTCGACGAGCCGAACCTCGTGATCGAGCCGGTTGCGCGCGACCGCATCATCATCGTCGCCGGGCCGGACCACCCCTGGACCGACGGCGCGCCGGTGCGGCCGGCCGACCTTACCGATAGTGTTTGGGTGCTGCGGGAAGCAGGCTCGGGCACGCGCTCGGAGTTCGAGCACGCCCTCGCCGGCTTCGGGATCGACCCCGGACGCCTGCGGGTGGCGCTGGAGCTGCCCTCCAACGAGGCGGTGCGCGCGGCGGTGGAAGCGGGGCTTGGCGCGACGGCGCTGTCAGCGTCGGTCGCCGCACCCAGTCTGGAGGCGGGGCTGCTCGCGATGGTGAATTTGGCTTTGCCGGAGCGGGAATTTCAGGTGCTGCGGCATGGGGAGAGGTATCAGAGTCAGGCGGCGAAAGGATTGATGGAAGTCATAAAAGGCAAGTAGCAGCGCTTCTTTTGTGAACAAAAGAAGCAAAAAACTTTGCTCCTGAGTGTTAAGAATGTCGCCAGATCCGCGTTTTTGTTACCGCCGGCGCGCCAGGGTGTTTTGTTCACAAAGAATGGTGCTTGCTGCTTTGACTTCCTTGGGCGCATGCGCCCGCAGCACCTCCGCCAGCGCCCGGAACTGCCCCTCCCGCGGGTCGGACGCGCGCCACATCAGGTTTACCCGCCGGCCGGCGTGTTCATCCTGCAGCGGGCGGCAGCCGATCAGCTCCGCGAGGTCCGGCCGGGCCGCGACCGCCAGTGCTGGCAGCAGCGAGTACCCCTCCCCCGCCGCGATCATGTGCCACAGCGTCTCCAGGCTGGTGGCGTGGCGTGTCGCCATCGGCGCGCCGGAACATAAAGCGAGCGCCTGGTCGCGCAGGCAGTGCCCTTCTTCGAGCAACAACAGGTCCGCGAGCGGCAGGCTGTCGAGTTTGATCCGCGCGAGGTTGCCGAGAGGGTGTTTGAGCGGGGTGGCGAGGACGAAGGGCTCGAAGAAGATTTCCGCGCAGGAGAGGCCAGGCAGGTCCGGCACCGGGACGGCGAGGATGATGTCGAGCGCGCCGTGACGGAGGCGCTCTATGAGGGCGGCGGTACGGTTTTCCGTAAGGCGGAGCGAGACCTCCGGCTTTTCGCGGCGCAGCAGTTTAAGGACCTGCGGCAGGTAATAGGGGCCGAGCGTCTCGATCGCGCCGAAATTCAGCACCCCGGTAAGGGCAGCGTTGGTTTCGCTGCCCATCGCGAGCAGGTTGCGGGCTTCGGCGAGGATGCGCTCGATCTGCTGGATCAGCACCGCCCCTTGCGCGGTGACCGCGACGCGGCGCTTGGTGCGCTCGAACAATGCGGTGCCGAGATGCGCCTCGAGTTTTCGCACCTGTTCGGAGAGGGCCGGCTGGCTGACGCCGCAGCGCTCGGCGGCGCGGCCGAAATGTTTGAGCTCGGCGACGGCTTCGACATATTCGAGGTCCCGGAGCGAGAGGCCGGCGAGGGTTTTGGTCATGCGCCGGTATAATAGGGGGCGCCGTCCGGAACCAGTTGGATGGGCGCGGTTATGCGGGGGCGCAGATCCACCAGGTATTGCCGGCAGGATCCTTGATGCCGGCGAGGCGGTCGCCATAGTCCTTGGTTTCGGGCGGGCTGACGCTGACCGCCCCGGCGGCGAGGACTTTTTCGTAGGCGGCGTCGACATCGGCGACGTAATGACAAAGATGCGCCGGCGCCGCGGGCTCCTTTACCGCATCCGAGATCATGATGACGGAGTCGCCAAGGGTGATTTCGGCATGCATGACCCGGCCATCCGGCGCCGGGACGGACATCCGCATGACGGCGCCGAACCCGGCCTCGAAAAAGGCGATGAGGTGCGGCGCGTCGGCGACGAGCAGGTAGGGGATGACGGATGGGTAGGCGGTTTGTTGCGTCATGACAAAACCTCCGGAATGGGGGGAGATTAGTGATGAAAACCGGGCAAGGCCAGGGGCTCCGCCTCTGGCCCCCATTGAGTCTTCAGGGGGTGCGCGTGAACCAGGGGTTCACCGGATGTTGTTCACCGCAATCGATTGACCGATAATTTCGGTTATCCCGAAAATATCCAAAAGTTTTTTGCTACTTTTTTTCAAAAAAGTAGCGCTTTCTTCGCTAAACCTCTGCCTTCAGCTTCATGAGAAAGAACGGTCCATCCTCGTCCACGACCCTCGCGCCCATCCGCCGCCAGAATTTTACCACGCGCGGATTGTCGCGAAAGCAGGACATGAACAGCGAGCCGCCTTTGGCGAACATTTCGGAACAGATCTGGCGCAGAATTTGTTGCCCGAGGCCGTAGCCCTGAAACGCCGGGAGCACCAGCAGCAGGTGCAGGTGCGCGCCGTCTTCCCATGGGCGCATTGACAGCAGGGCCACCTTGCGGCCGCGGCGCAGGCACCAGAACAATGAGCTGGCGGGGTAGGATTCCATAAAGCGCTGGCGCTGGTCGTTTTCGTCCCAGCCGAAATTACGCTCAATATCATCGAACAGCGCCTCGCGGTACACCGCGAACGCCGCATCCCAGTCCTGGCCGCCGGCAGAGGCAAAGCTGACACTCGAATCGTGGTAGCCCATCGCACCCTCCGTATCCCCCGCAGGTTACCGGATTCCGCGAAGCTTGCCAGTCATTTTATGGTCTTTCTTTTCGCCAACAATCTTGGTTTTGCGACCGGGCAGCGGCAACCTGCTGGAATTGCCAGGGAATCTCAGAAAACGCCACGGGTGAGTTGCAGGCTGATCGCCACGTATTGCAATCCTGCGGCGAGCAGGATCAGCGCGTGCCAGATCGGGTTGTGGAATTTACCGCGGAGTCCCTTGATCACGGCGCCGATCGTATAGGCGAGACCACCCGCGACAATAAGCGCCAGCACGGTTGCGGGTAACAAAGCGAAACATTCCCGCATCAGAACCACCAGCATCCAGCCCATCGCCAGATAGAGCACGAGGGTCTGCCGCTCGAAACGCCGCGGGTAGCGCAGCGTGAGGAAAATGCCGATGGCGGCCATGCCCCATAGCAGCAGGCACAGGTCCAGGCCAAAGCGGCCGTACAGCACGATGGTGCTGATCGGTGTGTAGGTGCCGGCGATCATCACGAAAATCATCGCGCGGTCGAGCCGCCGCAGCCGCTCCTTCGGCACCCCCGGCCGCGCCAGCTGGTAGGCGGCCGAAGCGCCGAGCATGCCGATCAGTCCCAGGGCGTAGATGGCGATGACGGCGGTGACGCGCGGGCCGTACGGCAGAGCCCGGGCCAGCAGCACGCCACCGGAGACAAGACCGAGCGGTACGCCGATCGCGTGGACGGCGGCATCCGCCGCGCGCTCGGCGGCGGAGTAGACGGGGGGCGGCCGGCTCATCCGGCGGGATCGATCGGCGATGGCGGCGCGCCGCGCTGCTCGATGGCGGCGGCGGCGTCCAGGCAGATATCCTCGCGGAACCGCCCGGCGAGCAGCTGCACGCCGACCGGCATGCGCCCGGCAAGCCCGGTGGACACGCTCAGGGCTGGCAGGCCGGTCAAAGCGAGGCCGACTTGGCAGAGTTGCGCGCGCCACACCCGGGCGAAATCACGCATATCGAGGCCGTCGGGGAACGGCAGCTCGGCCGAGACCGGCAGGATCAGAACCGGGTCGTGAGCGAGCAATGCCTGATAATCGCGCAGAATGCCGGCGCGGCGGATGAGCGCGTGGCTGAGATCCCCGGGCCCGACGGGCCCCACCACCATTTTCATGCCCGCCACCACCGCCGCCGCTCCCGGATCGCCGTCGCGGGCGGCGAGCTCCTCCCACGGCGCGAAACTCTCGCCGATCCAGAGCCTGGCCTGCAAGGCGGCCGCTTCCTCGATCGCGGGGATGTCGGGCAACTCCTCGACCTCCCAGCCGGCATCGGCGAGGCGTGCCGCGGCATCGCGCAGGGCCGCCTCGACCTCCGGCACGATGGCAAGGCCGCCCGGGCGCAGCACGAGCCCGGCCCGGCGCCGGTAAGGCGGCCCCTGCAAGGGGGCGGGCACCCACCACGGATCGCGCGCATCCGGCGCGCTCATCGCCGCCAGGCCAAGGCGCAGATCGGCGATGGTGCGCGCGAGCGGCCCGGACACCGCGGTCAGCTGCGGGCCGATCGCCCGCTCCGGCGCGCTCGCATTATACGCCGGCACCCGCCCGAAACTCGGCCGCAAGCCGTGCACGCCACACGCATAGGCCGGATAGCGGATGGAGCCCGCGATGTCCGTCCCGTGCGCCAGATGGCCGATGCCGGCGGTGACCGCCGCCGCCGCCCCGCCCGAGGAGCCGCCAGGGGTGAGGCTCCTGTCGCGCGGGTTATGGGTGGCGCCGTGCAGCAGGTTGCTGGTGAACCAGCGCAGCGAAAACGCCGGCGTGTTGGTGCGGCCGAGGATGACGGCGCCCGCCCGGCGCAGATTGTCGACAACCGGGCTGCTCTGCGCCGCGATGGTTTGCGCCTGCAGCCTGGTGCCGTTGGTGGTCGCAAACCCCGCCTGGTCGACGTTGACCTTTACGGTGACAGGCACGCCGCCCAGGATGCCGACATCCTCACCGCGCGCGATCCGCGCATCGATCGCGTCCGCCTCGGCCAGCACATCATCCGGCCGAAAGTCGACCACGGCGTTGATGGCGGGATTGACGGCGGCGAGCCGCGACAGTGCTGTTTCGGCGGCGTCCCGCGCGGAGATCGACTTTTGCCGGATGCACGCGGCCAGTGCCGATGCGGATAATTGATGGATGGACATGAGGAAAGGGGGAGGAAGTACTACTTTTTGTGAACAAAAAGTAGCAAAAAAACGTCAGGACTTTGGGCCGTGGGCGGTGACATCGCCAACGTCCATGGCCCAAAAGAGTAAAGATTTTTTGCTTCTTTTTTTCAAAAAAGAAGCGCTTACTCAACCCTTTACATCGGAAACGCCATCCCCGAGCCCGGATCCACGAATGTCAGGTGATCATCCACGCTGCGTACGCCGGGCGCGTTCTCCGCGATCACCAGGACCGCGCGGCGTTCCGCATCGCTGAACACCGTGCCCCCGACGTCGACGACACCGCCGGCGACGATGATCTTGATGCCCGATTTCGGCGCCCATTTGGCGTGCGCCAGTTCCGTCAGGATATGCGCCTCGATGTCCTTGTCGCTGACCGCGCCCGACACCTCGATCAGCCGGCGCGCCAGCACGCGCAGCAGGTCGGTCCGGCTGATGACGCCGACGAGTGCGCCGCTCTCCATCACCGGCAGCCGCTTGATGCGCTTGCGCAGCATCAGCTGCGCGACCTCGGCGAGTTCGGTCAGCGGCGTCACGAAGACCGGGTTGTGCGTCATCACGCCGCTCACATGGCGCGCATGCGTGGTGACATAGTCCGCCGCGACCGAGGAGGGCATGAGGAAGGCTTTCAGCCAGCCGGAGGGCTGACCGTCGGTACCAAGTTCGGCGCGCCGCAGCATGTCGCCCTCGGTGATCACGCCGACCAGATGCCCCGCCGCATCGAGCACCGGCAGGCCGCTGACATGGTTGGCGAGCATGATGCGCGCGGCATCCGCGAGGCTCGTCTCCGGCTGCACCGCGATCGTGTTTTTGCTCATGAGTTCGGCGACGCGCATGGCTTGCTCTCCTGGACGCACGAATACGTTCATGCGCCAGGAAGCTTGCGAAAACCTTGATGCAGATCAAATTGCGGCGTCAGCGCGGGCCGCGAGGGCAGCCGGCTGGAGCAGAACAATGTCATGGATGTTGGGCACGCCGATCAACCGTTCGCGCTTGAGCTGGCCGATCGCGCGCGACACGGTCTCGATCGTCAGGCCGAGGTAATCGGCAAGATCGCCGCGCGAGAGCGGCAGATGCAGGGTTGCCCCCGCCGGCGGCAGGCCGTCGGGCGCGCACATGTCCGCCCGCTCGGCCCAGGTGAGAAGAAAACTCGCGATGCGCTCGGCCGCGGTCTTGCGCCCCAGCAGCAGCATCTGCGACTGTGCCAGCACGAGCTCATGCGTCGCGGCTTCCAGCAATTTGTGCTCCAGTGCGGGAAACGTCGCGAACACACCCGCCAGGCTCGCGCGGTTGAAGCGGCAAAGCTCGACCGGCTGCATCGCCTCGGCCGAAACCGCGTAGCGAGGATCGGCCGCGACCTTCACGAGGCCGAGAAAATGCCCGGCGCCGGCAAAGCCTATGATCTGCCGCCGGCCATCCGGCAGCGCCTTGAACAGCCGCACCAGGCCCTTGTTGATGTTGAAGAAAGATCCGGCAGCCTCACCCTCCTCGATGATCAGCGCACCGGCCGGCACGCGCACCCGCTCGGCGACGCGCGCGAGGAAGGCGATGTCATCATCGTCGAGCGCGTCACAAAGCCCGTTATGGCGGGCGTCGCACTCATCACAGCGCGCCGTCGGCCGGGCGGCGAGGTTGATCGCGCGCGTCCGGCGCGCCGCCGGGTGATCGAGCAAATAGACCATGGGAGTATATAACCAATTCGAAATGAGCGATCTAGATTAAATCAAGGTCTGGTGCAGGATGATGTGGAGTCAGGAAAGTAAGGAAGCGCTTCTTTTTTGGAAAAAAGAAGCAAAAAACTTTTGGATTCGACTGACGGCGGCGATGCGGTCAGCGGCCTACAGATCAAGAGGGCGGCGTGACCGTCTCTGGCCTACGCCCATGCGCGAAGGCTTTGGCGATCTGTTGCAGAAGTTGGGAGGTCGATTTTTTCATAAATTGCACTTTATCTTGGCGAATCAGCCGCTTCACGTCCCCGCCGCCTGAACCAGAACCACAGCACCAGCCCCCCGCCCCCGATCACCAGAAGGCTGAACACACTCCCCTCCGGACCCGTCGGGCCGCCTGACAAAAATTCGTTCCCGCGCGGTGCGAAATTCATCAGCGTGCCGAAACACGCGGTCCCGCTGTCATGCGTCCCGTACAGAAAATTCTCGGAAAAATCCCAGGCGGCGTGACAGCCGATCGACCAGTACAGGGAGCGGGTCCAGTAGATGCCGAGGCTCAGCACCGCCCCCGCAAAGAGCAAATCCAATAGCCCGACAACAGTCTCGCCGGGATTGCTCCCGTGCAGCCCGGCGAAAATCAGGCTGCTCACCACGGCGGCGGCGAGCAACCCGTAACGGCGCGCGATCGCCACAAGAATATAGCCGCGGAACAAAAATTCCTCGGTAAAACCTATGACCACGCACACGCCCAGCCACTCCACGCCGTACCGCAGCGTTGCCAGCGCCGAAAGCGTGCCCGGGGAGGCCGTGCCGTAGCCGGTCGCGGCGAGGACGAATACCAGCACGAAAATCAGCGCGAGCCCGGCGATGAAACCGGCGGCGAACCGCGCGCGCCGCCGGGTGTCGATCAGCCCATAGGCAATGAACCGCGCATCCTCGAGCCACGCCATCACCGCGGTCGCCCCAAGTGCCGGCAGCAACAGCACCACCTCGTTCAATAACATGGCGCCGGGCGTGATCAGCCGCAGCCGGGGCGGGTGCGGGAGCAGAAACCGCAGCGCGAGGCTGACGGCGATCGCCAGCAGCACAACTTGCACGGCGTACAGCGCCACAAACAACAGCAGGCGCCAGATCACGGGCACGCCATGAGGGCCGCGAAACAGCCGGCCGGCGCCGGGAGTGGTCAAAAAGCCGCGCATAGGGACTCCGAAGTAAGCAGGCGCTTCTTTTTTGAAAAAAAGAAGCAAAAAACTTTTGCCACGCCGGGCCGGAGACGCGAAGCCGCCAGCACCCGAGGCCCAAACTACTAAAGTTTTTTTGCTACTTTTTGTTCACAAAAAGTAGTTCTGCCTATCCCTTACTATCTCTTATTTTTCCGGAACCAAGCCCCATGCCCGAGCCTCAAGTCAGCACCGCCACGAGGCGGCACCGCAATACCGGCGTCACCCTCCTGGTCATCGCGGGCTGTGTGAACTACCTGGACCGTTCGGCGGTCGCGGTCGGCAATCCGGAAATACGCGCCTCGCTCCACCTCTCCTTCGCGCAGATGGGCGCGTTGCTCGCCGCCTTCGCCTGGGCCTACGGCATTGCGCAGATCCCCGCCGGTGCCGCGGTCGACCGCTGGCGGCCGCGCCGCGCGCTGGGTGCCGGGCTCGTGCTCTGGTCGGTCGCACAGGTCATGGCCGGCTTCGTCGGCGGGCTCGGCCAGTTCATCGCGGCGAGGGTCGCTCTCGGGCTCGGGGAATCGCCGATGTATATCGGCGGCACGCGCGTCTGCGCCGACTGGTTCGCGTTGAAAGACCGCGCCTTGCCGATCGGCATCTTCAACTCATCCTCCGCCCTCGCCCCGGCGCTGGCGCCGCCATTGCTCACCTTGCTCATGATCGCCTTCGGCTGGCGCGCGATGTTCATCATCGCCGGCGTCGCGGGGTTCGTGATCGCACTCGCCTGGATCGTCCTCTACCGCGAGCCGGACGAAGCTGAAATTCCGCCTGAGGACGCCAGCGCCATCGCAGCCGGGGACGCCCCCAACCTCACCCAGACCGGTGTTGCGCAGGTGCTGTGGCTGCTCAGATACCGCACGACCTGGGGGATGTTCCTGGGCTTTTTCGGCGTCGTCTACCTCTCCTGGCTCTACGCCACCTGGCTGCCCGGCTATCTCGAGACACAGCGCCACCTCTCCATCGCCAAAGCTGGCCTGTGGTCGTCCGTCCCGCTCGCCGCGGGCTTTCTCGGCGCGGTCGCCGGCGGGTTCATCTCCGACTGGCTGGGCAAACGCGGTATGCAAGCCGGTGCGGCCTGCCGGCTCCCGATCATCGCCGGCCTGCTGGTGGCGGCCGCCTGCACGGTCGCGGGCGCGCTGGCCGGCAATACGGGCGTCGCCATCGCGCTCATGGCGGGCGGGCTGTTCGGCGCCAATGTCGCGTCCAGCTGCGGCTGGGCGCTGGCCGCGGTGGTCGCACCCGGCAATGCGGTCGCGACGCTGGAGGCCGTACAGAACATCGGCGGCTCGGCCGGCGGCGCGCTCGCGCCGTTCATAACGGGTGCGGTGGTGCAGTCGACCGGTTCGTTCATTCCGGCGTTCATGCTGGCTGGCGCGATTGCGGTGGTATGCGCCGGGTTTTATTGGGTGATGGCGGGGAGCAAGATCGAGTAAGGAAGCGCTTCTTTTTTGAAAAAAAGAAGCAAAAAACTTTTACTCAGCATGGCCATAGGCGCCGCCAGCGCCCATGGCCCAGAGTCAGTAGTGCTTTACTGACCTTCCCTCACTTCGCCAACCTTACGCCCGTAAACTGCCACCTGGCATAAGTCGGAAAAAAATTCCGGTACGTTGGCCGCGCATGCCCTTCGGGCGTCGCCAGCGACGAGCCGCGCAGCACGTACTGATTGACCATGAACTTGCCGTTGTATTCGCCGATCGCCCCCTCCTGCGCGCGGAACCCCGGATACGGCGCGTAGGACGAGCTGGTCCATTGCCAGGCGGTGCCGAATAGCTGCGGCAGGTCAGGCCGGGCGATGGCGGCGTGCTCCCATTCGAACTCGGTCGGCAGCCGGGCGCCGGCCCAGGTCGCATAGGCATTGGCCTCGAAATAGGAGAGGTGCAGCACCGGCGCCTCCGGCGCGAGCGGTGCAAGCCCGCGCAGGCCGAAGGTGTGCCATGCATCGCCCAGCCGGTGCCAGTAGAGCGGCTGCGTGATCGCGTGGTTGTTGATCAGCGCCCAGCCTTCGGAGAGCCAGAAGGAGGGCGTCCGGTAGCCGTCATCCTCGATGAAGGCGAGGTATTCGGCGTTGGTGACAAGGCGGGAGGCGAGCTCGAAGGGTTCCAGGAACTGCCGGTGGCGCGGGGTCTCGTTGTCGAAACAAAAGGCGGCGCCCTCGTGGCCGATCTGCGCGATGCCGGCGTCGAACGCAACCCATTCCAGCTCGCCGCCGCGCGCTTCGGGTGCGGCCTTCGGGTCGTAGATGGGATATAGCGGATTACGGCTCAACAGATGCAGCGCGTCGGTCAAAATCAGCTCCTGGTGCTGCTGTTCGTGCTGCAGCCCGAGCTCGACGAGCGCCCAGGCGTCCGGCGGCAGCGCGCGTTGCAGCAGGCCGGCCATTCGCGCGTCCACGTCCCGGCGGTAGGCGAGCACCTCGTGATGCGGCGGGCGGGTGAGCAGGCCGCGCTCGGGCCGGGGGAATTTATCGCCGACCGCGTTGTAGTAGGAATTGTAGAGCACGCGGAATGCCTCGTTGAACGCCCGGAACGACGGCTCGAACCGCTCCAGGATGAACGTCTCGAAAAACCAGGTGGTATGAGCGAGGTGCCATTTGACCGGGCTGGCGTCGGGCATGGACTGCACGGCGCAATCCTCCGCCGAAAGCGGTGCCGCGAGCCGGGCGGAGTGCGCACGGACGGCGGCGAAGCGGGCCGCAAGGCCGGCCGGCGCTGCGATGAGAAAATCAGATCGTTCGAGCATGACACACCAGAAAGGTTTCGCCGGCGTCGGTCCAGCAGGTGGGGTCGCCGAAGCCTGCCTGCGCCAGCAGGCCGATGATGCCGCGGCGGGTGAATTTATAGCTGTTCTCGGTATGGATCGTCTCGCCCGCGCCGAAATGCCGGGCGCCGTGCGGCCAGCTGACGACGGTGTCGCGCGCCGCCTTGAGGTGCATCTCGATCCGGCTCTGGGCCGCGTTGAAGAACGCGACGTGCTTCCAGTCGCGCGGATCGAAGTCCGCTTCGAGGATACGGTTGGCGTGGCGCAGAACGTTGAGGTTGAAGGCGGCGGTGACGCCGAGCGGGTCATCATAGGCCACCTGCAGGCATTCCGCGTCCTTGACCAGATCCACGCCGATCAGCACGCCGTCCGCCGTGTCGCCGCAGGCGGCGCGCAACCGCTGCAGAAACTGCGCCGCCTGCAGCGGCGTGAAATTGCCGAGCGAGGAGCCGGGGTAGAAGAACAATTTCGGCCCCATCTCCTGCACGGCGGCGGGAAAACTGAGCATTTCGGAAAAATCGATGCCGACAGGATGGATGGCGAGGGCCGGATGGCGCTTGCGCAGGGCCGCCACGGCTTCGAGCATGAAGTCGACGGAGATATCGACCGGGACGTAGGCGAGCGGCCGCAGCGCTTCGAACAGCGAGGCGGCTTTTGCGCAATTGCCCGCGCCAAGGTCGATCATGGTGGCACCCTGCCCGGCCGCGCGCGCGATGTCCTCGGCGTGGCGCGCGAAAATCGCGGCCTCGGTGCGCGTCGGGTAATATTCATCGAGCTGGCAGATCGCCTCGAACAAGGTCGAGCCGAGCGCGTCGTAGAAATATTTGGGCGCGATGCGCGCCTGCGGCTGCAGCAGGCCGGCGGCAAGTTCGGCCCGCGCCGCGGCAGCTGCGGACCCGGAATGTTCCGGCTGGCTGCCGGTCGCGAGCGATGATGACATGAGGCGTTTCCGTTATGGCTGCCGAATGAGTTTTAGATCACGATACGCGGGCGTCCAGACGTAATCGCGGATCAGCGCGGCGACCGGTTTGTCGTCCCCGACCTCAGCAAGGCCCTCCTCCCGGGCTGTCTCCGCCACGGCCTCGGCAACCGCGAGGGATACTTTCCGCAGATCCTCAAGCGGCGGCAGCAGGCGGCCGGCTTTGTCGGACACGGTCGGGGACATCCCCGCGAGCGCCATGGCCGCGGCCATGAACATCGTGTCGGTCACGCGCCGCGCCCGCACCGCCAGGATCCCGAGGCCCATGCCGGGAAAAACGTAGGAATTGTTGGTCTGATCAATCGGGACTTTTTTGCCGTTCACCTCGACCGGCTTGAACGGGCTGCCGGTGCCGGTGATCGCCCGCCCGTCGGTCCAGTCCAGCAAATGCTGCGGCGTCGCCTCGCTCTTCGAGGTCGGGTTGGAGAGCGGCAGGATGATCGGCCGGTCGACATGACTGGCCATCTCGCGGACGACCTCCTCGGTGAAGGCGCCGGCCAGGCCCGCGGTGCCGATCAGGATCGTCGGCTGGACGTGCCGCACGACCGCGGCCAGGCCGATCTCGCCGGTCCCGATATCCCATTCCGCCACATCCCGGCGCGGGCGGATAAATGCCTTCTGGTCGTCATGGATGCCCTCGGTCCCCTCGACCAGCAGGCCCTTGCGGCCGAGCGCATAGAAGCAGCGCCGCGCATCCGCCTCCTCCATGCCGTCCTCGACCATGATCTCGATCAGCAGTTCGGCGATGCCGCGCCCGGCCGAACCCAGGCCCAGCATCACAAAGCGCTGGTCGACGAGCCTGCCGCCGGTGACGGTGAGCGCGCCCAGCACAGTGGCGGCGGCGACCACGGCGGTGCTCTGGATGTCATCGTTGAACGTGCAGAGCCGGTCGCGGTAGCGCTCCAGCAGCCGGGACGCGTTGTTGCCGGCGAAATCCTCCCATTGCAGCAAAATGTCCGGCCAGCGTTTCGAGACCGCCTGCACGAAGGCCTCCACGAAATCATCGTAGTCCTGGCCCGTCACACGCTCATGCCGCCAGCCGACGTATAGCGGGTCGTCCAGACGTTCCTGGTTGTTGGTGCCGACATCCAGCACGATCGGCAGCGTGTGCTCGGGCGGAATGCCGCCGCAGGCGGTGTAGAGGGCGAGCTTGCCGATCGAGATGCCCATGCCGCCGGCGCCCTGGTCGCCGAGGCCGAGGATGCGCTCGCCGTCCGTCACCACGATCACCCGCACCTGGTCGAATTGCGGGTCGTTGAAAATCTCGTCAAAGCGATCCTTGTTCGGGTAGGACAGGAACAGCCCGCGCGGCTTGCGCCAGATCTCGGAAAACCGCTGGCAGCCCTCGCCCACGGTCGGCGTGTAGACCAGCGGCAGCATCTCCTCGAGGTTCTGCGTCAGCAGCGCGTAGAACAGCGTCTCGTTGGTGTCCTGCAGGTCGCGCAGATACGCGTAACGCTGAAAATCGGTCTCGAAATGCCGCAGCACTTTCAGCCGCCGCTCCACCTGCGTGGGCAGATCGCCGACATGCGGCGGCAGCAGGCCGTTGAGGTGGAAGGTATCGCGCTCGGCCTGCGTGAAGGCCGTGCCCTTGTTCAAAAGCGGGGTGTTGATGAGCGCGTAGCCGGTGAGGCTGGTTTCGGTGACCATGCGGAACTCCAATGGCGGCTGCGGGCAGACGCCTGTCATGCACCCTAGATTTGCCGCCGGAGCGTAAAGTCCACCGGCAGGCGGTGGTTCCTACGGAAAAGTAAGTAAAAAGGGAGTGTTAGGGAGGGACGGAAGCGCTTCTTTTTAAAAAAAGAAGCAAAAACTTTTGTCCTGATACCGTGCCAATGACGGCGCCAGATCCCATGAACCACATAAGGAAGGGTTTTTTGCTACTTTTTGTTCACAAAACATAGGGCTGACTTCCTACGCCTGGCGCTAGGCGTCCGGCGCCGCAAGCAAGGAGGCCGTCGCGCGCAGGGCTGCGGCGTTCAGAATTTTCTGGTGCAGTGCCGCCGGGGTCAGCGTGACGGCGCCATCGCCGGTGAATACCCGCCCCGCGGTGAAGCGCAGCACGGCGAAGGGGGTGGCGCGGCTGGATTTGGCGGTGAGACCGGCATGTGCGGGCTGGTGCGCGCCGTAGAACGCCAGCACGGCACTCCGGCCGGACGCGGCGATGGCGTCCATCACGCGGTCCAGCGCCGCATCGGCGTTGGCGAGGTGCGCCGGGTAGCTGGCCGCGCTCCAGGGACCGGCGGTCTCGCTCAGCACCGCGTGGATCAGCGTCGGCCCGCGGCTTGCCGCGATCAGCCGCTGGATCTCATCGGCGACCGCTTCATCAGCGACCGGCGTGCCGGTTTGGGCAAACCGCTCGGGCCCGATGACCTCGGCAAAGCCGAGCTGGGCCGCAAGGCCGGGGCGGCTCGCGGGATCGAAAGGCGACGGGTTCACGTAGGTCGCCCTGAAACCCTCGAGCTTGCGGGTGAGCGCGTAGGCCGCTTGCCGGCGCGCCGTCAGCCATGGGTTGAAGGCGCGGAACCCGAGATCGTCGTCGTCGATCCCGAACAGCACGCCGTATTGGGTGCGCATAGCATTGCCGCCGAAAGCCGTGACCGCGAGCTCGCCCCAGCACCAGGCATGCGCGGTCGCGGTCGCAAGGCCGGGCAGTGCGAGGTCGAGCCCCAGGCGCTGCGGGTCGGCGAAGGCGTTGCTCTGCAGGATGACGATGAGGTCCGCCTCCGGTGGCGGCACGGCGGCGGCGATCGGCACGGGGGCGGCGCGCTCATCGCGCCACCGCCGCCAGTACATGAGCAACAGCAGCGGCACGCCGTGCCGGCCGGCATCGGCCAGCAGCGCTGGGCTGCGCAGCCAGTTTTTCGTATAGGCCAGATGCATCACGCCGAAGGCGAGCAGCATTAGCAGCACGCCGCCGGCGCGCGGCTCCAGCACGCCGGAAAATCCGGCGACGCCAAGGAACAGGCACACGGCAATCATGGCGGCGGCGATGATCCGGTCCCGCAGCGGGACCGCGGGCCACCACAGCAACGGCTGGCGCGCGAGTGCCGGGGCGGCCGCGAAATCGGCAAAGACGAGGGGTTCGCGGAGCACCCGGTATTTCAGGTTGGAGATGATACAGATCAGCCAGGCGAGGCCGGTGACGAGGAGCCCCGCGACGCCGATATTGCCGAGCAGGCCCATCAAGGCGCCGTAAACGCCGATCCAGAGTGCCAGACGAAAACCGAGTGACCCGCCGGCGCGCATGAAG
>Ga0116231_10005584_pt1 | contig 24677 bp, 19 predicted proteins | sample S1TSphgellanicum_2_FD_89695 | JGI IMG/M metagenome (GOLD analysis project Ga0116231, IMG submission 89695) | Host-associated microbial communities from peat moss isolated from Minnesota, USA - S1T2_Fd - Sphagnum magellanicum MG | ecosystem: Host-associated > Plants > Peat moss > Unclassified...
AAAAAAAAAAAAAAAAAAAAAAAAAAAAAAAAAAAAAAAAAAAAAAAAAAAAAAAAAAAAAAAAAAAAAAAAAAAAAGATTTGAAAAAATGAGAAAAAAAAGGGGCAGTGAAAAACTGGAGAGTTTAAAAAAAACAGAGCTTCATCCAACCAACGAAACTAACAACGGGTTCCATTGGATTGGTGCATTGGTGAGTGCTGGGTCATTCCAGCCCAATCCAAGAAGAAGGGATTTTGACATGAAATTTTGATTTTAAGTCAATCAAAAGAAACATTATTTGTCTGCTTGTTTTTGTAACTTAACCATATATTGTTTGTTTGGGCATGGTTGTGGGTATATCAGGTTAAGAAGCCGAGAATTTAGCTTAAGAGGAGTATTGCGCAATCCAATGGGCAACCTTGCAGGCATAATGAAATTAAGAAAGTCTCCTCATGCCACTCAAAGCTTGTCCCAATTCATAACCAATGGCTCTGCCCCTTTCAAATAAAATCACAAGAATTGATGGAATCTTGTAACATGAAGAGAGGTGTAACACAGGATGATTTTATGAAAAAAAGTTGCTTAAAGAGTACAACCTACTAGATACTACAGATAGGTTTCTAACTATCACCCACATCTAAAACATTTAAAACCCTAATACTCTATACAAGTATATGTATATATACAAGGCTAGATGCCTGCCCCACCTGTGCATTCCCATGAGCTTCACAAAATAGAAGCTTGTCTGGTGCATGACTTGTGTATGAGAGGGGAGACGCCCACCCAAGTAGGTCATCTTGGTTTTTTTCAGCCAATGCTTGTGGATCAAGTCATTACATACCCAAGCTTATGCCCTAGTAGATACCCACTCAACAGTGATTTCAACCAATGTTGGCTAAGTATATGATTTATCATATACCAAAATGATAATGGTATATAGACATCAAAAAAACTTTAATATCAGGATGGTATAAGTATTAAACAAAATGGTCAACTTCACATATAGGTGTGGTATGAGTATAACCAAAGTTATAAATTTGAAACGATGTCATGAATATAAGTAATGAGGAGACCAATACTAGTGCGTGTATGGAACATCAGTATCAACATTATGTGAAAAACTGATTATATCTTAAGATGTTCTCCATTTGAATTACGAAGTCAATTACAACAAATAATCATTTCAAAGCAAAAAAAGGTTGTCCCAGTAACATTAGAATCATCACATCTTTGTTCTGAAACAAATTATTACATATATCTTAATGATGACACATGTTGGGAATCAAACTCCTCTATAGAGTATGTAGTATTATCATTTGAAAACCTATAAACTCCCGCCCCCTCGTTATGTACCTTCACCTCCAACCTATACCAGATCTGGAACAACAAAGGAGATTTGTTGTGAATATGGAAGGTTACCACATCCTCATATCATGGGGTTTGGTACCAATATAATATTATCCCTTGAACTCTCATACCCAACTAGAGTTCAAAACCCAACTAGTTCAACTATTGACCCTAATGATCAAATATTAGGCAGATCTATCCTTAACACCATTGCTTATACCAAGTTGCATAATAATCAACAAACTATATGCCTGTCCTCAACCAAATTCACTCTTGACCTTAGGCCAATTGGCATTCATCCAAGATATTGAGTGAGTACGGAGGAGTGTTGTCGAGTTATGGTATTTTAGACTTCAGCCCTAGATGCCAACACACCATTTAGATTTTTTTCATCGAATGAAAGGATAAGGATTGAAGGTTTAGAGGAAGTTTTATGTCAATAAGGTTAATATACACAATCCATATTTTTTCTTCCTTTTGGTGGATGTGGATGTGCCAATTTTCAAAAACAAATTGACTCCAAATATGGATAACAGTTATTGATATGCCACCCTTCAAATTTTGGTTCTCCCATTGGTCTTGGGTGAACCAGCACCTATGCTAGAACCATGGCAAGACCCCAAATATTTTTTTGGATTGCTTCTTAAACATCATGAATATTCTATCATAAGACAAAATCAAGGTATTACAAGCCAAACTGCATATTCCCTGGACCAAATTCTGGTTGGTGTGCCATTGGGTAGTATATGCTATTGTAGTGTCCAATTCTGGTGGTAATGATTCTTTCCCTCTGACTTCTCACTCCTCTTTTAGAAGCCAATACGGGCACCAGAACTGTAGTTTCCATATCTGGGAACCTTCAAACTCTAACAAGCCAATATGAATAATATGCAACTTTCATTAAAAAAGGACATGCATACATATCAGGTTAACAGCTAAGATGCAATCGGCTGGTTACATACAATGTCAGATATTGAAGATCACACAAGTTTCGAATATGGTTCTATCCATATGCAGCACTTATGTGTGTTCATATCCTAAAGAAAAACATATAACCTGACAACACTGGTATGGAGTTCCCTGGATGATGATTTGGATTAAAATTGCCAGACACTGGTAGTTACTAGTTTTCCTTTGGTTTTTCAAGGGATACCTTTCTCTCATTGCTACACACACCCCTATATTGACTACTAGTACAATAGATGACATGAATCCATGTGGGAGGCAGGTAGCCTTGTCAACTGCTTTTAAGTTGTAGGAACATCAGTCCTTGGGTTTGAAGGACAATCAGCAGAGCAATGAGAGTTTCAAGCAGTATCTTAGCAATAAGTGGCAAGCAAACTTGGTCTCCTTGAAATGCAAATTGGTTGACAAATTCTTGACTTTTAGTAGGATTCAAAAACCCAAGAAAATAATGAGCACAAGTAACCTGCCAGAACCTTATCTATCCAATAGTATGAGAAGGAGGTTACAGGGTTGAGAACATTAGCATCTCCAGAGCTGCTCTGCAAGTGACCCTGCAAAAATGTTTCTCATTTCTAAGTTTAGTTATTTACTTGTTTTCTAACCCCAAACAAAAAATTAGTGAGAGGCTATTAATTAATTGCCTCCCACTTGGACCGATCTAACTATCTAGCCAGTCATCAGCAGGAGTTAGCTTTGCTGTGTCTATTACCAGCCTCTGAATCCTAAGTTCAAATGCAGGCTTGAAACTATTTTGATGAGCCAAACCGGCATGGTTTCACTTTTCTTCTTTTTAAGGTCCACATACTGAGCATCAACAGAGCTGCTCTAATACAAAAATGTTACCATTTGTTCACCCCTGATTAACAGGTAGTAAAAGCTTCAAATCTTTCTTACAACCCCCTTGCACAAACTGCATGTCTTTTGCAGCAATGTGCGACACTTTTAAGTACCTACTAGTTCACCAAGGCAACTCTTGGAAAAGTATTCAAGGCACCAATTTGAATAATCTCATTGGCCACAAATCCTTTCTTCACACCTAAGCACATGCCTCCTACAAGGCTATTACAATTTTCAAGGCTCCAGTTGGAACAATCTCATTGTCCATGCATCAGGCATGTTTTAAGACCCTTCCACAAGCCTATTCCATGAACCCTGTATATAAATGCGGATATTTTTTACACTAATACCACAACCCTTGGCTGTATAAATAAAGCACTGGCTGAAAATTTCCAGTGCATATGCCGGGCACCTTATCTAGTGGAATTTCTCCTTGGCAAAGGGTGAGGCATTGTGAAAACTGAAATGCCCACTGTGACCTTAAACAAAAAATTCCTATGAAACTGGTGGGTATATCCTGGGATTTTTTTTTCTAAAGACCATTTTCTGCCCGTGTTTTATGTTGGGTAATACCCTTGGAGCAGGGCACAGAGACAGGGTAAAAAACTGAAAGAAAGTGGCAGGCAAGCAAAAAAATTTAAAAGTCTGGGCCAAAATTTTGAAGCATGTAGACAGGGTAGGACCTACACTAGTAACTGCAGGACAGAGTTCCGGTTATGTGGAACTGGAGTCAGTCAGGTAGGTACACAACTAATACTACTACTCGGAACTCGTGTGTGTGTGTGGGGGCAGGACACTGGAAGTGGGGCAGCGGAAAGGAAAACAACTGGGTAAGCGGCTGGAGAAGACGACACCGCACGCGGGAGATGGCGGACTGTGTGTTCACCCAGTTGGTAGGCCCACAGGATGGGTGCAAGTGGACTGACTGCCTGCCCGCCCTCCCAAGTGGTCCCCACTGTGCAGCCGCCCGTATGGTGGTCCCCGTACTCTTCCGTGGGACACGAGCTAACACGAAACACAAAATTTGAGACGGAGCTTTTTTTTTTTGGTTTTTTTTGGCATGTTTGTAGTGTAGCTGAACTCGCAATCATACATAATAAAGTTTAGCCAAATTTAGCTATAAACAAGATACGAAAGTAAAAATAGTTTAAGATCCCTTCATTTTTTTTTGCAAACATGCTACAACCCAAAATAGAGAAATATGGATATATAATTTTTTAATGTAAAAATTTGATGACTAGAATTTTTTTTAAACCACATACTTTCAGCCATTTTGAATTTTTTTTGGTAGCCAACTCACTAAATTTAGCCAGGGAAAAAAAAAAAACCTGAGAGGAGGGAGACAAGAGGGGATTTAGAGGGTTAGTTGAGGACTCAGGAAAGTAGACTGTAGAGGTGTTGGGCAGCCTTGATTGTCGAGGCTCAGAGAGTTGTGTGTCAGAAGGTATGGGTATCGTGATGGAGGAAGACGGTAGCAGATCGTCTAATATGTGTTATGTGTGTGTGCGACAAAGTTCATGGGGAGAGCTGCAAACATGTGCAATAGTCTTCCTTGAGAAGCACCTCCCTCTTCCAAGCTTTTGCTTCCTTGAGAAGCAACAGCGGCACTACCGTATGAAATACTATTTGAGCTCTTAGTATTTGCCAAGATTATTGATACATGTTAAATTTAGCATTCATTTTGCAAAATGAACCCAGAAACATGTATTTTGTTTCCAATTCATACATATGTTCCTGTTTCGGTTCCACATATCATTAGAACCCAGGAACCTGATTCTGATTCTTTGCCTACCAAGGCAAGGATTTTGTGTTTAGATTCATTATAGAGTATAGTAACTTAAGGGATTTTGGCCCCTAGGTAGTAGGTCTATTTTTATACGAGGATTTTTGAAAGATGATATTTTGGCTTGTGTTGAAACTTGAGATAAGTTATAGAGTTATGATATCTTGAAGGATTTTGGTTTCTTTAGAGGATTTTTTTGAAGACTATATTTTTGCATGGTGAAATATTTGAATTTCCATAATTCTTCTTTTGCCTTCAGATACTTTTTAATGTAAATGGCAAGGCCACAGTGTGACACAACCTTGTGAAAAAAATTCAATCCCAATTCTGGCTGTGAAAATCAGACTTAGTTTTAGTTTGGTTCTTACTAACCCAAACCTAACAATGATATTGTCCAATGTTGGTCTCATATGCTTTTTGATTTCATCCATAACAATGTGAAATACATGATGTTAATTGTGACACATATGACACTAATCCTTACATTGTAATGGATGAAACCACAAAAGTTTAACTCACAAATGTGTCATGAGTCATGGTCTGCTCTTGGTAACTGTAGGCAAAACCATATTGTTTTATACGACATGCCATAGACCTAGTTGAGACACAGGATGCCATCAACCTAGTCCTGGCACAGGAATAGCATGCCATCAACCTAATCTGGTGGGCACAGGAGTAGCATGCCATCAACCTACTCTTAGTGAGCTCCTTTGCCACCTTGACTAGGTAGATGGCCTGCTACAACAACCTGGCAGCTGGCCCAGGGTTAAAAACACCTGGTTTGTCTGTACTAGACCTAGTGTAAGGTAGAATTGCCTATCATTGAGCACATACCTGTCACCGAGCAACTTCTAATATTTTCCTCATTCTTTAACCAAATTGAGTCATTTTTGTTTCATTGAATGCACAAATTGGAGAGCTAAAAATATTCTTTTAGCATCAGAAATAAAGGGGAAACTCAGAAAACACAGAATGAGAATGAGTAATAGTTTGCTTCAAAAAATTTGAAAAATTGCTCTAGACCCCTCTCTAGTTCCAGCTCCATATTTTCCTAGTCTGTTTTGAGTGACTTAAAACCTGTAGGTGCATCAATTAAGGCTTTAAAAACTTCTTTGTATTTCAAAAGCAAAAATGCAACAATAAAAAATTTTAAGCTTGAAATAATTTTTAAAAAAATTCACCCATCATCAAACACTAAACCCCCTCACCCCAAACATCCCATAATGTTGGAAGCACTAGGTGGAGGGCTACAAATGTTCTTGGAGCATCAGAAGCAGAGGAACAATGTGTGAGGATTCGACCTCCTTTGACTTCTTAAGTGTTCGCTCATCGGCCTACCTACATTACACTTTCAGACATGAAGGAAGTTTTGTTTTAGCTTTGTTTTTTCCCAGTGATGGATGGATGGATGTGTCCATCTTTCCTCCATCTATGACAAGGAGACCAAAGTTCAAACCAGTGTTGGGTGGTTATTTGATTTGTTAAAGTTTTCAAAACTTTTCTAAAAATTTAGAAATCGAAGAAACTCTGTAATCGGTTTCCTGAAAATTTTCAGAATCTCTGAACCTCAGGGTTCAGTTCTTTAATGTTTTTAGAAGGAAGAGAACCCCTCAGTTAGGGATCAGAACTGGCTTTATGATTTTTCAATCAGGGGTCCAAGGGTCTGGATCTGTCCTCTGATTTGGGAAAACCCGGCACAAGGGTATACATATACCCTACCTGTACCCAGGTTCCAAAAGTGAGAACCCCCAGTTCCAATTCTAGAAATGAAATTAGAACTATCTTGGTTTTGGTTCCACACACATAAACAAATTAGAGAATTCGATTCTTCAAAAATTTTAAAATTTGGTTCCAGTTTCAATTTTGGTTATAAAAATCAGACCCTATTTTGATTTAGTTCTTACTAACCCAGACTGTAACCAACAGTTAATTGCATGGTTAAGGCTTTGGTCAACTGGGAGTTCCAGCCACTTCTTTTTCAAAACAATTTTTTTCAAAAATCTTGATTCCAGTTCCACGCCTAAATAGTATTGGGAAACTAGTTCCAGGTTCGATTTTTTCACAAAATAAAATCAGGTTTCAGTTCCCACTCTGATTTGAGAACTCAGACCCAAGTCCAATTTAGTTCTTACTCACTCACTCCAAAAACACACACACAAACACACCTTCTGGTTCTTCATCTTCTTCTCCCTACAGAACAAGCAGGTGCAGGAGCTGATGAGGAAACTTCGCCTTTTTTTATTGGCGAAAATTCCTCATAAAGAAAAAAACAAAAATTTAATGTGAAAATGAAAGTGAACTTTGTGATTTTTGAACACCATAATTGTTTTGAAAAAGAAAAAAATCCTCAGATTCCTACACTTTGTTCAACTAGATAGTCAAAATTACAGAAGGATACTTTAATTAAAAAAATTACTTTTGTCTCCCCTGTGATGGTTCAGACTATTGATCTTCTATTGGATTTTTGTGTCTCTTTTGTATCTGAATTGTAGCCCAAATTTGGGCTAAACCTTTCTAGGGATGGTCACCACTTTCATTACATCACAAAATTGACCCCAAGAAAAAACTAAGCATTGGAGAGTAGTCTTTTTTTTAATTGGAAATTTTTTGCCAAAAAGATAAATTCAAAATTCAAAAATTAAGTAATATTAGAGGTTTTCAATCACCAAAAGTGAGGAAAAAACTTAGTAAAAAACGCCAGGTTTTTACATTTGGTTGCAGTCAAAATTTATAAAAAGATGATTAAAGATTTGTACTCCGTATTTGGTTTGCAGTCAGATTTGGCTAAATCTTCATAGGGATGATAGCCACTTTTTCTACATGTTCCTATGGACGACCACCACTTTGGCTCCAAACAAAAATTCTCAAAGAAATTAAAAACATTGTTGAGGAGGTGTGTGGTTGGGAAATTTGCAGCAGCTAAGGAAATTGACTAGAAGCAAATAGGAGGTGCAAATCATGGTTTTTATTTTTAAAGAATTCTTATTTGTAGCCAAAGTGGTGATCATCCATAAGAAGATGTAGAAAAAGTGGTAATCATCACTAGGGAGATTTAGCCAAATCTGGCTATAAACCAGAAATAAATCACACGTCTTTAATGGTCCTTCTATATGTTTTGGCTACATGATGAAAGTCAAGTATATGAATCTGGCGATTTCATTTTTTATTTTCAAGTTCTCTCACTTTTGGCGACTGAAAACCTCCAAAATCACTTCTTTATAGAAGTTTTAATTTTTTTAAATTTTCGTCTTTTGACGAGAAATTTCGCCAGTGAAAAAAGAAAACGCTGATGCAGATGGATGGCAGATCAGAAGCAAAGAGAGATCCGTTAGACGTTGTTGTCGGGCGATGATCGTGCAGTATGATGGAGAAAATATCGGTGGAAGAAGAAGAAGAAGGCGGCCTGCCTGCCTGCCTGCCTGCAGCTGGCTTCGACGACCGACCATAAGACCGTAATGAAATTTCGCCTGCTCGCTTTGATCTGTCCAGTACTTCCCCTCTGTAAGTACAGCAACAAAACACCAACAACATCCTGGACCACCCAAGGAGATTTTTTTTTTGGTTTTATTGGGGGCTATATATAGCCAAAAAGAGAAAATAAAAATTAAAAGTGCTGAAATCGAGTGTTTTTTGAGATTCTCAACAGCCATAATTTGACCCAAATTTATGAACACTTGTGAGATTTCTATATATGGTTCAAGTAGAAGGTAGCCAAAAATATATAGGAGGATGTTTAAAAAATCTTACTTGCACATTTATCTTGCTATGGATGATTGACACTTTGGCTAAATCACAGCAGTGGCTACATCAACAACATCTGGGGTTCCTGGGCAGCCTTTTCTTTTGTTGGCTATATGTAGCCCAACAAGAGAAATTACAAATTTCAAGTGCTCTTTGGAAATTTCAATAGCCAGAAGTCGACCAAAATTTAAGGAAAATTGTCAGATTTTTATACATGGTTCAAGTAGGGTAGGCAAAAACATTCTTCAAATAGAAGGATTTTTTAAATTTTTACTTTCATATTTAACTTGTAGCCAGATTTGGCTAAATCTTCCTATAGATGATTGGCCACTTTGCCTACATCACAAAAGTGGCTACATTGCAAGATTGATAAAAAAAAAACATTGAATCCCAAGCCCACCACCCTCGCATCAGCAGCAGCCCCCTCCAAAACAAAACCCAAAGGAAAAAAAAGAAAAGAAAAACACCCGCCCAGTGCACCAGGTTCTCACTAAGTTGCTCTTTGCACATCGTCCTAGAGCTCCAGTTGGTCTCCTTATGCGGTTTTTTTTCAATCTCCTACTCAGTGAAGCTCAGAAATTGTCAGTTGCTGCAGGCACACATGATATGTAACAATTTAAAGCTACGGCACTAGCTCCCAAAAATGAGCAACAGCTGTGATCAGTGGCACCAAAGAAACATAGATAGATAGGTCAGCCTCATGCATTGTAGTACCAGAATTTGCAGAATGATGAGAAGTTTCCTTCTTTCGAGGTTGCAGAGTGTCTGTGTATGTGAGGAGGAGGAGAAAAGTTTGAGACCTACTGCAAGCAGGTCTGCCTCCAGTAGCAGCAGCTGGGATGCTGGGATGATGCAATGTTCAATGTAGTCATGGCGCTGTTGTTGTCTCTGTGTGTGTGGTCATGAGCCTTGTGTTGTCGTACAATTGGTTGGAGGAGAGAGAGGAGAGAGGAGAGAGAGGAGAGGAGGTAGAAGAAGAAGAGGAAGAAGACTTCAGAGCTGAGCCTGCAGGTTCTGAGTGGTTTTGTCAGAGCAGCCGCGTGTCCGGAAAGAAGTCCTGCAACTACATGAGCGACCGCGTGATGATCAATCTTGAGCTGCTCGCGTGAGATCGAGTGTTCTGCGCTTTTATTGCAAACGGGCGTGACGACATAAAGACATTATTTGTACGAGAGAGAGAGAGTAGCTGCTGTGCTGAGAGAGAATAGGAGGAGGGGTGGGAGAGCTTCAGGGGCAAGAACAGTGGATTCATGGAAGCGTCGATGATCGGCGGAGGTGTGGTTTTCTGGGCAAGTTTTGCCTGAGGATGCCTGAGGATACATGGTTTTATATGATTGAGAGGTGAATCTGTGAAAGATCTGGAGTTGGGATTTTGGGTGTGGAAGAGTTTTCCAAAGAAAGAGTGAACTCATCATCTGGAGTTCGGCTGTATCGGAAGAATTAGTTGCAAGCTACTCGCGAGGTAATGAGCCTGCAGAAGCTGATAGCTTATGCGATTCTACACCCATATTGGGACAGACAGGCGAGAATCGAAAGCAGAACTAGTGTGAGGCTCATGATGCAGCACTGTAAGCCTGTTTGAATTTGAGAGATATAAGAAGAGAATATTGGCGCCTGCAGATAGTTCTATGGAGACTCCAAGGTCCTGCAACACAACAGCTTGCACTGCAGTAGAAGACTGGTCTCTTCTTCTTTGTCAAAAGAGCTGCAATTGTCTTTTGGGAAATTCCTTAGATGAGACTGAGAGATAGAAAGGTACAGTTTATCGAGCAAAGGGTGCAGCTAGGATCTTCTGTGCTCGAGCCAAATCCGCAACACTAGAGAGGCTGAAGCTGCAGGTGAGCTCACAATTTGCAGGCAGCATTGAACTTGCGAGCTCACACTTTGCTTGGCCCTTCTTATGCGAAGGAGAATGTCGAAGAAAGTTGGCCGGCTGCAGTCGAGGATTTCGGCAATGGCTCTTGTAGGCTGCTGGGCCCTCCTCCTCCTGACAACAAACCCGCTGCTGGCCTTGGCAGGACGCCATGATCCTTGTAAGTCGCACAGTGCTCATAAATGCATGTACATCCAGCATGGAAGATCCTGAACTCGCTTCCTCTACTAGGTATGCAACTTGTATCTGCTGAATGCTGCAGAAAGCTGCTGATCAGCTTGACTGTAACTCTCTGTGCTGACCCAGTTTACAAATTTGCGCAAATTGGTGCAGCAGCTACGGCGCAAGAGAACAACAAGATGATAAAACACAAAGTCGTCTCTCACCAATTGCAGCAGGTACTGCAGCTTTCCTCCTCCTCAGCAGGTTTGATCAACAAGTTCCAGAATTCGTAATGTAGCAACCTGTAACAGAGCTGCAGACATGAGTCCAGTAGTGTGGAATCTGGATCATCTTCTTATTCCTTCGAGAAGACTTTCTTGACCGCGTCTTTCTTGGGTCCTAACGTATCTGCAGCAGAATGCAATCCGGAGCGCTGACCCTACTTTCACGATTTGGAAAGAGAAAAAGCAGCAGCAGCAGCAGCAACAGGAGCTGCCTGCGTCGTCGACTAGTCTTGCAGCAGCAGTTGGAGAACGTGGTCCCCGCGGCGCGACGTATGCGCACATGAGGAGCAGATTGTTAGTGGGTTCTTCTCCTCCGACATGTCGAGGAAGCTGTGGTCTTTGCCAGCCTTGTACACCGGTCCATGTTGTCATCGGTATTCCTCATGTCGCCATGACTGAGCAAGAGTACTACCCTGAGGTTTGGAGATGTCAGTGCGGGAATATGCTTTTCATGCCTTAATGATCTGATCAGCCGCCTTTCTTATAGCTACACCTGCAGCTTGCTGCAGATCACCGACCTTCTTCCATGTTGCAGTCCGTCGGCACATGTATATCATGACTAGGAAACTAAAATTTCCTGAAGCCATGATCTTCGATCTTCTGCAGCTCAAAGCAGCCCCCCGGAGAAGCTAAACTTCCTTGAGGACAATCACGAGCTTAGCTCCATTTGGCACATAGCTGAATTGGAACAGACTCCCGACCACTGTATACAAGTTAGAAATCAATCCCATGAGAGCTTAGATTTGTGTTTCGCGAAAACTGTAGATCGGGATCAGTACTTCGGCCCAGGAGGCTCATAACAGCAGCTGAGATCGAAGAAGCACCATATGAGTTTGACATACTTGCATACATGCAGCAGCAGCAGCATATAAGTTCCCTGCTTTCTGATCATCATCTAGAATTGAAATGATAGAGTAGAAGACGAGCAGTTGCAGCATGGTAGAATTAGCCGCTGCTGCTGCAGACCATGCCCGCCGCGATGTTCTGTATCTCCAACAACTGTATTACTTTTAACATGATTTTTTATGTTTGTGTTGAGTTGATTCGCAGAAGCTAATATAACTTCAAACGCTTGTATGTAGATCTGCAAACTGCAGGTCCTTGAAATGTTACGCAACTGCTAGCTAGAGCATGATCTTTAAGAAGTTTAGTTGGCCATGCATGAATGTAGCAGCTGTGAGCGAGCAACCGTGTCTCGGAGTGTCTCGTGTGATTCTGCAGTTGGAAGTTTTGAGAACAAAACTGCTACTTGGCACACAGATCTGAAACATTCCGTTACAGATCTCGCAGCTCCTGTTGATGATGACCCATTTACTGCTGCTCCAACCGAGTACAAACTGGTTTCTCAATTCTTGACAGGCTACAAGCATTGATCCACCAGAAGTTGGCACATACATGCATAGATGATTAGGGAAGAATCAGAATCTTGATCTGTTCAGTAAACTCAAGAGATTGCTGCTGGAGCCTGGCTCATCATGACTGATCGATGAATTCTGGTTGTTATGATTTACAATGTCCGCGTGTACTTCATATCCGGCATTCATATATATGAGACGGTCGCGCGTGCACGTGCTTGTTGAGATTTATCATTTTGTTGGCACTGCGCAAGTCGTGACTACAGTTCTGTGCAGCATTGCAGCGACGACGACGGACGTCATTTAGCAGGACTACATGATGAGCTAGCTACGAATTGTAATGACTGCAGCAGGCCGGGAATAGTAATAAAAATTGTACTACAAGACGCGGAAGTCGAAGTGCGTGGGCTTATCGGGTACAGAACGGATGATCAATCAGTCCAGTAGCTAGTACTACTGCGCCACGCCAAGCAATTGGACAATCAATATTAACAGCACCTTTTGCAGAGAGAATATCTGATCAGAAACTGCAGCTAGCGATCTTCAGCTGCTAGCTCCAGTTGAATCTTATATACATATCCCAACATCCCAAGTAGCTACTGATCATCATCGACAGTACTACCAATTACTGCACAGTTAGAATACATGGCCAAGGCTTTTCAGGTAGCCGCTGTAGGTCCCCCCCAAGCTGCAAGAGATGCCAAAAGCTGCAGTGTGGGTCCGACAAGCAGAGAGATTTGAGAGATCTTCGGCGCTGCAGCTGGCATTATACCCTAGCTTCAATTTGATTTATGCAAACTAACTACCTATACGCTGCTGCTTGTACCGGGGCCAAGCCGACCAATCCTCCCTCATGATCAATTGGTAGAAGCTCTTGTCTAGTATGATCTTCGCGACTACTGCAGAGACTAAGCTAACACCCACGTAGACCATGATCATGAGTTCGACTCTGTAGTTGATGATCTTATAACTGCATAACCAGCTGATGCACAGTTATTATAACCGCTGATGCGTTTCTAGAGCTTGATGGCGCTGCTGCAGCTGCACCCATCCTGTTTTGGCTCCAGAACACGAGGATTGTAGCCAGAGCCTGGAAGCTGAAGCATCTGCATCCGAAGCAATTAGTCTGCAGAAAATTATTGGAACCCCACTGAGAGACAATCTGTTCACACACCGAGTTCGAAACCGCCGACTTTTCTATTCAAACCCCAATGCAGCAATCACCCATCCCTAATTCGTAACATCATTCGAGCCTGGATCAACAACGTGAGACATGTGCGTTTGCAGTGTGACTTCAGCTCTTGAATAATTTAGTATGAAGGAAGCTGCAGCTGCAGCTGGATCATACTGCATCATGTCAGAATATTTTAATTGACAAAAGTCTTAGAAATCCTCAGCTTCAACCTCTACGCTTGCTTGCTTGCTTGCTTGCAGCTTGAATCAATCACTGCAGTAATTGCCTCCTCCTACTACTGGGAATTCTTATTGCAGTGTTCTCGAGACTAGTGTGAACATTTTTATAATATAATTGTGGAATTTCTTTGACAATAGTATTCTAATGCTGCAGCTGCTACGTCAGTTGCAGGATATAATTATGCCTTTGCGACAAAAAAGAATTGATCAGTTGCTGCTGCAGCGTACTTCCACAGATCATCATCCATGAGTGAGAGTTTCTTCTTCTTCTTCTTTCTTCTTCTTCTTCTGACTCAATTTCTTGTTGGCAGAAGTGTTTTGCAGTGATCCTGAAACTGTCTTCACAGCTGATCTGCCACCCACTCTCACATGTGGGAATGAGCGACAGCTGCTTCTGTGTAAAGAACCATAGGAGGTTCTGTAGGTACGGTAGGTAGGAGAATAGGTGGTACTAGGTAACTAGATCCATGTAGATGGTTAGTACCAGTGTTGGCCAGCTATCTGCTTTGGCAGGTCAGAACCACCAGTTACTGTTACCGGAACTGGGCCTGATTTTCTGAACCGGAATCAAATTCTTACTTTTTTAAGAACCAGACCTGGAATCGGGTTCCGGTTCTATTTATGTGTAGAACTGGAACCAGAATCATGTCTTTGTTATTATTATTATATATATAAAGTGATTAGAACCAGGGTTAACGAGTAATTAATTGCCGGTTCTGGTCCACATTAGTAAGAACTGAACCACAACTGGGTCTGATTTCAAAACCAAAATTGGAACTTTTTTTTTTTTTGAGAACCACATTCCCAGTTCCCATCTATGTGTGGAACTGGAAGTGAGTAGATTCTACTTTATTTTTTAGAACTAAAATCGAATTCCTGATTCCATTTATGTGTATTGAAACCTGCATTCAGATGATTCTAATTTATTTTTTAGAACTAGAACCCAAGGTTTCTTAAGAAAGAAAACACCTGGCTAACACCAGTTAATACATTGGTGAGGGTTAAAACCAATTGTTAGTAGATAATCAAAACAAAAGATTGGTAACCTGTCTTGTAAAGAACAGGCTTTGTTGATAGGTAGTTATGTAGGTAGGTAAATTGATAGGTGGTTACCAACTAAATAGATGCATGTGTACATGGTTAGAACATAGGTAAGGACTAAGTACAGCAAAAAGCAGAAGACAAATCTTATCAAACACTATAACACATGTAGACCACAAGGCAATAGGAGTACTAGCAATCTTCCTCCATCAACAGTTTATAATACACCTATTGTGTAAGAATGGGGGAGGACCCTGCATCTACTTGATCTTGATCCACAAATAGTAGGTGCAAGATCGCTCCTCTTCTCTATGAAGGTTATTGATGAATCTTAGGTGCCTTTCACATTCACTAGGAATTTTCTTAATTGCTTGACAACTATGTGACAATAACCCTTCAAAGAAAGTTGTGTGACTATATTGCCTTTGTTATGGTATGCAAAGCATGACCATTTTTTTAATTACTGTTTTTCAAGGGTAAAGACACAAATCATAAGCACATTCCTTTGAAAAACTAAAATTGTCTCTCCCTAATGTTCGCTACTTTAAAAAAATCATCAATTCCAGGTTTAGGGTTTTTCTTTCCTGGTTTTGAGTCCAATTATTGTTTTCAGAAAATAAAACTTGTGAGTTCCAAGGCAAGTTCAATTTCTTTGAACTATCAATTTTCTTATGGTTGCTGACAAACCTTTCCATTCAATGATTCGATGATGAAAATTATGTGAATTTATTTTTCATAGGTTCATATTTTTGCACATAGATGTTATGTGCATATAATACATATTAAATAATTAAAAATTTTTTATTGAAATTGTGAAAGTCTTATGCAATTTTTTCATTTTCTCACATTATTGATATCTCTTTTAATTCTTAAATCTACCAAAGAGTTTACAAACATACTTGAACCACTTTGTTTTCCAACAATGAAGAGTAGAAAACATAGTCATGTATCACAATAGCAAAATAAAACAAAACATGTTGAGCTAGACCAAATGAAATGTCCTCCTGGCATCCTCTTTTAAGTGTTTTGTCATTGGAAGTGATGAAAACCGAAAACCATGAAAGACAAGAAGCAACCATTTACTTCTCAATTGTACAAGTGGTTCTTTAAACTTCAAGCCAAAAAAAAATCAAGGAGCCCAAAATCATTTTCAGAACTTAGCATTCTTTTGTGAATTGTTTGGTTAAGGCTCCTTTCTACTTGTTAGGTTGGACGAAACCTTACTTTTCTTGAAATTTAGTGAGTTCCCTCTCATTGCAATGGCCAAACTTCTTTGACATCTTGGCATGTTAATAATACAACACATTCTAACAATCAAACATCAGTTGGGGCCAAATTGAAGCTCAAGAGATGATCCATTGCAATCTTGGCATTGTGAATGTCCTCATAGACCAAAGTGGGAGATGAAAAAAACAACCAAGGCAAATTTCCTTTGTATTTTTTTCAAGCCTAAGATGACTAATGATGAAGATGACTAATGGTCAAGCAACAACTTATACGTTTTTTTTGTCATTTTTTCCATTTGAAAAGATCTCACACAGATACCATTATTTTGTACATGTGTGCACAAATTTAACATAAACTATTTTTTAGAAACATATATGAGCTTTCGAAAAAACCCAATATTTTCAATGACAAAAGAATTCATAAATAATAGTCCATACAATTGATATGGTGTGAAATCTTGGAAAGTTAATTTCATTGCTATGTTATCCAACTAAATTTGAGTCCTTAATAATCATGATATCAACAATTGAACCATGTATATATAAAGTTCCTTAAGTTCACTTTAAGTGTCCATAAATTTTTAAATTTTATGTATTATGCATTAAAAATACATGCATCACATAGAAACTTGAGTAAATAATTCAAATTACGTCCCGAAATTGATAACTTCAATTTTGAAATAAAATTTAACCCATTTAAATTCCACCCACAATATGGACATGTCAATTTGACATCCATAAATTGGTCTAGTGTAGCTTACATTGGCCCAAGCATATCAACAAAACAGCAGTACAAAAATTGATATTGATCTTTTATATCGAGAAACCAACCAAACTACTATATAACTTTGAGCATGTAATATTCCTATGATAATTTCATTACCATATATTATGGGAGTCCAATGATACCCTTTTGATACCCAACATGTCCAACAAGTGACTTTTGAACATACAAGTGACTTAGAACTGACCTCCTATGGAAGTTGATATTGAACATGGACTTAAAAACCAGCCTCCTACTAGAATTAGAACTAGACCTTGAACTTGCCTTCTACAAAATAACAGAACCAAACCGAGACTTGGCCTCTTAGGTCAGACCTACAGAAGTAGAATTGAACCCAAAATTGACCTCCATGGCCAATTGTTGAGTTTTGACCAGGTTATCAACCTGGTTGTTAATAACCTACTAGTTAGTTTTTTTTATATAACCATTTAAATTGATAACCACCTGGTATTGAATTTTTCAAATTCTAATAACCTACTTGAATGACCCAACTATTGTCCAGGTAGGTTATCAATCTTTAAACACTAATAAAAAAATTTAAAAACAGAAAACTAAATGATTTTAATTATTTTCTAAAACAACCTCATATCCAGATAATAACAAGAGAACTGGTTATTTCCATTGGTTATTGCCCAAATTTTTTGATAATTTACGTGGTAACAAATTTTATTTTTGACATCGATAAAGCTCTGTGATCTCAGAGAAAATTTCAAAAAATAACTACCCGGGCAGTTATTAAGAAGAAACAGTAACCAGCCAACACTGCTCCAAAGTTCAAACCCTTTTTATAGGTTCAGGTTCTTGCTGGCTACAAGTTTTTGAGAACAAAGTAACCAGTTGTTACTCTTTCAATAAAAGCTTCAACTAGGTGTACTTTTTTATTGATTAATATATTATATAATGAAAGTACTCACAAAAATCTTCAATCTTGGGTTATGTGTTGGCAGGCAAAAGTGGGGCCAGTTTGGAATCAGATTTGCCATGGAATGGTTTTCTGAGAATCGGAAAAGCCTAAACCCTAAACTGCACGGAATGGAAGAGTGTCCAGTTACTGAAAGTGAAAAACCGGGTCTGGAACTCGAGCATGGAATTTTTAAAAGTAGCTTAGACCAGAACCAAAGTTTCTTCCAAAAAAAATTTTTAATTGGAACAAACCAGTGTTGGGCGGGTATCAGAATTTTTTTGATACCCATTGAATCTTGTTTTCACACAATAACTTACAAAAGGTTCCAGTTTTCACTTTTTATTTTTTTTGAAATTATACACCGAGACAGGGTAACAATAATTTTTGTAACAAAACTTGAATTGGTTTTCACAATTTCAGTTCTCATAAATTTGACAACAGTCAGTTATCATTTGGTGGTTCTAACAAATTGGTTATTACATTTATAAAATTTAAAAAATCATAACCAAAGTTACAAACAATTTGTTGATTTTATTGTTTTAATTAAAAATCAAATTTTTTTCAGTAATCAATCATTTATTTATTCGATTTTTATACTTCAACAACTTCATCCCATTCAAGATCACATTTAATTTTTTCTAAATCCTCTTCTAAGTTTCTATCCTTTTTAAAAAACTAGTGTGAACCTAGTGCATAATGCACCCGTCGAGTTTCCCCTCGCCCGGTCCTTTTCTGCCCGTGCCCTCCACCTCGCTCGGTTCTTTCTCGCCCGTGCTCCTCCTTCGTCTGATCCTTCCCCGCCCGTGTTGACCCCCCCGCCCGTGCTGGCCCCCCCTATTGGCCCCCCTCACCCCGTGCTTCATCGAGCTCTCCCTTCCCCCACCCCCCAAAACACTCCACAGGGAACGGGAGCCAATGGGATTACGCCAGAGAGGTAATGCAAGCGAAATGACATCAGAGAAAAAAAAATAAGTAAAAGATAAATAAAAGATAGCAACAGTGGTCCATCAGCTATCCGTTGAATAATAACTGTCACAGAGATCGAAATTCCCAAATCAAAAAATTCCTCAGCTTACCCGGGCCCCCCCCCTTTGTACAAAACACATGACAGGGAACGGGCAATGACTGGAAAAAATTTCCAAGCACTGCCCGGACAGACAGACAGACAGACACTGTAGCTTTAATATATAAGATTCTACTAAATTAGATGAAAATTTACATCCTATTTTAAGGTAATTAGGCCAATTTTTGTTGACAAATATCAGCTTTTTTAAATTTTTAATAACAACATTTCTTATAATTAATAAGTATTTCAACCAACAACAAGTTTTTTTGGGTTTTAATTTGTGATCCGACACTGCTTAAAATCCAATGAACCAAAAAACCAATAGTAAGAAACATTGTTTCATATTTCTCCCACCATTGAATAAGACATTTGATATCTTTAACATCTAATTGTTACTATTTTAGAATCAACAACTCTTTAACAAGCTCTTTTACTAGTTCACTTGTACTTGCAATCTACTTAGAAATATTCAAACTGCAATCCTAATCAAAAATATCTTGGTAAGCATAATTCCTATTTGACTTTACCAAAGGATACAAATGTTCATGACATTTGACCAACATAAGATATAAAAACTTCTTGTCATATTCCTCAACAAGAACAAAACCTTGCTCTCTTCGAACAAATGAAGATATTATATAAAAGTTTTAAACTTAAGGTCTAGCATAAAAAAAATCATATTACAAAAATTTTTGTTTTCATATTTTGTTAAAAATGAAAGGCCTGAAATCCAACACACCACAAACCTCCTTTCTAATGTTAGAAATCATCAAAACTAATTCATTAACAACAACTAAATCATCATCCATTAAGGTTTCAAATGAAGGAACAAGTTAATTTTCTTCCTTAAGTTTTAAATTCATCGAAATTGCAAATGTAATGCATCACTAAGCAATAAATGTCCACAGGATTAATTAAGAACATAAATAGAAACAATTGAAAAAAGACAATCCACAAAAATCAAAATGATTTGCCAAGTCAAAGGTGGAGGTACTTGACTAATGACCCTCACAATATTCTATTTGTTGTAAAAAAGCACAATTACAAAACAAAATTATAATGCCTCTTGAAACATAATAAATCTTATTACCTACAAATAAAACAACAATAAAATTATTAGTATTACTATTCAATTCAAAAGTTCAATTTTTTTAATTAAAAAATATTAAAAATCAGAAAAACTTTGGACATAAATGTAGAACCAAAAATTTTAGTCAAATACTTTTCACAAATTGAATTAGTAAATTTTTTTTGACAATCAAAAGATTAAAGTTCCCAAGAAATTCTTTCTATGGCACATTTTCCTTTTTGAAAAATCATAAAAATTACTTTTTAAATTGACCTTCTATAAAAAAAAATTTACAAGTTTTATTTCATTTATTTCTTTAATAAACTATTCACTTCTTCTTCAATTCTCTTTGCAATAACAATATGATCTACATCCACATATTTTTCAAGAGTGATTATTCCATTTTTTTGTAATAAAAAATTAATCATTTTTTTACTTGTGTTCTTAGATTTATTGTAGTTATTGAGTTTTTATAACAAAACATGCAATGTGCATTTTCAAGATCAACTTTTGTATTATCATTTACACAATAAAAGCCCCACCATAAAAATGTTCTTCCATGAGGTTCCCAAGATTTTCTTTGAATATGAAATTTTTTTTAATTCAGTTTCATTAGTTTTTCAATTTCTTTCTTTGGATTTCTACTTATTTAAGTTTACAAAACTGAGAAGACTGACCCATCCACAATTTTCACAAGAACATGTCCAAAGCTAATTCAAAAACAATTACTTTCTATACCAACTTACAATCACGTTTATCATGAAAAAATGAGAGATTATTTACAAATAGAGATAAAAGATTTACAAACAAAGGGTTTGAAGGTTTAAGAAATGGGGTTTAGGGTTTAGAAAAATTAATCAAAAAATCGCTCATTTTTCTCTCTCATCACCACAATGAAAAAAAAGGAATGTATAAGGGATGGTATTTGTTGTATTACATTAAAATCTTGCACACCCTAAACAAAAAGGAACTGGGAACGAACAAAACCAAAAAATCCAAAGATGAACCAAAAAATTAAAAAATAAGAAAATAAGCATAAAACATAAAAAAAAGTTTAAAAAGAAACTAATACAAAACAAAAGAGAAAGAAAGCAAAAAACTCAAAATTCCAAAACAAAAACAAAAAAGGGAAGAACATTTAGCTGAACACCACTACATTTATGTGTTTATATGTTGGATTTTATGACTGATTTTTCAGTCACAATGGACACTGTACAAATTTGCCTACAATCAAGAGAGACAAGTCATTTCAGTAAAATTCTTTCTTGAAACTTGAACATGCTAAAAGTTGTATCATTATCATTATAAACAACCCCAAAGAAACCTGTAGCCCAAATATGTTATGCCCAACACTTTCTTTGAACAATTTTGAGCTTTTCGAAACTTTTGACTACACTGAATCTGTTATGACTCTGCATCTGGTAATGACATCCATCACACAAATTTGCACTTTGCCTTCATTTCATGTGTTGTCACCAACTTTGAATTGTCACATTTTGTATTCAATAGATCAAAATACAAATCATCGTATTTGTAGACCTAGGTTTGAGTTCACCAATGTTTCTTCTATATGTTCATATGTTAACCAGGCAGCAGATATAGATAGAGGTTACTTGAGCTTTTAATCACACCACTTGCTTCCAGTTTTGCGGGGGTGGTGGAGGGGGGGAATTCAGACTGAAAGAACCACCAGTTCTCTGATTTTAGAGAACCATGGTTATGAACCCTAAGAACCCCTCTGACAACCACCAGCAGTCTGTTTCTGTTTCTGATAATAGCCCGCCACCAATATTTAGGGAGTTCATTTAACACCATGCTGCAGCCTCACCACCAGCATACCTGTAATTGTGGCCATTGCAGCAGTCAGTTTGCCTTTGGTTCCCTACAGAGTCTTCAGTTGATGAAACAGTCTTCAATACCACTGCAATCAAGAAAAGTGAGTTGAAAACTTTGTTGATCCGTTTGATTCTTCACTTGTTTAATGATTGGGACTTGGACAATGTGAAGTATGCTCACTTTTGTTCCCATTGCAGTCCTATTATCCAACAATTTTGACAGAAGAAGATGCCACACTGAATCCAGAGCAACTGCATCCAATGCTTCATGGAAATAAAAAGTAGATCTACCATATGCTGATATTGACAAAATGTCTTGCACACAACCAGGGATTTTCACTTTGCATGGAGCCATGTTCAATCACTTTCACCAGTTACATTGTTACACCTATTGAAGACAGTTTATCTGAGCAAAAATTTAAGAGCCTGCAAATTGCTAAAACAGAAAATTTGTAGTAAACTTCCTCCCTTATAGCCTCCTGCACACTAAGCTTGAGGGAAGGCCTTCACCTTGGTGATGCAAGTGCAAAGAAAACTTGCTCATTTCTATTAGGCTAGCCAAGAGGAGATCTATTTGATCCCAGCATCTGTCCAACAATGCCTGTCACCTGCATACAACGACACACAAGGTCAGGAAAAGGAAAGAAAAGATAAGAGATAGCAAACAGGACAGTCAAACTAACATATGGTGAATGTACTACTGACAACAATTCTCTTTAAATGCTGCAGCTAGAATGAAGATATCAAAACCTGGACAAAAGAGGTTAAATGCTGTGGGCAGTAAAACAAGCACACTACTCCACGAGACCCTCATTGGAACAAAAGTTACCATGATCCAACATCAAACATCAACTGAGCAGATCCACTGTGTCCTATCCGTCCAGCAGTACATTATTCTATACATCAGACTGTACAAAAGATCTTGCTAATAGCAGGATCTCAAGCCTCAAGTCTCAAGGACATTTTTTGAACTTCAGGCCAGATCAGAGCAGCCCCTTAGCCCTCAAGTCCTTGGCCAAGGTTTTCTGTCGCATGTTGTGAATTCCAGACATTCTTGATACTTCTCATGGACCTCTTCACTTGCATATATCCAACATTGAGGTGTAATCCAAACCAATTGACATAAGCTGTCAAACATGTCTGGTTTAATAAGGCTTCTTGGTTGTACAGGATCAATCAACAGTTTTGAGTTATCTGATGTTTAGAAATTTGACTATACAGACCCCCATCACATCAATGGTGACTTCCAGTCTGCTCAAACAGAAAGCAAATATCCTCTGGCATGCTGATATTGAGAAAAAATGCCATTTGGATAAAACTTTTGGCCTTGTACATTACTGGACTCAGACCAAGTCACCCTCTATTGTGTGCAGAAACTAGCTAATTGACATGTTCTGTCAGTACAGGGATGTAGGGAAACAGAACTCGTCGTTCTCAGAAACAGGGTTTTGTGATGGGATGTACCTGCCAGTATTTTGCCACACAGCGATCAATGCAGCTGTTCTCTCCCACATTCAGATCTGCCTCCTTGTACCTGTAATTTTCCAAAAACCAATTCTTCATCTAGAGGAAAAACCAAAGAAAAAGACAGTTTTCAACTTCATTGCCCACACATTATCCTCACACATACATGATTGCATTTTCGACATCCTACTGCCTGCTACAAAGTGGGTGGGTCAATGGAACTTTCAAGAGAGTAATAATAAGAAGAGTTGGCCGTTGCAATACACTTCATGTGCACCGCACTGATGATCTTAACACGTGCAAAATTGGATAAGACACTAAACTTTAGCAGTATGATCCTTGCAAACCTGCTATCCCTGTTGATTAACACTAAGCATATGCAGCATGCTCCTTGCTAATCTGTTATCCCTGTTTATTAACTTCATGTCTCAATAAAACCCTAATCGAAACGGCGTTGAGACTTCACGCAGAAATGTAGACAGCCTTCAACGCAAAACGAAAGACTTCCAAGCAAAAGGAGTAATGTGCACTCACTTTCTTTCAACGCACTTGTCGAAGCACGTCTGAGTAAGCCTGCGCCCCCTCCCATCAGGTTTGATCAGTTATCATCATACTCAGCGCCGAATGAGAGCTTGCTTGCAACAGCACGCAGTTCCGCTGCATCCTATTCTCTTGGCAAAACTGAAATCTTAGAAGAACACTCACAAGGGAAAACATCTGGCCCAGTGTAGGACATAAACTAGGATGCAGAGTATGAGCAGCTCACTTATTGAAGAGATCGACTCTATACTCCATCTCCTGCTGTGCCATTCCAAATATCTGCAACTCCCCCCATCCCAGACACCACACACATGAGGTCCATCAGAACTGCCTTGTGTAAACCTCAGCAGGAAACAACTCCAAGCAAGACGACGTGACAGAGAGACACAGTGAGAGAAGTGCCTGTTCTCTGTCCACAGGAACACCAGGCGGGACTTGTGAAGCCATAGCTATGATGCGGGTTTCAAGCGACGGAGATGTAAATGAAGGAAGAAAAAGGCGACGGAGCTAACGCAAACGCAAGAGCAACACGCGCAAGAGAAGAGAAGGTAATAGGAATACCCTTCTCTTTTCTTCACATGTCTTCTCCCTTGGAACTTTGCGACCTTGTCGGCGACGGCGATTAGGGCACCGCTGTCGTGATCAATGCGTCCGGACCAGTGTTGGCCGGATATTGCTTTCTTAATAACCTCCGGGTATATATTTCGGAATTTTTGGGGACCTCGCAGGTTATCAATATCAAAATGAGATTCCGGGTAGGTTATCCAATAAAATTCAGCAATGACCGTCGATTTATACATAAGGGTAGGTTTTCCAATATCAGGGTGAGAGCCACCGGTTAACTTGTTGGTTATTCATAGCCTATAAGGTTTTTTTTTTTTTTTTTTTATTTTTTTTTTTTTTTTTTTTTTTTTTTTTTTTAATTTTTTTTTTTTTTTTTTTTTTTTTTCATGTTGGGTGGGTTTTTTATTTTTTAAATTTTAATTTTTAACTTTAAAAATTTTAATT
>Ga0116231_10005585_pt1 | contig 24676 bp, 16 predicted proteins | sample S1TSphgellanicum_2_FD_89695 | JGI IMG/M metagenome (GOLD analysis project Ga0116231, IMG submission 89695) | Host-associated microbial communities from peat moss isolated from Minnesota, USA - S1T2_Fd - Sphagnum magellanicum MG | ecosystem: Host-associated > Plants > Peat moss > Unclassified...
AAAAAAAAAAAAAAAAAAAAAAAAAAAAAAAAAAAAAAAAAAAAAAAAAAAAAAAAAAAAAAAGAAAAAAAAAAAAAAAAAAAAATAGAGGAAAAAAAGAAAAAGAAAAAAAAAGGAAGGAAGAGCCAAAAGAAAAAATGAAAGAAATAGAAAAAGAAGAAATAGGAAAAGAAGCTTGAAAAAGAAAAGAGAAATACATACCTCAGGCCACCTTGTTACTACCACTCGCCAACCCTTCTCCTCCTGCCATCACCAGGACGCTTCATTGATGTGCTAATGTGCCTGTCGCCATCACCAAAACCACTGACTTTTCTACCCCTTTTGCATTTTTGCTCCCTTCACTTTCGTGTCTATGTTAGAAGCAGCCCCACCATTGCCTCCTCTCCCTCTCATTCTCTCTCTTGAAATGGCTAAAGCTGATTTGCACAACTAAAAAAAAGAAAAGGAGGAAGAGATATGCTCAATCTTGTGACCCGGTTTAAAAATCTTCATGGCAACATGTAGCCACAAGAGTTGACAATGGTATGCACACAATGATCTTAAAAAACAAAGATTGCAGACCACGAAAGCAGCTACCAAGAAAACCGGCTCAAGTAGAGAGGAGAAGTGAATAGAAGACGGCATTTCACAAAATGAAATGCCTGTTGTCCACAGGTTGCTGTTGTCTTGCAATCTGGACCTTTCAGATTTTCGCATCAACTGTGTGGCTTTACACCAGCTAATGCCCATGGAGCAGGGCATACTTGGAAAAACAGCCCTCCCTCAGTTGCTTTTCGTAATCAGGCCCTTATTTCAGTAAGGCCCAGCTCTTGGGGCATTACCCTAGAGAGAAAAAAAAGCCTTTGTAATTGTTGCAAGGGCCTTTTTTTGGGGTCGCCAGGTCACGAAATTTAGCTAAAAATAACAATCACTACGGAAGCTGTCAACACTAACTTATGCTCAAACAAGATATCCACAATTTGTCGAAATCCGATCATGAAAATATAATGATAATGATGGTCATGGAGGAGCAGACGTTTTTTCAATGAATTTCCGCAGCTTTGATTTCGAAAGCTTTTGGATTTTCAACTGCATTGTTGCACGCACTGTGCAATCATTAAAACTCGGAGTTATAAAATGGGAATGGGAGGTATCACGACGCTTCCTTATCGGCGGTCGTGTCTTACCGACGTACGCAAAATAGTCAAACCTGAGTGACTGCATAGGTCGGTGGGGGTGCCAAGAGTTTCCGAGCCCATCATCGGTCATGAGGAACGTATGATGGCCGACAATTTCTAGGGCTTGAGGCACATTGTTGCGTGCATTTGATCCCGTTGCATGTTGAAACACAAACCCAAAGACAAAACGCTCTTCTGTTGGTTCAGAGATCGCCTAGTCGAACAAAACAGGGTTGAGACTAGCACGCGAGGAGAGACGTATAGGATCGACGAGGTATCATCTATCGGCGAAGTTTGGATCTTTGTCGCTAGCAGCATAGGAAGAAACCCGTTCTTTTTGCTGTTGAGAATTCTCGTTTCGGTTGCTTTGGTGGGGGGCGTGGAGTTTGATCCCGTCGCTGAGAGAGAGAGAGAGAGAGAGATTCGCGATCTTTCAGATGAAAGTTTTTGGTAGCAATCGGTTTATGTCTGTCTTAGGGTTCTGAAGGTTGTGGGTGTGTGCAGTTTGTGGGTCTTAAAGCGAGGGGAGGCAAGAGGGGGAGTAGGGCGTGTGTGGGAGGGAGGGCGGGGGGGCAAAAGGGTTGGGGTGGGGGTTGGGGTTTGGTGTTAAAGACAGAATCTGAAGACGCTGTTGTTGCTGCTCCTCGTGTTGTAAAATCATGGAAGGCGGCGGCGGGGGAGACGAAGAGAGGATGCACGAAGTGGCTCCAGATTTGAATGACGCAATAGAAGAAGAAGAGGAAGAAGAAGAAGATGATGAGGAGGAGGAGCAGCATCAGCAAGTGGCTGAAGATGAGTCACATCACCAAGCTGATGATGAGGCACAGAAGGGAAGCTTTCAGAATGGAGGGACAGCCAACGACGCTATGGTAGAGAGTGAAGCCAAAAGTTCGCGAGATGCATCCTCAGGAAAGACGTCCAGTTCAGGGTTAGTAGCCAGAGTCCCTAGATCTAGCTCCAACTTTAGCTTGAGGTTTAGCATCACATGTAGCTCCAAGTGTGTTGGGAAGTGTGGATATGCAGTTGAAGGATCATCACGGGATAGACGTAGAATATTGTCTCCTCCTTTTATAGCTAACGCAGTATCCATTTGCTGATAGAGGGAAGATCTTCATCGGCGGCCTCTCCTGGGACACTTCCACAGGTGTGTCTCCACGTTCCTCCTATCAAAAATTCTCGTTTTGAGGTTGTGGAACTTCTGATGCCACTTTAATGGCAGCCCAGAAGCATATTTGTTGTCATGAAGAATCAGCAAAAATTCTGGTGTAAATTGGTTGAGTGGTGTGCCAAGGTTTTCTTTTTGCACCATCAGTCTGCACTCTGATCAGTTTCTGTGCACTTGATGAGAAGCTCTCCAACTACTGCTTCCTTCTTTCTAGTCTCCAATTCTTCCAAACAATCATTCCTCTTGAGTGTGATGAGAACTTCATTGCATTGAAGCACTAAGAAATGGGATTTTGTTTGTCTAGAAATGCTCATTGGCCAGATTGTTCTCTGGTTGTAAAGTATTTCACTCCTTACAAAGGATCTTCTGATGTCAATTGTGTCCATAAAACATGGATAGTTTGGGTGTAGCACTGATGTTTTAAGGCTTTGTTGCACACTGAGGGTTGTCTCCTTTGTGAAGGACGTATCACTGCTCCTGCAGGAGCCTCTGTATTTCTTGCACTTATGTGTTGTACATGCACAGACCACCTTACGAACCACTTCAAGAAGTATGGCGAGATTACAGATGCTGTCATAATGAAGGATCGCTCCACAGGTCATCCCCGTGGGTTTGGCTTTGTGACATTTATGGATGCATCTGCATGCAAACGTGTTGTGCAAGACAAGCATGTCATAGATGGAAGAACGGTAAGAGGCTCAATATGTCACATGGGGCATCAGGCTCTGGGTTGTTGAGTCTGTGCACAGTCCACTGTCCCCTCATAGTTAGGGTTCACAGCAGCAGTGCTTTTCAACCTTCCATATTCATAGTATTATGTGCTAGATCAGGAGAGAGAGAACACTAGTGGTGAATGGGTATGCTCATTAGATGTAGCTGCAGGTGGAGGCCAAAATCTCAGTTCCTCGTGAAAATATGGGTGCAAGTAAAGGACCGAAGACTAAGAAGATCTTTGTTGGAGGCATTCCTCCTTCTATCACAGATGGTATGCAGAAAGTGCTTTTGCTGGCATTAGCCTTCCCCTCCCTTTGTCTGTGTACTTGAGAGAGTAGATAGATAGTCTTGTAGTTTACATTGAGCCAACCACACTGCTATAACCTGGCCTCCAGATTCCTCAATAGAAGCATCTCATGTAGGTGTGAATGGGGAGTTGCATATTGGGGGTTACTGACAAATTTACATACAATGTTACCTTTGCAGAGGAATTCAGGAGCTACTTTGCAGCATTTGGAAATGTGGTGGAGCACCAGATCATGCAAGATCATAGTACTGGTCGCTCTCGGGGGTTTGGATTTGTAACCTTTGACAGTGAACAGACTGTTGAGGATATACTTGCTCAGGGAAAAATGCATGAACTTGGAGGCAAGCAGGTGAGTAAGGCTTGTCATCATGCAAAGTTTCCAAACATTCATGGATAGTTTCCATCCACAACCTAAGGCTTATACATTCACCTTTCTTGGATATGCAGGTGGAGATTAAAAAGGCAGAGCCAAAACGACCAGTTCAAGACAATCCAGCACATGGACTTGGTGGAAGGGGAGGAGGTGGTTATTATACGGCTGGTGGTGGTGGAGCTTATGGAGGATATTCGGAGGGAGGTTATGGAGGAGTCGGCGGTGGAGGCTATGGTGGTTCATATAGATCTGGAGGAGGCTATGGTGGAAGAGGGGGAGGATATGGAGGTGGTGGTTATGGGGGTGGATATGGAGGAACTGGCATGTATGGTGGTGGGGGCTATGGTGGAGTTGGCCCAGGTGTGGGTGTTTATGGAAGTGGTGGCATGGGTGGAGGATATGGAGGAAGCTATGGCTCCACTGGGGGATATGGCAGTGGTATGATGACTGGTTATGGAGATGACGGGTATGGAGGTATGGGTTATGGTGCATACAGTGGTGCAGGATATGGTGGAGGCTATGGAGCAAGTGGAGGGTACAGTGGAAGCTATGGAAGTAGTCGAGGGTATGGCAGCAACAATGGGCGATATCATCCCTATGGCAGGAACTAGTTTTACTGAGGTGTCATGTGTGCACAGTCATTGGATGATATAGAGCAAGCAAGGATCTTTCCAAATTAGTGACCTCGGAACAGATTCTTTTGCAAAGGTCTAGTTGTCATTTACTTTCAAGTCAACTCAGCAGTTTTTTGTGTTGCAATTGAAATCACTGTTATTTTCTCTTCCTTGATTGCAGTGGTCTCATCTCACTCTTCTGACATGGACACTTCTTTGTATGCCTCAAAAGTCATGTATCCTGTGCTTGTGTAGCAGCCCTGTGGGATATCTACACAAATGACAGATGAGGATTTGCACAGTGGATTTACACACTGCTAGAGAGTTTGGTTTCTATATGACAATGATGTTTATACTGTGTAATATCATATTTTGGAAATAGTGACAGTTCAGAGAGAAGCTTTATGAGCAAAGTCTCGGCTTGTTTGTAGTTTGGAGTGTAGAGCAAGGGTACTGACCACAGGTCACAGAATTTGAAGATGATAGGTGTGTTTCTAGTTGGCTCACTGCTTTGTGGACTTTAGGTTTGTCTACAATCTTACCAGCTTCTTTTTTTTTTTTTTTAAAAATTTGAAATTTTTTAAATTTTTATTTTTAAAAAATTATTTGTGTATTTTATTTGTTTTGTCTTTCCTGGTTTGGAACTTTCTGTGGCTTCTTGAATAAGTGTTAACCTTGCTGTGTTTATCTTCAACGTGAGAATGGAGATTTCTCTATTCTTTTGAAAGATAATCTTACTACCTTCTGGTAAGGGGAGTTAACCCTGCTGCATTCATCCTGTGGTTTGTCAAGTATCAATTGGAGAGCTAAACATCCATGAAATTTGCTGAGTCAAATTTCTTTAGTTTAAATTCCTTCAACTAAGCAATGGATCATGCAATAGCTTTGTTCTGCCCTGGTATTGATGGCAGTGCCTTGCAGTAAAAGGGAGTAGGGGTCCTTTTTGTTAACTTCATTGTACATCAAAGCCAATTTGAGGGCCATAGTCAGTGCCATTCCATACTAATGCAAAAATTCAAAAAGTACATGATAGGTTCTATGATTTTTAGAAGGATTTTGTTTCCATCCCTGGCTTGTGCGTCTGGTGCAACAAGATTGGCAGCTGCTTGATCCCTCACTTTTTACCAAAGTCTATCAAATCCAAAAGTACTGGTCTCCATTTGATTGCTATCAGCCTTCTCTTCTTCTATCTGATCTGAGTCCCAACATACTTGAACATTCATCCATGAACAAACTTAAGAGAGAGGAGCACAACAAGACTTTCTGCCTAATACCAGTTTGCTCATAAGGTGAGATATTACAGAAAGTTACAATAGATAATGTGGTTAAATAAGGGAGACTACCATTTCATCATCTTATACTAAAAGTTTTGACCCCCTCATATAATTGACACATTACACTAGGATAAGTTGGACCTCAATGATAGACATGATATTGCATTGGATATAAACTAACTCATCCAAGCATAACTTCTATCTAATACAACTACCACCACTTATCATAAAACTTCACCAAAACCTCACTAATACCAATTTGTTCAATCATGATACTGAATCTAGGTTATGTATCAATGTATTTTAGTATTCAACAAACAAAGTGTAAAATAAATTGTTTCATAGTAGAAAAGGATTTTTCAATTGAGAAAAAACTTACAAAGGTGGTGTTCCATTTGTTGTTTACAATTGTGTTATCATGTGTTCCTAATTAAGCATAATGTTCTTTGTGATGTATTTTGCATACATTCTAAATTACATTGCCATTAGTCAGATTCAAATCTCTATAGCGAGCTAACTCATTTCACGAAATTAGTTGGATAGTGCCATGTTGTGGTTTGCATGGCCAGTTTCCAGTTGGTTATTAAACCACCAAAAGAAAAAATTAAAGCTCAATACAAATTTCTTTCAGTTGGTTTGGATTACCTAATTGATCTGGTCTTATATTTGTTAAAACTCTATTGAATCTGCTTCATATTTTGGATGAGTTTCAACTAAAGCCCAAACAATTGGAAAGGAAGCCCACATGCTTCTGGCATTGGGAACATCATGGGGACACTACAAGGATGATAAACTCAACAAAGTCAATTTATTCAGAAATCCTTCAACTAAGTTCATTTTAGGCCTTCATTATTGTAGCTCCATACCAATAGTTAGAATGAAACATTTCAGTTCAGAAATGAATCTAAAGTATATAAGGAAATCTGGCATATGGGTTCAGATTCATGTCAAACAAATGAAACATATGTATGTTCCCTTTGGTTGCTTCTTATGTTCTAATGAATTCATTATGAAGTTCAAAATAGTGGTCCCAATTAAGCATATGTCTCTTTGATGTTATTCTTCGTCCATAATATTTCTCATGTGGGTATGTGTTCTCAACAACAATACTATTTATCCCACCACTAAATGCCAAACTTTCAATATTTTTTTAGGTCATGTGGAATTCTGATCTTCTATTACAAGTCCAATTTGCTGTTGGGTCATGAAATGAAAAACGAAAAAATTAAAACCGACATGAAAATTTTGCCTGTGACAAGATGTCTCAATTTTTTGTACTACTTGTTGACAACAAACCTTCTCAAATTATGAAGATAGATGGATGTGAGGGTGTGCAGTCAAAACCTATGTGACGAAAGAATGTGTCTGCGTTTCTCAGTGTGAACAGAGGCAAAATGAGCATCTGGATGATGCAATGCCCTAATCGATGAAGGGCTGCGTGGATTTGGACTGGCAGAAAGTGCCAAAACAATGGACAGTTGGTCATCGTGAAGCTTTGAGGGCGCTTCTATCTTTTTGATGTGTGTTTTTTCTATTTTCTTGTTTTGTTTGTAGGTGATGAACTCTGTTTTGCATTCTTCATGGAATGGGCGGCGCTCGGCGTTGATCAACTTGGAGTTTTGTGCTGCCTTTGGACGGGATGTGTAATGGAGGATGGTGGATGGCAAGTAAAAGGCAGAGCTTCCAATTTGGTGAAGCTAAGTTTTCTGCTAGCTAAGTCTTGTGGGTTGTATAAAGAAGGAAGGTTATCACCAGGAATGTATGTGTGTTTGAGGTTTGGAGTTTGAAAGAATGCAATTTGTCAGTAGTTGTAGTGAGCGATGAATGCCCTTGCTGTAATTTGAACCTGCCTGTAGAGGACTGTGTTTCTTTCCTCTGCGCCATAGCCCTTCTTTGGAGGTTAGACAGAGAAGATGTATAATGTAGAGACCAAATGCGGAAAATGATGAAGGTCTGAGGGGTTTCGAGAGCAGTCTGCGTGACAATTGGTTTATGGTGATGAGTGTTGTCATTAGGTTTCGGAGGCAGTAAGCTTTGGAGTTCATGAGAAGGAGTATTCACAATTGTGGGAGCCCTGAAAAGGAGTAATGGGATACTAGAAAGTTCTGGGGCTTATCAAAAAATTTGGTCAGTGAGACAGTTGGGGCCTTATTTTCCTTTTTGTCAAACTTCCTTGAAGTTTCATGTGGTGTGTGGGTGGGTTTTCATTCTGAACGAGTGGGAGTTGTGGAGAATTGCCATGCTAGACTAGTTCGGCTCAAGAGAGTGAAACCGGAGTTGACCTGATCCCTCATGGTCCACTGCTCAATTTGATTAGGGTGGACTGAAGGACTATTGACTTCAGCTTTGTTCTGCCATTTTTCTGTTAGTTCAGCAGTCCACAGAACTACATTTCTTCATTGCTTTCTTAGTGGCAGAGACATCATTAATAGCCCTCTCTTTTGGTGACACCTGCATTGGTGATTACATCAACTGTGAAATTAGCATAGCAGGAGCAACACATAGAGTAATGCGGTTTGACAGTTGGTTCAGCAGTTGACAGGATGACAACTAGTTCAGTTCCTTACCTTGAAAGTTTGCTGAATTCTTGCCAATAGTGACCCCTGGTTGGTTAATTGTGTGGTTTTCCAAAATGATTTCAAGTTGTTGAAGGCTTAACACCTAGGAAGGGCCGGTTGTCATGAATATGCTTTAATGCCGTGAATGAGTGGGTTGAAAGTTCTTGGGTTGTGTTGGAGATGTGCAAATGGAGGAGAAAATATTATTTTGGAACATGGTGGTGGAGATTGGTGGAAAGAATGGGGTTAGTGGGTGTTTGCTGATTCTACCACTGTTTTTAAGTACCTTGAAGGGAAGTTCCCCATGAGGATGTTTCTAGTGACCATGTAGTCATGCACAGTAATTTCTCTCTTGTGTTTTTTCCTAGATTTGAAGGCACTGCAATGAGGTGCTAAACTTTCCCATGGTGGGTCTCGTGCAGAGTCTGGTGCTGGAGTACAGATTGGATGTTTCCAAGCTTGAGCCAGGTGGGTTTCTCTGGCCTTGTTCCCAATGGCCAATTTTGGAATGTTAATGGAGAAAATGACATATTTTGAGATTGTTCAGATGGAGTTATGGTCTCTGCATTATGGAGGTTAATCCCTTAAACTCGGCCAAGAGTGTATTGCTAACAATATAGCAGTCAGCAACTTAGCCCCCTCTCATCCTTTCTGTAGTTTGTCTCACTTGAATGTCTGCAGATCAAGATGTTTAACCATTCAGTATATCTTTTGTGGCAATTCTGGAAATTTTAGGCATCATCTCAGCATGTTTTGCCTCCAAGCTATGAGGTTAGTAATGAGATACATAGTTGATGGAACACCAAGCAATGAATTTGTTTTCTCTGTTGTGACATTGCCCCCATGTATTCTCCACAGAATGGTGGTTTAGCAAGAGAGTGCAAGGATGTCAAAATTAACTGTGTGCATACTGGGTCGTGTATAGGCAGAAAAACTAAAAAAAATTCAATAGCTGCCCAATTTCTTACCACTTAAGTCTTTCATTTTCACTGGAACAAAATATTGCTTGTTTCAGGCTACTCTCAAAGACCTAAAGACAAGTTATCTTGACTTCACATTGACTTGACATAGGCAATCTATAGATTGGTTTGATTGACACACCAACCACTCCAAGCTTTACAGCTCAACAAAGAATGATGACCATGTACTTGAGACTATCATGGTATGGTTGTGTGCACCAACTCACAACATCAGAACCATTTTCTCATATTAGAAACAGCAAAGATCCAGTAAGAAGACCAAACCTTGTATTGTATTCTACAAACTTTTCACCATAACAGCAGTGTACTATTATACAATCAATTTATGAGCACCTAACCATATAGGTGCTGCTACAATCTTGTCACTGAATCTGGCAACTAGGTTTAGACAAATTGTCAATTAGAATTCATAAGCTAGCCCAGCTGCTTTTCTCCAACCAAGTTCAACAACAGATATAGTGAAGGTCTAATGTCAATCATAGAACTGCCATGACATTGGGAAGCAATGTTGAGTACCAGGTTTGGAATGATTGCAACCAAACTCAGTCATGTGCAAGAACGGTGAAGAGAAAGCAATGTGAATGTATGCTGAAAACAATATATTTTGTTCCAACAATCCTATTACACCATTGAATTAAAAAAGTTTGTGTATTGTGACATGTGAGGTGTGACTGAAGAAGCAAACTCACTTACAATAATCAACTCTAATTTGAAAAGTTCAACTTTCATTGACTAAACATGTTGTCTAATAGATTTTCAGGATCTTGCATGCCTTCTTCCAGCTTTAGGATCTTGCTTGTATCCTCCAAACTCACAATCTTTGACTAATTAAAGGAATTTCTTGGTATCAATTCTTCACTTGTAGGTCCAGGCTGAAGCTGTTGCTGACCTCCAGGCTGAAGCTGCTGCTGACCTCCAGGCTCAAGGTTCTGCTGACCTCCAGGCTCAAGGTTCTGCTGACCTCCAGGCTGAAGCTGCTGCTGACCTCCAGGCTCAAGGTTCTGCTCACCTCCAGGCTGAAGCTGCTACTGACCTGTAGGCCCAAGGTTCTGCTGACCTGCAGGCCCAAGGTTCTGCTGACCTGCAGGCCCAAGGTTCTGCTGACCTGCAGGCCCAAGGTTCTGCTGACCTGCAGGCTGCAGGTTCTGCGCACCTCCAGGCTTCGGGTGTGTGTGCAATCGCAAGCAAATTGGCTCTGGAAGTTTGCATAGGAAACATGCTAGACAGATAAGGCAAACTGATAGACCTATAGCAACAGTGCTAATCATACTCCAGTTGTACTTTGCGGCACGAGGTAGCACTGCAAAGCCAGCGGTTACAAAAGCACCGAGCACACATGCAACAGAAATTGCTAAAAGAATGGAAGCATGAATGAGGGTTTCCCTAACAGATTTGACAACTGTTCCAATGAATTCATTTTCGAGACTTGGCATTGCTGCATTTGCGCCAGTCAAGACAGTTGCTATGGCAAAAAAGAAAGAGAGACTGTTGAAAAACCAAAATGCTCGAACAGCTGCATGTTGCTTGACTGCTGCGAAAGATTCGTAAGTGCCAGGTGGCGCGGGAAGGGATTCTGGGTAATCATAGTACGTGGTATAGCCTAGAGGGGGTTGTAACCAACCTGCAAAGGTAACACTTGCGATCAATGCAGCACCCACGAGAAGAGCATTTGCGGCGTCAACAAAGACTTGCCTATCTCTGTACATCCTGTCGACGAATTCTTTCACCTCAGGTCGTCCCATTAGCAACCTCTCAATCTCTCTCCTGGTACTCGAGTCGGGAAGTGTTTTTGTATTAATTTCAAGTGGAGTTCGGAAATATGAATCTTCAGTGTTGGCATCCAACGGAAGATGAGTCAAAAGCTCTCTTACAGCATCTTTATGCTGTTGCAAAACAGCAAAATGAAGAGGTGTGGCTATTAGACCGCGGTACAGGTTGTCATTGCATTGGCTTGTAAAGTTCGCATTGACCTCTGGGCTCCACTTCAAAATGTGTCGGATGATTTCGTGCCGATTCTCCATTGCAGCTACAGTTATTAATAGCTCGATGCGTGTGTAGCCGACGGTGATAGGCTGAAACGGTGGGTTTGGCGTTGTTAAATCTTCTAATTGAGTCAATAGCTGATTGGCTATGGTCTTATCATCAGGCCCTTCAGCCAAACATAGTACCGTATCGAAGACGTCCCACATTTGATTGCGGTTCATGGGTTGCACACTCCTTCTTTGACCATCGAGAAGCAACTTAGCCGCCACCTGAAAGTGACGATTCACAATAGAATAGTCAAGTGGTGTAGGGATTCTGGCCGGGAAGACATTTGTATTTTGGTTGTTGAGAAGTAGTTCTGTGATTTCCGTGTGCCCACTCATGGCCGCGAAATGTAGAGGTCTGAACGTCATGCCAGAATATTTTTCAGAAGGCTTTCTTGAGAACAAATTTGGCCTACACAATTCCTTATGATTCTCCTGGTAGACCTGGAGCTTTTCTGGATGTGTTGCCTTTACAGTTGCCCTGACATTGGGATCGATCCCGGGCCTTTGAAGAATCCGTCGTACCATGTTGCTGTGTCCCCTTCGAACAGCCAGATGCAGTGGTGCAAAACCATGGAAATCTGCACACTGGAGATCTATTTGAGAACGTATATTTACAACAGTAAACCAATTCAACAGCGTGTCCAAAATTTCGACGCATCCGTCTTCTGCTATGTAATGCAGCGCAGATCGGCTCAGTATGTCTGTTGCATTCACGAACTGTAGCACCTCACGTTGTAGGTCTGCGACTGCTCGGCTTTGTCCTGCGGCCAGTTTCCTTTGACTCGCTCTATTACGCAGCTCATCCAACAATAAAGTAACAAGATCACACCTATCACGTGGAGGTCGAAAATTATACCACGTTGGAAAAGAAAGTGGATCTTGTTCCACCACTTGATGCAATGCCGTGAACCCATCAATGGTTATCATGTTCATGTCCACTGCCGGTACTGGGATTCTAGTAAGTTGGACATCGAGCAGATCAAGCACGATGGGTCGGTTGACAAACCTTGCTTGGCAAAGGAATGGGGTTTGATGAATGTTGTCACGGAGATCCCAGTCTCTGTCACCCATCCTTCGGGAGCCCCGCAGTTTTTGAACACTCGTCCTCCAACTGAGATGCAAAAGCGTCCGACCCAGATCGTCCGTCAAATTCAGTTTGACTCTTTTATCATTAATCAAGATCCCCACAACACTCTCGTTTGAAAGAGCTGCCCGTTGGACTGCCGTATAATGATACCCTGTCTTTTCACGGCAGTTCTTATCCACCCAACTGCAACTCAACGCTTTTCCAACCGCTGTCACGTCACCTGAATAAGCTGCTCTGAGGAGATTCAACTCCGCTTCCCCTAAAGCCATCGCGAGGCGAGATTGTTGCGTCAAACACCGAGAGTTGAAGAGACGAAGCGCTAATCCGTCAGTACTGAGGTCGCAATGGCAATGTGCGCAGCAATCTTCTGCTGTCAAGGGGGTACGACTTTTAAACTTAGAGAGAGTGAGGAGAGAACAATGAAACTAGAAGAAATACCGTGTAAATAAAAAACAAGTCCATCAAAAGTACAAGGCAAATGAGAACACAAGAAGACACAACCCAAAGAAAAAACGAAGCAAACAATCAACAAAAAATCAGGTAAAGACCCTATGCAAAGAGGACACATCGCTACGAAATGACAATCAACTATATAACAAAGAAGACCTAAGACGGAAAAGTTGTCATCTGTTGCAAATCGGCTAGTGACGGAGATGCACTAGCTACGATGTGTGAAAGAGATCAGGAACTCCAGCCAAGTGCAGCAGCCCGCTGGAGAATTATGATGACTTACGCACACTATAGAGCTATGGACATGCAATGTCTATAATAAGAAACAAGCGTTGAGGAGACTAAAAAAAAAGCCGATGATGATGTGCAATAGCGATCTGTGCACAAGCGATCCAGAATGAATCAAAACAAAAATGAAGACACCCATAAGTCTAAACAAATAATACCTAATACTGAAACTCTTCGAGCAAATGGTGAAGACGCCTCAAGCTGCAAGTTTTATAGTTGCATGGTAGGTGTTCAGGATCAGAGGGAACAGTACCCAACAGCACACCATGAAGGATGGATGGTACGTGGTTAGTAAACAGTTTCTGTTGGGTTCTAGCTGAGTAAGCTAACCATGGTGGTTAAGCTCAGTTGCTTTTTTTTTCTACCTACTAACAACGGGATTGTTGGGTTGTTAGTATATAGTAAGAGTAACCCTTATCTATGTTCCATCCATCGACTTACCTAATAATCATCTATTTCCCTATAGTATGTAACTACATGTAGGTCCCACTTTTTACAGAATGGGTTACCGAGGTGAAACCCAATATTAACTCAGTTAAGATTCATCCACAACTGTGTTGTAGCAGGCATCCAGTGGATGGTGCGCTGGTGGGTGCTCTGTTTGCTGAATGCTGGCACAGAGAAGCCTGGTGTTGGGTGGGCTTCAAATCATGCAAACTGGTGCACAAGCTTGAACTTCTTGGGTTCCTATGAATGATTCATCCACACCCTGCCTACAGTTCCTGCTTAATTTGAATTTTCTCACATTCTGTCATTCTGAGTGTTTGGAAATACATCAATATGCTTGAAGTTTCAGTCCAATTAGGGGTGTAACTAAAAGACCCATGGACTATGTATAATCTAAGACAGGTGCCCATCCACCTTAACCCCAACATGATGGTTTCTAGTTCCAAGATCTCTTTAAATGGAGGGCTCTTGTGTCCATGGTCACCTTTGACAGACCCTTGCCCAAAGTCAGAAAGATTTGGCTTGGAGTTTTTGAAATTCTATAGCCATCGTAGGTCTTAATCAAAGTTCCTGCTAATCTATGTCTTACTAGTATCAAATGAACAACATGGTAAGCTCAAAGTCTGGCATTCATCTTATGCAAGTATCTAGCTTAGAACATGAGCCTTTGAGAGGGAAGAGAATGAATGGCAATGATGACCCGAGCCCTCCAACAGCCCCAACAGATGAGGTGCAAGTTTGAGGCTGGATTGGGCATTTTGCAATTGGCCAACTCATTTGCCTAACCCAAAACCCACAAGTGTTATTGGAATTGATAGACTCAATGCATGACATCCTGAAATCTGAATGTTTGCAAAAAATGCTGATTGAAACTATGTGTGAATGTGTCATCTGCCTTCAAAGTCAATAAACAGCATCTTAGAACTTTTCAACATCTTATGGGCACCCACTTGCATTTGTTTCCTGAACTGGGTGCAGGAAACACCCACTACTGGGCATGGGAATGATGCGCAACTTGGTGCTCATGTTGCAGAGCGTGGATGCTCCCCTCCAACTGCCTCAGTGGATGGAGAGAGAGCCAAGTAAATATCTTCTATCATACTTCTGGACACAAGGATTCTCCATGCCCATGTTTTGCAACAATTTTATCACTTTCCGCACTCAAAAAGCGATTGGCTAAGCAAGGTGAATCGGTAGTCATGGACAAAAAGAAAGTTGGGGCCTATGGTGGCTGAAAAGCATATACAAAACAACTTGTCCAGAATCCTTGAGAACTCAAAGTGGAATATCATGTTGCACCAATTGGGAATGGCCCAACCTGCACATCAAACTTTGGCTCCAATACAGCAACTTAAGGGTTCCTGGAAATTCTGATAACCCATAACCATAAGGCAAAAAAGCCATTGCTGCCCCTAAGCAGCTCAGTTTCCCCTAACCAGCAGTCAAATACACTGATGTTTTCTTCTAAAACCAGTGTCAAAGGTTGGTAAGCAACATCCTGAACTTGAGCACTTTCTCATCCACATAATCAAACCATACTCAACAGTAATGTCTCCGAGAGGCCACTAACTCTCCATGAACTACGTGGTTCTTAACTTTTTTGCTCCAAATGTGACTATAGACCCACTCCATGTGTTGGAGTCGATTAAATTATTGATTCTGTTCCAATACAACATAATCTTGCTGTAATCTGGTAGCAAAATTAGTGTAACTTAATTTCTGTATTGCCCATCTGAAGACAACTAGGTCCCCGGAAGAAGGCATTTTTATGTGTCATAATACTGTTGGAGCCTAGTAGCAAATGGGATTGGACTGGCTTTGTATGCTGTTTACACTGAGAATAGTGGAGAGGTGAGTGCAACACTCAACATCAAAATTCAAGAACAAGAGGAACTTGCAGCTAATTCTAAAACCCTAAACTTCAGAAGTTCACCAGCCTTTCCCTCTTTGGCTTCATCAATCTGAAGGTACATCCTCAGAGCCATCTAGGTGAGCATTCATAGACATGAGTGCTGAATCAAGCTTGAATATGATTTATTGGAAGTAGAAATGTGTAGGACATGATTTTACAGCTGCTGGTTTTAAGGTTTGTAATAGGGGGTTGGAAACAGAGCTTCTGGATGGATCATCGCATTCTTGTTCTGCCCCAATTGACAGTTTCAAACAGAATCTGGCATGATAATTTGTGGAACTCTGTAACATGGTTATATGATTTACCTACAGATTACCGCTAGGTTTCTAGCTCTCACCCACACATTGGTTCCAAATTCAAGCCAAATATTAACCCAAAATCTTACACTGAAGGGAAGTCTCTTCCCTTGGGGCAGAGCAAATAGAGTACATGAAAGATTTGCTGACACACAATTTCTCTATTTTTTTCTTATGATGCTTTTTGTCATCCTTCCCAGTGTGTCACATTGCATGCTCAAATGGCTTGTTCATATATCCTTACATGTAGATGCTTTCCAGACTCATTTCCCTGCTGATCTTAATGTTCACAATAATGTGCCAGGTTCAAATCTCCAATTTGTTTGCATGTTTCCAGTGTGCTTTGTAATATGCAGCCAGTATGGTTTTGGGAAATCCCTTGCAACTCTTAGGGCCCATAAATTTCATTCAAGAGTTTGCGGCGAAAAATTTAAATCAGGATGGAAACTCCACTGAACGATGAGGTAGATGTTTAATGTCTATTTTCAAAATTTTAAAATGCCGCAATCACAGGAATGTTTTTTCTCAATTTTGTGCACTTGGTTTCTAAGGAAGGTAGTTATTTTTTGTAAAAGACTTTGAATTAAATATTCTAAACTACTATTTTCAAATAGGATTTTATCCATATTGGATTCTAGAGGGTGGGAGACTACCCAGACCCCACCAGTCCAGAATCGCCGTGATGTCGGGCAGGCACAAGGGGGCGGGGGAGGGGGCATTGAAGACAGGCTACGGAATTCAGGGGGCCGCCCCAATGTGGAGGGAATAAAGGACCCCTTGCCTAAAGGCAGAATCTTTCCACCACTTTGGGGAGGTGGTTGAGCAAGTTATGGCAAATTTGTGAAGGCATCACATTTATAGCTTTGTTTATAATTTCTCCCTTTACTCAAGAGCATTCCATGATACCTGGGGTCATTGGGTCAAGATTATGGACAATGTTAGCAGATTCTATTGAATTGGTTCCAAATAAATAAATAAAAATTGATATTTTTTGTCTTATTGAGTTGTGTGTATCTACCATTAGAATGTGACATATGTCTTTATTGATTTTAATTTTTTGTTAAATAAGAGTCATCTCATATGTATAATTTTGACAATGCCATGTGCGTTGCCGTTGTTGGGTAGAAAAGGGATAAAGGGGATTTCTTTCGAAAACCCATATGCATTAATCTGAAGAAAATATATAATAATACAAGGTGGTTTAAATATGTGCATATTTAAAAATTAGATAATAATATGGCAAGAAAAAATAAGGTGAAAAATTATCTAATACCCGTTGAACAATACTTGGTTAATGCAGGTGGTTTTAAATTTCAACATTTAGTGCCGCCAGGCCCTCACCCACCCCCAAAAGGTCCCCTTGAATTAAGGAACCAGTTGACATTGCTATGTATGTAACATGAAGACAACATTGATTCTCTGCATGCGATGTGTTTCATATGCAATTTTGACTCCCCAAAATAATTGGAGAAGATGCAAGCACCTCTAGTTTAGGCCATTAATGTTACACATGCATTCATCATGTGTAACCATCAACTCCAATGGGAGTGAAACTTTTTGAACATCATCATGACTTATTCAAATTTAGATCTAGATTTTGTATGACTATTTGGTAGAGTCGCTTTTGGGTCCCATGTCCCATCCTGATTCCAGCCTTACATGTGTGATTGGAAATCTGACTCTGTGAAAACCTGAGTTAAAACCTAACTGAAAGTGTTAGTACTTATTATCAATGTTGGGCAAGGGTATAGTCTGCTGGGTGGTATGTAACATGGTATAGGGAATCATATAAAAGATAAGATCAGGTTGATTAGGTATGAAACTGTGAGATCAATACTTGCACTAGATGAGTATGAGAGTTCAAGAAATAATATTATATGTAGAGGAACGGCTATGCATATTGCAGATGTGGTAATTACTTAAAACAGTGATTACCAACTGTTCTTTGTTGTTACAAGGAATTAATTAAGTTAGAGTCATATTAGAGATACCCGTGAAGTCAGGAAAAGACGGCACTAGTACCCTGAGTTTGGTCATACACAGGGTGACAATTAAAAAAAACCTGCAAAAAAGTACATTAGCATTCAAGGGGAGGTGAAACTCAGAAAACCATCAATTTTGATTGTTCCTGAGTTTCACCCGGTCTTTCTTTTTTTCCTGAGTGCCTCCACTCCTGCTACATAGGTTTTCACTGCTCTTACCTGTACAACTACTATAATTCCTCTCGAACCTTGTGTATTAGATGCTGGGATTGAGCGTTTTGTATAGAGTTTTAGCATTTGATACTGAGATTTAATAAAATTTCCCTACATTATGGATACCAGTAAAAGATGGGGTAAGGGGTGAAAGGAGGCCCAAAGACAGGGTGAAGACAGGGTGAATTTGCGGATATCTCTATTGTCCAGCAGGATTTTCTATAAACCAGCTATGAACCAGCAACTTTTAGAATCATCAGGTAGAGGGGTACATGTTTTGGTTGTCACCTATTTGGAACACTATTTTTTTGAAGCTTCAATTTTTTTATCAGTTAATCCTTACCATATATAAAGCACTTTCAGTTCAAAACTCATTCCATTCAGTGTTTGTTTTTTTGACAAATTCTTGCACTATAATGATCCAAAAAAAACACATGTGAATGTCACAAAGGGCTTTCTGGGAAAAAAATTTACAAAATTTGTCATATTTTCAGAGAAAGTTGCCACATTTATATATTACATTCATGGAGGTAACCAATAAAAAGTGGGATTTTGAAAATATATATACAACCCACCACCAACAATTGCTATTTAATGTTAATTAATGATGGGGATCCTCACCAATGCACCTACTTGAGAAATTTGAAAAAAATAATTCATAATTTCATTGAATTGATTAGGTGCATTTTAAAAATAATAATTCAAAAAATTCAATTATAAATTGTATGTGTATAGTAGATCATAAGCTGGTTATTGAATCTTAGAATATAACATCTCTAAATTTTTAACCTGAAAAATAAACCTTGTTAAAATGTTTAAATCTTACTCAAGCCCCCAAAAGTCCTGCAATTTGTTGTCTCCGTTGTGGACCTGCAGAAATTAAAACAACAACAATAATGAACATAATGATAAATATGCAAAATGTATTGGGCGAACCACATGGGCAAAGGATGCATTTAGAATCCAAATTTCCCACTTTTTTAAAGCTCAAAATCCTTGACAACAATTTTAGTTTTAAGAAATTTCCTATCTCTTGAAATTTTACCAGGCAAAATAGTTGTTAATGAAAATTTTGTCTCAGTGATTTCCTTGTTATCATGTTTTATGGTCATTTTTATAGCCTAAATTCCAAAACTTGTATCAGTTTTTGGGCCAAGGGTTTGACTAGCATGTAACTAATTGTGCGGTAGTTCTCCCCATAAATTGGTTAAGGTTGAAGCTACATAGTGAAGTTTGGGGTTTATGGTTTTCAAAATAATGATAGTTACACTATATCCTATAATCAAATTTCATTCCAAACATGCTATTGCTAGAAGACATACTTGACAAGATGTTTTCAATCATTTTGTGTGAATTAAGTGTGGTTAATTGCAGCATTATTAATATATTCTTTCTATATTTGAAATGATTACTTGTTATAATTTTGACTTGGAAGTTAAAATGGAGTTGAATTTAAAATATAATAAAATTCTCACATAGTACCAATATTTATGTTCAATATTTGGTTGGTCTCCTTCATACTTAAATTCATACCATTAACAAAAAATTAAAAAATTGATTATACACATTCATAGTGACATCTAAAGTTGACAATTTGTCTAGCACTGAATTCATTTTGGTACTGAATTTGTTTGGAGATTTATATGCAATTTCCATATTGGCATATGATGAGCCATATATACTTGCCCAGAGCTGGTTAGTAATTCGTACACATTTGAGAGAGGAAAAAAAATGACCACCTTTGCATTGTAGCATCCCAACAGCCCCACCACATCAGGTGCTTTTCAGGCCAGATTCAAAATCTTGGAACAATGTACAAAGGGCCTTTTGTATGTATTTTCATGTTTTGCAATGCATGTGATTACAATGGATTTGTTCAAATAATGGTGACTAATTATTAAATATATTTGCTTTTGGGCACTTAAATTTGGTTCATTACATTGATTACCTTGAACACATTTCTTACCATATGTTCTTGGAACCCTTTCAGAATTTATAACCATGTGCCATTATTAAAAAAATTTGAATATTTCTTTAATCCTGTTGATTGATTAGATTAGATCTTTGCTAATTTTTTTCATGTCTTCAAGTTTGCAATGCCAATTTCACAAGTAAAGAAATGCTATATGATATTCTGATCATTTTTGCTTTGAAATGTGCCAGGCTTGTATAAATATCTTTTACCACACATTTATGAACTTATACTCACACGGTATGTATAGTGTAATTGATGAAATATTTATTCTACCCGTACCCTACTGATACTCATTTTTCTTTACCCTTATCTGGAATGATAATTTTAGAGAACCTTTATACCCTTACCCAGTTTGGAACCTTTTGAAGCTTACATGCCTTCACCTGGCTCATATATTTGTTGAAAATTTGAATTTGGCCTTCTCTGGCTTAATTTTTGAAATCGATATATCTGGACAACACTATACACAAGGTACCCACACACGTAAAGCACTGCCTGGATTTTTCCTTTGTATTTTCAGCTCCCTTACCTGCGTGAAGAAACATGTTTTCAGCAAGCGGGATCTTCTGCGGTGGAAGGTACTAGCCAGGCTATATTGGGATCTTCTGACCAGTAGAAGGTACCAGCCAGCCTGTCACTATTTCTAAAAAGTGACAAAATTCCAGCTCTGCTTACATAGGAAAAGGACCTGATTACAGGTCCTTCCATGATTTTCGACGTCTTCCCTTGGCCTACTGGCCTCGGCAGAGGTCTCTCAATACTCAGGCCCTTCTCCTATACCAAATTCCTCACGTTTGCAACAACAGCCAATTTGAAACTATGTGAAAATGCAGCATCTGCCTTCAAAGTCAAGAAACAGCATCTTAAAACTTGTCCACACCATTTATCCTAAAATATGACCACATGAAACCAACAAGGTACCCAATTGTGCATGCTTCCCAATCCGATATGTGCAAGTGGGTGCAAGAACCATGTGGTGCTAGTTGCGCATGTTGGGGAGGGTAGATGGACTGCTTCCATCCAGCCTAATGAATGGAGAGCCCAATAAACCATATCATCTATGATGCTTCCAGACACAAGTGTCCTCCCCTTTGGCCAACTAGACCATCCCTTGCCCCATCTGAAAAGCCATTGACTAGGTTAGATGAATGGCTAGGAATGGACCAAAAGAAAGTTAGGGCCTATGGTTGCTCAAAAGCATGATCAAAAAAACTGTTGAGAACACTTGGGAACTCAATAGGGAATAGGTAAATATCTTGAGCCAATTGGGAACTTCCGCTACAATAGAGGAACTTGGAAATAAGTGCCATTTGACATCAAAGTTCAGGAACAACCAGAGCTTGCAGCTCATTTCCAAATCCAAATTTTCACAAGTTCAAGGTCATTTTTCTCTCTGATCAATCTATGAAGCACAACCTCAAAGACTATCTCAGTGGCAGCAGGTTCCTTACATAACCCACCTGAGAATCATATTGTGACTACCTATTCCAAGTCATATCAGCAAAGCTAGAATTTTCAATTTTCTCCTCTTCTTTGAAGCACCTAACAAGACCCAAGTAAGTAATACTAAAGTTGCAAGAAAAAACAATGACAGAATATCATTTGAACCTCCTCATACCATCAACAACACATTTGGTCAGACGTTTATGAATCCAATGAGTGGAACAGAGCTTCACAAACTGATCAAGTCCCTTTCACAACATGATTGTCTCCTGTGGCCACATTGCAGTGTTTTTTTCTTTAAATGAGTCATGAGCTAAGGGCCACTGTAGATGAGGATCCAAAGTCTAGGGACCAGTCAAATAGAGCAGTCCTATTGGATGGTAGGTATAAATTGGACCCACGGCCTTTAGATGAAGGTCCAAGACCAAAAAGTGGCAAATCAAGGCTAAACCTACATGGCACCATTTTGGAGGGAAAAATCAATTGGTTTGAACCAAATCTCTTGGGAAAGTATTTATTCCCACCTGTCCCACCTTGAACCATCTGTGCAACAGGGCCCAAATATAAGAGAATCCAGAGAGCTGAAACATGTGTTTGTGGGCTTTTTCTGCCATCTCTTTTGAGTCCATCTTGATTCCAGCCCTAGGCATAGGCTGAAATCCAACTGATGTACTGCTGTGAGTACATAGCATCGAATGTTAGCCTTTCAGAGAGAAGAGAATGAATGGCAATGGTGTCACGAACCATCCAACAGCCCACCCAATAAGGTGCAAGTTTGAGCTGGATTGGGGGCCAGAGTGAACCAGCACCCACCAGTGCATCAGTTGGCCGTTCTGTCCATAGGATGGGTTGCATTTCTTCATCCGGCTCCTGACCCTTGTTAACTCAATATTGTATCACAGTCAACCTTTTTGGGTTGTTGGCCTTTGACCCTTTTTATTTTGTGGGTGTTTTTTTCTCAACCCTGACCATACCACCCTCCAACTTAATCACCCTAGTTCCCTAGCTATCCTATTGACCTAGCTACATTACTGACCTGCATCTTGACTCCACTGTTCAACCCCTTACCTTTCTACCCTCTAGTTTTTCATGGCTAAACGTATATCTCTTGGCTAAACTTTTGCCTTTTGACATAATTTTTAATACTTTTTGTCTAAACTTATTTCTTGGCTAAACCTTTTTCTTTTGGCATAACTTTTAACATTTCTTGGCTACACCTATATCTTTTGGTTAAACTTTTTTCTTTTGGCATAATTTTTAACTTTTCTTGGTTAAACCTTTTCTTTCTGGCACACTTTTTAACTCTTATTGGTTAAACCTATATCTCTTGACTAAACTTCCATCTCTTCATCATTAAACATTTACATGTTGACAAAATCTTTATATCTTTTTAACTAAACATTTATCTCTTGACAAAAAATTTACTTTTCAACAAAACTTGTATATGTTTTTAACTAAACTTTTACCTTTTGAAAAAAAATCTAACTTTTCTTGGTTAAACCTATACCTCTTGACAAAACCTTCATCTCTTCTTGGCTAAACCATTATATGTTGGCAAAAGTTTTACTTATACTTGATTAAATTTTCACCTCTTGGCAAAACCTTAATATCTTAACTAAATTTTTACCTTTCAACAAAACCTTTATATTTTCTTGCCTAAACCTTTACCATTTGAAAAAGCTTTGAACTTTTCATGGCTAAACCTTTACCTTTTGGCAAAACCCTTTTTTTTTAGGTTAAATTTTTACTTCATAATAAAAACCTCTATTTCTTCTTAGTTAAGCCTCTACAAATTGGAAAAAAAATTAATTCTTCCTAGTTAAACCTATACCTTTTCGCCAAACTTCCATCTCTTCATGGCTAGACCTTTAATTATTGGCAAAAGCTCTATCTTTTTTTGGTCCATTTTAAATTTTTAAATCTTTTTTTTTTTCCTTGAATAAACTTAAAGACTACGTTTCAACAAAATCTTTTAACAAAACTTTTGGCTACCCTATTGACCTAACCATCTTATTGACATAATTACATTCTTTGACTTGCTTAATCACCAACCTACCTACATATTATTTATTTACCTACCCACCCCCACTCACCTACCTACCTATCATTTACATGATGTTAATGTTTGTCAATGTATGATATACAAAATATAAAGGTATTGCACTAAATGAACTAACAACCATTTTAATCACCCCTTGATGTTAGTAAATGGTAACCTTGAATGGGAGCACATTCGATCAACTTTTGTGACCCAACATAAATATTGCATATTTTGGTAGTTATTGTTGAAGATATAATCACAAAATACAATATTCACATATGAAAACAATGTCATTTCAAATACAATACACTTCAATAATTATTACATATTTTGTGACCAAAATGCAAGCATTTTTTTTCTTTTTTTTTCTTTTTTAAAATTTGTTTTCTATGGTTTTTTTCTATTTTCTTTTTTTTCTCCTTCAAATTTTTTTTTCTTTTCTTGTTCTAAATTATTTTCTTCTCTTATTCATCACAATTATTTTATTTCTTCTAATTTTTTATTTTTTTATCATCATCATTTTTCTCATTGAACATGCATATTTTATGTTTGACATTTGGGTATTGCACAAACCATCCAAAAAGACCAGCCAACATTTTATGCTTCAAATGTGGGTGTTGTTAACAAAACTAATGTTTATTTTGTGACCCTTGTGCAAGTATCTAACATTGAATTTTATGGTTTTGAAGTTTTTTTAATGCAATAATGCAACATTGCAACAATGCAACAAAATATTAATGCAATGCTCACATTCAAAGCATGTAAACATAATACAAACATGAGGTTACAATTACAATAAAACAAAACTTGTATGTATTGATGTAAATATCACATTTATCAAAACTTTTTAAAATGTCAAAAAAATGGAAAACATGAATTCCATGCCATTGTTTATGCCAAAGAAACTTAAGTAAGATATGCATGTTAATTTTTAACTTTAAAAAACACCTTTTTAGACCTATTTTCATTAGCCACAATGTTATGTGTTCATTGATAAGTTCTTGTTGTTATAACCACCTTAATAACATGTTGATGAATGTAAAGTTGATAATGATACAATTGGAGTTGAATGGCATTGGTTACAAATTGGTATTTCATAATTATTCAAAGTCTACATCAAACACATGACACACATTAATATGCAAATTTGAAAAATATAAATCAAACCCCAAAAAATTACATGAGTATGTACATATATAGTCTATTGGATTTATTTTTAAAACTAATTGGAAAAAAATTGAAAATTAAAAATTTGAAAAAAAAAAAAAAAAAAAAAAACTTGATTTTTTGAAAATTTAAAAAAAAAAAAAAATAAAAAAAAAGGGGAAAAACAAAAAAAAAAATTAGAAAAAAAATAAAAAAAAAAAAAA
>Ga0116231_10005586_pt1 | contig 24675 bp, 19 predicted proteins | sample S1TSphgellanicum_2_FD_89695 | JGI IMG/M metagenome (GOLD analysis project Ga0116231, IMG submission 89695) | Host-associated microbial communities from peat moss isolated from Minnesota, USA - S1T2_Fd - Sphagnum magellanicum MG | ecosystem: Host-associated > Plants > Peat moss > Unclassified...
GATTTTTGTGGAAGTTAGTGAAGTAAGCAGTTACTTTTTTGAAAAAAAGTAACCAAAAAACTTTTGTAACTTTGGGCCGTGGGCATTTTCATATTTACGGTCCAAGTTAACAAAAGTTTTTTGCTTCTTTTTTTTTAAAAAGAAGCTCTTGCTTTCCCTTGCAAACATCACCGCTCGCGCCGCAATATATTTCATGCGCGGGAATAATAATTCATCAAAGCAACAAGTGCATTTGCGCTGCCTGATATCTAAGTCGAACACGACGTTAGTACTTGGTTACGGTCTTAAAAGTTTCATTATCACGTCATTCGTCCATCGGATAAACGCTCGCCCGCAGCCCGCTGGGCAAACTTGAAGGAAGTTCGATGGATCACGATAGTCACAGTAATATGGCGGGCGCTGAACGCCCCGTTAGCGGTTTTGCCAAACTCGACGCGCAGCGCTTTTCCGCCTTTCACGTGCGCGCGGTGCTCACGACGGGCATGGGCTGCGTAACGGACGGTTACGATCTCTCATCCATAGGCATCGTTCTGCCGCTGGTGCTCGCATCGTTCGGGATCAAAAAAATCAGCGGCCTCGATGCCGCCATGCTCACCGGCTCGGCACTGCTCGGCGCCGCCCTGGGCGCGCTGATTTTCGGCCAGCTTGCCCAGCATGGCCGCAAGCGCTTCTACGGGCTGGATGTGCTGATCATGGCGATCGCCGCGGTCGCCCAGATCGCCGCTCCCAACCTCATCTGGCTGATCGCGATCCGCTTTGTTCTTGGCCTTGGCGTCGGCGCCGACTACGTGCTCTCGCCCACCATCATGGCCGAGCACGCCAACCAGGCCGATCGCGGCCGCTCGCTCGGCCTCGGCTTCTCGATGCTCTACTGGGTCGGTGCGGTCATGGCCGCTCTGCTCTCGCTCGTGCTGCACGCCTTCAACGTGGCACCCGACCTGATCTGGCGCATCGTGCTTGCAGCCGGCGCGCTGCCCGCTCTCTCGGTGCTCTATCTGCGCCGCCGCATGCCCGAGACAGCGCGCTACCTCGCGCGCATCGCGGGTGACGAGGATGCCGCGCGCGCCGTCGTGAAGTCGGTCACGGGCTCGTCGGACGTCGTGCTGCCGGTGGACAACCGCTCCTTCGGCGAGGTCTTCCGCCGCCATGGGAAAGACATTCTGGCCGGCACCGTGCTGTGGTTCACCTTCGACATCGTGGTCTATTCGACCGTGCTGTTCGGCCCGTCGCTGATCGCCAAGGGCCTCGGCGTGTCGCCGACGATCTTCTCGCTCATCATCAGCCTGGTCTTCGTCATTCCGGCGCTGACCATCGGCAGCCTGTTCTTCCTTGACCGGTTCGGCCGCAAGCCGGTGATGATCTTCGGCTATATCGGTGCTGCCATCGTCCTCTGCCTCTTCAACTTCCTGCACCAGACCATCCTGCATAACGCGCTGCTCGGCCTGTTCATCTACGGGCTGTTCAACGCCATGCTGATGGGCCCTGGCCTCGTCTGCGGCGCAGCCCTGCTTGGTGTTGAACTGACGCCGACCCGCATCCGCGCGGTCGGGCAGAGCATCACCGTGGTCGGCGGCCGCCTTGGTGCGACGCTCAGCGCCTTCGTCTTCCCGCTGGTGTTCGCCATACTCGGCCAGGGTGCCGCGATCGGCACGCTCGCGGCACTGTCCGTGGTCGGCGCGGTGCTCACCTACGTGCTGATCCCCGAGACGGCCGGCCGCTCGCTCGAGGAACTGAGCCGCGAGCCCGTGCTGGAGACCACGGCCGCGCAGTAGACCACTCGATCTGACAACGGTCACGGCTTGTGGCCGTTGTCAGAAAGCGGTTCTCTTTTTTGGAAAAGAAGAACCAAAAAACGTCTGCTCCTGGCGGCGTGCTTGTGGAAACGTCAAGAGCCTATTTCGCGCCGCTTGAACGAAATGACTTGTTCTGACCAGGCGGCGATACCCAACAACGGTAAATCGTAACCGAATGGGGACGAAAGTTGCAGGCCGAGCGGTAGGCCAGATGCCGTCCAGCCGCTTGGGATTGTCACGCTCGGCGCGCCCAGAAATGTCCAGGGCGCACAAAAACTGGCATCGCCGGTCTCCGCCAGGCCCGGTGGCGCCGCGCCGGTGGCGGGCACCGATAGCACCGCATCGTACCCGTCCAGCCACTCCGCCATCTCGGCCCGCAAGCGCGCCTGCAAAGCGAGCGCCTCGCGATAGTCGGCCTCGCCGACGGCCTCGCCCGCCGCGACCAGCGCGTGCAGCCGCGCACTGGTCTTGTCGGGGAAGGCTCTGACCATCTCGCCATAAATACGCGCCGCCTCGTACTCAAGGATGACCCGGCAGGACCGCAGGATCCGTTCGGGCTCGTCCGGTGCGTTAAGCTCCGTGAGCACGGCGCCGGCCGCATGCAGGGCCGCGAGGTTCGCCTCGAAAATCTCGCGCTGCGGCGTCTCCACAAGGTCCCACAGGCTGCGGAGCACGGCGAGGCGTGGCGGGTTGCCGGGCTCAAAATATGTCTTCCAGGCGGCCTCGCTGGTAACGGCGTTCGGCTTGTCATCGATGAACAACGCGAACGCCGCCGCCGCATCCGCGACATGGCGCGTGAAAAACCCGACATGGTCGAGCGAGCCGGCCAGCGGGTGCACGCCGTCACGCGGGATGGCGCCATAGCTCGGCTTGTAGCCAACCACGCCGTTATAGGCTGCCGGGCGGATGATCGAGCCCACCGTCTGCGTGCCGAGGGCGAGCGGCACGATGCCGGCGGCGACCGCCGCGGCCGAACCGCTCGAGGACCCGCCCGGCGTATGCGCCGTGTTCCACGGATTGACCGTCGGCCCCGGGTGGCGCCAGGCGAATTCCGTCGTCACCGTCTTGCCCAGCACGGTGCCGCCGAATGACTTTATCTTGGTTACAATCCAGGCGTCGTTTTCCGGTACATGGCCGGCGAACACGGCCGAGCCGTTTTCCGTCGGCATGCCGGCGGTCGCGATGATGTCCTTGACCCCGACGGGCACGCCCCGCAGCGGGCCCTCGCCGGGCGGTGCCGGATCCGCAAGATACCGGAACGCCTGCAGCCAGGGTTCCAGCGCCTGCGCCCGCGCCGTGGCGGCCATGATCGCCGCGTCCGGCGGTAGGCTCCCGCTCTGCACGTTCCAGATCAGGCCGAGCAACGACTTTTTGTGCAAATTCATCCCATCATCCCCGGCCGTTCGCTGGTTCAGGCCACGGTGACTGTGTCATCGGCAATACCGAGATGGCAAATCGCCTACTGGGGGTCGCTAGCCGGGCCGAACCTTCGACCCTGAACCGTCCGGCCAGGTGCCCGCCCGTTCGGCAAGACCGCGCAGCAGGCAGGTCGCCGCATGCCGCGCCACGTCCTTGATTCGCTCGCCGCGTTCCGGCTGTTCCATGTCCCACTGCAGCAACTGCGCGATCGGCCGCTTGTTCAGGTAAAAATTCATGTAGGTGCCGGCGACCGCGGTCACGTGGAGCGCCACCGCGATGTCATCCTCCGGCGCGCCGATGACACGCCGAATGATGTCGGCGCTGACTTTGTGGATCGGCACGCTCACCCGTTCGTTCATCATGTCGGTCGCGTCCGGGATTTCGAAGCGGACGTTCCAGATCAGCTCTTTGACGGCATCGCCTTCCCCGCGTGCGAAGAAGGAGTCGAGGAGGCTGTCCTGCAACCGGCAGTACAGGTCGATCAGGGCGGGGGTATCGGCGCCTTGTTCGATGGCGGTGTTCATCTCGCACAGAAGCGGGTCGATGCGCCGGCCGATGCGGTTGGTGACGACGTCAACGCAGGCGAGGTAGAGCCCGAGCTTGTCGCCGAAATAATAGGTGAGGGCCGGCGATCGCATGTCCGCCCGCCGCGCGATCTCCCGTGTCGATGCCGCTTCAAAGCCGCGTTCGGCAAATACCTCGCTCGCCACGGACAGCAGGCGCTGCCGCGCATCGTCGCCGGCCGGGTAACCGGCTGTCCCCTGGCGCCTTTTAGGGGAGGAATGCTGACGTATGACGTCCACAAAATCTCTCGCTGAGTAGAATTCTTTCGATTGACAGATATTTATCGACTGATATATTTTGTTTCAGAATTAGACGGTTCCTTACGTTGGAAAGACGTGAGGGGGATGGGGCTTCCTTACATGACGAACTGGCATCGTTGTTCATGCGTCGATGACTGACGCACAGTGACTGATTTCCGATCGATGAGACCGGAATACCAGGCCGTGCTGACAGCGCGGCGCTCGGTCGGTCGTCTCCCGGCGAATGACTTAATGCCGGCGGTATACCACTACAAATGTGTAAACGGCCCACTGGCTTCACTCTTTCCTGTGTACCCTTCTTATGGCGTCGTCTCCGGCGCGTCCCTTTCCGGCACGGCCCGTTCCAAATCATCCGGAGCCGGCATTTCAAGTCCTCGTCGACCAAACGGCGCCCCGTCACGGCCATCCGATGCAACGCCACAATTTTATCAAGGTCGTAACATTCTCGACCCGTGGTCTGATTTTTACCTGACAAGATCGCGCTTCGCAACCGGCGCGCTGGCGGTGCGTAATGAAAAAGCTGTGTTGCGTAGTTGCGGGCCGTTTTGTTCGCCATGAAGCGCCGCGCCCGCTTCCGTCATGGCCGCCGCGGCGCCATCGCGTTGGTCTTCGCGCTGTCGCTTGTCCCGCTCACGATGCTCGTCGCCATGTCGATCGACTACTCCTTTTACGCCCAGGCCAAGGCGCAATACCAGCTGGCCGGCGACGCCGCCGCGACCTATGCGATCCGCGAAGCGAACGCGACCTATGTGATCGAGAGCGCCACACCGGGTGTGACCACGGCAACGGCCACGGCCGTATCGATCGCGGCGGGACAGACCGCGGGGCTCAACTGGTTCAACTCGCAGCTGGCAACGCTACCCAGGGCTTATACCTCCGGAACGCCAACCGTCACGGTGAAATCGACCAACACGACCGCGACGGCGCCGGCGGGTTTCAGCGCGACTGTGAGCTATACCGGGATCTACCCGCCCTTCTTCGACCTGATCTTCAACACGACCAAAAACTGGTACGTCATCGGCTCATCGTCGGCGGCGACGGGTTATTCCTATGCCGAGATCCTGCTGCTGCTCGACACCTCGGGCTCGATGCTGATCGGCGCGAATCAGAGCGATGTCGTAGCCTTGTCGGATGTGACCTCCTGCATTCCCAACAGCGAGATCGGCAAAGTCTGGACCAGCGCAACCAGGCCCCTGGGGTTCAACCAATTCAGCAGTTTGTATAACACCGACCCGCGCGATGAAATCGATCTGGCGAATGTAAGCGGTCTCAACTCAGCCACCGGCCAATGCAAAAACACATCCAGCGTCACGTATAACAACGGACAGGCCGCGGTCGCCCCTTGCGCGTTCGCCTGCCATACGACGACCGTCACGGCGGCCGACGGATATACGGAAGATTATTACGGCATCGCCCGCCGTCTGAACCCCCATCAGACGCCGAGTGCGTCTGGCGGGGTGACGCTGCGGCTCGATGCCGTGTTCCTCGCGGCCGAAAACGTCATCCAGGATATGCAGAGCGCCGAACAGGCATCCGGCCAGTTCAGTGTCGGGGTGTACCAGTTCAATGACGACGTCTCCCCGATTGTCGACGGCAGCACGGCCGCCGGTGATGCCTCGACCGAGGCCACGGCCAACCTCTCCACCGCCCTGCAGGAGGTCGAGGCGGATGACTGGATGAAAACACCCTCGGAAACCACCGTGCCGATCATGTCCGCGGCCGGCGAGACCACCGATTTTACGAATTTTCCGCTGGCGATGACCCACCTGCAGAACGGGACCTTTCAGAACTCAAGTTTCACTGGCGCCGTTACGCTCAGCCCGCTGACGCCGGCGGGATCGGGGGCGACCGCGGGGCTCCCGCAAAAGGACCTCTTCATCGTGACTGACGGCATGGAGGATTCCGGCCCCAACAGCGCCGTCGGCCGGCTTATGGGCGAGATGGCCGGCGTCACCGCGGAAGGCGGCGCGCCGACCGCCACCACCCCCGCGCTCTGCAGCTATTTGAAGAAGACACTGGGGTTTACGATCTATGTCCTGCTGATCACCTATAACTACGTGCCGGACTATTTCTACTACCTCGTGCCGGCCGGGGAGCCGTCGACCCCTTATACCAACGAGGATTTCCCGCTGCTCACGTCAGCCAAGGCCGGCATCGAGAACTGGGTCGAGGGTGACAACACCAACAACACCTACGAAGCAGTGGATCCTGACCCGCTGCCCAAATCGCCCCCCGACTACCAGGGGCTCGCCGCCTGCGCCTCGACCCCTACGGATATTTTCACGGCAACGAGCTCCGCCGATATCAGCGCCAAGATGAGCCTGATCCTGAAATCAGCGCTTAGTTCGACGATCAAGTTGACAGACTAGGAGGAAAAGCAAGCGGTCGCTCTTTAGAAAAAGCTCCGCAAAAATTTTTGCCTCCGTTCAATAAATATCCCGCAAATACCGCTTCCCCCGCGCCAGCGACCGTAAAAACGCCTGCGCCGCCTCAGCGTTCATCCCGCCATGCGCCTGCGCGACCGCGAGCAGCGCGGCCTCGACGTCTTTCGCCATCTGCGCCGCATCGCCGCACACATACACCACAGCACCCGCCTGCAGCCACGCCCACACCTCGTCGCCGCGCTCGGTCAGGCAATGCTGCACATAGCGCTTCGCGGCCTGGTCGCGCGAGAAGGCGAGGCTGAGCGTCAAAAAACCGTCGGCCTGCATCGCGAGCAGTTCGTCCTTGTAATAAAAATCCGTGGCCGCGTGGCGTTCACCGAAGAACAGCCAGTTGCGCCCGGTCGCACCGGTTGCACGCCGGTCGTGCAGAAACCCGCGGAACGGCGCGATGCCGGTGCCGGGCCCGATCATGATCACCGGCGTCGAAGGGTCGGGCGGCAGGTGGAAATGCGACGAGGGTTGCACGAATACCGGCACCGGCGCATCGGCGCAGCGATCCGCGAGAAAGGTCGAGCACACGCCCTTGCGCGCGCCGGCGCCGTAGCGCACGGCGGCAACGGTGAGATGCACCTCGCCGGCATGCGCGCGCGGGCTCGAGGCGATCGAGTAGTTGCGCGGCTGGATGTGTTTGAGTGCCGCCACGAATTCCTGGGCGCTGGTTTTAATCGGGAAAGCCGCCAGCACGTCGGGCAGCTGTTTGCCCCAGAGCCATTGTTTGAGCTCCGCCTTGCGCGCTTCCGCCAGCAGGCTTTTCAGACCCGTATCGTGGCTGCGCTCGGCAATGAATTCCAGCGTCTCGCGGCCCGGCCTGGTCAATTCGAAATTTTCCAGCAGCGCCTGGCGTAGCGGCAGATGGCCCGCTTTGTCGACCGTGACCATCGCGTCGTCCTGCAAGCCGGCGCGCGCCAGCACCTCGTCGACCAGTGCCGGGCAGTTGCTGGGCCAGACGCCGAGCGAATCCCCCGCCTCGTAGGTGATGTCCGCGCCCGCCAGCGAAATCGCGATGAACCGCGTGTCCTTCTCCGGACTGCCGGGATTGAGCTGGACGCTGGCGAGCAGCCTCGCGGGATATGGGTTGTTCTTGCTCCACCCGGTGGGCGCCGGCGGCGTCGTGGCGGCGGGTGCGGCCATGCCGCCCAGCTGCTTTGCCAGTGCGGGGATCCATTCGTCGATCGCCGGCTCCGTGCCGGCATCGCAGTCGAACCGCCCGCGCAGGCGCGTTGCCCCGAGTGCCGCCAGCCGCGCATCGAGGTTCTTGCCGTGCTGCGCAAACTGGTCGTAGGTGGAATCCCCCAGCGCGCACACCGCGTAGGTGAGCCCGTCCAGCCGCGGCGCGTCCTCGCCACGCAGGACGTCCCAAAAATCCCGGCCGTTATCGGGCGCCTCGCCATCCCCATAGGTGCTGGAAATCAGGATCACCGTCCCGGCGCCGCCCAAATCCGCCGCCGGGTAGTCCGCCATGGCGCTGAGGCGCACCGGCATGTCGGCGGCGCGCAGGGTTTCGGTGAGTTTTTCCGCGAGCGCCTCGGCATTGCCGGTCTGCGAGGCGAACAGTACGGTGATCGCACCCGCCGCCGCCGGGGGCACGAGAGGCGTCGCGCCGACCCGGCTGTAGAGGCCGGCGAGCAGGCCGTTCAGCCACAATCGCGTGGCCGGGGCGACCGGCGCATCCGCGGGCAGGCACGGCACATCCCCGCGCGCACCGGGCATACGCAAACCGGCCATGAAGCCCGCGACATAGATCGCTTCCGCCTCGCTGAGGTCCGGCTTCGCCGCGGCCGGCAGATCGAGTGCCGCCGCCAAGGCGTCAGCGTCATCCGCCCGACGCGCCGGAAACGCAGGCGCCACCCTGGCCAGCGCGACCGCGCAGAATTTGAACCCGGGCTGGAACGAGATCGCGTCCGTCGCGTCGCTCGTCACCGCGTTGATGGCGAGGTCTTCGCCAAACACATCGTTCCAGTGGAACGGCACGAAGCAGCCGCCGGGCAGCACCCGCGGGGTGAGGCTCGCGGGCAGCACCGCACGGCCGCGGCGCGAGCGGATCTCGACGGGCGCCTGGTCCGTCACCCCCAGGGCCGCGGCATCATCCGGATGGAGCTCCACGAACGGGCCGGGGTTCAGCTTGTTCAGCGTCGGGATTTTCCCCGTCTTGGTCATGGTGTGCCACTGATGCGGCAGCCGCCCGGTATTCAGGACGAACGGATAATCCGCATCCGGCAGCTCGGCCGGCGGCAGCGCGGGGCGGGCCAGAAACTGCGCCCTGCGGCTTTCGGTCGGGAAGGCAAGACGCGGCCGGCTGCCGTCGTCCAGCGTGTGCAGCGACTGGCTGAGCCCGTCGTTCAGATAGCGCACCGGGTTGCGGCTGGCTTGCGGCGCGGCGGGGCAGGGCCATTGCAGCGGCCCCTCGGTCAGCCGCGCATGCGAGGCGCCGGCAATGTCATAGCCCGTCTGCGGGTTCCCGCTCGACCTGATCTCCTCGAACACCTCAGCCGCACTGGCGAATTCGAACCCGGCATCGAACCCCATCGCGCGCGCGACATCGGCGATGATCCGCCAGTCAGCCCTCGCCTCGGCCGGCGGCGCCACCGCCTCGTTCATCAGGCTCAGATTGCGCTCGGAATTGATCATGACGCCGGCCGCCTCCGCCCAGAGCGCGCCGGGCAGCATGATGTCGGCGTACATGTTCGTCTCGGTATGAAGAAACGCGTCCTGCGTGATCACCAGCTCGGCCGCCTGCAGCCCCGCGATGGCGGCCTGCCGGTTGGGCAGGCTGGCGATGGGGTTGGTGCAGATGATCCAGACCGCCTTGATCGCGCCTGCCGCCAGCCGTTCGAACATCGTGACCGCATCCGGCCCCGGCTCGGCGCGGATGCTGCCGGGGGCGACGCCCCAGAGCGCTTCGCTGAACGCCCGGTCCGCAGCGCTCGTCACTGCGCGCTGGCCAGGCAGCCCGGCGCTGAGATAGCCAACCTCGCGGCCGCCCATCGCATTCGGCTGGCCGGTCAGCGAAAAGGGCCCGCTGCCCGGCCGGCAGATGGCGCCGGTCGCGAGGTGCAGGTTGCAAATGGCGTTGGTCGCCCAGGTGCCATGCGTGCTCTGGTTCAGCCCCATGGTCCAGCAGCTCATCCAGTTGCCGGCATCGCCGATCCATTGCGCCGCGCGGACGATGTCGGCCTCGGCAAGGCCCGTCAGCGCGGCAACCCGCGCCGGGGTGTAATCCGCGAGGAACGCGGGCATGGCGTCCCAGCCATCGGTGAACGCCCCGATGAAATCCCGGTCGATCCGCTCATTGACCACCAGCAGGTGCAGCAGCCCGTTCAGCAAGGCGAGGTCCGTGCCGGGTTTGAGCTGCAGGTGCAGGTCGGCCTTCTCCGCCGTCGCGGTGCGGCGCGGATCGACGACGATGAGCTTCGCCCCCGCCTTCACGCGGTCCAGCAGGCGCAGGAACAGGATCGGGTGGCAGTCCGCCATGTTCGCGCCGGCCACGAAGAACACGTCGGCCTGGTCGAAATCCTGGTATGAGCCGGGCGGCCCATCGGCGCCGAGCGAGAGCTTGTAGCCGCTCGCCGCACTGGACATGCAAAGCCGCGAGTTGGAGTCGATGTTGTTCGTGCCGACGAACCCCTTCGCGAGCTTGTTGGCGAGATACTGCGCCTCCAGCGACATCTGGCCCGATACGTAGAAGGCAATCGCATCCGGCCCATGCGCGTCGATGATCGCGCGCAGCCGGCGCGCGGCCTCGGCGATTGCGGCGTCGATCGCAACCGGCATCTGCGCGGCCTGGCGGTGCTGGCGGAGATACGCGGCGGCCATGCGGCCGGAACCGGTGAGGGCCTGCGCGCTGGTGAGGCCCTTGGTGCACAGGCGGCCAAAATTGGCGGGATGCGACTTGTCGCCGGTGACCTTGCCGATGCGGCCGTCCTCGACATGCAGCACCAGGCCGCAGCCGACGCCGCAATAGGGGCAGACGGATTTTACGGACGATGTCATGAAGTAAGCGGTGGCTTTTTAAAAAAAGCGCCGCAAAATTTTTTGGTATGCTGGGGCAGTGGCGACGTCAGCGCCCATCCCCCGGCGTCATAAAGTTTTTTTGCTACTTTTTGTTCACAAAAAGCAGTGCTTCCTATCCTTCCTAACACTATCGGGAGGTCAAATCGCCACGGTAACAACGCCGTGCTCATCGACCTTTGCCCTGAAAACCTCGATCACGCACTCATTGCCGATCCCCTGGCCGGTGGCGAGCGAAAAGATACGCTCATGCAGCGGGCACACCACGCTCTGCGCGTCCACCAGCCCGTCGGCGAGCGGCCCGCCCCGGTGCGGGCAGGCGGCCTGGGTTGCGAAGACCCCGCCCTCGCGCGTGCGAAACACCGCGAGCCGCCTGTCCGCGACGAGGAAGTTGCGCCCCTCGCCGGGCGGGATCTGCGAGAGCGGCCCGATGGCGATCTCCGGCATTCAGGCCTCCACCGGGATGAGGTCAGCGAACTGGTTTTCGGTCTTTGGCTCGTCGCGCTCCTTCCACGGGTCGGCCGTCGCGGCCACCGAGCGTTCCATCGCCGCATCCAGTTCGGCGGCGACGCCGTCGGCATCATCGACCACCACGGCGCGCACCCGGTCGATGCCGACGCGCTCGATGAACGTGTAAGTCCGCTCCTTGTACTTCGCGTTCTCGCGGTACCACTGCATGAACCGGCCGGAGAGTGTCAGTACCTCGTCCTCGCTCGCAACGGTGCAGAGCAGATCGCCCTTGCGGACATGCGAGCCGCCGGCGCCGCCGACATAGATCTCCCACTTGCCCTCGCCGATGGCGACCGCGCCGACATCCTTGATCAGCGCCTCCGAACAGTTGCGCGGGCAGCCGGCGGTCGCGAGCTTGAGTTTGCCGGGGCTGTCGATGCCGCGGAATCTCGCCTCGATCTTGTTGGCGAGGCCCATGGAGTCGCCGAGGCCGAAGCGGCAATAGTCATCGCCGATGCAGCTCTTGCAGGTGCGGTAGCTTTTGCCCCAGGCCCAGCCGGCGGGCATGTCAAGGTCGCGCCACACCGCGGGCAGTTGCTCCTTGGGGATGCCGACAAGATCGATGCGCTGCCCGCCGGTCACCTTCACCAGCGGCACGTCGTATTTGACCGCGACATCGGCGATGCGCTGCAGCTGCGCCGGGGTGCAGACGCCGCCCGGCATTTCCGGGATGACCGAGAACGTCCCGTCCTTCTGGATGTTGCCGTGCACGCGGTCGTTGATGAAGCGCGCATCGCGCTGGTCGTCGTACTGCTCCTTCCAGATGGTGATCAGGAGCGAGGCGAGAGCGGGCTTGGCGAGTGCATCCTCCTGCCCATCGGTGCTGAGCGCCCTGAAGACGTCGGAGACCGAGCGCAGGTCCTGCGCGATGATGGCTTTCGTCAGCGCTGGCTTGGTCATCGGGATGCTGGGGACGTAATAGTGGATGGAGGGATCTTCCTCCAGCGCGCCGCCGGCGAACCAGGCGACCACCTCGTTGACCAGCCCCTTGCAGGAGCCGCAGCCCATGCCGGCGCGGGTCTTGCTCATCACCGCCTTCGCGGTCTTCGCACCGCCTTCCACGCACGCGCCGATCGCCTGCTTCGTGACACCGTTGCAGTTGCACACCTGCGCATCCGCCGGCATCTAGTCCAGCGTCACCTTCTCGCTAGGCGCGCCGAGGTCGAACAGCAGCGACAGCCGTTCCTCGGGCAGTTTGCTGTCGCGGTCGAAGGCCTGCATCAGATAGGCGGCCTTACTGATATCGCCCATCAGGATGCCGCCGACCAGCCGGCCATCGCGTACGATCAGCTTCTTGTACGTCCCCTTGCCGGGCTCGGTGAACTGGATCAGCTCGTCATTCTCATCCCGGGCCTCGGTGACGCCCATGGAGGCGAGCTCAACACCCATCACCTTGAGCTTGGTCGCGAGTTTGGAGCCGTGATACTGCGCCTGGATGTTGGCGCCGGTGATGTGGTCGGCAAACACCTTCGCCTGGTCCCAGAGCGGCGCGACGAGGCCATAGACGAAGCCACGATGCTGGGCGCATTCGCCGACGACATACACATCCATGTCATCGACCGAGCGCATGTGGTTGTCGACGACGATGGCGCGCTCGACGGTGAGGCCAGAGCGTGTGCCGAGCTCGGCATTGGGGCGGATGCCGGCCGCGATCACCAGCATGTCGCACTCGATCGAGGAGCCATCCTTGAAGGCGAGGCCGGTGACCTTGGACTCGCCCAGGATTTCCGTCGTGGATTTTTCCAGATGGATTTTGACCCCCATCTTCTCCATCGCGGTTTTGAGAATTCTCGCACCCGGATCGTCGAGCTGCACCTCCATCAGCCGGCTGCCGAGATGCACGACATGCACCTCGCAGCCATGGTTGAGCAGGCCGCGCGCGGCCTCGAGTCCGAGCAGGCCGCCGCCGATGACCGCGGCGCGCCTGGACTGTTGCGCGGTGTTCATGATCGCGGTGCAGTCATCGATCGTGCGGAACCCGAAGATGCCGGGGCGCAGTTTGCCGTCGGCATCCATCGCCCCTTTGATCGGTGGGATGAAGGCGCGGCTGCCGGTCGCGATCAGCAGCTTGTCGTAATGCGCGATGGTGCCGTCCGCGGCGCGCACAGCCTTCGCGGCGCGGTCGATCTCGACCACGCGCGCGCCGGCATGCAGCGTGATGTTGTTCTCGGCGTACCAGGCGAAGGTGTTGATGTAGATCTCATCGGCCTCCTGCGCGCCCGAGAGAATGTTGGACAGCAGAATGCGGTTGTAATTGCCGTAGGGCTCGTCACCGAACATGGTGATGTCGAACTGCGCGGCGCCGCCGCGGGCGAGGACTTCCTCAACGGCGCGCGCACCGGCCATGCCGTTGCCGATGACGACGAGTTTGGTTTTAGGCATGCTTGGTTTTCCTTGTTGCACAAGACAAGCGGTCGCTTTTTTGAAAAAGCTCCGCAAAAAACGTCCCCGAATGAGGCCGAGGTATTGGAAACGCCCGGCGCCTCAGGGCAAAATTTTTGCGGAGTTTTTTTAAAAAGTGACCGCTTTCTTACCTTCCCTCAAATTTCAATCAACCCGATATCCACCACCAGCGTCCCGCTGCTCCCCGCCGGTGCCGCCAGCGCCAGCGTCACCGTCTGGTCCGGCTCCAGATCCTCGACCACCGCGAGCGGCACATGCACGCCGGCATGCGCGCCGATCGGGAAGTAGCGCATCGGCTTGCCGTCGCGCAGCAGGATCACGCTCACCATGTCGCCGCTGGAATTGCCGCCGCGGAAATAGATCAGCTGCGCGCGCCTGGTACCGGGCACGGCGTAGTCCAGCGCGTCCGCGACCGGCACCGGCTTGTCGTAGCCGGCACCGGTGAACGCAAACACGCCTTGCAGAAATTTCGGCTTCGAATCGATCATGGGTGTCTCGTCTTGCTGTTAAAGGTTAGATGCGGACGGAGGCGGTGATGCCCTCGATGGCGCTGTAGGAGGCGCGCCAGCGGTTTTTGACCGCCTGCAGCCCGGCGAAGGCGATCAGCGCCAGAGCGGCGAAGATCAGGAAGCCGGCCTGGTAGGAGCCGGTGAGCTGTTTGGAGAAGCCGAGGCTGGAGGCGAGGTAGAAGCCGCCGATGCCGCCCGCCATGCCGACGAAGCCGGTGACCATGCCGATCTCCTTGCCGAAGCGGATGGGGATCAGCTGGAAGACCGCGCCGTCACCCATGCCGAAGGCGGCCATGACGATGAGGAACACTAGGAGGGCGAGCCAGAACGAGGCGATGCTGAAGCTCAGCACGATCAGTGCTGCCGCCGCGAGCAGATAGAGCGCGCCCAGCACCTTGATGCCGCCGAGCCGGTCCGAGAGCCAGCCGCCGACGGGCCTGATGCTGCCGCCGACAAAGGCGCAGGCGGCGGTGGCAAAGCCCGCGTGCACGGCGGTGAGGCCGTAGACGCTGTGGAAATAGAGGGTGAGGGCGGCCGAGAGCCCGACGAAGCCGCCGAAGGTGACGCCGTAGAAACCCATGAAGAACCACGTATCGGCGATGCCCAGCACCTTGAAATAGTCCTGCAGCGGTTTGGGATGGTTTGGCGTCGGCGGGTTTTTCGCGAGTGCGGCGAAGACGCAGGTCGTCAACGCCATGATCACCGCGCACATGCCAAACACCGCTGGAATGCCATAGAGTTTGGCAAGTTCCGGGGCGAACAGGGCGGTGATGACGGTGCCGATATTGCCCGCACCGGCGATGCCCATCGCCGCCCCCTGGTGTTCCGGCGGATACCAGCGCGAAACCAGCGGCAGCGCGATCGCGAACGAAGCGCCGCCGATGCCGAGCACCACGCCGGTGAGCAGGATGCCGTGATAGCCGGGCACGCCGAGCAGCCAGATCACCGCGAGGCCGAGGGTGAGCAGGCACATGGTCACGATGGCGGTGACGCGCGCGCCGAACTGGTCGGTGGCGAGGCCGAAGGGGATGCGCAGCAGCGCGCCGGAGAGCACGGGTATGGCGACCATCAGGCCTTTCTGGGCCGGGTCCAGCGCCAACAGCTTGGCGATCTGCACGCCGAGCGGGCCGAGCAGGACCCAGACCATGAAGCTGATGTCGAAATAGAGGAACGCCGCGAACAGGGTTGGCGTGTGGCCGGATTGCAGGAACGTTTTGGGATTTGCGAGCGACATGTGACACCTCGGTACAACAAAGCGTGTTGTTGCCCGGCCGCCGCTGGCCGGGAGGAGATAAAATTACCTAGTGCAGGCAACCGTCATTGGCCGCCGCGATGTCATCAAAAAATTACCGTTTGCCAGGATAGTGAAGCAATTTACGTGCCAGTAGCGAAGCGCTGCGGGCCGGGCGATGTCGACGTTGATTTTGCCGGGATATTCTGCGCGACAGCGCTCGCCGCGCGCCGGCGACCGCCGGCGGGTGTGCCTACAGGTCGGGCAGTTCGTTTTGTGCATTGTATATTAGGGCAAAACGCGCCGCGGTTTTAGGCGAAACCGCCCGAATTTTGACCATTTACGAGATCGCCGCCGCCGCGGACATGGCGTTGCTGATGCCCTCAGGCCCGACAGCCGGGGAGCCCGGCCCGCTAAGGCCCACAACCGTTAACTAGCCGCCTTGCGCGTATATGCCTGATGCGGCGACAGCAGATATTCCAGCCAGCCGACCAGGCGGATCACCGCAAACCCCAGCAGCAGATAGATCAGCGCCGCGCATAAAAACACTTCCATCGTCCGGTAGGTTTCAGAAATGATCTGCTGCGCCACGCCGGTGATATCCCACACGGTCACGAGGCTCGCGAGCGATGTGGATTTGATCATGAGCACCAGTTCCGTCGAATAGGCCGGCAGCGCCTGGCGCAGCGCGATCGGGGCGATGATCCGGCGAAACAGCGTGAACCGCGACATGCCGCAGGCGAGCCCCGCCTCGATCTGGCCGTTGGGCACCGCGAGCAGCCCGCCCCGGAAAATCTCCGCCGTGTAGGCGGCGGTGCAGAGCGAGAGCGAGAGCACGGCACAGCAGAACGGATCGCGCAGCAGCGGCCAGGCAGCGCTGTGGCGGATCGCGGAGAACTGGCCGAGCCCGTAATAGATCAGGAACAGCTGGATCAGCAGCGGCGAGCCGCGGAAGACAAAAATATAGAACCGCGCAAAGGCGGAGCAAAACGGGTTACGGCTGAGCCGCAGCCAGACCAGCCCGAGCGCCAGCACGAAGCCAAACGAGATCGCGAGCACGAATAATTCCAGGGTGACCGGCAGGGCCGCCAGTAGCTGCCCCATCGTACTGGCGAGAAATCCGAAATCCATGCGTTCAACCTCGCCCGATGCCGCGCGGGAAGGAGCGGCTGACCCGCGCCTCGGCGAAACGGAAGGCCTGGCCCGACAGGCTGGTCAGCACGAGGTAGAGCACGCCGCCCGTGATATAGAACAAAAAGTACAAATGCGTGGACCCGCCGGCGATCTGCGCGCCCCGCATCAGCTCCACCAGGCCCGTGACGGAGACCAGTGCCGAATCCTTCAGCGTCAACTGGAAGACATTGCCGAGCCCGGGCAGGGCGAAACGCCAAATCTGCGGGACGATGATCCGGCGCAGCCGCAACAGCCGCGACATCCCGTAGGCGGTGGCGGCCTCGATCTCGCCTTTCGAGATCGCCATGAACGCGCCGCGAAACACCTCCGCCTGATAGGCGGCCGAGATGATGCCGACAGCGACGACGCCCGCGAGGAAGGCGGGCAAGCCCAGAAACCCGGTGATGCCGAACAGCCCGGCGATGACACTGACGAGGCTCGATCCGCCAAAATAGATCAGATAGATGATCAGCAGTTCCGGCACGCCACGAAACACCGTGCCGTAGATATCGGCCGTCAGGCGCAGGCCGACGCTGCGCGACAATTTCGCCGCCGTGAGGGCAGCGCCGATCGCCGCCCCCAGAGCGAGGGCGGCGAGTGTCACGGCCAGGGTCATCAGCGTCGCATCCGCCAGCAGATGACCCCAGCCCTGCGGCCCGAACCCCAGGATCGGCAAGAAGCCCATCTTGGGGATTAAAGACTATTTTGGCGCGACATTCACGCCGAACCACTTCATGCTGAGCTTCTTCACGGTCCCGTCGGCGAGTGCCGCCCGGATCGCGACGTTGAACTTGGCGGCAAGCGCGCCCTCGTTCTTGCGCAGACCGAGGCCTTCGCCGGGACCCCAGATGGTGCCGCCGATGATCGGGCCGGCGAAAGCGAGGTTGGCATCGCCCGGCGACTTCATCGCGTAGCCGAAATACGTCGCGTCATCGAAGCCGACATCGATACGGTCATTGATGATGTCGAGGTCGCGGTCGGACGCGGCATTATACTCGCGGATTTTCGCAACATCCTTGAAGGTGGCGTAGATGAAGGGAGCGTAGACGGTGCCGGCCTGGATGCCAATCGTTTTGCCCTTCAGCGCCGCCCGCAGAGCCGCGAGCTGGGCTTTGTGGCCGTTGATGCCCGTGTAGGTGAAAATCTTGCCGGCATCCGGCAGGGTCGCGAGCGGGCCGGTCTTGTCGACCACGAAGGCGGCCGGCGTGTTGGCGTAGGGGATCGAGAAATCCATGACCTTTTCGCGGTCCGGCGTGATCGAGAGCGCGTCCATGATGACATCGAACTTGCCGGCGCTGAGGGCGGCGATCATGCCGTCCCAGTTCTGCGCGATCAGCACGCATTTCACCTTCATGCGCGCGCACAGATTGGCGGCGAGCTCAGGCTCGAAACCGCCGAGCGAGCCGTCCGGGTTGGTCAGGTTCCAGGGCTGGTAAGAGCCTTCCAGGGCGATGGTGACGGTCTGTTCGGCCCCGGCCGGATGCGGGATGGCGAAACCGGCAAGCGGCAGAGCGATTGCCGCGGCGAGCAGGCGAAGTTTAAGTTTTTTCCAGGACATGCGTTACGTAACCTTTCAATCGAGGAGGAATTGGGGGTGGCGGTGGGCCGCGCAAAGACCCCAGCGCGCGACCAACATTTTATGAGGTCGCGGGCATGGGGCATCGCGCCGGCGTCTAGAACAGCAGGCCAGCCTCGAGCGTGCCGGTGACCTGGAAATGATTGCTCCCGCTCTCGCCGTACCCGAAGGCGGAATCATACTGGTTGGACACCGCGTTCAGATAGAGCACACCGGCATCCGCCCGCGCGAACAGGTTTTTGTACTGCCAGGTCGGCGAGACCGACACGCCCTCGCCGGCAGCACCGGGTGCGATGAACCAGTAATCCGGCCCCTGGCTCGAAAAATATTCGGCGAACGCGCCGATCGAGTACGGCGAGGTCCCGAAATTATACGTCGCGATCACGGTTGCGCCGAAATTGGATGAGGACTTTGTCAGGCCGATTTTCTGGTCGGCCTTGGCGAACGCATACTGCACCTCGGGAACCAGGTTGAGGTTGCCGTCCGTCCAGCTGTACCAGGCGCCGGCGATCTGCGCGTTGATGTAGTTCGCGCCGTAATAGGCGACGGTCGTCGCGGTATAGCCCTGCGCCGCCGAGCCATAGGTATGGGCGTTGAGCCCGGTGCGCCCGAGATTGCCGCCGTAATACACATTCACGTTGTTGTTGGCGTTGATCGTGTAGTCGACCAGCGCCTGCGCATAGTTGAACACGCCGGTATCGAAGCCGTCGCCGAAGCTCGCCGTCGCCGTCAGCGGGCCGGCGGTGTAGGCGGCTTCCACGCCGCGGCCATTGCCGGCCTGCGGATAGTACAGTTCCGTGGTGAGCTGGTTGCTGTTGTACCAGTCGATCCCGCTCTCCCAGCCTTCCAGCGAGGCGATCTGGCCGATCGAGATCGAGAGATTGGTGTTCGGCGGCGCGATCGTGATGTAGGCCCGGTAGATCGGACCGAGGCTGTAGGCCGAAATCGTCGTCGGCGCCGGCTTGGTCCCGAGCGTGGTGGCGCCGCCATTCGGCCCGACCATCAGGGTGTATTGCACGACCCCGGTGCTCTTTTGCAGTTCCACCAGCGCGGTCGCGAGGTCCGCGCCATCCGGCGAGTCGCCGAAACCGTTGTAGCCGGGATTGGCGGCACTCCCGCTGCCGGTGACACCCCAGACGTAACCCGTGGCGCCGCCGGAGATCTGGGCGGAGCCGAGCGGCCCGAGATCGACGGTCGCGGCCGTCGGGATGTTGAGCGCGCCGGCGGCGTGCATCGCCAGCATGGAGCCGCCGAGCGACAAGGCGGCCAGGATCGAGGGGCGTGAGCGAAGAACGGACATGATTCAATCTTTCCCAAAAGAGCTGCGCCGGCTTTGTGCCGTACGGATTAGCCAACCTGTATATACAACTATTTATTAACGAGAATTATTGCTTCGGCAAGAGAAAAATGAGCCATTAGCCAATTTTTTCATCGCCGCTCGGTCTCGTCCCGTCCGGAACCCTGCGGATGATGATAAAACAGGCGGTTTCAGGCCGCGACCTGATCGGCCACACCGACGCAGGGTATGGCGGGTGCGCAAAAATCGTCCATCAGGCGGGCCGCCGTCTCGAAATCGCCGCTGAGCTTGCGGTCATCGCCGTAAAACGGAATGTCGCGGCGCAGCCTCTCATACATGCCGCGCAAGCGCGGTGCGGGCGGGGCGACCGGCGCCAGAAGGTCGTAGGCCTGGCACGCGGCCAGCCATTCGATCGCCAGGATCGTGCGGACATTGTCGATAATCTGCAGCAGCTTCAGCGCCGCCGGCGTGGCGTGACACAGCATGTCCTCCTGCAAACCCGAGGTCACGCCGCCATCCAGGCTCGCCGGCGCCGCCAGCCGCCGGTTTTCCGCGACCAGGGAGGCCGCAGTGTACTGCGCGATCATGAAGCCCGAGGCGGCGCCGCCCTCGGCCGCCAGAAAGGCGGGCAGTCCGCTGACCAGCGGGTTGACCAGCCGGTCCAGCCGGCGCTCCGCGATCGCGCCCAGCTGCGCCATGGCAACCCCCAGATGATCGGCGGCAAAGCCGATCGCAGCCCCCACCGCATGCGCCTGCGCGTACACGGCCGGTGCGTCCGGTGTGCCGCCGATCAGCGGGTTGTCCGTCGCACAGGCGAGCTCCTGGTTCACCGTCGCCGCCACGCCGCTCAACACATCGCGCACCGCGCCGTGGATCTGCGGGATCGCGCGCAGGCTGAGCGCGTCCTGCGTGCGCGCCCCGGCGGCGGCGGCCAATAAGGGCGAGCCTTCCAGGAGCCCGCGCAGGGTCCGCGCCACCGCCATCAGCCCGGGTGCTGCCCGTGGCGCCATCACCTCTTCGCCAAGCGCGCTGAGCTGGCCGCGCAGCACCTCGAAACTCATGGCGGCGATCGCATCCGCGCCGTCCAGCAGGCCGTGCGCCCGCGCGACGGCGAGGGCGGCAAGGCCGGTCGCGCAGGCCGTGCCGTTCACCAGGCACAGCCCCTCCTTGGCCTCCAGCACCACGGGTGCGAGGCCGAGCCGCGCCAGTGCCGCCGCCGCCGGCAGCGTCGCGCCATCCATGGCGACCTCGCTTTCGCCGATCAAGGCGAGCCCGATATGCGCGCGGTGGCTGAGATACCCGACGGACCCCCGCGCCGGCACGATCGGCGTGCAACCCGCATTGAGCAGAGCCGCCAGCAGCTCCACCACGGCGGGCCGGATCCCGGAAAATCCCAGCGCGAAATTGCTGATGGAAACGGCCATGATGGCACGCGTCTCCGCAAGCCCCAGCGGCGCGCCGACACCCACGGCATGGCTCATCAGAATGTTGCGCGAAAGCTCGGCCTGCCGCGCCCGCGGCACCGCCGTATCGGACAGCGCGCCCACACCCGTATTCACGCCGTAAGCCGGAATGTTGCGCTCGATGATGGCCTGCACGATCAGGTTCGCCGCCGCGAGCCGCCCGCGCGCCGCCGGCGACAGGGTCAGCGCCCCGCCTGGCCGCGCGATCGCCGCGACCTCTTGCCAGCCAAGCGGCGCATCCAGCACAATCTCGGTCACGGGCGCGCCTTGTGCGCCCGGTCATGCCGGGAATAGAATGATTGAAGCATCCGAACATTGTTAAACGGCAGGGCCGCGACGGAAAATCCAAAAGTTTATCATGAAATCCATGCGTCCCACTCATGCATCAATGGCACCCAGCTTTCCCCGCCAGTTGCCGCCGCTGCATGCGCTGGACGTGTTCGTCACGGCCGCCCGCACCGGCAGCTTCAGCCAGGCGGCGCGCGAGCTGTTCGTCACCCAGAGTGCCGTCAGCCGGCAGATCCAGCAGATCGAGGCGTTTCTGGGCGTGGCACTCTTCGTCCGCCACAAAACCGGGCTGCGCCTGACCGCCGAGGGCGAGGCCCTGCTGCCCGTGGTCAACGAGGCTTTCGGGCGGATCGCGTGCCAGTGCGAGACGCTGCGCAGTGCTGCGAACATCCTCACGCTGCGCATGCCGCCCACGCTGGCCGCCCGCTGGTTTCTGCCCCGCCTGCCGGATTTGCAGCGGGTCATGCCGGGCGTGGATGTGCGCATCACCACCTATGACTCACGGGAGCCGCGCTTCGAGGAGAGCGGGGTCGACGCCGCCATCCTGCATGGCAGCGGCGACTGGCCGGAGCTCGAGGTGCTGAAGCTGTTGCCCGAGCGTTTGACCCCGGTCTGTTCACCCGCGACCGCCAGAGAGATTACCTCGATCGACGACCTCGCGCGCCTGGCCTTGCTGCAATGCGACCCGGTTCATGCCTGGACAGAATGGCTGCGCAAGGCGGGCGGACCCTTCATCGCGCCGCCCGGCGGGCAGACGTTCGACACGCTGGAACTCGCGTTATCCGCCGCAAGCCGGGGCCAGGGGGTCGCCATGGGCGATCTCACTTTGGTTCATGAAAGCCTCGCGAACGGCACGCTGGTCGCGCCCTTCGCGGACGTCCTTGATCAGGGCAAGGGCTATTTTCTGGTGTATCCCTTACAACGCGCCGAGCGCCCCAAAATCCGGGCGCTGCGCGCCTGGCTCGAGGCAAGTGTCGCCGGCACCAAGGCCGTTGCGGATTGAAGTGCGACGTCGGCGTAGGTTTCGATTGACAATAAATTCTTTTGAATTACTAATTTTTATGAACAGGAACTTTTGCGTCCACACTTAAAACGATGAAAGCCGCTTTATGACCCAGTCCTGGCGTTTTTCTCCCCTGGCCGACCGGCATCGCGCACTCGGATCGAAGCTCGAAGACTGGAACGGCATGCCGACGGCCTGGACCTATGACAGCGACCTGCAGAGCCACCATGTCGCAGTGCGCACCAAAGCGGGGCTGATGGACGTCTCCGGGCTTAAAAAGGTCCATCTGGTGGGCGCGCACGCCTCCGCGGTGCTGGACTACCTCACGACCCGCAACGTCGCGAAGATCACGCCCGGAAAATCCGCTTATGCCTGTTTCCTGAACGAGGCGGGCAAATTTATCGATGACGGTATCCTCTACCGGACCGGGCCGAATTCCTGGTTCGTGGTGCATGGCAGCGGGGCTGGCCACGCGGCACTCAGCTCCGCGGTCGCCGGGCGCAATGTGGCGATGGTGTTCGATGATGATCTGCAGGATTTGTCGCTGCAGGGGCCGCTCGCGGTCGATTACCTGGAGCGTCATGTCCCGGGGATCCGCGCGCTCAAATATTTCCACCACATGCCGGCGACCCTGTTCGGCCGCCCGGTGATGATTTCGCGCACCGGCTATACCGGCGAACGGGGCTATGAGATTTTCTGCAAAGCCGAGGATGCCGGGGTGATCTGGGACACGATCCTCGCCGAGGGCGCCGAGATGGGGATTATTCCCTGCGCGTTCACCGCCCTCGATCTGTTGCGCACCGAGAGCTACCTGCTGTTTTTCCCCTATGACAATTCCGAGATGTATCCGTTCGAGGCGGAAGCGCCGGGCGATACGCTGTGGGAACTGGGGCTCGATTTCACGGTCAGCCCTGGCAAGACCGGGTTTCGCGGCGCGGAGGAACATTACCGGCTCAAGGGCCGGGAGCGCTTCAAGATTTTCGGCGTGCTCGTCGATGCCGACCGCGCCGCCGATCCGGGCGACAAGATTTTCGCGGGCGGCGAGGCGGTGGGCGTCATCACCTGCCCGATGGTCTCGACCCTCACCGGCAAGTCGATGGCGATCGCGCGGCTCGCCGTGCCGCTCGCGGTGCAGGGTGCGGCTCTGACCATCGCCAATGCGCGAGGCGAGATGAAGGCGATCGCGCATACGTTGCCCTTCGATGATCCGACGAAAGCCAAGCGCATGGCGGTTGGCTGAATGAATAAAAGCCGGCCGGTTTATAAGCCGTTCGCCATCGATACGGCCGCCCGCTGCCATCTGATCGTCACCGATCAGGCAGCGCCGCCGTCCGCCGAGGACCTGCCGCTCGAGAACTTTGAGATCTGGGTGGTCAAAACCGTCGCACCCGGCGTGCCGGCGCCGCAAATGGGGCCGGTGCGGGCATTTCGCGCGGTCGCGGAGATGCTGACGCATCTCAAACACCGTCTGGGGCGCGAGACCGTGGGACTGCGGCTCTACGCGGTGGGGGCGGAAGCGTTTTTGTGGGACGTGCATAATCTCGCTTGCGGCGAAGGGCTGGCGGCCGATGAGATCAGGCTGCACCGGGCCGGGCCGGCACTGCGGCGGGTGTACTGCACGCATTGCAAGACCATGATCGAAGACGTGGCGCTGAACGTGACCGCGTGCCCCGGCTGCGGGGCGTCGCTATTCGTGCGGGACCATTTCTCCCGCCGGCTCGCCGCGTTCATGGGCGTCAAGATCGATGCCGAGGTGCCAGGGGAACCTTTTGTGCCGGAACCGTTCGAGACATGAAACTGCGCATCACCGCCATCGAGCCGCTCTCGCCCACGATCCGCCGGTTCACGCTGGGGGGGGGCGGGGCAGTGCCCGTGGCACCGGCCGGCGCGCATGTGATCGTGGACATTCCAGGGCCGAACCGGGTCTGGAAGAATGCTTATTCGCTGACCGGCATTCCGGGCGACACGACGCATTATGAGATCATCGTCCGCCGGGTCGAGGCCTCGCGCGGCGGCTCCGCCTGGCTGCATGACCATGCGGCGGTCGGCGATGAGCTGGAGGTCAGCGCGCCGCAGAATCTGTTCCCGGTCGCGCAGCTCGCGCAGCATCATCTCCTGCTGTCGGCCGGCATCGGCGTGACGCCGTTTCTGGCCTACCGGCAGGTGCTGCGCGCGCCGTTCACGCTGCACCATTGCTGCCGGCCTGAGGATGCGGCGGCATTCGCCCAACTGCTGGGGCCGGCCAAGAACGTGCATATCCATACCAGCCGCAACGCGCTCAACCTGACCAGGCTGCTGACGACGCAGAAACTGAGCACGCAGCTCTACATTTGCGGCCCGGAAGGGTTCATGGAAGACGTGCTGGACGTCGCATTGCGGGCCGGCTGGCCGGCATCCAAAATCCACAAGGAAAGTTTCGGCGGTGCCACCGGCGGCGCGCCGTTCACGGTGCGGCTGGAACGCTCGCAGCGCGATGTTCATGTCGGCGCCGATGAGACGCTGCTGGAGGCGATGGAGGCGGCCGGGCTGGCGCCACCTTGCCTTTGCCGCGGCGGCGCGTGCGGGGAATGCGAGCTGAAGGTGCTGGAGGGCGTGCCCGAGCATCGCGACCATTTTCTCTCGCCCGCCGCGCGCGCCGCCAACGGCGCCATCATGACCTGCGTGTCGCGTGCGCAAACCCCTAGACTGGTACTGGATTTTTGAGCGTGACCCTGAATCTGAACCTGAAACCGGC
>Ga0116231_10005587_pt1 | contig 24674 bp, 14 predicted proteins | sample S1TSphgellanicum_2_FD_89695 | JGI IMG/M metagenome (GOLD analysis project Ga0116231, IMG submission 89695) | Host-associated microbial communities from peat moss isolated from Minnesota, USA - S1T2_Fd - Sphagnum magellanicum MG | ecosystem: Host-associated > Plants > Peat moss > Unclassified...
CTACAAATCCAAACATGAAAGCACAAAGCGTTGGGGGTGGCTGGAGTGGCGTAGTCACGGGTTACCCACTAGTTATTTCATAATCTGAACCTTATTTTTTCGGGAAAATAATGCGTACTTTACTGGAATGCATACTTAAACGGGTGCGTACTTAGGCGGGAGGCTACTGTATTCACAAGTACAAAAGTGTAATAATTTTCACAATAGTACATATTTGGTTCCTTGTTTTTGATATGTGCAATCCTTTTTCCATATTGTATTATTTGATTCCAATCCTTATCATTTTCGACCTTTATTGCAAATTATAAAAAAACTCAAAATAGTTTCATAAACTATTTAGGTTTTCATATGTTTTCAAAACATTGCACTTTAAAATTATATGCCACAATTTCATATATTAAATAAAATACATGAAAATTTAATGTTGATATTCAAGAAAAAAGAAAAATGAATTAGTTAATTTTTTTGTCTTAGTCTTTTAAATTAGGTAGTATCTTTATTTCCAACATTAAACTTTGCAAAATTAGTTCCAAATTTGCAAGTTTACATTTCAAAACACACTATATGTATTAAATTTCAAAATTGCAAAACATTTTTTTTATAATACCAAAATGACAATATAACTAGAATATTTGTTCCCATCAATGTTTTCACTTCCACTACTTACAAATATATACAAATAAAATGGTGAAATTATTTTTGGCATCGAGCATTTCTAGGACTATAGCCAAATGAGTCTATTGAATGAAAGATTTTTATAAAAAAAAAGGATGTTGTGGTTCTAACAATGAAGGTGGATTCCTATCACTAATATAACCCCATTTGATGTGAAACTCTACTTACAAATGGATGCATTAGAAACAATTACATCTTCTATATTCATTTTAGACCTTTTACAAAGCATATTTCATAGGTCAATCAATTTCTTTTCTTTTTCATTTTCTTTCAATTGTGTGATGTTGCCCAAGTGACGATCATTAACAACAAGATTAGCGAGATCTGGTTATGGAGTAGATCTAATGGTCGAAAATTTTAAAATCTTGTTATATTGCAACTACTTCGTGAAGCCTAGTATGGTAGAAATCTAGTGTTTTTAATTGTTTTTCCAATTTTTGATGAATTTAGGTCATTTAGACAAAAAAAACCCTTATGATGATGTTGTTGGGCCCTTTTTTCACAAAATGGAAAAAAATCACCACAAAATAAAACATTGATATCAATGGTTAACATTAAACATATATATGGACAAGGTTTTACATTTTGGAGTATCCAAGTAGGCTCGATTGGTGTAGATGCCATTTGGGGAGAAGAAACTTGAAAATTCAAAAAACATTCATTGTCATAAAAAACTTGAAGGGCACCTCATATTTGTGAAAAATGTAAGTAGTGTGTAAGGAGCCTCTTGTTAGCATAAGGTGTCTCCAAATCCTATCACCTTGTGATCTATCTATGTATAGCCTCATCATAATGTTTTGCCTCATATTTTACAATGGGTAATTTTACATAGATGAGATTTGAAGCCAAACTCAACTACCATCTCATCCTAGGCCTCTTATCCCCACCATAGGGCTTATGTTACACGAAATGGTACCCAATCCACCTAAGACCACACATCAAAAGGTAGGTTCCACCCCTAATCAAGGCTATCACTTATGGATAGTATATTCACATGGACAAATGAATTTGGGCAATGGGCAAGACAACAAACTTCAAATCAATTCAAAATTTACATTTTATTCAAACCTAACCTTCAAGTAAGTGCGACATAAGATTAGTAGGTGTAATCACACTAATAGGAAGCACAACAAATATAATGAATATTTCATTTTTCATGTTTAGTGTTAAAATTTGTCAAGTTTTTAATCTCTTCATATGACAATATTTGTAATATATTATAAAAATATGTGAAATAATTTAGATTAGATCTAATGAATATAGATTATTTAAAGACAATCATAAATCATTTAAATTTGTGCTTTCATTATTTTTTCATTAAGAAAATTAAAATGCTTTCAAAATGACATAATCATGTACAATATTTATATACACCTTTAAATAATAATGTTATATATTATAACCAATAAAAGAATTCTTTTACCATTTCACAAATCATGGATAATTCATCACTGTTTTATAACAAATCACAATTTGTCACATCATCCTAGTCAATATTTTCATTATTTTTTAAACAATAAAAAAATCATCCAAATTGATAAGGTTGACTTTTATATTCAAAAAATATGATTGATAATTCTACAAGATAATTCATATACAATAATATACATGATAATTCAGAACATTCAATGATAACAATTGAATATTGTAGAACTATTGTATAATTATTGTACATGTGTACTTGAATAACTCATTGAATGTTTTCAAAAGATTGTTGAAAAAAAATTGTACAATAAATAAAGTGGAGGAAACTTTGGTGCCAACACATTTTCACATTACATTTCTTCATATGAAGGTCTTTAACATGTGTAAAGTAAAGCCCATAGGTGAGAGTCATTCCCAAAATGCAAAGCTAGACTCAACTATATGTTCCATGGTGGTGCCATTCACAAAACAAGGGGCTAAAGCAAATGGGTAGTAGAGTCCATTTTACATTTTGGAGCAAGGGGCTAAAGCAAATGGGTAGTAGAGTCCATTTTACATTTTGGAGCAAGGGGCTAAAGCAAATGGGTAGTAGAGTCCATTTTACATTTTGGACATGTTGTCCACCCATGGGTTCAACCCATCATAAAACACAAGGTGAAGGTTACATGAACATATCTCTAGATAGTGTAGCACTTTTTTAGGTTTGGCAATTAGGTGTTGAATAATTATTTTATTTTTCAAATTTTCTTTAATAATAAAAATCATAATTTATGGAATTTTGACAATAAATATAGATAGCTTCTTTGGTAGATTCTTAGACTCTAAACTTGTAACATAATGAGACCAAACTTTAAAACTTTCCCTCATTTGTAATTTTTTTAAATTAAAATTTAAAATAGATAAAATTTCAAGAATTTGACATTTTAAAATAATCTAATTATTGCCAAACCTAAAAAGATATTATAATAGTCAAGCATATGGGATCAAGGCTTTTACTAGTGTTTGGTGGGTTTGAAATATCAATTTTGGTTTTAAATAGTACAAACAAAACCAAAATTGGGTTACATTTTTAGAATCAAAATTGGATTTAAATTTTTTTAAAGAATTGAACTTGGAATCGACTTCCCGATTTCAAAGGTTGGCCTAGATTTCAAATTTGCATTCATGACTTTATTACCATCATAAAAGGATAATTGGTAGTAGAGTGATGAAATAATTTAATTTGAAAAAAGGTGTAATTATCAATAGCCCAAAATTGTATTTCTAAAATTTTACTACTTTAAAAAATAAATGGTAAAATCCATGTATCTTTCATATATGATTTTATAATTCAAGTCTAGAGACAAGATATTGGTTCTTTGGTGTAATTGAGCTTTTGTATAATTTAACATATGCTCTCCAACTTGACAAATTCACACTAGATTCCTTTCCTATTTTCTTTTTCAAATCATCATCTTTCAATCAACAAATGTGAAAATCAAATGTTGTTGTCCTCACAAGTGACACCAACACATATTAGAATTTAAAAAGGTCACTTCACATTGAATAAAAGGTTAATCCTCTTTATATATTTTTTATTTTATTTTATTTTATTGAAATTGATATGATTTCTTAGATTTCTTGATAGAATTGATACACAAATTCTTTTTGATGTTTTCAAAGGTGAAAATTGTTTTTGATGCCTTGTTTTGTTACATTGAGATTTCCCAAACCACGGTGCTTCATGTTGTGCTCTTGGTGCCTTAGAAAAAGCTCTAAATGAGTAGGGGTACACCCACTTAGTTTGAGACTGTTTGGAGCTATGGTGTGAAAGTTATTGATTATTGAACCATTTTCTCAATGAAAATTAAATAAAAATTAAAAACTGAAATTTTTTATTGGAATTTTTGTAGTGTTCTTGGTGTTGATGGAAAGCCCTTGGTGAGTCAGGTTTAATAGATTTTATTTCACAATTTTCAGAGCTAAGGTATGGAAGATATTGAATTTTTTAAGCTGATTTTGGTTGTTGAAAATTCAAACAAATTGCAAAAAATTGGATTTGGAAGGAAAAATCCGTTCAGCCCTCAACGTGTTCACATTAGGATATAAAGAAAATGTGTTCACACTTGGGCCAATGGCACAGGCTACACTAGTTACTATGAGTTTATGGGCATTACCGGAAGATTATGTCATATAATTTGGTCAAGAAAATGAAATAATCTGCCAAGCCAACCCAAACCAATTTTATTTTTTTTGGGTGTGAACTTTGTTTGGAAAGGGAAAATTCTATGGCAAGATTTATTTTTGAAATAAATCATTAAAAAAAATAGTTGTTTTCGGTAAGTGTAGTTAGGCTTTTATTCTTGGCTTCTATTATAGATAGCCAAAACTCTAAATTTTGATTTATTGATTTTGAATTAGGTTCCAGGAAGAGGTTGCCATTTATTATTAAATCTCTCTTGGGATGCTAGGCTAGTTGGTGATGCTATAGCCAAAAAATTGAGAATTTTTTTTTCTCATAACCTTGGAATTTATTTATTTATTTAGTTTGCAAATTTGTGATACAATTGTAGTGGCAAGGTTAATGAATGCTACACTGGTGGGACCCACTCTTAACCACAGTTCTCTATGGACTGATGTCAGGTTGAGCTTGAAGTCCTTTGAAGGACTAAAGGGCTAAATAAGTCACAAATTGTGGGATGATCACCAAATTAATATCTATTTATTAACTAATGTTGTGGTAGTGAAATTCAATTTTGCAATGAAACCTTAGTCATTGGTTCCTTACATGTGAGCTGATTTTAATTTTTTTCTTTGGCCCTTTTTTATTGCAATCTCTAAATCACTCATCCTAGCATGTTGGGTTATTTGTTATTTCTTTCCATGTATGTCATGTAGGACCATTGCACTTGACTATGCTATAAAACAATAAAAAATTGCCATCTTTTTTTTATAACATCAATATAGATCGATATCAAGATAAATGTATTTTTAGATCGATATGAAAATTAATATAATATTAATATCACAATGACATCAATACAATATCAACATTGAATATAACATTAATCTCCATATGGTAAAATCTAAGTCATCAAGGTTAATAACAAAAATATCAAAAATATTTCCAAAAAAGAGAAAAAATATATATAAGGAAAATATGAATGTATATATACATATAGGCAAGAAAATAACAAAGGAAAAAAAAACCATTAAATAGACATAGAGGTTAAACTCTTACTGAGAATAAATGATTAGATGATGATGATGATGATCACAATAATGATGACAATGATGAAATACGTGTTGATATTAATAATGATAAAGTACTTAAAATATTTTATTGTACATTAATGAGAAGGTCAATAAAATTTAGTTCGAATTCTAATATATATATATATATAATATTTATTTATTTATTTTACCATTTTTTTATGTGTGACCAAAAAGAATTTGGTATTAATATTCTAAAATATAAAATTGAAAAAGAATTGAAATTTAAGTCTATGAAATTGTTACTAAAGTTGAATTACATAATTTGTTCTTCAACATGTGAATGGTCAAAATAGTGGTGTTTTGAACTAATTATATGACAACACACATCATATTTACCCAAAGTTAGAAGGTCTATTTTTAAGCAAAGCAAGGATATAAATTTCTTGAATTTTTTTTAATGTTTGTAAAACATGTAACCTTAGTATTAAAAGAGATTAGTTACCAAAGTTTTCATTAACTAATGGTATGTGGATTGAGAAAGTGCCTCCATTTTTATTTAAATTGACAATTGTTGAAAAAAGTTCCTTAATTGCACAATTTCATTGTTTTATTATTTTGATAAAATTTCAATATGCAAACAACACAATTACTAGGCAATGTGGACTAAAAGAAACCTTGGTAATTTTTCTCAAGATCCAATATTTGGAGTTAAATTGATTAAAACCTTGCATACACCCTAAATTTGAAAATGTTGCATTAGCAAATAATGAACATCAAACAAATGCAACTAAATTTTATATATGTAGTATTGAGAATGATCAAAAAATGGATTAAAAGAATTTAAGCCCATAATTGAGAACTTAGGACTAGTTGATTTCGATGGAAATGATATTTGCAATAAAAATTTCTAATGTTATATGCAACTTAAATGAAGGACATTATATGTCATGTACCCATAGATCTAAATGGTCAATGAATATAATAATCCAATTTCTTTAATATGTATGTTTCCCTCATTATTTCTTACAAACTATGTGTTTTTGAAATGGCATCCGAAAGGTGAAAGTTTCTATAATTCTAAGTTCATGTGAGATATCTAATTAATTTAGATGATGAATATCATGGGTTTTCTAAACACCATTTATTCCATTTTTCATATTCAATCTCATTCAACTGAAACAAATGCATTTAGGTGCAAAATTGATTATATTAAGATCATCATTTGTGAAAGAATATAAAATTCAATCAATTGATTGTAATGATACCAATGACAATCCTAAATCAACATCTAAATAACCAAACATAAGAAGTTTACTATGACACCTTTAAATGCATCTAATAAACACGTATTAATTTTTAGGAATAATCAAGCAACACAAAGAAAAGAAATTTTCAATATGAAACTTTCTTTGGAATGCCTACTTTTTCTTTACTCTTAGTCCCACATATATGGGCATCATCCACTTGCCAATTTACTAAGTTGAAAAAATATAAATCTTGACATTTTTTTGATGAAATTTTATTATCAAATTGGTTTGAAAGATGCAAACTAACAATCCAAAAACACTTGTAAGCTATTTTTGCTCATATTTTGGTGGATGCAACTTTTATTTATCTATTCTATGTGAATAGAAAAACACATGAAATTGAAAAAAAAAAATTGTGGAATTTTTTGAAATGTTCAAATTATTTACAATGGTCGTTGTGAAGTGACTTTGAATGGTTCATCACATATACATGTATTACTATGGAATGAAAATGCCTCACATGCAAATGAATTCAAATGTGCAACAATCAAAAGATGAAAAAAAAGTTCAAAATGGTTTATTGAAATATTTTGACAATATCATAAATCAAAATACTTTTAATTGTGACCAAATTTTTTTTAAAAAAATTGATGAATATATGGATCAACAAGATATTCAATATTCATCCATGTACAACAAGACCTCCTAATGTAAATTGGGTCAAAATATCATTGGGGTACCAAAAAGGATCATTTCTTTTTATATCCAATGGACCCCCTCACTTAAAACATGTTGTTGTAACTTAATGGCACATTCCTATTGAAAGTTTGACTTCATGGATAGATACATTATGAAGGAATTTTCCTATGCATAGCATGTCAAATTTGAACAAATGTTTTTGGCTCAAGATTCTTACCATAAACATTTTAAGTACTAATGTACATAAAATGTATGAGTGTGACAAAAACCAAGTGCCCATTATAGTGTAAAAAGTTTCAAAAAATGAAATTTTCGAGAATTTTGGGCCATTGATAAAACATGGCCCACATTAAATAAATTCTATTATTCTTACTTTCATAAGTGAAAACAATGAATATTCTAAATGCTGACATAAAATTTGAAACAAAATTATTTCATAGAATAAGAAAAAAAAGGAAAATCTAAAACAGGTCATAGGAAAAATGAAGAAAAAGGTGAATTTGAGTCCTTAGTGTTCTTGAAGGGGTACCCCAATCATCCTTTGACCCAAATGATATAAATTTCAATGATCAATGTCAATTAGATTTTCAAAAATTAATGAATATTTGTAATCAACATAAAAATAAGATCATGCATGTTATGAAAACCAATTATGTAGATGTGGATTCCCCCAAACTTTACTAAAAGAAACACATTTTGAGCATGATTCAAAACTTTTGCATATAAGAAAAATGATAGGTGGTTCAACAATGCTAATCCATGGTTATGAATGTTTGTCGTTGCTATCGTGATTTTAATTTTATAATTGTTTTTGGAAAAAATAACAAGGTATTAAATTTTTATATAACAAATTATATTATCAAAACATCAAATTACACATGACATATGTACTTATTTATGAAAATTGGGGTTCAAAATATTGAAAAAACCTTTTCTAAAACCATGTCAAAAGACCAAATTTAAAGAGAAGTCATCATTTGATTATATGGTCACTAAATACAATTGGTTCTCAACAAGATATTTCCCCAACAAGAGATATAATCATTTGATGAAATTTTTTGATCATATAGTGAATATGTATTTCTCTAATATACCCAAGTAGTTTATCTATGTGGGTTTTTGAACAAGAAAGTGCATTGGATAGCATTCGTGGAGATGAAAACACACATAAATGTTTCAATATAGATAAGGATATAAATTTACACCAACATATATAATTCATAATTTTTTAATAAACTACAAAAATAGGTCACATGAATTGGAAAATATCCTTCCCTATGAATTTGCTAGTGAATATTTTTAAATGAATAGTTTGTGGTACTATCAATTTTCAAAGATCATCAACAAAAACAAACACATAAGCTTCACAAATATAATTTCCTCACATTCCAACTATACAAGGCTATAAAATACCATCATCAATAAATGAAACCAAAATTATGCACATGTTATTTGCATCTTGTTCAAGCCTTGAAAAACTTACAAAGATATATCATGGATAAATTTTTATGTCATTTATCCACATATTTCATCTTTTGATAAATGTGGTATAAAAAATTTGGAATATTTGCATGATTCCACAAAATCAAGAGATGGTGATAGGATGATGAAACAAAGTGAAGATGAGTGCAAATGTTTTAAGAAAAACCTATGGACAAGTTGATAAATCTCCTTTACAATAAAAATGTTAATAATTATGATGATAATTTTGAAATAAGTATTGAGGCATTTAATGATGACAATTTAAATAGAAAATCAAAATTTGCATCAAATTTAATACCTGAAACTATATGTCTTATGTGTCACACAAGTAAACAAAAATATGTGTTTAACATATCAAGTTGTTTACCTCAATGCAAAAATATGATGTGCATGACCATATTAATGAACCAAATCTATTGGAAGAGTCAAAATTTAAAGATTTCAATTTGGAAAATAATATCAAGATATTGAAATCACTTCATAAGAATAATTTGAATATTTAAGTTCAATCAACCAATGATAACTTGAATCATAATTTTTCTCATGGGATTAATCACACATATGAGAAATTAAAAAATTGAAAAAAATATTTTGTTTATGAATGTAACAATGAAAACATTAGCCTTTCAAATCAATGCAAGGGCGAAATGTTCTTTTTGACACGATCACTAATATTCATAATCCTCTTTCACAAAGGTTAACCAATACTCATAACTCAATTGAAAATGAGGTTCATATGTTCAAATTGAATAGTTTACAAATTAAAGAATTTTATGAATTCATAATTGACCCACTATTTTTTATTTTTCAAAAAAAAAATAATATAATATATATGGTGTTGTTGGAACAAGAAAAAATCAAAGCTATAAGTGATTTTTTTAAAAGGCATTTTATACATGACATGTTAAAAGTTTTAGCTTTCATTGCAAGTGTAGGTACAATCCTTTCCTTGAAAAATAAGTTTGTAAATTGGTTGAAATGTTATTTTCAAAATCTTGCCAAAAAAAAAAATGGTGAAAATTTCACTATTTGATTATTGGTGAAATGCTAATGGTGCATTGTCCCTTGATCGGAAAAAGCATTTCAAATTACAAAAGCAAAAATCTTGACCATTTCAACCTTTTGGTGGATGAAGCATTATGTTTTATACAATTTCTTCTTATAAGTGACACACCCTTATATACAACTAATACTAAATCCACATTGTCTTTTACAAAACAGACACAAAAGAATACTGATAAAAGTGTATGGCAAAACATAGGTAATGCCAAATAAAATTAATTTGAAACAAAAAATGCAAAAAATAAAATAAAATCTAGTATGTTCAATATTATATGAGAAAAGAAAATTACTAAAGATGATTTCTCATTATTGAAATCTCAATTTTTGTTGAAATTTAATTTGTTTGAACCTTTGGGATGAAGCTACATACATTGTTCCTCTGATCAAATTCCAAAACATGAATGTAACTACCACATATTATTTTTAAATGATTAAAGGACACTTATGGACAACATTACGTGGTTAAGGTCACAACACATCAATACTACAATGAAAATAATATACAAAAGAAAGCTACAATATCAATGATATGAATATTCAATATATTATGGACATAGAAGGTTCGAGAAAAATGCCTCCAATATTTCCATATGGATATGAACCATTGGATTTTAGCATCATTAGATCTTACAAACAAATATATGCCATGTATTTTGTACAATTCAAAAACTCCTCATGAAGTGTTTTGTGAAGATACACAACTATAAATAAATAAATTGATGAATGTTGATAATTTGAATTACATTTATGCAAATGTGATGAAACAACTTGATTAATCATCATGCGATTTATCACTTATGTTGTTGATATTGCATTTAATATAAATGTAGAATAATCAAAATATGTAGTTTCTAAAATGAAACAAAATTTGAGAAATTGCTTCAACCCAAAATATATAACTCCTTTTCCAAAAATATGACATATTGTTCAAATATCCTCTCACAAACGATACACAAATGATACATTCGCTCTAGAGTGATTTCCCATCATAAAAAGGTTAGCCATTAGATTCCCTACTTCAATTTTCTATCTAAAGTTTCTCATTCAACTTAGTTTGTCTACAACATTTTGATTTTGGTAATAATTAGCATTATATGTATTGTCCAATATTCTTTATGGACCTTCATAACAATTTATTCAAAGAGTACCACTTGTGGAAGCCTTTTCACAATTCTAAGTCCCAAAACATTGATATTATGTATTGATTTTATTTCCTAGGCATGAAACTTGATACAAAAGAGGCTTGGGCACAAGAAAGTTGGTGTTGAGCTCAATAGACATGGTGCAATCAAAATGAGAAATTCTACCACCTTGGGTTCTCATTATGTTTCATTTATATTTATTATTTGCAACCAACCATTAATTATGCGACTAATTGTAGGTGAAATGAGTATTTTGAAAGCAATGTTGAGGAACACATTGAGAATGTGAGGAACATGTTGGGAACCCATTGGGAATTTCATATGAAGGAACACATTGAGAACAAAAAAAATATTTCAACACCCAAACCCTTCTCCAAAAGAAAAAAACTTGAGCCCTTGAGTTCATTGACTACAAGAATTTTGTTTTGCCTACCTATTTCCTTTGCCATTTTTGGCCTTGGCTAATGACAATGGCATGAATTATGGGTGTATAGGTATGAAGGTCTTTAATGTTAGATCAAGAAAAGAAAGGACAATGTCCTCAATGTTTAGGGATGTACCTATGTCATGATAATGGTTACCATCTCATTAATTGTCCAATTTCTTGATCACATTATATTTCAACCTTCAAGCTCTTAGAAAGTTAAACCTTTTGCCATGTATTTGGAATTATAAGTGCATGGAATACACATGCACTATGCACACATTCTACAAATGCTAGATGGACATTATCATGAGGTGGCATCTGGATGGATTGAAGAGGATTGTGTAAATTATGGTGGAGCCCTAGTTTAAATTTTGTGATGTAATCAAGGTGGCAATCATCGATAAGATGATTTAGTTAATTTTGGCTATTAGCAAAATATGAAGGAAACAATTAAACGGTCATATATATATTTTTGGCTACATACTTGTCAACCCATATTTTTAAAATTGGCAATTAAAAAAAAATAAAAATCTTGAAACGTTTTTCAAATGTTGTCAATTGTTTTTTGGAAGAATCATTAAATGGGCAATAAAAAAATTCCAGAATTTCACAAGAATGCACAATTTCACACAAAGAAAAAAGGCCTAAACCCTAAACCTAAACTCTATGTGGACACATTCATTCATTCATTCATTCATTCATTTATTTATTTGGAACTTTGATCTATTTTACCCTCACCCAATTGATATATGATAATGAATGTTTTACCCACCCCAACACTGGTTTTAAATAAAAACAAAAAACCCAACTTTCCTCTTTTTTTGCACTCAAATCAAGCTTTTTCCTTCTGATTGAGGAGATCAAAGTGTGTGCAAGCTCACTATGTGAGTTGAAGCTTTGCAGATTATTAATCTCAAGGTGAGGATCTCAAGGTTACGAAGGCAATAGAACAACAACAACAACACAATTGAACTTCTTTTTGGACAACAATTGCAACCAGTTTATGGGCAGGATGTTTACTTGAAGAAAAAGAGGGGCCCTGGTGTGCTTATGAGCAGAACAATTCCAAGAAGTGCAGAATTAGACCCCCTCTTTGAAGAGGGACTAGCTTTCTTGAAACAATTTGGAATGTCATGCTTGGAGGGATTTTGCCATTGCATGGGACATGGTGGGGTAAGAAAAGGGTCTTGAACATATTGAACAGATCGGTGAATAGAACCCCCTCTTTGGAGAGGGATTAGCTTTGTTGAGACATTTTGGAATGTCATGCTTGGAGGGATTTTGCCATTGCATTGGACATGGTGGGGTAAGAAAAGGTTCTTGAACATACTGAACAGATCGGTGAATAGACCCCCCTCTTTGGAGAGGGATTAGCTTTGTTGAGACATTTTGGAATGTCATGCTTGGAGGGATTTTGCCATTGGATTGGACATGGTGGGGTAAGAAAAGAGTCTTGAACATACTGAACAGATCTGTGAAGAAAGTAAAAAGAAAGTCAGATAGTGTTGTCTTCTGGGTTTGTTGTCGTCTGTCAGGTTTTAGTCATGCAATGCAGGCTTGATGGATAAAGAGGTTGTGCTGTTTTGGTTCCATGAGCACAGGTTTACATGGTTTCTTGCAAAACACCTTTCTGGTTGTTGTTGATCACCTTTGTTGCCACAGCAGCACCATCTGGATGAGGCAGAGGACATGATCAAGGCAAGGCCCTGTAAACCCAAATGGTACTGTGTGGATGGCTTTGCTTGCTTAGTGTTTGCAAACTTCATCATATTGTGGAAATGGGAGAATGTGTTGCAAAACAAGTTCTGGAACTAGATCCTGCAAATGCTACAGGCTATTTATGTGTTGCTATCAAAAGATTGATGCTGCTGCTGGCAACTAACCAGGATCTTGGTTAGAATGTTCAACAGCAGAGAAAGGTAAAAGGTGTGAAGAAACAGTCAGGTTGCAAATGGACCATATTGAATAATGTTGTGCATACATTTGCACTCGATGATCAAAAAATCATCTTCAGATAATTGAGATCCTTGTGAACTGAAAGAGATTGTCAGGCAGATGCATGATGCAAGGGTATATGGGATATCTTTGAGAGGCTGAAAGAGGGCCTTCCCTTTTTTTAGGTTACAGGTAGTCATTCAAGTTGAATAATAATACTATTTGAAGGCCTTCTTTACAAAGGCCAGAGGAGCTAGTCTGGTATCCTGAATTGGCACTTGGAGTGGAAGCTAATTGCAAAGCGGTTCTATTGAGGAAATTGATGCAAATCAAATACCCGACAGTCTTCTCTCACTGAATGGTATGTTTTCCTGGTTTTGTACATATTTATCTAGATATTGCTCACATCCTTTGTTCTGCTCTTCGCCATTTTGTGCCATGTACAGGTACTGGGTCCAAAAGCTAGGTTTTTCCTTCAAATCTGGTTTTGGTCAATTACTCAAGTACTAATCCTTGGGAAGTGTCAACATGTATAGCATTTGTGAAGCTTGAACTACAACTCCATCAACTTCAAAATCCTTAGATTGCAAATGTCCCAGATTTACAGATATCAATGTGGGGCAAAGAAACTAAGAGTGATTTGCTAACAAGCACTTGGGACTTCCTCCTTTTTGTGGCAGGCATTCCAACAACAGCCACCATTGGAGAAAAAGAATTCAACAACAGCATGGGAAAGAGAGCAATGGAAGTTAGCATCATGTTAAGAAAAAGACCGAATTATGGCATCCTCTTACTTGGTATGTATGAATGTATGCAAATGTCACAATGTGAAATTGATTTGATATTGCTTGTTATGTTCATCTTCATTTGTTGCATGAGTTATCAGCGTTCTCAAAGCTCTCTTGTATGTGGGTTGAGCTCCATTATTTTTTTAATGCCGTCCTTTGGTTGCAGATAGATAGTGATTATGTGTTACTACTTTGATGACATTGTTAAATGTTGCATGTGATAATTTCTCAAATGCTCATGGGCTTTAGTTTGTGAGCAATCCTTTGTAGGATGAAAGCCTTTAACATAACAGGCACAATTCCTTCATTGAAAAGAAACTTTGGTGACAACTCAAGTTTTGAATAAATGGCATGAGATTTGTCCATGTGTTATAAAATTGACAATATCTTTCTGGTAAAAAAGATGCCCAAAATGTCCAATCCTCACAACCTAACTTGTTTCCTTTTTGGGACAAAGTGACGGTTACCTATTTGAAGATGCGATCATCAAAATATCGAACTATGTATGATGCTCACAACCTTCAAGAGTGTCAAGCCCATTTTTGGTTGATGTCCACCATAACATAGCCTTCTTGTCTATAGACAAGCCAGTATGTTCAAGAGTTGATATCGGACCAACATTGAAAATAAACCTTGTCCTCAAGAAATTAGAAATGTGCCAGGGTCACCTAGCATTTCTTTTTTATTCATTCATGGTCATGAAGTGATTACCATAAGGATGTTTATTCATGACAACATAGTAACCATGATAAATCATATGCATGTGGTGTGAGTAGGAAGTTCACATGACTATTTATTTCCACAAGGATTCATCATGATGTAGACTTTTAGTATAACTTTTGGTTATACATTACTTCCTTCAATGTTTACAACAATTTGAGATATTGCATTGCGAAAGCATATCCCAAAGTTCTCCTTCATTATTTGCAAAAGAAATGTCATATAATAAAGTTATCTGTAAAGTCGCCCTCTCTTTCACCCCCTATCCTCTCAGCTTTCATCCTCTATCCCCTCTTTCAGTGGTATCCACAAAGTAAGGAAATTTTATTAAATCTCGTAATGAAATGCTGAAGCTCATGATTTAATGCACAAGGTTCCACAGTAATATAGTAGTTGTACAGGTAGTGGTGAAAATACATGTAGCAGCAGTGGAGGCGCTCAAGAAAAAGGAAAGAGGGGACGAAACTCAGTTTACTACCAAAATTGGTGGAAAAACTAGTTTGGGTCCCAGTTATTTCGTTTTGTAAAATTTAATTCCCAGTTACGCATTTGATGCCCTATTATTCCAAAACTGGCCATTCTCGCCCCCTAATCGCCTGACTTTAGGGATAACTTTAATAACACTCAAAATATCTGAAAATAGGGGTGTGAAAATGTGTGGAGTTTTCAACAAATAGTTGTGCAATCCAATGTTACTAGTTCAAGACTAGAGGTTGCCAAAAGAGTTTTAAGATTTTGCTTGAGCTTCTTGTTGTGAGATTGAAGACATCTGAACACAACTTCAATTTGATTTCCCAATACTTGCTAGCACCTTCTGAGTGAGCAATTGGCATTTGCTCTTTGACAGTTCAATGGTGTCGAAATATTTCTCAAACAGGTAGTCCCCTCGAAACTAGGTTGATTGCTATCCCAAATAATCTCAAGGAGGACACCCTTCTTGTCTGGAATTGTCGAACAAGTTCCCTTGTGCTGCTTTAATGCAAAGCACATTTCTTCAAATGACTCGGTGATAATTCACTTATACATTGAGTCATGGTATCAATATTTTTATTAAAAAAATTTAACCAATTCTCACAATGCCAGTTCTCATAAATTTGAGAACAGCCAATTATCATTTGGCGATTCACACCAACCAGTTATTACTCTTTTTTCTCAAATAAATAATAATAATCAAAACTACCAAAAAAATTTCTAATTTTATCCGTTTTCTTAAAAAGTCATAGTTATCCATAAAGTAATGACAACACAACACCTGAACCCTGAGTTTGGCTACACATTGGGTGAGATTCAAAAAAAAAAAAAAACTTACAAAAATATATAAAAATCAATGATTTGTCGTGAGTGTAAAGTCTAAACTTGTGTTTGCATGTTCTTCCTTTTTAAAAGAACCACTAGTTCTGGCAACTTGCAAGAAGTCTCAAATATTTATTTTCGGGCAACAGGGGCACACTAGGAAACACATTGGGGGGAGGAAATGAGGTTGCCACGGGATGAAAGGTAACACGCTAGGAAGACGCTAGGAGAAGCCAAGAATTTGTTTAGAGCAAGGGGGGAGATGCCTAGAAAATTGTGAGGGACTTTGGAATTTTCTTTTTCGGAGCAATGGGGAGGGGAAAGATGAGGGCACCAGGAAGACTTTGGGAGATGCTAGGACAATGCCAAGGGGCATCGGGCAGTGTTGGAAAAACGATAGGAACATTAAGCGACATTGTGAAAATTCTGAGCAGCACCAAATCAACATTGCGGGATGCTTGGAAAGATGTCAAGCACACCAAGAAGAGATAAGTTTGAATCTTCACTTGGATCAAAAAAAAAAATTAGAATTACCTTACCTACCTACAACTGATAATTGGCACTTCTTTGCCAAATATCTATGTTTTTTAATTTAAAAATGAGATTCAACAATTTAATTTTTTAATTTTTTCAATAGTTGAAGAATAAGTATGCAAAGTACACCTTATATTGTTGTATTTTGTATTTATAATAGTAACCCAATGATTAGGAAAATAAACAGATTTTCAATAAGTTTATCATCTATATATATATATATATGAATATGATTATTATTTATTTATTTCAGCTAGACCTTTTGTGAATTATTTTGTGCCAAACATCAACATTGGGTGGATGATAAGTGGACAGGAAACACCTTTGGTTATATTCATATCCCATTGGTTAGCTATGTATCAACTATCCACATGTATCTACCTACCTAGTAGCCACCAAGTCCTTTACATAATTAACTACATACATTTAAACCATTTACATTATCTACTTACTTACTTATAATAAAAACCCACTTCCATAAGTGATTACCAAGGTTGTGTGAGGTGAAAATAGGAAGGTCATATAGGATCGGTTAAGAAGGTGGAACCGTGGTAGCTCATGTAGTTCATTCACAGCTCGTTCATTAGTTAATGGGTTTCCAATGGATGGTGCAGTAGAGGGTGCTAGGTAATATAATCCAGTGTTCTTTATCCCCCCCCCCCCCGCCCCCTTGTTTCTTTTGGGGTTCTGGAGAGCCAAATATGGGAAAAAATAAAAACTATAGAAAAATAGTCAGATTATACATAGTCAGGTTCCAACAGGTAGCCAACAATATAGAGGGACATTTAAATGTATTTATTTTCAGTTTTTTTTTTTTTGCAAATTTGGATAAGTTGTCTTATGGTTGGTTGATCACAACTTGTGCTACATTACTAAATTGAGGGGCAAAAAAAAAAGCACTTGAAATAATCCCTCGTAGCATTGCAAATTGTATTTTGGATAATAAAGTTATCCGTAAATCAGGTGATTAGGGGGCGAGAACGGCCAGTCTCGCCATAATAGGCCATCAAATGCGTAACTGGGAATGAAATTTTACAAAACGAAAATAACTGGGACCCAAACTAGTTTTTCCACCAATTTTGGTGGTAAACTGAGTTTCATCCCCCCTCGTTCCTTTTTCCTGAGCGCCTCCACTGCTACTACATATACTTTCACTGCTCCTACCTGTACGACTACTATAATTATTCTGGAACCTTGTGCATTAAATGCTGAGTCTCAGCATTTCATACTGAGATTTAATAAAATTTTCTCACTTTGCTGATACCACTGAAAGAGGGGGACAAGGGGTGAAAGCAGAGGGGATAGGGGGTGAAAGCAGAGGGTGACTTTACATATAACTTTAATTTCTATAGACTTTCTGTTTGTTATGATAACAAGGTAACCAACACTTTGGGTCCCTTCAAAATTGACATTGGCAGTTAGGAAGTTATAACAACCACACCTGAGAAATAAGGCAGTTAATAAGTACACTAGAATTGTCTATAAGTCAGTGCTACTGTCTACAATTATAGGGAAAGCCCAGTGGGGTCAGAGTCTCTTAAGGCACTCATAAATATGTGCCAAGAACCCTATGCAATTTGTACTTGGGTACTCTGAAAACATTGTCTATTTCCTTCAATTTGGTACTGGAAAACTTGGTGTAGCTGAACTTGCAACCCTCAAAATGGAAATTTTTGTTTTTGCAGACTTCTCTTGCAGCAGCTTGTATGGAGATTGGTACTTATACCTACAGGAAATTATTCTATAAGTAGTAGGTGACAAGAACACAACATGCATGGAAGTGAGAAAAGGGTAGTAGAGACTTAAAAGATCTCATAGCTCAGAAGAACTACTAAGTACTTCTACTTCCTTTGCACTTTTTTCAGCATCTCAAGTTTCTCATCAAGATTTCTTGATGTTCCAGCAACTTGCAAGTGTCTGAACAAAAGATTTTCTGATGATGTGTTTTCCGATGCTTGTTTTCTCTATTGAAAACTTGGGTAACAAGCATCTGGTCTTCATACACCTGGTTTGAAGAAGTACTGATGGCAAAACTGCCACAAGTTTTTAGTGTACAATTTGATTGCTCTGTCATGCAATTTGACAAATGCATGCAAGAAAGGAAATCAGCTTCTGCTGCACAAATCATACTAATTATCTCTTTTTTTTTTAAGTTAGAAATTTAAAAAAGTACATGTGTTTATACATTTTATTTACATATTTTCACCTTTTTTATTTACGTGTGTTTTATTCATTTTATCATTGGGTGCTGCTGCTTGTGTCTGAGACTTACTTGAATCTCCTCCAATTTGGCATCTCTGTCATGTTTATTAGACTATACCAAATGTTTGTTGGAAGTGGGAGGTGCTTGTTTTAAGAATCTGTCAATGCTCAGAAGATCTTTTCAGTGCTGATCATCAACTCTGGCAATAGACCGTAATAATAATTTATTAAGTGTACTGATGATTCCTGGAGCATCATCTGCCTGTCAAGAGGGTAAGTAGAGGGAACCAATCTGGAAGCAACCTACATCTTTCCTTAAGCTGGAAAAATCACACTTCACCAAATTCACTTAAATGATGTTCATTGCTACAGTTGTCAACATGGCCATTGTCTCTAGTCCTCACTGGTCTATTGAGATTAGCAATGCTATTTGTGTCAGGCATTTATTGCAGGATATTAGTGTTTATTCAGTGATTTTCTTGTTGAAATCAAGTTCAGTGTGGACTCGGTTTCAGGTTTTTCCTGTTTTTAGGGGTTTTAGGTTTTAGCAAGTTGAGTGTGGACAGGGCTTCAGTGTTTCATGTTGACAGATTTATGTTCCACCTTTTTGTGTTTGAGGGTTTTATCTCTATGGAGTTTAGTGTATACAGAGTTTCAATTTTTTTGTGTTGACACTTAATTGTTTGAAGTGCTTGAAAGAATTGGCACAAGTAATTAACAATATGGGTTTCCAATGGATTGTATTGACTGAGCACCGTGCCACCATTGTAGGTTTTCCAACAGCCAGAAGAATTGTTCGACTGAACAACACACTGCTCTTCTATGTTTTCTGAAGAGCCTCTTTTGAAATCATGCAGAAAAGGTTTGAAGTTTTCACTTAGTTGTTGTTGTTGCCCCAAACTTGTTACTTTGCTGGGAATCTGGGGAGCCCCCTTCTTAGGTCCAGATCACAAATTCAGAATTGGACTTGTTGGGACTCATTGCATAAAAAGATGATGACACCAGAACAAGTAATTCGTTTCACTGCGATACAATCAGCCATAAACCTATTGTTGTGGATACTTCAGTACTAATCCTATCTGATGGTCATTCAATACAACTACTTCATAGCACAAACAAACATTTGCAGACTCCCTTTTGCTGCCTTGCTTGATTCTCTTCCTTTGATTGATCAAGTAGCAAATAAAATGTTACAGAAGAAGGATTGCCAACAAATACCACCCGACAACACCTATCCCCAACAATTAACAAAGAAGAGGATGTTTCTCTTTTGGTTCTGGTATCTTAGTTTTGAGTATGTGTGTTTTTGTCTTTCCCTTGGTAAAACAACTTTGTCCTTGAAACTCCCATCTTACAGCCCTTGCCAAGGTGCTTCTTCTACTGTGGCATCCACTGTCTGCAGCACACATCTGTTTTGGAGCAGTCAGTTGTTCAAGTGATCTATGCTTTTCCCTTCTACTGTTGAGTAAATTTCCCCCAGCTGCAAGCAGTCTACACTTTTATCTTTGACCATATCTGAAGCACCCAGCCCAATTCTTTCTCTGCAAGCAGTCTATGCTTCCCTCTTCAGCCATGACCAAAGGGCCCAGCTCAATTCCTTAGCTGCTTGCACTTGAGTCTCCTTGTGCGCAATCCAGATTCCTGCTGCTTCCTTTCTGTTCCTCACACTGGAGTACCTCTGCACAGGAAAATGCCCAGCCAAGGCACCAAGACTGCTACAGATGCTAAGACACCAAGATCACACTTGAAAGTGCACTGGAGAGCAGGCTTGATGATTACACACATATGAGTAAACAACATCAGCGGCCATCATCAGAAGTGAAAGAGTCAGCAAAGCCAGTAGGCCAAGTGGGAAGACTTGACTTGGTGTCATCAGGATTGCCTTGGTGCTGGATGGAATCGCCATCAAAGGCCTGCCATTGCTTCAAGGCCTGTGGGAGACTGACATCCAAGTCAATGCCTGCACTGGACTCTCCACCCATATCAGTGGGTTTCCATTTCTCAACAAGAGGTGCAAGAACATTCACTGCATGGCCCATATCTGGCCGCTGAAAAGGCTCCCGTGATGTGCAATGACCAGCAAGCTCTTTCACAACACAAATGGTCTTGAAAGTTTCATCATCAACCTGAATTGTCGGATCAATTGCTGCAAGGAAACTATCTTTGTTGCCATTCATGCGTCTGAACCATGTGACAAGGTGCATGTTCTCTTCAGGTTGTGTCTCATCCAATGCCCGTCGCCCTGTCATGAGCTCCATCAACACGACACCAAAGCTGAACACATCCACCTTGGTTGTCACACGTCCTGTGACTGCATACTCAGGAGCCAGATACCCGAATGTTCCAGCCAGCCTGGTCTCCACTGAGAACTTGCCCTCTGGTGCAAGCTTCACCAGTCCAAAGTCCGAGACCTTTGCTCGGAAGTCATCTGTCAGCAAGATGTTGGACGGCTTCAGATCTCGATGAATGAAGCTCTTTTGTGCCAAATCATGGAGGTACTCCAATCCCCGTGCCACATCAAGAGCAATGGATAGCCTCATTGACCATGCAAGGGGCTTCAGACCGAACTGCAGGTAATCAAACAAGTGGTGGCTGAGAGGTCCATTGGGCAGATACTCATACACCAAGAGACGCTCTGCTCCATCTGCACAGTAGCCCAAGAGACCCACCAAGTGCCTGTGCTTCACCTTGGTAAGGACCTCAATCTCTGCTTGAAACTCTTTCAAGCCTTTGCTGCTCACAACAGAAGCCTCCATTCTCTTGACAGCAATCTTTGTCCCATCTTCAAGCTCCCCTTTGTATACCACCCCGAAACCTCCCCTCCCTAACACATTCTCCTCTGCAAAGTTATTGGTAACAGCTCGCAGGACTTGGATCGAGATCAACATGTTGCCATCTTCAACTACATGGACTTCATCAGAGACTCTGTGGGCATTACCATCAGCAGCACCTACCATTGTTGTGGTGCTGGCTGCAGCAGCTTGGTTTCCAACAACAAGCTTCAAGACATCTGGATCCAAACCTGAGTCCTGCTGGGGATGCACCACTGCTACAGTGTTTGAAGAATTCTGAACCCGCATGAAGCTGTTGTGCTTCTTCTTCCATACAAGGAAGAAGACAGCGATCCCTGCCGCAACAAGTACGAATGCAAATGCACCAACAACACCCCCCACAATTGGTGCCAACGAAGAGGAACCTGATTTACTCCTCCCTCCAGCAATAGTAGTCCCATTTGCAGTGCCTGAAGCTCCGGATGCACTTGGACCTCTGGGTGCAGCAGAACCTGGCTGGTTTGGAGAAGAACCTGTTGTCTGCCCAGGAGAAGAAGCAGCAGCTCCAGTGCCAACAAGTGCATTGCCAGCATATGTAAAAGCTACTGTTGCAGGGAAGGTGGGCAAGGGGCCTGTGATGTTGTTGTCACTCACATCCAAAGTCTTGAGTGCCTTCAAGCCCACCAACCCATCAGGCACAGGGCCGGTGAGATTGTTCCCCTTCAAGATGATGGTGACAAGTGAAGTCAGATTCGCCAGCGAGGGAGAGATGGTACCCAACAAGCCATCGCTAGGGAGAATGAGCGACACAACATCGCCATTGGCATTGCACGTAACCCCAGTCCATCCACAAGGATCTGCACCTACCCAAGTGGAAGCGACGGCTTGTGGGTACCCAGCAGCAGCCAGGAAATCCAGCAACGAGCTCACAGCAACAGAGCACGCAACTCCGGGACCTCCACAGAAAGTAGTATTGTCGTAGACGAAGGTACCACCAGAAGCAGCAGCTGGAAGCGCAGGAAGCTCCCCGTCCAGAGTATTGTCATTGAGGATCACATCCGTCAGAGGCAAGCTCGAGAGTCCCAGCGGCAACTGACCCACAAGGAAATTATTGTTGAGACGCAAGCTCGTAAGCCCCGCTGCTCTTGTCAGTCCCTCAGGTACAGCACCCGTGAACTCATTGACCTGCAACCACAAGGTCTTGAGCGATAACATACCTCCCACGGGAACGATGCTGCCATTCATCGCCATGTTATTCAGCTCGAGTACTTGCAGATTGGAGCTCGCAAACGAGCTCGGGATCCCACCCACGAGTCCGTTGTACGCCAATGCAAGGAACTGCAAAGAAGACATTAACCCTAGAAAGGAAGGCAAAGTTCCCACAATGCAAGCATCGTTCATGGACAGATTCGTCAAGAGCTTGGCAGCTGCAAGCTCTGCAGGTATGCTCCAACAACCCACAGACTTATTCAGATTGGGATTGTTGTCGAGGTACAGAGCTTCGATATTCGTAAGACCCGTGAAGAAATCTCCCGGGATGCTCTCGAAGTCGTTGTCGTCCAGGTACGCGTATTGCAGATTGGAAAGCCCCGCCAGCGACGGCATGGCGCCGGAGAAGTTGTTGAAATTCAGCTCCAGGTACTGCAACTGCGTCAGCTGGTTGATGTCTGGTGTGACGGTTCCTGTCAGCTGGAATCCTCGCACCCTGAGTGACACCACATTGCCGGAAGCATCGCACTTGGTGCCATTCCAGTTGCATGGGTCAGGATCCGTCCAGTTCTGATTGTTCGTTGTTATCCCCTGTTTGAAGCTCTGCATGACAAGCACATCCGATGCATGGTCTGCTGCTGCTCCCAGTAGCAACAACATCAGCAACAACATCCGGGACCACCATAGCCATTGTAGTCCCAGGTTCGCCATTCTTCTACTACAACCTGCCTGCTGCTATTGCTTCTTCTTCTTCTTCTTCTTCTTTTTCCCACCAGCCCCTTGCTAGCCCTATCCTCTCTGTACTACCTCCTCCTTGGGGACGCGGCGTTCCTGCTGGCCTCTTGACTTCCTCTGTACTCAAACCAGCACTGTCGCTGCTGTGATGGGATCAGCGACAGTCGAGGTGAACCGAGCTTCACATCACAGATAGATTACAGACTTCTTCGTCCTCAACAAGACGAGAACAGCAGCAATATGTGTGCCCAGATTGATTTTTAGAGTTTCTTCTTCATCTTCACTCTTGCTCTCCACTAGAGTTTTTTCTTCTTCTTGGCTCTTGCTCTTCACCAGAGCTTCTTCTTCTTCTTGGCTCTTGCTCTGCGGCAGACATTTGCAGCTACATGATCAGGGGTCGTAAGAAGATCGCATAAGCATTGCAAACTTACCGAAACTATCTCACAATCCACAAACAACAATCAAATGCTACAAAACTGCCCCCCACAAAACAACGACAACAAAACCTGGACGACGACGACGACGACAAAACCTGGACAACAAGGAGGAGGAAAAAAACCTTGCTGTGCAGCAACAGGGTAAGGAAAACAAGACCAAATAGAAACAAAAGACGACGCAATGAAGAAGAAGGAGAAAAGGAACTTAGTATTTGAAGGAGCAAATGTACCAAAAGACTATAAAGAAGATGAAAAGCAAAGCTCTATGAAAGAAAGAAAGCTACGTGCTTGTAGAGAAGCTCCAGTCCTGATTCTTGTTGTTGAGACTGGAGTGTGCGGAGGAGGAGGAGGAGAAGGAGGAGGAGGAGGAGAGTGGTACTAGTACAAGTGTTGCAGAAAACTCAGCCGTCAGGCCACGAAAGACGGCAACCGGCGTGAAGAAGCAAACAAGGAAAGAAAGAAAGAAAGGTCATCCCCACCACCCACCTTTCCACCACCGTCATCACTCCCGCACCCGCCCTTTCTAGCTGCTACTCCTGTTCGGATTTTCTCCCCAGTCACCCCCCCCCCCCCCCCACCCCCCCCCCAACCCCACCCCCAACCCCAACCCCAACCCTAACCCTAACCCTAACCCTAACCCTAACCCTAACCCTAACCCTAACCCTAACCCTAACCCTAACCCTAACCCTAACCCTA
>Ga0116231_10005588_pt1 | contig 24670 bp, 23 predicted proteins | sample S1TSphgellanicum_2_FD_89695 | JGI IMG/M metagenome (GOLD analysis project Ga0116231, IMG submission 89695) | Host-associated microbial communities from peat moss isolated from Minnesota, USA - S1T2_Fd - Sphagnum magellanicum MG | ecosystem: Host-associated > Plants > Peat moss > Unclassified...
ATCGGCGGCAAGGGGCTGTTCGCCAAGGAGATCCACGAGGCGCTGGCGGATGGGCGGATCGATTTCGCCGTCCATAGTCTGAAGGATCTGGAAACCGAGCTGCCACCCGGCATCGTGCTCGCCTGCACCCTCAAGCGCGAGGATGCCCGCGACGCGCTGATCCTCGGGCCCGATTGCGACGACATCGATCCCGCCGATCCCTACGGGGCGCTGCCGGCCGGCGCGCTGATCGGCACCTCGTCGCTGCGGCGTCAGGCGCAGCTGCTGCATGCGCGGCCCGATCTGCGCATGACCACCTTGCGCGGCAACGTGCAAACACGTCTGGATCACGTGAAGGCCGGCGCCTGCGGGGCCACGCTGCTGGCGCTCGCCGGGATGCGCCGCCTGGGCCTGGAGCATGAGGCGTCGGTGGTAATCGATGCGGACGCCATGGTTCCTTCCGCCGGACAGGGCATCGTCGGCATCACCGTGCGCGCCGACGATGTCGCGCTGCACGAGATGCTGTCCGGCATCGAGGATCCGGTCGCCAAGGCGGTCTCCACCGCCGAGCGCGCGCTGCTCGCCTCGCTGGATGGCTCCTGCCGCACCCCCATCGGGGGCCACGCGCGCCTGCTGCCGGACGGGCAACTGCATCTGACCGGCCTCGTCGCACGCGAGGACGGCAGCTTCCTGCTCAAGCGCAGTCTGCACGGCCCCCGCGAGGACGCCGCCCGCATTGGCACGGAACTGGGGGACAGCCTGCGCGCCGACTGCCCACGCGACATTTTCGCCTGATCGAACGTGCTCGCGCCGTGACCGGGCAGAAGCCGGGGCGGACACGAGATGGCATTCTCGTCACCCGCCCCGCCGCCGCCGCGGCGGCCACTGGGCGCAGTCTGGCCAGCCTGGGATGGCGTCCGGTGTTCGCCCCTATGCTGCGCGTCGTGCCAACGTCCGGCGAGTTGCCGGCGCCCGACGCCGTTCAGGCGGTGCTGGTCACCAGCGCCAACGCCATCGCCTTCCTCCCGGATGGCTTCCACGGAACGCCCCTGCTCGCCGTCGGGGACGCGACGGCCGAGCGGGCCCGCCACGCGGGATTTCTTCATGTCGAGAGCGCCGGCGCCGACGCGGCGGCACTGGCCGAGCTGGTCGCGGCGCGCCGCGATCCGACCGGACTCCCCTTGTTGCTCGCCGGGGCGGCCGGACAGGGAGATGCCCTGGCTGGACGGCTGGCAGGCCGCGGCTTCCGCCTGCTGCGCCATGCCGTCTATGACGCCCAGCCGGTGTCCGACCTCCCCGACGCCGCCCGGTTCGATCTGGAGGGGAACCGTATCGCGGCCTGCATGTTTTTCTCTCCCGCGACCGCCCGGGCGTTCCTGGCGGCGTTTGTGCGAGCATGTCCGGTGGAAATCGTGTTGAGTGTCGAGGCGCTGGCGATCTCGGAGGAAGCGGCGGCGCCGATCGCCCCCTTGCCGTGGCGGCGCATCCGTGTTGCTAAACGTCCCAACCACGACGAGCTGTTGGCCCTGCTCCCATGACACAAAAACCGTCCTCGCCGTCCTCCTCGTCATCCGCCAGCGGAGCCACATCGGGCGGGAAGGGGGGCCAACAATCCCGGCCGACGCCGCCACCCCCTGCCAAGCCGTCCCCGCCATCGCCATCGACAACCCCGCCGCTCGCCTCGGTCACGGCACCTCCTGCCACGACGCCGTCCGTGCCGATGCCATCGAGCGCTCCACCGGCAAGCGCGACGGCGGCAAATCCCGCCACTCCACCCCCCAAACCAGTTGCGACTTCCCAGGCGGCGCCGACGGTCGCGGGAGCTTCCGTCGCGCCGACTCCGCCGAAGCCACCGCTCTCCCCATTGCCGCCATCGCCGCCGGCCACGCCGCCTCGGCCCGCCGCCGCCGCCTCCGGCCCCGCGCCAGCCCCCGCCCCGACCGCAACCGTCGCATCCCGCCCGGGTCGCGGCCCGTTGCCGGTTCTGGCCGCGCTGGGCTTCCTGCTGCTTCTGGTCGGGCTCGCCTATGTCTGGCAGCGGCAGGAGCAGTTCTTGGCCCAACCGCCCGCCGTCGATCCGGCCGCGTTCGCCGGCCTGGAGGGGCAGGCTCGCGCGCTTCAGACGCGGCTAGCCCAGCTGGAGCAACGCGCCGCGCCAGATCTCAAACCGCTGGAATCCCGCATCGCCGCGCTGGAGAACAAACCGGCGCCCCCGCCCACGGCAGCCCCGCCAGCGCCTGACGTGAGCGGGGCCGTGACGGCGGCGGTCGCCCCGCTGACCCAGCGGATGGACGCTCTGGCCAAGAGTGACCAGGCGAGCCAGGCTGCCCTCGCCGCGAAGGTGGATGCGGCGGTCGCCAAACTCGATGCCGCTGGCAACCAGGAGCAGGACGCCGCGCGCCAACTCGCCACTCGAGTGGATGGGCTCGAGAAAAAACTGACCGAGGCAGAGGCGCGCGCGACGCAGCAAGCGGCCCAAGCCGCCCGCGCGCTGCGCGCCCAGCAGGCGCTGACGGCGTTGGAAAGCGGCAAGCCGCTGGGTGATATGCCCGGGGCCCCAGCAGCCGTCGTGAAATTCGCGACCACGAAGCCACCAACCGAGGCCGAGTTGCGCTTCGCCTTCCCCGCCGCCGCCGCGCGTGCCGCCGACGCTTCCAAACCCGCTGGCGGCAACATGTCGATCGGCGAACGCATGCTACAGCACGCGGAGTCGCTGGTGACGGTCCGACAAGGCGACAAGGTCGTCGTCGGCACCACCGCCGCCCAGATCCTCGGCGTGGCCAAGGAGAAACTCGACGCAGGCGATCTCGCCGGCGCCGTGACGGCGCTGGATGGCCTTGATCCCTCGGCGGCCCAGGCCATGGCGCCGTGGCGAGCCCAGGCGCAATCGCTGCTGGACGCCAGGGCGGCGCTCACCGCCATGGCCGTGTCGGCGAGCCGCTGATGCTTCGCGTTATCGGAATTCTGGTCGTCGCCACCATCGTCATGGCGGCGGCGTGGTTCATCGCGGGCCTGCCCGGCCATGTCGCCATCAGCATCGCCGGCTATTCGGTCGAAACCAGCGCGCCGATCGGGATCCTGGCGTTCCTTATCATTGTCGGCGTGATCCTGGTGGCCGCGCGGATCCTGCTTGCCGTGGTCAGCGTGCCCGCCGGCCTGAAGCGCAGCCGCGCCCGGAGCCGCCAGCGTGCGGGTGAGCGCGCCGTGACACGCGCGCTCGTCGCCCTCGCCGCCGGCGAGAAATCCCCCGCTCGGCGGCAGACAGCCAAGGCGCGGCATCTGCTGGGCGACACGGCGCAGACGCTGCTGCTCTGCGCCGAGGCGGAACGGCTGAGCGGCGATGAGGACGCGGCGGCACGCTTTTACCGGCTGCTGGAGGGGCGCGAGGACTCGGCGTTCATCGGCCTGCGCGGGCTGTTCCGTCAGGCCGTGGCCCGGGAGGACTGGGCCGAGGCGTCGTCGCTCGCCAAGCGGGCCGAGTCCATCCGCCCTGGCACGGACTGGCTGCGCGAGGAGCGGGCGCTGCTGGCCGTGCGCACCGGACGCTGGATGCAGGCCGTGCATCTCAGCGGAGAGGACGCTCCGGTTGCCGCCTATGCCACGGCGGCCGCCCAGGCCGCGGTGGAAGACGATCCAGGCGATGCCATGCGCCTCGCCAAGGAGGCTTGGCGCGACCATCCGGGCTTTGCCCCCGCGGCGCTCGTTTATGCCGGGGAATTGCGGCGCCGCGACAAGGAGCATCGCGCGCAGGCAGTCATCCGGGCCGCTTGGAGGCAAGCCCCGGTCACCGACCTCGCCGAATTCCTGCTTGCGCCAGTCGACGATCCTCTGGCCCGTATCCGCGAGGCCAACCGTATGGTCGGAGACAATCGGGATTTGGCGGAGAGCCAGTTCCTGCTGGCGCGGCTGTATCTCGCCGCCGGCCTGCTGCCCGATGCCCGCGAGCATGCCGAGGCGGCCCGCTCCGGCGGCATGAATCAGCGCCGCCTGTGGCTGCTGCAAGCGGAGCTCGAGATCAAGCAGCACGGCGACACCGAGGCCGGCCGAACCGCCCAGCGCGAGGCGTTGCGCCGCGCCGCCGTGGCGGATCCCGATCCCGCATGGCTTTGCGATGTCTGTGGCACCGCCATGCCGCGCTGGCGCCCGGTCTGCCCCTCCTGCCAGACGCCGGGCCGGGTCTCCTGGGGCAGCCCCCGCTTCCTGCCGGCCTCGGTCGACATGCTGCCGCTCGACCCGCCAAAACCCAAGACCCCGCAGACGCCGCCGCGCGCGGCATCGGGTCCGGTCCCGAAACTGCTGACCTCCGAGCGGACCGGCAGAAACCTTGGCTGAAGGCGCGGCGCGTTACAGCAACTCCCAAAAATTGCTTCTTGGAACACCCCCTCCCCGAGCCCCTCTCGTAAGAGGAGGGGAGAAGTAAGACTTTGATTTCCCTCTCCTTGCGGGAGGGATTAGGGGAGGGGCGGCAGAGTACTTGGGCAAGTAAGTCAGCGGGCTGGAATCGACCGTATCTACCCGCACCGCCCCACCTTGAAGAACGGCTCCGGATCGACCGGCCTGTCATGCAGACGGACCTCGAAATGGACGTGCGTGCCGTAGGTCACGCCGGTGCGGCCGACGCGGCCGATCGCGGCACCGGTGGCGAGCGCGCGCCGGCCCTCCGCGAGCGCCGGAACCAGGCTGCCCAGATGCGCGTAGCGGGTGACGAATCCTCCGTCGGGTCCGACGTGACGCACATCGACCTCCAGCCCCTCCGCCCCGAGACGACGGATCGCCACCACCTGGCCGGGGGCTGCCACGTGGACGAAGGCGCCCACCGGAGCGGGGAAATCGATCCCGTTGTGAAACACCGCCGCGCGCGGCCCGACCAGGCGCCGCGGACCGAACGGGGAGGAGATGCAGGCCGGTGTCACAGGCGGCGACAGCACGCCGGGACCCAGTGCGACAGGTGGGTTCACATCGGAAGCGGCGGCCTGCGCCACGCTCACACTGGCGATGAGAGCCGCAAGCGCCGGCACGAGGCGAGACCCGTATTGTCGCAGATCAGCCATGCGCATACCCTTCGCCTCGATGCTCACCTTCATCGCCCGCCGTGTCGTGCTCGCCCTGTGCGTGGCGATGACCGTGCTAACCATCAGCTTCGCGCTGACAAGGCTGTCGGGCGACCTCGCCGTCTCCATCGCCGGGGCCGGCGCCACCGCCGAAGACGTCGCGACCATCCGCCGCGCCTACGGCCTCGACCGTCCGTTGCCGGTGCAGTTCGTCGATTGGGTCCGCTCCGCCGCGTCCGGCGATCTTGGCCGTTCCTACCTGTATCACGAACAGGCCGCAGCTCTGATCCGCGAGCGCTTGCCGGTCACGCTGACTCTGGGGCTGACCGGGCTGGCCGTGGCGCTGCTCACCGCCATTCCGTTCGGCATTCTGTCCGCCATGCACGAGGGCGCGCCAATTGATCGGGCGCTGGGCCTGGTCGCGGTGATCGGGCAGGCGATGCCGAGCTTTTGGCTGGGCCTGCTGCTCATCATCTGGTTCGGCCTGAAGCTAGGATGGCTGCCGGTCTCCGGCGCCGATGACTGGCAGGGCTATGTGCTGCCGGGCATCGTGCTGGCCTTCTCCGCGATCCCCGCGCTGTTGCGGCTAACGCGCGGCGGGATGATCGACGCCTTATCGTCGGACTATGTGCGCACGGCGCGGGCAAAGGGGCTGAGCCGGGCGTCCATCGTGCTGAAGCATGCGCTGCGCAACGCGGCGATGCCGGTTGTGGCCGTGGCGGCGGTGCAACTCGGTTTCATGCTGGGCGGGTCCATCGTCATCGAGGCGGTGTTCGCGCTGCACGGTGTGGGATATCTGGCCTGGGAGAGCATCAGCAAGAACGACTTCCCGGTGGTGCAGGCCGTCGTGCTGTTCCTCGCTGTGATCTACATCGCGCTGACCCTGCTGGCCGATGTGCTGAACGCGGTGCTCGATCCCCGGCTGCGAACCGGATGATCCGGACCCTGGCCACTCTGCTGGGCGCCGTCATTGTCCTCGGAACCCTGATCGTCGCGATCTGCGCCCCGCTGCTCGCGCCGCATGATCCATTCGTGCAGGATCTGTCCCTGCGCATGGTGCCACCGGCCTGGATGGAGGGCGGCACGACGGCGCATCTCCTCGGCACGGACCAGCTTGGCCGCGACTACCTCTCGCGGTTGATCGCCGGCGCCCGTATCTCGATGCTGATCGGCATCGCGACGGTCATGCTCTCGGGCGCGATCGGCACCACGCTCGGCGTTCTCGGCGGCTATTTTGGCGGCTGGGTGGACGATGTCGTGATGTTCGTTATCACATGCCGCCTCGCCATCCCGGTTATCCTGGTCGCGCTGTCGGTCGTATCGCTGCTGGGCAGTTCGCTGACCCTCGTGGTGATGACGCTGGGGCTGCTGCTTTGGGACCGCTTCGCCGTGGTGGCGCGCACCACCGCCATGCAGGTGCGCACACTCGACTACATCGCCGCCGCCCGCGCGGCAGGCTGTTCCCGCGCGTATATTCTGGTCCGCGAGGTGCTGCCGAACATCCGCCATCACCTTGTCGTTGTCGCGACCCTGGAAATGGCACTGGCGATATTGCTGGAAGCGGCGCTGTCCTTTCTCGGCCTGGGCGTGCCGGCCCCGCTTCCGTCCTGGGGGCTGATGATCAGTGAAGCGAAGGACTACATGTATTTCACGCCCTGGGTGATCATGGTCCCGGGCGTCGCCCTGTTCGTGCTGGTGCTGGGCATCAACCTTCTGGGCGACGGATTGCGCGATCGCCTCGGGGCCGCGCGCGATGCCTGAGACGCTGCTGGATGTGGTCGGCCTGCGGGTCCGCTTCGGCGGGGCCGTGGAGGCCGTGCGCGGCATATCCTTCACCGTCGAACGCGGTGAAACCCATTGCCTGGTGGGCGAATCCGGCTGCGGCAAGTCGGTCACGGCCCTCGCCGTGATGGACCTGCTGGCGCGGGGCGCCACGCGCACGGCCGAGCGCCTGTCGTACGCCGGGACGAACCTGCTCTCGCTGGGCGAGCGCGGCATGGCGCGGCTGCGCGGCGACCGGATCGCGATGATTTTCCAGGAGCCGATGACCAGCCTGAACCCCGCCTACACCATCGGCTCGCAGATGGCTGAAATCCTGACGCGCCATCGCCGCGTGTCGCGCGCGGCCGCGCTGGATCGGGCAGGCGATCTACTCGCACGGGTCGGGATCACCGCGCCGGGGATGCGGCTGGCGCAGTATCCCCACCAACTCTCCGGCGGCCTGCGCCAACGCGTGATGATCGCCATGGCCCTGATGTGCGAGCCCGATCTGCTGATCGCCGACGAGCCCACCACGGCGCTGGACGTGACGGTGCAGGCGCAGATCCTGCGGCTGCTGCGCACGCTGCAATCCGAACTCGGTCTGGCCATGCTGCTCATCACCCATGATCTGGGCGTGGTGGCCCATGTGGCGCAGCGCGTCAGCGTGATGTACGCGGGCGAGATCGTGGAAACCGCGCCGGTGGGCGAGCTGTTCCGCGCGCCCACGCATCCTTACACGGCCGGGCTGCTGGCCTGCGTGCCCGTGCCAGGCAGCGTCCGCCGCGACGAACCCCTCGGCAGCATTCCCGGCACCGTGCCGCGTCTCGCGTCGGGGTTTCGCGGCTGCGCCTTCCGCGACCGCTGCGCCCACGCGATGGCGGCCTGCGCCGAGGCGGCGCCCGAGCATCTGGCGGGCGAGGCCCACCGCTATCTGTGTCAGCTTCCCCCGGACTGGATCAGAGACCGCGCCGCATGACCCCTGCGATCGAGTTGCGCGACGTGGCCCGCCGCTTCGGGCAGCGGAGCGGCCTGTTCGCGGCGCGGCGGGAGGTGCGGGCGGTGGATGGCGTGTCCTTCACCGTGCCTGCAGGAAGCTGCTTCGGCATCGTTGGCGAGTCCGGCTGCGGCAAATCCACGCTGGCGCGTATGATCCTTGGGCTGATGGCGCCCTCGGGCGGCGATATCCTGGTCGACGGCCGCCGCCTCTCGGACTTGCCGCGCCGCGAGCGCGCGCGGTTGATCCAGCCGGTGTTCCAGGATCCGTTCTCCTCGCTCAACCCCAAGCGGGCGATCGGCGACATCGTCGGACTGCCGCTGGCGGCCCAGGGGATCGCGGCCGGAGAACGCATGCGGCGCGTGGCGGAGATGCTGGAGCGTGCGGGTCTGCGGCCCGACATCGCGGGACGGCTGCCGGCGCAGCTCTCCGGCGGCCAGCGCCAGCGCGTGGCCATCGCCCGCGCGCTGGTTTTGCGGCCCCGCATCGTGGTGTGCGATGAGCCGACGTCGGCGCTGGACGTGTCGGTGCAGGCGCAGATCCTGAACCTGCTGGCGGAACTGCGCCGGGAGATGGCGCTGACGATCGTGTTCATCAGCCACAACCTCGCGGTGGTCGAGCATATCTGCGACGAGGTGGCGGTGATGTATCTCGGCCGCATCGTCGAGCGCGCGCCGGTGGACACGCTGTTCAGCGCCTCGCGCCATCCCTACACCCGCGCCCTGCTCGACAGCGTTCTGGTGCCGCGCACGGGGCTGGATCTCCCCGATGTCGGCCTCGGCGACCTCTACCCCGATCCGGCCAACATCCCCGCCGGATGCCGCTTCCACCCGCGCTGCCCACGCGCCGACGCGGCGTGCGCCACGACCACGCCCGCCCCACAGCGGATCGGGGACCGGATGGTGGAGTGCCTGCTCGCGGCTGAGTAATCCGCCGATGCCCGCTCCGACTGCGAGAACAGAGTCTTATGCTATCATTCCGACCGCCCGGCGCACCACCGGCGAGGCGGGATCGGTCAGTTCGGCCAGAATGGTGAAGTGGTTGTGACCAGGCAGCGCTTCCCACGTGCCGCCCCAGGCGCTCGCGATGTCTCGGGACTGCCGCTCATATTCGACACCCTCATCCCCGCCCACCACGGCGTGCAACGGCAGCCCCGGCGAGGGCATGAACATCGGCGAGAGGCGATGGGCCTCCGTGTGATCAAGATGCAGGGGATCGTTGATCGTGGTGGAGACCAGCGGCGGCAGATCGAACAGCCCGCTGATCGCCAGCCCGGCCGCGACCATGCCGCGCGGCAGACCCCGCGCGGGCCAATCGGTCGCCATCAGCATCGCAGTCATGTGGCCGCCGACCGAGTGGCCGAGAGCGACCATGCCGCGCCCATGGCGGCGTGCGAGAAAAGCCGCCGCCTCACGGATCTCATCGATGATCGCGGCCACCGTCACCTCCGGGCAGAGATCATAGGATGGCATGGCCACCGCCACGCCATGGGCCATCAAACCAGTCGCGAGATGGCTCGACCACGATTTGTCCAGCGCCTGCCAGTAGCCGCCATGGATGAACAAGGCGAGGGGCGCATCCCGCGCCGCGCCAGGCCAGAAGATGTCCATCGCCTGCCGCCGCGTCGGTCCGTAGGCAAGGTCGAGTTCCGCGTGCCCGTGAGCGGCGCGGAACGCGGCTGCGTCGCGCCGCCAGCCGCCCATGACCGTCATATGGTCGGGAACCTTGGCCCGGTTGTTGTATTCCGCCTCCAAATCCATTGCGACACCCCCTGGCCACGCCACCCCAAGCTCAAACCCACGCTTGCCCGCTTTGCAGGCTGCCGTCCACACGGTCTATGGAAGCAATGATCACGCGCCCTGAGTCGATTGCTCACCTGAGCCTACGGAGTCCGTCCCGATGTCACAGCCGCGCCCGGCCGAAGTGCTGAGGACCTCGCCCGCGAAGCCGGATGAGGCAAGCGCCGGCGGGGCCTGTGCGGACGGAACGACGCTTCTCCCGCCTGCTTCGAGCGCGAAGAGGCCCGACGCGCGCGACGCCGAAATCCAGATGTTGCGGACGCAACTGGCGCATGCCCGGATGGAACGCGACGTTATCCTGAACTCGACATTGTGGCGCGTGATGAATCCGCTGCGCGCCCTCGGCCGCGCCTTTCCCCCGGGATTGCGGCGTCTGATGCGGCGTCTGCTGCGCAAGCGGCCCGCACCAGCCGAAATGGCGAGTTCCCCAACCCTCGATATCCCGGTCGATTTCCGTCATGTCGTGTCCGAACCGGCTTACGCCGCCTGGATCCGCGACTGCGAAACCTTGTCCGACGCGGATCGTTCGGCGATCCGGGACCACATAGCGCGCCTTGCCGCCAAGCCGCTGATCTCGATCGTCATGCCGGCCTACGAAACGCCCGAGAAACTGCTTCGCGAGGCGATCGCCTCGGTCAAGGCGCAGTTCTATCCGCACTGGGAACTCTGCATCGCGGATGACGCATCGCCCTCGGCGACCGTGCAGCGCGTGGTCATGGAGGAAGCCGCCACCGACCCCCGCATCAAGTTCGTGCGTTGCGCGACCAACGGCAACATTTCCGCGGCCACCAATGCCGCCCTTGCGCTGGCCACGGGTGAATTCGTCGCGCTTATGGATCATGACGATTTGCTGGCGGAACGGGCGCTCTACGAGGTCGCGGTCGAACTGAACGCGCATCCCGATGCCGACATGATCTACAGCGACGAGGACCATATCGACGCGGCCGGGCGCCGGCATACGCCCTATTTCAAGCCCGGCTGGAATGTCGATCTGATGCTGGGGCACAACCTTTTCAGCCATCTCGGCGTGTATCGGCGCGACCTCGTGACGCGCGTGGGGGGCTTGCGCATCGGCTTCGAGGGCAGCCAGGACTACGATCTGGCGCTGCGGGTAGCTGCGGCGACGACGGATGACAGGATCCGGCATATCCCCGCGATCCTATACCACTGGCGCCAACTCGGAACATCGTTCTCGCGGTCCCGCACAGATACCTGCGTCGCGGCGGCGCGGCGCGCGGTGAGCGAGTTTCTGGATGCGAGCGGCGCGGCGGATCAGTACCGCCTTATCGCCCCACCGGACGTGCCGACATGGACGCGCGTGCAATGGCTGCTGCCCGAGCATCCGCCCCGCGTCAGCCTGATCGTGCCGACCCGCGACCGCGCCGATCTGCTCCAACGCTGCGTCGATGGCCTGCTGAACAGAACCGATTATCCCGATATCGAACTGCTCATCATCGACAATGAGAGTCAGGCGGCCGAGACGCTGGACCTGCTCGCGATGCTGGCTCGGGACAAGCGGGTCCGGGTCATTCCGTTTCCCGGGGCGTTCAACTATTCGGCGATCAACAACGAGGCGGCCGCCTTGGCCACCGGCGAGGTTCTGGTGCTGATCAACAACGACGTGGACGTGATCGAGCCCGGCTGGCTGCGGGAGATGGTCGGTCACGTGCTCCGGCCCAAAGTTGGCGCCGTGGGCGCACGGCTACTCTACGCGAATCGGACCATCCAGCATGCTGGCGTGGCACTGGGCGTGTGCGGCTTCGAGGACGGTCCGGGCGTGGCAGGTCATTTCGGTACGGAGACTGATGCCAACGACCCGGGCTATTTCGGCCAGTCGGCGCTGACCCGTGAGGTGTCGGCGGTGACGGGCGCCTGTCTCGCGGTGCGCAAATCCGTGTTCGAATCCGTCGGCGGGCTGGATGCGGAACATCTGTCCATCGCGTTCAACGACATCGATCTCTGTCTGCGCCTGCGCGCCGGCGGGCTTCGGATCGTCTGGACGCCGTTCGCGGAACTCTACCATCTCGAATCCGCGTCGCGCGGTTTCGATCTCGATCCGGGCAAGATCGATCGGTTCCGCCGTGAATACTACACGATGCGCGAGCGCTGGGGGCCGGTTCTGGACAATGATCCGTTCTACAACATCAATTTCTCCCGGTTCGACGCGGCGTTCCGGCTTGCTGCGCCGTGTCCGAGGATCCAGCCATGGCAGCGCCAGACGGCAAACCCCGAAAGTGAGCCGTCCCCTGTCGGAGATGGCTGATACCCGGCCCGCCGCCATCGATTGCCGCGACCTCGTCAAAACCTTCGCCGGCGGGTCCGCGCGGACGCTGGACGAGGTGAGCCTGTCGATCGGGCAAGGCGAATTCTTCACGCTGCTGGGTCCCAGCGGATGCGGCAAGACAACGCTGCTGCGGATGATCGCCGGGTTCGAGCGGCAGGACAGCGGGTCCATCCGCCTCAACGGCGAAATGCTGGACGGATTGCCGCCGCATCGCCGGCCGGTGAACACTGTGTTCCAGAGCTATGCCGTGTTTCCGCATATGAGCGTGGCTGCCAACATCGCCTTCGGCCTGCAGATGCAGCGACGGACTCGCGCGGAGATCGCGGAGCGCGTCGCTGAGATGGTGGCGCTGGTGCGCCTCGATGGCATGGAGCGCCGCCGGCCCGCGCAGCTCTCCGGCGGGCAGCAGCAGCGGGTCGCGCTCGCCCGCGCGCTCGCGGCGCGGCCGCTCGTGCTGCTCCTGGACGAACCGCTCTCGGCGCTGGACCTCAAACTTCGCGGCGAAATGCAACTCGAACTGAAGCGGCTTCAGGCGGAGGTCGGGATCACCTTCGTGTTCGTCACGCATGACCAGGGCGAGGCGCTGGCCCTGTCGGACCGGATCGCGGTCATGCGCGCCGGCAAGGTGCTGCAGGTCGGCACGCCCAGGGAGATCTATGAAAGCCCGGCCTCGGTGTTCGTCGCGGACTTCGTCGGCGAGAGCAATCTGCTGCCGGCCACGCGGATCGACATCGGCCGCTTCCGCCTCGGCTGCGGCGCCGAACTGAACGCCGACGACGGGTCGTGTCAGGGCCCCTCGGTCACGCTTGCCGTCCGGCCGGAACGCGCCACGCTCGCACGCCATGAGGGAACGGATGGCCTGCCCGGGACCGTCGATCAGGTCGTGTATCTCGGCACGGACACGACCTATCACCTTCGCCTCACTGACGGCGCGATGCTGCGCGTGCGCGAACAAAACCGCGCCGCCACTGCGCCGATGGCATCGCCCGGCGACGCCGTCCGTGTGACGATTCCGCCCGATGCGGTGCGTGTGCTCGCTGGATAAAGCGCGCCGCGCTGAAACGAAGGACAATCACGATGCCATATGCGACGACCGATGATGGAGTGAGACTGTATTTCGAGGAGGCCGGTTCCGGCACACCGCTGGTGTTCGTCCATGAATTCGCCGGCGATCTGCGCAGCTGGGAACCGCAGCTGCGGCATTTCTCGCGCCGCTATCGCGCCGTCGCCTACAACGCGCGGGGCTATACGCCATCCGACGTGCCGCCCGATGTCGCGTCCTACTCGCAGAACCGCGCGGCCGACGACGTCGCCGCCGTGGTCGATCATCTCGGCGCCGGGCCGGCCCATGTCGTCGGCCTGTCGATGGGCGGCTTCGCGACGCTGCATTTCGGCTTCCGCCATGCCGCCCGCGCCCGCTCGCTCGTGGTTGCCGGCTGCGGCTACGGGGCCGAGCCGGACAAGCGCGACAGCTTCCGCGCCGAGGTCGCCAACATCGTGAAGTTCATCCGCGAGGAGGGCATGGGCCGGTTTGCCGAGCGCTATGCCTTCGGCCCGACCCGCGTGCAGTTCCAGAACGCCGACCCGCGCGGCTTCGCCGAGTTCCAGCGGCAACTGGCCGAGCATTCCGCCGAGGGCTCCGCGCTCACCCAACTCGGGGTGCAGGGCGAGCGCCCGTCGCTTTACGAACTGACCGACCGCATGAAGACCATGACCACGCCGACGCTGGTGCTGACCGGCGACGAGGACTGGCCCTGCCTGCTGCCGGGCGTTCTGATGAAGCAGAACATTCCATCGTCCGCGATGGCCGTCATGCCGAATTGCGGCCACGCCATCAATTTGGAGGATCCGGACGAATTCAACGGCATCGTCGGCGACTTCCTGGCTCAGGTGGATGCCGGGCGCTGGCCGGCGCGAGACCCGCGCGCGGTAACGGGATCCATAACCGGGATGAAATAGCGCCGGCCGTGCCACGCGGCTCCTTGACCGTCCTCGCCCGGTGACGGAAACCTCGTCAACGGCTCCCAGGCCGACAAAGGGGGCCGACAGGGAGGATCATCGATGAGCAGGGTGGCAATCGTTACCGGCGGCACGCGTGGCATCGGCGCGGAGATCAGCAAGCATCTGAAAGCCGCCGGGCGTGTCGTCGTCGCCAACTATGCTGGCAATGACGCGGCGGCCAAGGCGTTCGCGGACGAGACCGGCATCCGCATCCAGAAATTCGACGCCGGCGACTTTGCCGCGTGCGAGGCGGCAGTGAAGATCATCCATGACGAGGTCGGGCCGATCGAGATCGTCGTCAACAACGCCGGCATCACGCGGGACTCGACGCTGTCCAAACTCACCCGCGACATGTGGGACGCGGTGATCGACACCAATCTCGGCTCTTGCTTCAACATGTGCAAACTGACGTTCGACGCCATGCGAGCGGCGAAATTCGGCCGCGTGGTCAATATCGGCAGCATCAACGGGCAGGCCGGACAATACGGCCAGGTGAACTACGCCGCGGCGAAATCCGGCATTCACGGCTTCACCAAGGCCCTGGCCCAGGAAGGCGCCAGGTTCGGGATCACCGTTAACGCCATCGCACCCGGCTACGTCGACACCGAAATGGTGCGCGCCGTGCCGCCGGACGTGCTGACAAAGATCGTGGCGCGCATTCCTGTCGGACGACTGGGCCACGCCTCGGACATCGCGCGCGGCGTGTGCTTCCTGACCGCCGACGACGCCGATTTCATCACCGGATCGACGCTGTCGATCAATGGCGGGCAGCACATGTACTGAGGCTCCCGCCGCCGCTACCCGAACAGATCCAACTGCGGGGCCATGCGCTTCACCAACCGCGCGCTGTCCAGCCCAGGCGCGCGATGGTCGGGCGTGACGATGAACGGCGCGATCTTCGCCATCGGCAGACGCAGCCGCGCCAAATCGTCCATGCGCAACTTTCGGAAGCGGCGCGCGCGGAGAATGCGCTGTACCGATTTCACGCCCATCCCCGGCACGCGAAGCAGGGCCTCGCGGTCTGCCGCGTTCACATCGAGCGGGAATCGCTCCCGATGCGCCAGCGCCCAGGCGAGCTTCGGATCGACCTCCAGCGGCATATTGCCGGCGGAATCGGTCGCCAACTCGTCCTGCGTGAAACCGTAGAAGCGCAGCAGCCAGTCGGCCTGATACAACCGATGCTCTCGCAACAGCGGGGCCGGCCGGGGCGGAAGCGCGGCGCTCGAATCGGGGATCGGGCTGAAGGCGGAGTAATACACGCGCCGCAATCCGTATGAGCCGTATAGGTTCGTGCTCATCACCAGAATGTCCCGATCGCTGCTGTCATCGGCGCCGACGATGACCTGCGTGCTCTGTCCAGCCGGCGCGAATTTCGGCGCCCGCTTATCCTTCGCCGCGTCGATCCGCAGCCGCATCCGCCCCATGGCGCGCCTTATTCCCGCCGCATCCTTCTCGGGCGCCAGTTTGGTCAGCCCTGACTGGCTGGGCAGTTCCACGTTGATCGACAGCCGATCGGCGTACCGCCCCGCTTCCGCCAGCAGCGCGGGGTCCGCGTCCGGGATGGTCTTGAGGTGGATGTAGCCACGGAACCCATGCACCTCGCGCAGGGTTCTGGCGACACCGACCACCTGTTCCATCGTGTAGTCGGGCGAGCGGATGATGCCCGAACTGAGGAACAACCCCTCGATGCAGTTGCGGCGATAGAAGCCCAGCGTGAGGGTGACGACCTCCTCCACCGTGAAGCGCGCCCGCTGGACGTTCGAGGACCGGCGGTTGATGCAATAGAGGCAGTCGTAAACACAGGCGTTGGTCAGCAGGATTTTCAGCAGCGAGATGCAGCGCCCGTCCGGCGCATAGGCATGGCAGATGCCGCTGCCCTCCGTAGATCCGATGCCGGTCGTCTTGCCCTTCGAGCTACGCGTCTGCGTGCCCGACGATGCGCAGGATGCATCGTATTTCGCGGCATCGGCGAGGATTTCGAGCTTCCTGAGCAACTCCATGCGCCGGCATATCCACGTCCGTTCCGCCTATGTTCTAGTGACTCTCAGGCGGTTTGCAAGGCGGCGTAGTGCGCGGCCAGGACCCCGAACGCCAGCTTCCTCGTGCGCTTGTCCTCGGCGATCAGCCCCTTGCGGTTGAAGCCACGCTGGAACCGCGTCTGCCGCCGCTCCGAGCGAAAATCATAGAGCAGCCAGGGGCAGAACCCGCGCAGCCAGGGCACGCCGGCGATGATGGCCAGTTGCCGCCGGTAAATCTCCGCCTGGCATTCCTCGGTGAACAACTCGTCGGTCCGGCCGTGATGCCCGGCCAGCGCGTCCGCGCCCGTTTCGGCGATCACCACCGGGCGCTCCGGGCGGGAATTGGCGAGGAGGCGCTCCAATCCGGCAAAATCGCGCTCATACCAGCCGAAATACTCGTTGAGGCCGATGATATCGAGATGCGCGGCGAGCCGGTCCTCGATGGCGAAGATCTCGCGGTTGATCAGGCACGCGGCACCGACGAGCCGCGTCGGATCGGCGGCGCGAGCCGCCGCCGCGAGGCCGGACATGAACGCGTAGCGCGCATCCGTGTCGGCGTTCTCGTTGCCGACGCCCCAGATGATCACCGAGGCGCGGTTGCGGTCGCGCCGGATGAGTTCGAGAAGCTGGTTCTCGGCGTCCGCGTAGGTGCGCGGATCGTCGAACGCGATGGCCCAATACACCGCGATCTCTGCCCAGAGCAGCAGCCCCTCCTCGTCGGCGATTTCGGCGACGCGTTCGTGATGGGGGTAGTGCGCGAGACGCAGGAAATTGCATCCGAGTTCGCGCGCATGGGCGAAGCGCCGGCGGATATCGGCCTCGTTCGTCGTCTTTCCGAGAATCGCGTCGTCCTCATGCACGCAGATGCCGCGCAGGTAGATCGGCGCGCCGTTCAGCAGGATGTCGTGGCCTCGCACCTCGATCGCGCGGAAGCCAACCCGCTCGACCACACTGTCCGCGCCATGGGTGGCCTCGACGCGATACAAACGCGGCGTTTGCGGCGACCACCGCTCCGGCGCGGCGTCGATCTCCATCGCGCCCTGCCCACCGGAGACAGGGAGATCGACCGCGATCCCAAGTTCCGCGATCGCGACCTGCGCCGTGCCGTCCACCGCGTCCGACAATGTGACGGCGACGGCGATGCGCCCCGCCGCCGTGAGCGCGACAGCCACATCGCGGATGAACACCGCGGGCAGGGGCAGCAGATCCACCTCACGATACAGCCCGCCGTGGTTGAACCAGTCGAAATGATGCATCGGCACGCGATCCGGCCGGCGGCGATTGTCCACCTGGATGGTCAGCCGGTTATGGCCGGCGCGCACTCGGCCGGTGAGTTCCACGCAGAAAGGTGTGGAGCCGCCGCGATGCGCGGCGACGAAGGCGCCGTTGAGGAAGATCAACGCCTGATAGTTCGCCGCCCCCACGCGCAGCACGAGCCGTGGGGATGAGCCGTCCCACTCGAACCCGCGCTCGTACCACGCCGCGCCCTCAAAATAGCGCCATTCCAGTCGATTCATCGTCCAGCAGGACGGCACCGCCACGATCTCCGCGCCATCAGGGTCATGGTCGCGCGGCACCGCCCACCGATCGGGCGGCATTGGCTCATCAGCGAAGCAGCGCTGCCGCAGGCCTTCGTCGAACAGATCGGGCGTGAATCGCCATTCCCCGGACAGCGCGATGCGCGCGCGGCCAGCGACGGTGACCAGATCGGCGTGACCGACGCACCGCGCCTCATACGCCTCGGCGTAGGCTTCGTCATGCAGATGCGCGAACGGATCGACTAATCTTGTCATGGCATCGACGCCCGGCGATAGCCGATGCCGCCCATGCGGCGGAAATTCCAGCTGCGCCAGCCGGGCCAAAGCGTCTCGGCGATCATCGCGATAGCGATCCAGCGGAACCAAGTGGCGAAGGTATTGGAGATGCCTTGGGGTTCCTGATAGCCACGCACCCACCCGTCCTGCCGCCGCACGCCGACGCGCTCATCCGCGAAACCGCCATCGGCGGACTGGAACGCCAGCAGCGCGTCGAGCAGGGCGCGCAGCCACTCCACAATCTCGTCACGCCGATAATTGATCGAACCATGGGCGTGGATCAGCAGATCCACGAGATCGACGTCGATGCAGGCACTATCGATCACCGGCGGACGGCTCAGCGCGTAATCAACGGCCCTGTCCTGCGCCGGGAGCGTCCGCCCGGTGGCGTACCAAAGGTGGAAATTATGCATCGAGCCAGCCATGGCGTGGAGCAGGGCACGCGGATCGGTGTGCTGGCCGACGCCCCAGAACCCCGTGCCGGGCTCCTGTAACCTGTCGTGCCACGCGAACATGATCTCCAGCGCATCGTCGATGGCGTGCGCCTCGGCGAGCCCGAAGCGCCGCATCAAGAGAAAGAAGCTCCCAAGATTGACGATGTTGTTGCCTTCCAGCCACGGGTCCCGCAGGTCGCGTTCGGCCAGCCACGCCTTGAGCGTCAGCGGATCCAGCCATGGCATCGCGAAATCGAGTACTGGGACCCGTGATGGGTCGAGCACCTCGATAGCGCCGAGCGTATAGTTGGTGACGTGGAAATCGATGTAGCGCCACGTCTCGTCCGGGTCCGGCTTTTTGAACACATCGGCGTCCGTCATGCCGGGAATGCGGAAAATCCCGTCAGCACGGCGGTGTGCCAGCAACCAGGCGACCAGGTCCGCAGCCTCGGCGCGCATGTCGTCGTCGAGTAGATCGCGGCACATCACGCCGTTATAGGTGCCGGGGAGCAGCATCCCTGGCCACGCATCGGGATCATGCGCGGGACTGATGCGCAGCACGCCCCGCGCGCGATCGTTTGCCTGCATCTTGGCCAGCCACCGCAGCGTGCGGCCGCGCGCGCGGTGGATCCGGTGTTGCAGAACCGTGTCGTGCCCACCGTGCATTGATCAGCCCTTCACCGCGCCATCGGTCATGCCGCCCATGACGCGCCGTTGCGCGACGAGGAACAGCAGCGCCGGCGGAATCGTGGTCACCACCGCCAACGCCATGATGCCCTGGAAGTCCGTTCCGAGTTCGCCGTTCACGTTCAGGAGCGCGACCGGGAGCGTGTAGGTGTCGGGTGTGGACGAGATCACCATCACCGGAAACCACTGCGCCCAGTTCAGCAGGAACGTGATGATGGCGATGGTCGCGACCACCGGACGCGCCATCGGCAGGACGATACGAAACAATATCGTCGTCTCGCTCGCGCCATCGATCGTCGCCGCCTCGATGACCTCTCCGGGCAGGGTGCGGAAGAACTGCTCGAACAGAAAGAACTGCACCGGGCCGAGCGAGAGGAAAAGCACGATCCCGGTGTAACCACCGAGAAGGCCCAGCTTGTACATCACGATGTATACGGGAATGACCAGCAGCATGTAGGGATACATCATGGTCAACAGAAACCCACCTCGCAGCAGGCGAAAGGCCGGAGCGTCGGGCCGCCGCGTCAGCGCATAGGCGCCGAACGCGGTGACCGTAACGGCAAGCACGCTGGACAGCGCGGTGATGCCGAGCGAGTTGGCGAGCGCGCGGAGGAACGACACGCCACCGAGATCGTCGAGGCCGGCGAACGCCTCCAGCGTGGGATGCTCCGGCCAAAGCCGCAACGGCGCCGACAGAATCTCGCTGGTGGAGCGGAACGCCCCGAGCAGCATCCACAGATAGGGATACAGAAACAGCACGCTGACCAGCGCGCCGGCGCAGGTCGCCAGAATGCGCAGCGACAGCGGCGGCGTCATACGCGACCCCGCTCGGAGAATTGGTAGGCGCCGATACCCGCCAGCATCACGATGCCGAACAGCACCGTCGCCATGGCGGTCGCGGTGCCATACTGGCCCTGGTCGAACATCTGCCATGCCGCGTAGCTGACGAAATCGGTCGCGTCGTTGGGCCCACCCTTGGTCATCACCACCACCACGCTGAAGGTTTTCAGGAACTGGATGAGCGCGTAGATCAGATTGATGGTGATCGCCGGACGAAGCTGCGGCAGCACCACGAAGGCAAATTTCTGCCAAGCTCGCGCCCCGTCGATCTCCGCCGCCTCGGACAAGGCGCGGTCGCACACGGCGAGGTTGGCGCAGAAGATCAGCACGTAGAACCCGGCATGATGCCAGAGTTCGGCGAGCAGAACCGCCAGCATGGCCGTAGCCGGCGATGCGATGCCGCCAAATCCGGGCAGCCCCAGCACATGCAGGGCGGCGTTTAGCGCGCCAAAGCTCTGGTCATAAAGCCAGCGCCAGACGACGTAGCCGGCGATGTCGGGCGTGACCACCGGCAGGAACACCGCGAGTTTCATCAGCGTGTGGCCCGGCCCGATCAGCCTGCTGTCTAGCAGTAGTGCGTAGACCAGCGCGAACCCGACATTCGCCATGACCGCCAGCACGGTGTAGAGCAAAGTGCGCGTGAGCGAGGCGAGGAACATCGGATCGGCCAGTATGGCGGCGTAATTCGCGAGGCCGACGAAATGCGGCGACGGCTTCAGCGCGGTTGCCGATTCCGTGAGTGAGACCTGGATACTGAGCACGATCGGCCACAGCCCGAACATGATCGTGAGCGCGGCGAAGGGCAGCGCGAAGAGGTAGAACACCGCTTCGCCGCTTAGCTTGCGTGCATGCCGTACTCGCGCCGAGGAACGTGCCAGTGGAATGGCCGCGATGCCTGACATGGCGCGCGCTCACCCCTTTTGGGCGAGCGATTTGGCGGCGCCGCGCATCTCCTCTGCCGTCTGCCGGATGAAGGCGGGATAATCGGCCGGCGGGCTGGCGATCGCGCCCAGCAGCTTGCGATGGAAAGCGGCTTCGAGTTCCGGATACCAGGCATGGATCGATTCGGGAAAATCGTAGGCGATCAGCGGCCATGTGGGTTTGGCGAACGGCAGCGATTGCGGGGGCAGCCCCGCCGTGTCGAGATCCGTTCGCACCGCGCTGCCGACAAGGCTGAGCGAGGCCTGCTGCGCCGGCTTGCCCAGCAGGAACGCGGCGACCTTCAGGGCCATCTCCTTGTTCGGCGCGTTCTCCGGCACCGCGACGCCGCGCATGCCGCCGATCACCACGGCATTCTGCTTGCCTGGGAAGAATTGCGGCCAGGGCCCGACCACGAAATCGCCTTTGATCGCCTGCGCCGTCCATTTCGCGACGTTCCAGTCTCCGACACGGAACATCCCGGCACGCCCACCCTCGATCAGCTGATACATCTCGTTGAACGAGTAGTTGATGGTGTCGGGCGGCACCAGAGGCTGGCCGGCGAACACGCGCAGGAACGCCTCCAGCACCGTCGCATGGTCGGGATCGTCGATGGTGATCGTGCCGTCGGGCGCCAGCAGGGTGTGCCGCAACCCGGCGCCGAAGGTGAACAGATCGAGCATGTGGATGAGGTCGCGGGGATGCGCCGCCTCCAGCGCGAAGCCGAACACGCTGCCCTTTCCCGTGCCGGCGGGATCCCCGCTCTGGAATTTTCCGGCGACACGCTTCGCGTCCTCCCAGGTTTTGGGGAATGGTTCACCGACGCGGTCCAGCCAGGTTTTCCGCACGCCGAACGCCATCTGCACCCTCTGCGCAGGCAGGATGATCATGCGGTCGCGATACGTCGCGACCCGCAGATCGTCCTCGGTCAGAAAGGCTTCGTCGGCAATGCCGTCGAGCACCGGCCTGAGATCCGCCACCTTGCCGGTCTGGTCGGCGATGCGGATGACGCGCTCGTAGTTGTTGAAGATTAGATCGGGCGCGGTATCGGTGTTGATCGACGCCACCACACGGCCGAACCATTGGTCGGTCGGATAGCTGATGGCGCGGATGGTCACGCCCGGCATCGTCTCGGCGAGGGCGGCGGACACGGCCCGGAACCATTTGGTGCCGGGGTCGCCCATGTCGTGCCAGACGGTGAGTTGCGTCGTGGAGTCTGCGCGTGCTGGCGGCATCGCGGCCGCGGCGAACGGCAATAGGGCGAGCGAAGCTTTGAGAACGTCGCGCCGTTGGGCCATGGTTTTGTTTCCTCCCGGTTTCGGGTAAACGTTTTCCCGAAGCGTAATTTGTTCCCTCACCTGATGCAAGCGGAGACGTCACCACGCATGCCCGCTTTCCCGCCTCTCCCCAACTCACCATCGCGGCCCAGGCCACAGGGCGGCGTCTCCATTGGCGCCGTGGCGGAACGGGCCGGCGTGTCCATCGCGACCGTCTCGCGAGTCATGAACGGTGTCGCGCACAAGGCTTCGGCGGAGACGGCGGAACGGGTGCTCAAGGCGGTCGCGGAGCTTGGCTATCGGCCGGGCAGCGTCGGCCGTGCGCTGCGGGCACGGCAGAGCCGCCTCGTCGCGCTGCTGGTCGCCAACCTCGCCAATCCGGCGATGGCGGCCATCGCCGCCTCGGTGGAGACCGCTCTACGCGCCCAGGGCCTGGTGATGGTGGTGTGCGACACCTGCGATCGGCCCGAGATTCAGGACGAGTATCTGTTGGAGATGCGGGCCCAGCTGGTGTGCGCGACCGTGCTGCTCGGGGCGGTGGCCAGCGAACAGCTCGCCGCGATGACTCGCGACGGCGAGACGCTGCTATTCGTCAACCGCCGCAACCCCGATGCGGAGGAGTCCCCGTTCGTCGGGATCGACAACCGCCGCGCCGGTCGCGAGGTGGCGGCCTGGTTTGTCTCGCAGAACATTGAAGTCGCCGGCGTGATCCACGGGAGCCTGGACTCGTCCGCCACGGCCGACCGCGTTACTGCTTTTCTGGCAGCGCTGGAAGCGCAGGGACAGGCGCTGCCGGATTCGCGCGTGCGGACCATCGCCACGCGCGACCATCTGCGGATCGGCCACGAACTCGCGCCGATTCTGATGGCCCTGGATCAGTCAGCCGGTGGCACGAGGCGGCGTGGCCTGTTTTGTTCGAGCGACCTGATCGCCTATGGCGCGCACTGCGCCCTCGCGGAACAGGGGATGCGAATCCCTGAGGACTTCGTGCTGGTGGGTTTCGACGACAATCCGCTGAATGACTGGATCGCCCCGTGGCTGACCTCGGTTCGGGTGCCCTACGAGGATTTCGGCGCGGCGGTGGTGGTGGCGCTGCACGCCATTTGGGCGGGCCAGCGCGTGGGCGCCACGCTGCTCGCTCACCACCTCGCAGTGCGCGGCGGATAACGCGACCGGACAGTCTAGTCGCGCAGTTTCTGTTCGAGTATGTCCAGATCCTGCCGTGCCGTTTGGATCCTTTCCGCATCGCCCGATTGCGTCGCCACAAGCACGCGCGTCTGCATGAACGCACGGGCCTCGTCGGGCGCGCCGGTTTCGAAGGCGAGCACGCCCTCCTGGAACAGCGCCTGCTCGATCTGCTCGGTTGCTCCCGCATGCATCGCGATGGCCAGCCAGCGGTCCAGGTAGGACCGCGCGCCCCCCATATCCTTCAGCTCATGGCAGCTCTGCGCGAGGTTGGTGAGGACGACCATCAACTTGGGACTGTCCTGACCGAACAGGGGGGCGCCTCGCGCCAGCACGATCTCGTTCAGTGTCCGCGCCTCGGCAAACCGGCCGACCTCGTGCAGGCAGTAGCCAAGCCGCTCGCGCACGCCCAGGCGCTGATTCTCCGTGAAGTCGTCGGCCGCATCCATGCCGGCGGTCGCGGCCACGTAGGCCGGGATCGCGCGCCGGCAATCCCCCAGATCCTCGGCATGGCGCGCGAGCGCGTAATTTGTTAGCGCGCGTTCCGCCGGCGACAGAAAGGGATGTTCGGCATCGATGCGGAGGGCCTCCGCCGCGTGGGCGATCGCCTACTCGGGCCGGTCGATCTTCCCGGCGATGATCGCCTTCAGTTGCTCCGCCCGGCCGCGCTCGACCGAGTCCGCTGGGACGAGTTGCTCGATCGCGTCCAGTTCCGCCAGCGTGGCTCGCGCGCTGAAGCGTTTATTCGAACCCATCACCAGGTCACGCAGGGCCGCGAGGCGCTGGGAGGGCTCATCCGCGACCGCCGGCGAAGCAGAGGCGATGTGCGGCATGGCCAAACCTCCCAACGGGACGGTGAAGACGACGCGAAGCGTTCTGGCCAGGCGCGACATCATGCCGCCACTCCCCGTTGCTTATTCTCCAGGTCATCACCGTCACCGCGCCCTGTGCAACCCGGTTGGCCCGATGGCGCTGAAGGTGATGCAACCACCAGAGAGATGGCGAGATGAACGGGCCCGCAAGCCTTGCCGTGGCGGCCGCGATGCTGTTGGCCTGGGCGGGCGCCGCCGACGCCCAAATGGCGACCCCGGTGCAGTATCCGCCCCCACCAGGCTATGGGCAGCCGGGCTTTGGACCGCCGCCGGGCTCTCCGCCGCCCCCCGGCTACGGCCTGCCAGACTATCCGCCCGAACACCGGATGGGTTTTCGCTGCGATGCCGAGATCCGCAGACCGCGCGGGCCACGCGACATCATCTGCCCGCTCGACGAGCCGCGCCCCGTGGGTCGGCGCTGCAAGTGCCCGCCGCCGGAGCCTCCGCCAGGGTATCCGCCCCTGCCCCCGGCGTTCGGGCGCGTCATCCGGTAACAGGGGGAGCCAGCGCCTTCGGGGCGCTGATCCGGCACCGCGCCTCGGCCAGGGCGAGCAGGGCGGCGGCGATGCGCAGATGATCCGGTGTGCCTGGGTCGTACACGCCGCTCCGGATCGCCCCGCGAAGCGCGGCGCCATCGCTCAGATCATGCGTGACCGGCGGCTCGGACCGCTCGCGCAGCGCGATGGCGATGGCGTTCGCGATCATCAGCGCCTTGAACCGCGCGTCGCCCTCCAGAACCGGAACGATGTCGTCCAG
>Ga0116231_10005589_pt1 | contig 24669 bp, 15 predicted proteins | sample S1TSphgellanicum_2_FD_89695 | JGI IMG/M metagenome (GOLD analysis project Ga0116231, IMG submission 89695) | Host-associated microbial communities from peat moss isolated from Minnesota, USA - S1T2_Fd - Sphagnum magellanicum MG | ecosystem: Host-associated > Plants > Peat moss > Unclassified...
TTGTTAAGCTTCTTTTTATACTTTTTTTTTTTTTTTTTTTTAAAAATTATTTTTTTACATTTTTTAATATATTTTCTCATTATTTTAATTTTTTTTTTTTTTTTGTTTTTATTTTTAATTTTTTATTTATTTTTTTTTTTTTTTTTTTTTTCTCTTTTCCCCCTTTTCTCCTAATTGGTTTTTTTTTTTTTTTTTTTTTTTTTTTTTTCATTTTTCCCTCTTTGCTATTGTTATCACCCTTCCTCTTCAATAATATTTTTGTATTTTTTGCATTTCTTTGTCAAAATGATCATTCTTATTGCCTTTTTTTTTAATTTTTTAAAAAAATTTGTTTGTTTGTTTCTCCTTTTGGTCAAAAATCATCATTCTTATCACCCATTCATTTAAAATGACTTCTTTCTTATTTTATTTTAATTGATATGTATCAAGGTCTAGGAAATTGATCCAATTGTTCATTACTTGCATTATGTTTTCAACTCTCTACACTAAGAAAATCATTGAGAAATAAAAAGGTTTGATAAAACTAGATTACAATCATAATTTATAGAAGAAATTATTTGTTCAATATATTTGTTTATAAAGTAAAAAGATTGAAAGAATCAATTCAATTAATTTGACCAAAATTAAAATAATGAAAGAAAAATAAATTCAAATATTTTCTTAATAAGGACTTACATCAACAAAGTTAGTTCAAAATCATTCATATATTTTGGAGGCCAAAAAAATCAAGAGAATTAGGTGCTTTGGGAATATGAAATACCTTATTTCCAAACCTTTGACCTAGCCTTTGAGGACAAAGCTTGGTAAAGGAAGCATCCAAAACATGAAGGAAAAATATTGTAATTTTCATTTCTTTGTTGGGCCTTATTTGTATAGGAGGAAGGATTATCACATTGTGGCATTGGGTGCCAAGCATTCATCAAATCATGATGTTTATACTAAGAGAGTTGTGTTAGTTTGTCAATCATATTTAGAGCATCTCCACCCTACAATAGTAAACACTCCGTGTTAAATTTTGGAAGAAGTGTGTAGCAAGGTGGTGCAAAAGCCCTTGAGGTGCACTAATTATGGCCAAGATACTATAATCCAAAGGAGCAATCTTCAACTGAAATTACTTGCTATGGATTGGTTAGTGATAAAAGTTGCCCTAAGTGTAGAAATTGGGATTGTCTTGCAATTCTAAAATGAATTTTCTCATGTTTATGAGTGGGGAAAAATGAACATTAAACACAATGTTAATTTAGGGTGAAGGTGTAATTTATTGTTGTATGGTGGAAACGTTTTAGATTGAAAAGGTTCAAATTAGGTCAATTAACAGGAAGGTTTTTTTTTTAAATTGTTGAAAGAGGTGGTGTATTATCTTATTAGCTTCTATTTGTCACTTTTATTAATTTCTAAATGCACGTTGTTCATTGTTGGGTGGGGACATTTTTTGTTATTTTTTCTTAGTCTTTTTTTAAAGTTATCGTACGTACTCTCGTGTTATTGTTACTTTTTATTGATTGAAAGTAATGTTTAAATGGAGTGTAGCAAGAGAACACCATTGTAAAAGACATGAATTTTCACTTCTTTGTATTTTTCCTTGTTTTATTTTTTTATTATTGGCAAAAAGAGCTTGGTTTCAACATTATGCTTGGATTCAACAAGTCATAAAAACATCTCCATGGGTTGGGCACCAAGTTGTCACACCTTCGTTTGCTCAATTTAGTGCACATAGGGAATGAATTATTTTTAAAAGGGAAGCATGTTTAGCAATTTCATGTGAACCACCTCTACTCTAAAAAATGAAAACAAAACAAAAACAAAGTGATGTGAAAAGTTTGATACCATGACAAAGGAAAATAAATAATATCAAAGTTGGAAGAGCTATTCATTCCTTGTGATAACAGTACAATGAAAAAATAAAATAAAAAAAGATAAATAATAAATAATAAGGTAAAAAAACATGAACCAAAATTTTCACAACAATATAATAGATAAATAAATCATGGGGAGCTCAACTCTCCCCACAATGAATAAAAGAAAAGAATTTTGTGAAACGATATAAAAAGCCAAGGTAAAGGTAGGACAAAAACAAGAACAAACCAAAAAAAAAAAGGTTGTGTGAAGAGTTAAAGTCCCAACAAGAACAAGGCAATAAACACTTTCACCAAAAAAATCCGGTTGACCTAATGTGAAACCAATTCTAATAAGGTAAAACTTCCAAAAGTTGGATCCAATGCAATAGCCCAACAAAACAAAACAAAATCATGAAGAGTTCAAGTCCCCATAACTCAAAATCATGAAAAACAAACAAAAAGAAAACATGACAAAAAATTTGACAAAGCAATTCACATACTCATCACAAAGTACAATTTTGCCATGATGGGAAAGATTTTCCTTAGGGACAAGTGGCATATAAGGATAGTGTAGATGCCATTGGGGCAAGATGAGAAAGGTGAAAACACCTTCTTCACCCAAATGATGTTATCATGACATGTGGTGAGCTCTAGTGAAGTTCTTTTAAGGAATTTCCAATTACTAAAGCCATTACATGGAAATTTTACCATGTGTCATTACCATATCTACTATCATTGTAAAGGATTTTTAAAGACATATAGGGCATAAAAAGTTCAAAATACATGTATTATATCATTTTGTTATATGGGAAACTCAATTGCCTTTTTAAATTGAAAAACAATAGCATATGTTCAATGATAAGTACATTATCGGTTCCAAGCATGGTAGAGGAGACCCAAAAAAAAAATGTGTTATCACTTTTATCATGTGGAATGCATATGAAAACGTGCAAGTAATATCAAAATAAATGAAAACTCGCAGTATAAAAATATCCATGCCCTTTAATGAACTTTTGAAAATCTACTTGTAAAAAAGTAAAAGCAAATGGATATAAAAAGCAAATCAAAAGTATAATCATTAAAAAAACTGAAATTTGATTTAAGGTATTTTAAACACAAAATAGTCAACTGAATGTGTTTATGAGGTTAAGATATTAAAATAATTATATTTTAATCTTAGGTCAAGAATACATTCTTCCAGAAGCATGCTAAAGTACAACAAAAAAAATCTTTACATGCAAACAACACAATTGCATGACAAGTATACCTAGGGGGACATTAATATATATGTGTGTGTGTGAATAAAAATATAAGGTGCAATATAATGGTTGTTGAGTAAAAAAATAAGTTAATTAGTTAAAAAATAGGGTATGTAATAATCTGAAATAATGGATTAATAATCATATAGGGTGGCTTATATATATGTTAAAAAAATAGATAATAATAAGCTGATAAGAAATAAGTTTGACAATTATCTAATACCCTCCCTAAAAATAGTTGTTTGATGCACATAGATCCCAAATTTTACGTTAAGTGTCCCCTACGGGCAAGTATATTATAAAGTAAATGACACTTAATAAGATTAACTTTTTTGAACTACATGATTGTATCAATTATGATATGAAAAAGTTTATAAAAGCTGAAAAAAATAAATAAATTTCTAAAAATCTATTTTCAACCTATTTTCCAGAAATTGTGATATTTTTCAAATTGCATAAACTAACCTTTGGGGAACTATTTGAAAAAATTAAAAAATACAAGTAAAAATATAGGTTGTAATATATTGGTTGTTAGGTAAAAATTATAAATTAATTAGTTCAAAAATAGGGTTATGTATATTTGAAAATAAATTTAATTATTATAGGGTATGTGTAAATCTGTAATATTTATTTTTTTATAAAAAAAAAGCATGTGCATTAAAGATTTGAGGTATTAGTTGTTAGTAGGTTTAATTATTGTGAAATAATGTTTTGATTAATTGTATAGGGTGATTATAGGGTCAATAAGTTAGTTTAAATTTGGGTTTAGGACATTGAAGTGAGCATGGAGAAGAACATTTTAAAATTTTAATTTGAGATTTAGGGTTTAAGATTTTTAAGTTATACGAAGGTGATGGAATCTTCCCACAACAATAACCTAATTTGGTTTTTCTAAGGTTCAATCACAAGCTTCTATGTTTTCTTTTTATGTCAAAGTGGTCAAAGGGATTTTTGGATTTAATATTTCAAGGAGCAACAAGCAAATTTTTCTAACTCCAAATTTTTTTAACTATAAATATAAATTATTATAGGGAATTGAAATTAGATGCCAAAAAATATATAAACAAATATAGGGTGTCTAAAATATGTGCATATTAGAAATTTAGATAATAATAGGGTGGGGGAAATATAAATCCAAAACCTAATACCCCCCCCCCCCTTCCCAAAATAGTTTTTTGACACATATAGGTCACAATAATAACATTTAATGTTCGCCTAGGAAAACAACATTTTCCACATTCATGGGGACAATTTATGAAATCCAAGCATAAAGTGCATTTATTATTTGTTTAAAGCATGTTTGATGCGCTCCCAACCTCCTCAATAATCTCAAATGTGAGTTTAAGATGAAAACATCGGAAGAATAGGAGATTAGTCCACACCCCCTGGCTCTTAGCAATTGGGGGGTGAGGGGGGGTGAGGGGCGTGTTGGAGCTTCAGGATGGGACTAAGAAGATTGACAAGCACTTCAATCACTCACTTGGACTTGCACAAACCAAGCAACAAGTTGGTTAGTGCATAGTTTGAGCACTTTTGGTGATAGGACAAGCCACAGACAAACCCAGATTCGTAAGATTCACCACAACCCGCACTTGGGGGAAACCACCACCTTCCCCTTTATAGTATATATTCAGTGCCTCTCCACGAGGCCCACATCCAAATGGCATTTTGTCTCGGGAGTCCCGAAATTCCCAAAGTTGGGACTCCTATGACTTTGGGGCCATATAATTTTGTGTGCAGACCTCTGATTGAGATGAGGTCTAAAACAAAGTTGTAGCCCTTATTGAAATCTTCTTAACAATATGTCGCACGCCACCTTCACGCAAGGAAATCGGGCTGATTCCCGACTTTTAATGGTCGGGAATCAAATTGCCAATTTGACTCCCGGCCTTTCTTTTGGCCATAACTTGTGTTTCAGATGTCCAAATGGATCATGCAAGCCCATTTTTAAATCTACATTTCAATAGCTTTTCAATGATATAAATAACTCTTTAAATCAATGGGTTTTGACCCCTGCAATCACTCCCTGAAAATTCAGGAGTCCTTTAGGACTCCAATTCCTCAAATGGGAGTTGCCTTGGAAGTGTGAAGGTTCATTCTCTCACACTCTCCAGCATTCCCGAGAGTATAAGATGTGCCTCCTGGGTCTCTCTCTTGTTTCGCCCTCTTGTAAGCCCTTGCCTTGGTCATAAGCCGAAGGCTAAGGTTGCGACAATGTTAATCATGTTCTAATCATAAAATACATTTTACATCCATAATAATAATATAAATTACAAGTGCTTTAAACATAACATAATGTTTTTTTTCAAGAGCTTAACATTGTCATAAATTGAAATATTCAAGTTCTAGAAACATGTATCAACATGCATGATGATTTGCACATTGATAACACACCATTTGAATTATTTGATTTCAAAATAAAATAACTATATATTAGCCAAATTAATAAAATTATGATGAATAAATAAAATAACTAAAATAATAAAATAGATGAGGATGACCATATAATATGGTTTATTTAATATGGTAAATTTAAATCCCAAATTTTATAACATTGTTAAAAGATCTAAAATACAAAATTAACTTTTTAATTTTTTCCTAGATGAATAGGGATGACAAACTATCCTATTTTATCTTATTTTGACCCTTGTTGAAACCTATTTCCTCCTTGCTTAACATGTATTTTATAATAATTCACATTACAAAATTACTTGTATACCAAACAAGTAGGTTGAAAACTTATTAAAACAAGTTGAAGTTCAATGTACAATAATAAAAACTAATTTATCTTTGGTCATTTAAGTTAAAAAATTCAATATATAACACATTTATGATGGGTTTTAGTGACATTTTCAATGTTCTTACACTACACATGATAAATAAGATAAAACAACAAAGATATTATTTTGTTTTGTTGCATTTGAGTTTTATTTCACTTTTCAAATTCAAGTTTATAAGGTAAGTGATTGTTGATAGACCTTTATCTTTTGCTAAAACAACAAAATTATAAGTAAGATGATCACCTAGGAGGAAACTTCATTTACTATCTATTATATGTTGTTTGTTAAAAAATTTTGACTTATGACTACTTCAAAACTTCAAAAAACTATAACTAAAGATATGCAAACCTATCACAATACAAATTAATTATCTTTTAACACTCAAAAACCTTCATCAAATATAGTTTTCAAAGCACCATTCATGACTAATCACCTTAATGATTATCAATTTTGGGTAGGATTCAAAGCAAGATAAGAGCATAGTCATGATGCATGTGAATTAACACAAAGTTTTGTAAATCACATGTCATTGTAAGTTTCCCTTGTTGCAAGCCTTTTGTTCTTGAACATTTTTTTGGAATGTTCCTATCCATCTAAAGTCTAAATTGGGAAGAAATCACTAACAATTATAATTTTATTGAATAGTGAATCCCATGGTTGATATATGAAGAAACAAAATAATCTTGTTGTAGAGGAGAATGGAGTGCATACATGTGGTGGAATCAATGGTTGCAAATGAATTTTGCATTCCATTGTCATTAAAATTAACAAAAAAACTTCCAAATTACCTTTTTAAATCACTATCTTTAGCCACACCTTGCACCAAATTGCATCCATATTTTTAATATGTGGAGTTAGTTTCTTTTTCAAGAAAAATTTTTTCCTTTCATATATTTTTCGCTATGTGTTTTTTTCAGTTTAATGACCCTATCATTGTTTAATATAGTTGTTTTAGTGTCTTAATCAATAACAATATAATCCATCTTATCATGTTCATTTAGCAAACCCAAGTGTTTCAATGGATTTTTACGTTGTTTAGGGTTGTTATGTTCCTACATTAAATGTTTTCCAGTATAGAAAATATGATACAATCTTACAAAACAAATGTTCTTTGCATCAAATTATTGGCAAACATTTCCAACAAAACTTAACGTGATTTCTTGGAATCTTAGACCCATACTTTATGCATCAAATGATTTGACATATAACATTGATTTTGGAAATGAACTTCGTGGGAACAAAAACCATAAATGTCTTATACCATAAGTCTTCTTAACTTTAATATTGAACACACAAAGAACCTATTCAAAACTACAACCTTATTGTGTGAAAACAAACTTTGAAAAAAACACTATTTTAAAAATCAAACATGGATTGGAGTCTATGCATTGTTTTGTCACATCACCAACACCACATTATAAAAGGAAAAGACATTGGATGATATAACAATGGGAATTATTATGAAGTTGCACATCTTTTAAAACACATACGAGCCTTGATTTTTTTTTCATCCTTGTGATTTGAAAAACATTGTTAAAATTTTTAATGACATGTTGAAAACAAGAAATGGCCAAAATAAAAACAACTTGAATTTTTTTTCAATTTTTGAAATAAGAAAATTAACATCATTTTTTTTTATTCCCAACTAAAAAGTCAAAAGCAAAAAGATATTAAAGTTATCTAGAAAGTAAAATAAACTCATGGGGAGGTCATTTATAATATATTTTTTAAACACTTGAAATAAAAGGGTATTTTTAAATTTTCTATGAAATAATAGCATTTTTAGGTATATTTTAAGTATATTCTCATAATGAGTTATAGGAATGTTATTGACATTTAAGTAAAAAATAACAATTTTGTTTCAATAAATTGTGCCCTATATTTTTTTACATCCCATTTGGAATAAAATGGAAGTGACCTGTTTGCGAGTCAACTAAGCACTAGAACCCCCTAATCATGCTTGATTGGGGATGAAATGTGAAACAAAGGATTCAAAGTTTCCAAATGAAAAATATAGGGGACCAAATTGGTTCTTTCATTGATTTTTGTGGAAATCGAATTTCATCCCTAATTTGATAGTTTTATCTCTTGTGCAAAGGTTTGACTCTTGTTCTAAACTCTTGTTCTTTTCATTTTGCTTCAACACTCATGTGTTTGATGAAAAAACATGTGTAAGGAGTTGTGGAAGTGAGGGTAAGAAAAATGTTTTTTTTTTTACAAAAACTCAAGAACAAAACATTGAAAGCTTATGAGACTTTACCGAAGACCATTTAAAACTCTCAAGAAAGGCGCAAAGGAGTTGTTGAATTTAAAAGCTTTCAAAACTTGTTCACAAGTGAGTGCAACGACCATTTTCAATCAATGCCTAGGTGTGGAGACAAAACTTGAAACTTTAACAAGGAGTGGTAAAGTGGAAAGTGGTAGGGTGGAATGAGGAGCAATTGGTAGAATGGAACAATTATTATTACAAAATGATAGCAAGTGACAAAAGGGAAGTTAGTGGCAGAATGGAATGAAGAATGACTAACAAAATGGAATGAAGGAGCGAATAGTAGAATGGACTAGTTAGAGCTACAAAATGGTAACAAGTAACAAAATGGAATCTAATGGCAAAATGGAATGAATAGTGACTAGTAGAGTGGAGCTTTTGAGGTGAAGATTAGGGTTTTAAAATCTACCTCTAAGCCCTCCAATTTCCAATAGAAATTTTGAAGGCCCATGAAGGTTCTTGAAGGTTCTTCAATGAATGTGTATTGAGAAAATGACAAAATATTCGAAGATTGTTTCAATTATTTCACTGAAGAACTTAGCATTGGGGGGTTTTTTTTGTTGGTAATGTGGATTATTTTAATTTGTTGTTGCAAGATTTGTGATTTGTGAAATCCACAGTTACCACATGGTCAACACAGTCCCAAGTTATAATCCTTTTAAACTCATTCCAATCCAACCAACATTTGAAACATAATTTGTTTAAAACCCTAACCTTACTTTTCAACCCAAGATCAAGTTAATATTACATGGTTTCTTGGATGCCCTTATAATAGATCACATTTTGCCATGCTTTCCCATAAGCATGAGATGGTTTTAGGTAATAGGTGAGACCATGGAATGGAATGTCTTAGAAATTGTGTAGATTGGTCATGTAGATCATATTTTCATAATATTTCAATCCATTGCATTGCAAGGCACTCTCTATAAAAACACCTAAACTTTGAATTTGAATCCTTGAATGTTTGCTTGCACACAAATGACATCTTCTTTGAATATGATTTAGATACCAAATCATATGAAGAACTTACCTTGGCATTAGAAACCCCTAGATAGTTTTACATTTGGTTTAATGGCATTTTTTGACCTTTAATGGCACTTCTAAGGGATTATAATGATGATGTAAAGGTTTGATTACACTTGTAAATGTCTAATCACATTTCTAAAGGCATGTTGGCACTTTTATAAGTTTGTTTGCACTTATGGGGATTTGTAATGGTTATGTAGGGGTAATGATAGTCCTAAGGGTTTGATGGCATTTGTATAGGTTTGATGGCACTTGTAAATGTCTGATGACAATTACTTATAAAGGTTTGACCCTTGGTGTTTTTGCAAACTTGATAAAAGAGTTGATTACACTTGTAGGGGTTTAATAACAACTTATTATTATGGTTTGACCTTTTTTCACCTTTATAAGCCTAATAAAAGCTATTGATTGCACTTGTAAGGGTCTAATGGGAACTTGTGATTATGGTTTGACCCTTTCCACCATTGCAAACCTGAAAAAAACTATTGATTGCACTTGTAGGGGTCCAATGGTAACTTGTGATTATGGTTTGACCTTTTCCACCTCTATGGACTTGATAGAAATGTTTGATTACATTTGTAAAGGTTTAATAACATTTTTAGAGTTCTATTAACATTTATAAAATTTTGTAATGCATATGTAGGGGTTTGAAAATAGTTCTTAAAATTTGACAGCATTTGTATAAGTTTGATGATATTTGTAGGCACTTGATAAAAGGTGTGATGGCACTAATAAGGGTTTAATATTCACTTATGACTTTGTTTTAACTTTTATGTATTTTAATAAGGCTTTAATGGTATTTGTAAGTATGTGTTATCAACATTTAAAACTAGTTGGTTTTGCAAATAATGTGATTATGACCATTTATGGTCTACAATAAATTGGGTAGGTCTGACAACATCTCTATGGTAGGGTGTGTGTTCAATTGATGTATTTTCAGCTTTTAAATGATTGTAACTATTAATAAGGTGTAAGGGTAATGGTATTGTGGTTAATGGTTAATTGATGTTTAATTTTTTAATATAGAAATGGAACAATCTTTGGATGGGGCTACAACACACTTGTAAATTGAAGATGAATCCATGATCTTACATATAAGTTGTTATTCAAGAGAAAAATCGAAGCAATAGTTAGGTAGAAAGTTCAACAATAAATGGTAGAGTTGGTGCATTTGATCACCATGACAATAACACATAACCATCGTTTTTCTATCTATAAGCATAATAAAAAAAAACCAATTCATTTTTAACATAATGTGGAAGGAAATTTATAACACCTTCTAAAAGACATATGTGAATTCATAACTTGTTAAGGACACAATTAAAAATTGATTTCAAAACACTTTCAAAGATTTGCATAATAATACATCAAATGAAGATAAAAATTACAAAATAACATTACAAAACGAAGAGGTTCTTGCATGTTTGAAAACCACAAATGGCATGCTTCACAAAACGTGGTGAAAATGCAAAAAATATGTTTGATGGTTACACCTCACCCATCTCATTTCATAGTTCATATTTTTTATATGCATGTGATGCATCTCTTATTTATTTTACAAGACCTAGTTTAGCCTTTACCCCATTAAAAGAAACCTATGTCAAAATTTGAGATTTTGCAACAATAGTTCAAGAGCATTGCCTTCATGGTAGGGCATATGAAGGTTCATGCTAAACAACAAGAATAATTTTTAATTATGTGGTTGTCTACCTATATTGAAATGAAAAGTATGTTAGTCATGAAACATGATTTAAATTTGGTGAAAATGAACAAAACAAATATTAATAACTTGAAAAAGGCTAAGAATCTAGGTGTGATAACATATGTAAAGTTTAAGGAGAAGGTGAAAACAATCTTAAACTTATAGTGAAATCTCCATCCTATCCATCATTAGTTATGTATAACATCTATTTTCTAATGACTTTAAGTGTGAAGTCCATGTATCTCTTGTGTAAGAAGTTAATTAGGATAATTGTTGTTCAAAAAAAATTTATGTATTTTGGTTTTGTTGCATCAAATCTTTTCATTTGACACTTCCATTTGCACTTGAACCCCTTTATTCCCCACTCAAACTAGAGTATATAATCAACATGCATTTTGTTATATGCATTCATTGTAGGCATGTTTGCATTAAGAGCTATTTCAAACCTCTCAATCTTGGGCATTTTGAACATGTCCTCCCCAAATAACTTGAGTCATTAAGTAGGTACTCATAATAATCATTAGTATGAACAAAAAACTGGTGTGAAATCCTATATAGCTATGATTACTACAATATGGACACATCATCAAAGTTGTTAGGATACACAAGATCCAAATATATGAATAGCTTGTGGTGGTCAAGAATCACAATATTGTTCATGGCATACATCTTCTTCTTCACATTGAACTAAGTTTTATGGGCATAGGTGTTATAGGGCTTTCAAATTTTGACCAAGGTGTCATTAATAAATTCAATGCATCTTAAGAACTTTGGAATCTATTTAGCTAAAGTTGTCCTTTCCTAAACTATGGGTTAGTGGATTTCATTGGCCAATGTAGCATTGATGCATGCTTCAAAGAAAATTGCATCGTCACATACATTAAATTTGACCTAATTCCACATAAATGAATCAAACATCATTGTGTTGTCATGTTTCATGTATAGGATAAACCCTAAAAGGTGTTGCTTCACATTGCACTTTGATAAACACCTAGCTAGAATGTGCACCTCATTTGTAAATCTTGTGTTGCTTGTGATTGTGAAGACCACGAACGATGCCAATTCCTTAAACACCTTAAATATAATGTTGGTCAAGATTTAAAACAATGTTGGAGTTGCTTGCATCATACACAACATGTCTTGAACACCAACATCAAAATCCATTGAGCTCCCAACATCCTCATCCAACTCACTTGCAATGAAAAAATCAAAATAGTTAACAATAGCCATTATCAAATGAAAACATATGTTGTTTTCCATCTTCATCTTATCAAACAATTCTTCATTGAAATTCAAGGATGAATTCCAACTTTCATTTGAAAAAGAGGAACTTGGAAAAGCCATTTGTGAAAATGAAAATGAGATAGACTTTGGGTGATGATTTTTTTTAAAACCTCCCAAACATGTTGAAAAAATTCATAAACCCCTTTTAAATCAATAAACCCTTTAAATTTTTTGTTGACTACACATATGACAAAAATTTATTTAAACCTTTTGTTGATTTCCCACATGCCAAAAAAAAAACCTAAATAACTCATTAACATGCACACTTTGTTGCCTTCCCCACATGTCAAAAATAGTAATTTCAACAACCCATTAACCCACACATTTTGTTGATTTCCCACATGCTAAAAACAATTGCTCAAACCACCCATTAACCCACACATTTTTTTGATTTCCCACACATCAACCATAAAACTTTGCCATTAAAATAACATCAATGTTAATGGTTGACATGTTTAAAACCTTGTTTTTTGAATGGCATTTGTGTGTCACCAAATAACTAATTGCCTTATATATATAATTCCACATCTTATTTTAGTTTAAATAATAATCTATTCAATTCATCTATCTTAAAACAAAACCATCCAATAAAATAGAAAAAAAAATTGTGATGAATAACAAAATCAGTATCCATAAACTATGGACAATAAAAAGAAAATAAATAACATAATACATATGCAACATCATTTTAAGGGAAAAAATTTATGGCTAGTTGAAATTATGGATCTATCAAGATATCAAAATGCAAAAATTCACTCCAATAACCATGTTTATTGGAGATGTGTAAGATAATTTGAAACGTAAGGCATCTTTAATTATTTTCAATATCAAAATATTCATTCATATATATCAACGTGTTCATTTCTAGATTATATTCAATATAAGTACATCAAGTAATTTTGATGAAACTATGTGCAAGAATGATATACAATAATTAAACTAGAAATCTTCACTATTAATTTAACAAATGCATTGTGTAAGTTTTTTTTCAAAAATGTATTATAAAAGTTCAAACTTTCCATGATTTTAATTATAACCTTGATAAAATTCAAAAAAGGTCTTTCACATTAGTGGTAGTGGGAATCATAAATTTTTTTCCAAACTTTCCATGCCTTGACAAAAGGGAATCAAAGTTTAATTACAAAATGTGAATACACAAAAGTGAATTCATAACTATGATTCCAATTCAAATAATTTCAAACTATAATTATTGACATTATGTATGTGTATAAAAACTTTATTTTAAAAATTAAACTAAACTAAATAGGTTGGTTTAATTCAAAACCATTCCTAATCTAGACAAGTTCATTTTCGAAGGAACCATATATTTCATTTCATAAAAGTGTTAAAATTTCATCATGCAATACCTAATCTTTTTCATCTAAAAGAAGTAACATCCCAAATATCTTGTAGCAACAATTGAAAAACTTATAAGTATCCAAGTTTTTGACTTAACAAATTTTCAATTACATTTTTTCAATGCTCATTATTAAAATATACATTTAAAATTATAAAATTCATGTTTATAAAAATGTTCACAATTTGACAATTTGCAAGATTACAAACTTTCATTAATATTTTTAATAAAATTAAAATTTTCTTTCTTGTTCCTTTTGAAAGCTATCCAATTTTTTTGGTAGTCATAATGGCTTTATTGACAACATTGTTAAACACATCATGGGAATGAAACAACATTAAAAATAAAATAAAATTATCACATAATGCAATTTGAAATTCAATTGTAACACCACACCTACAATCACAAAGCCTTTTGATTGTTATAATTCATGAAATTTTTTTTATAACCAATTAATCTAATACAAACCTCTTAAACATAATTCCTAAGTAATGTTTCCTTATTGTTTTCTCAAGTTTTTTTACTCAATCTACAAAAAAAAAGAAAAGGACGTTGATTTTTTCCAACTTAGAGATTTTGTGCCTCACCTTTCTTCATGTTATAAGTGTGGAGGGAACCCTTTTCATTTACCTTGGAATTGTTTTCCTCCACTCAGATAGTTTCATACAAATCATAGTTAATAGCCAAGATTTTCAAGGCACATCAATTAAAGAGTAAAATTTCTCATTTGTAAATCTTTTACATAAGACACTTCGATCGGCTCCAAAATGTGTTTCACACCAACAACCTTTAGACAAAAAAAATGTCAAAACTAAGAAAAAGCCAAAAAATTAACACATTCATTGTTTAGTAATTGTTTTCAAGGTTGAACTTGCCCACGAAGGTTGTCAAAAAAAATCTACATGACATATCTTTGACTTCTTATGTTTGTGAAAAACATGAAAGGATAACATTTGTAAACATTAATTGAAGATTACAATCTTTTACTACAATGCACATACTATTGAAAATAAGAGTGCTTCCTAATTGTACAAGTAGGTGATTTGCTTAACCTCTTTTTCTATTTTGATCATGCTTTGGAAACTCAAGTACATTTGTAATCCTATGATACCTTACAATTGTATCACTATTTATTATGTTTTGTATTTTGGTATTCTCATTTTCAATAGTTTAATTTTCAATGGTACATTTTGTAGTAATCAAAGCAAATTGCAGATCTGATTGTGTTTTTCTTGCCGTCTTACATGATTGGAACTAATCTTAAGTAATAATGATTTTATTCTTGGATTTATCATTTCTATGTTAAGTAATAAAGGCAATTTGAAAACCAAGAAAAGCAATTTGTGGTTTGATCCCCATGCTCCTATTACTCCAATTATATACATTGTCGAATCAATTCATATCAAATCAAAACATGATGCTGAAATTCTCAAAAACCCACCACAATATATGAATTTCAAATTGATCATATGTGGACGACTGATGCTACATCAAAAAGAAAATTAGATACAACACAAGTTTTTTGGAGAGATCATAAATCTATCCATTGTGCTTTCAAACAAATTACTCTAGACCATGTGCCCAAATTTTCATTATGTTCAATTTCATATTTAACAAGATAAACTTTAGTAACAAAGAAGCCATAAATATTGTTCTCACATTTTCAATCATTGTAGACAATACCTATTGTTTCACAATTCCATCAACTAGCACAAAGTCAATACTGCAATTAGCCACTTGTTTATATTATGGGTAAATTCAGCATTATTCATGCTAATGTTGATCCATGTTTATGATAATCCAAAGATTTGCCAATTTTGTTTACTTGATAATTTTATCCTTTCAACTGCTTTCCTTCAAAAGTTGGAAGAAAAATATATTCAAAATTTCAATAATTATATAGCTACGTTCAAGCTAACTAAGGCTTGAACATTGTCAGATAGTGGCATAAATAATTCACCATATTTATGCAACTTACAATACTTTGCAAATAATTACCTCTTACCGTTCTTCACCTGGACATATATCTATTGTTTTCTTTAGACTGTACAAAACCACCTTAAAATCCCATTAAAAACCATATATACAAAATTTGAAAATTTTGCTTAGCTGAATAAGCCCAGTACCATTGAGGTGCATTCTGACTCAGAAACTTGAGTCAAGACATGGAAGAGGCAAGATACATGCCTGATACTTTGATGGGCGATGCATGAAGTGGATGAGTGGAAGAAAGAACTCGTGTCTGTTGTCACCTTAAAATCTGGCCATTGTCTTTGGACTCAGCAACATCTCTCTTGAAAGCATTATCCGTATCCAGAGGAACCTGCAAACATGTGACAATTGCCAAACAGCAACAAAGCTTCTTTCTTAATTACATGACATCAGGGGAAATCATTGCAAGGAATGCTAATCACTGAATCATTTCAGGGAGGGATATACTCAAGGTTTTGGAAATTACTTTGTTTCACTGTGAAGTACTGCGAAGTACTCTGTTCCAGTATTGCAAGGTTGTGCACTACACACACAAGTTACACAGCTGGCCATCCCTAAGCAGCAGTTGTCTTGTAGGTACAACAATTGTCATTGTAAAGGGACAAATCTATCAGATTGCAGAGAGAACTCATAAAAGGACTTTGAAGGTGAGCTTTGTGGAGGTTCCAGCTAAGACCAAAATGAACACAACAAGGATAAGTGCAGTCTTAACCTTGTGAGTTACTTTGTGCTGTCGCCTTTGCTGTGAATAGTACCGACTAGCTGCTGTGGCTCCTCGCCGACTTCATCAGCTCCTGATGGTGACTGTAGATAAGCATATAATAACTTGCCCCAGTATTCAGACAAACAATTACAAGTTATAACAATTCTGCATCCTGAGTTTCTGTCACATTTCCAGAAGCAACACAAAGACACAATCATGATGTTGGCTAGCTAGCACTCCAGAAACACATACATCTTATTGTAAAGGAACCAGACAAATCCATCAGCAAGAACTCTGGAAATCAAAATACCAAGCTCCATGAATCTGGCTGCACACCAGTTGAGGTCCATCTTGGGCCTCTTTCCCACTGCTAAGTTAGTTGTGGCACAAATTAGAACTCCTACTTCACAAGTGCCAAGACAATGTAATATCACAAAGGAGAGAGCTGTCCTTACTTACAACAACCCACAAAAGTGAGACAAGGTTGGAAGACAGGCATCACCCACCAGCCATGTATGAAGTGCCAAAAGTAATAAAAAGAGTATCTGGTACATCCCTGTGCTTGCCAACTTGACTGGCAAATCAGAACTGCAGAGAGCTACATTCCTAGTATACAATTCACATACCTTGATGAGTGTCAACTGCAACAGCTGACAAAGCAATCTTCTCAATGATGCTCTTAACCTGGACTGGAAGAAAGTGGACAAAGACTATTCCAAAGATTACAAACTGAGGACCTTCACTCAAGTCTACAATCTTGTACACAAAAGGCACACCAATCTTGTACATTACACAGCACTGTTCTTCTGGAAAATACAGTCCTGGAGGCTGCAGATATCCTATGAAAAAATCTACAGATTTCAGTCACTCCCTTTCTGATCAGTGATGAAGCCCATCCTTTGCAAATCCAAAGGGATGATGGTGAATGTAGTTCTCTATGCAACTGCAAGAGTAGCCTGTATACAAATGCGAGCCAGAGGTTAGGGCCACAACAAGGTTTCAGTTTTGGGCATGTGTAGACCAATTCACTGAAAAAAAGATCACTATTAAAACATGACCACCATCCCAAGAACTGGAGTTGAAGTCTCCAATGTTTCTGCAAAAATTGAATTTTGTACACACAGTAGAAGAGACTTAGGCTGAGCAGCTAAAGGATCTCCAATATAACCAATGGGACTGTCATCAACAAGCTTGAATAGTTACCTGTGGTTTGAAGGTAGAGTTAATCTCCTACAAGCAATGTCAAGCCTTGATGTTGAGGTCCAGGACCTCTTTCACTTTGAATTTTTTGGATTTGCTTCTCTTCCTGAAAACAGTCATCAGGGAAACCAAGCCTGTCTTTGGAGGTTGAGCCTTGTCAATCTCCTGTTGCTGCACCAGGTTCCTCATGAACTCCAATACAGCCTGTCAGATCTAACCATGTTAGCAACTCCAGATAACCCTAGTTCAATGAATACAGAAAGTCCCATCTTCATACACAAAGTAAGCAAAGCATGTATTTCAACTTTGCCCAGACTTGCAAAAACAAATTGCAAGACATATCTTCTTACATGATAGGAAAAGCCTATTTATATGGCTGCTTGGTATGCATGGAACACTTAGAAGGTGGGTAACAACTGCAGTTAGAAACTCTGATATAAAGCAGGCAACTCAATGAGCTGATAGCAGAAAACATATAGCATTCTCAAATCCCACTTCCAGACTGCCAAAGGAGTGCACACATTCATTGGCAAGTTGAGGATCACGTACCTCCTTCCCTTGCTCTGCAACTTCCCGTGGAGGTATACGCAATGGATTGCCATCCAGAGCAAGCTTCTGGAGGCCAGTCAACATGCTGAAGGAATCTGGGAGCACTGTGATATGGTTGAAGCTGATGTTCAAGTCTTGCAAGCTCTGCAGATTACCAATTGAGCTTGGAAGCTCCCTTAGCTCCGTGAAGTTGGATGATACATCAAGTCTCCTCAAATTTGGTAAAAAACAGAGACTTTGAGGAACACTCTCCAAGTGGTTGAAGTGCACATCCAAGTCTGTTAAATTGGTGAGAGAAGATATGGTGGTCGGTAAGCTCTTGAGGCTGTTGAGATGCACAGAAAGCCGCTGCAATGACTTTAGGTGGCCCACTGCCTCAGGCAATGCCTTCAACTGATTGAAGTCCGCATTTAATTCAACAAGTGATGTGCACAGGCCAATTGTCCATGGCAGCTCCTCGATGGAGTTCTTCTGGATGTTCAAAGTGGTCAAGTTGGTAAGGCATCCAAGAGCCTCTGGCAACCCCTTGAGCTGATTTGACTGCACATCAAGGAAGGTGAGTCTTGAAAGCTCTCCAATAGACTCTGGCAAGGCTTGTAACCTATTTCCTGTCAAACAGCAGAAAGTTCTCAAATTCTCAGATGATTATCCTCAGACAATTGAATTGAGCAATTGTTATTTAGCATGTCCTTGTTTGCCAACTGAGTTGTCCAAAATGCTTCCAGCCCAAGTTGGTTGAGCCCAATCTAGATGATTAATTCAGAAACTGTGAACACATAATCCTTCACGTGTTGGAAGACGGTGGAAAGTTGTTCCCAGCAACTGTGTGACCAAACAACAACAAAGCCACTCAACCAGACTTGAGAAGATCCTTGCAGACGAGACCACAGTGAGGTCAAGTCTTATATGCTAAGCCTTCTTCAGATGTTAGTGGTGTGTACAGTCCTTGTGTTGTTCAGTGTTGTGATATTCGAAGTCCCAATGCCCCCAAGAGAAGCTCCCAGTTCCAACTGCTCACTGCAAACTAGAGATGACCATATATATGACATCCCCCAAAATCTGCCAGTCAGGTGTTGCAGCAGGGGTCTCCATAAGAACTTACCTCTTAGCCCTGGTGTGCAGCCCACCTACTGGTCACACACAGGAAACCCTTGTAGAGATGACTTGGGATCCTGTGGCTTTTATACACAAGGTAAATTTCAAACATCCATTTAAGCAAAAGTTTAGCAAACACAAATCATGGCCAAGAGAACATCAATGTCCCCTGGAAAGGCTGCAACATGACAATTAGCAACAGGCTTTTGTTGCATAGATTTGTCACCTTCATTGGATCTGCTTTAGTTCTCTGTTTTTTTTTCCCTTTTGGTACCATAATTACATTCTTCCATCCATCCCAACAGGACACAAGAGTGGCATTTGCTTGGTTGCATTATTACCTGATAAGTCAAGAGACGTGAGATTTGTTAGTAGCCCTATGGACTCAGGGAGCCAGGATATCCCCTTGCTGCTGAGATTAAGACTCTCCAACTTTTGGTCTGCTGCATGCTCCAAAGTCTCCAGCAGCTGTGGTGAAAAAGAGCGGATGCCTTCCATACCATCCTCATCAACAATTTCTATCTCCAGACCTACACAAGCAAACAACCTGATTACAAGCATACCCTAAAAGAAGCATAGTACCTGCTCCCACAAAAACTTGCTCATATTGGGTTCAGCATAAACCATCTACACTTGTCAACTAAAGCTTTGACAGGAGAGGTGCACAAGCCAGAGTAGTTGGAGGACCTGGTAACCTAGAGGATGTTGCTAATGTTGTTGTGCCTCGTCGTGTGGAACTCAATGCATCATTTGATGACAGCCCTGGTGATGATGACTGCCACAACTGCTGTGGCCCTGGAGAACTCGCAGACCAAGATGAATATCTTGAATCCAGAATCTCTGAGCTTGTAGCATCTTCAGAGACAGCAGGCAGAGCATTGAACTTCTCAGATGCTGAGTGATTGCCAGCAGCATCTCGGTACTCATGCACCACACCATTGCCTACTGGGCTGTTGTTTATTGGATGAGATGCCGCACTCTGGACTCGCGATAGAAGAGCTTCATAATGGCGATGTCTTGTCTCAATCTCCATTGTGGCAATTGCCATGCGCTTGTTTGCTTGGGCCTGCACAGGTATGGGTTCTTTGTAAGGGCATGCATTGAGGAGTGAGACTTGCAACCTGTTTTGGGTGCTATGATGTAAGGAAGGGCATTTGCAGAGGAGAGAGAGTGACTGCACTGCTGCAACATACACAGAAACATACCTCTGAGCGCAGTACATCTTCACGCATTTCTTGAAAGGCTCGGAATACTGGATTGGGAACAGCTGCAGGTCTTGTCTGACTGAAAAGCTCTTCCAAGCGAGTTGCTAGCGCTGCGTCTACTCTTGCCAGCGTCTGCTCCGCAATTTGAACCTCCTCTGGACTGGGCCGGGCTGGCAGTGAGGCTTGCAGTCTCCGCATCTCGGAGATGATATCCTCGATCGATTCCATTTTCATCGCCATCTTTGCCGCACATAACCCCCCACTGTTGCAGACAGGAACGAGAGAATGGAAATGCAAAGCTCCCCCACCTGCAAGCTCGCTCGCTCGCCCGCTCTCTACGTAGAAACAGCAGTGACGCTCATATCCATGTTTACAAGACCTAACGGCATGTCGATTCTTCTCCCTCCTTCGCTAACGAAATGTCAGAAGTCTACCAGATTTCAGAGCAACCGGGATCGTCTTCTTCGTCTTCCCTGCAAATGGTTGGAAGTCTTTTGCCAGCCACAATGTGTCGGCCTTCAATGGAGCAGCAGCACCAGCGTCTGTGTGATGATCTTGTCGTCAAATTCAGAAGCAGAGCTGCACGTCGCATTGAGGCAGAGAAGGTATGGCGACAAAAGAAATGTCCATTTGCATCCAAATGCTCAAAATCACAAGGCGAACAAACTGCACTGCCGACGAGATGCCTTCCGATCAACAGACTCGGACAGTGAACAGAGGAACAAACGATCCCTGTTCGCCGGAAATGGACAAAATGGAAAGAATTGAATCATGAGAGCAACTCCACGACAGCTAGAAACAGAGAGTTCGCGGGCCAGCGGAAAAACAGTCTGACATCCGAAAGATCAAAAACTTGGGCAGGACTCTAAAAAATTCGAGAATCAAAGAGAAGAATTGAGGCAGCGATGAGTAGCGGCGACAGTTCTTGACATCGGAATTTCTACAACAGGACTCTGTAGAAAGACACAGAAGAATCGGCAGACAAGCGTAACACAAAGTACTGATTCTCCTCTAAACGTGCGGATCAAGAACTCGTTGACGCAAAACCCAACGGCTTCCGATGAATCAAGTGGCAAAGACTACTTCTCCGGAGAAACACATCCAAAAATAAGTAAAAATGAACTGCTCAAGAGTAGTACCAGTATTATTCGCCCAGACAGAAAGATTCCCGAGAAACAGTTAAGATTGCTGGAATTTTTACCGGATTGCAACGAAGAAAATAGCGGGCTCCAAATCAAACATAAGAGCAGAGAACGAAGAGATGGCAAGAAGAGAGAGGAAAGAAAAGAAGGAATAGCTTCCAAACACCACCGAAATATACAAATCTTGTCCAAAAACAACCCCCCGTCCCCCCCCCAAAAAAAGAACACAGGCAACAGAGGACGCCAATTAAGAGCCGTATAGCAGCAGTTAAGTAAAATTCTCGCAAAACGATGGAAGCGAAAAGGGGAGATTACTGCAGAGAAGCGACAACAGACTGGGAACCCAGCGCAACACAGCCATCGCTGGTCAGGGCGTCACAGCGAGGAAGACGATCTCACAACCGTCAGATGGGAGAACCAATCCAACGGGCGATAATATTTAGCTCACAGGAAGAAGCCAAGCTATGTTCTAGATGCTTCGTCATCGTTTTAATTATTATTATTATTATTTCAAATTTGCAAACTTTGCCATTTTCCTTCCTATTAAAATAAATATAAATATAATAACAACAAACCCCCACCAAAACCCCTCTTTAGATCTTGGTTCCCAATTTCTCATTTTCCAAAACACCTAATAATGATCCCATTTTTTTCCTTAGTTTTCTTGATTGCACACAATATGTCTTTACAACCCCAATAATTTATATATATATATATTATTATTATTTTATGTACCCCAAATGAAACCCCTACTTGTTATTATTTTTGTGGAATTTTTTTTTTCAATTTTGGATCATAATTTAAATACCTGAGATATCAAATGGTAATGCAATAAATGATCTCACCAAAAGAAAACCATGAAACTCATGAAGTCGACACATGCACATGTAAGGAAAATAAAAGTAATAATAATAATATTTATTTATTTATTTATTTATTTATAATTAGGAAAAAAGGTTGTGAAGTTAGAGAGACAAAAAGGAAGCCTAATCTTTTGTTTTTTGTGGTTTTGTTAATTGCTCCCCCCATTAGGATCAATTAGAATGTGTCAAGGTTGGATGCACTCCTTAAGGGATATGGTGTTCCTTTCTACTACCTTCATGCCATATACACATATTTGTGTTAATTGTATCACATATATGACAAGAAGTAATTTTTGCTATCATATTAAAGTGTGGTGTGATGCACATTGTATGTCCTCATAATCGATGCCATCACTAAACTCACTTTGATATCAACTATCATGTTTCTAAACCCCAATTCAATTTGGTGGGGCTTCTTCACCTTGGTTAACCTATCCTCGATCAAATAGGTCTTGTAGTTAAGTAACTAGGTAGGAAAATAGGTGTTACTAGGTAAGTAGATGCATTTAGTTAGACATAAACATGTCCCTTTTGAAATTATCCTCATGGTAGCATAGATAGGCTAATGAGCCAACAATTAAACTCCCCCAAAAAGGGATGTGTGTTCATTCCCCTACCACTTTCAACCCTAGATGTTCAAAAAGTTTAGGTAGCCTTTCACCTAGTGCCCTTATAATTGTTTTTAGGGACCTTCATTTGGTTTGGGGACCTTCGTTTGGTTTGAAACAAGTGAATAAACATCTCCCAAAGCCAAGTGGTCAAAAAATAATGTAATTTACTCTTTTGTGAATGTATAGATATCATTTTACGTGTAATGGAAATACATAAACATGCATTATTACAAAATGTGGGTGCAGTTCACTAATCCTTGTTCACTAAACTAATGAATTTATTGCTTTTTTAGCGGTCTTTGTTCACTACAAGTAGTGAATTCACTCAAAATTCAGTGAAATCATTTAACGTATGAGGACACCTTAACTAATGAATTTATTGCTTTTTCATTTGTCTTTGTTCACTACAACTAGTGAGTTCACTCAAAATCCAGTGAAATCATTTAACGTATGAAGACACCTTAACTAATGAATTTATTGATTTTTCATTTGTCTTTGTTCATTACAACTAGTGAATTCACTCAAAATTCAGTGAAATCATTTAACATATAAGAACACCTTAATTAATGAATTTATTGCTTTTTCATTTGTTTTTGTTTACTACAACTAGTGAATTCACTCAAAATCCAGTGAAATCATTTAACGTATGAAAATACCTTTTGTTATAACGATGTCAAACTTGATACACAAAATAATATCCCTTTTATTATCAAACAATGTGAAGTTTATTTCACATAATTCTATTTAAAGCAATGAACACATGTACACAAGCACAATTTGCCTTTTAAAAACTAAATAATAATTGTTTAAAATGCTCAACAATTAATATCTCTTTATAGAGATAAGTGAATAGCCATTGCCAAGCTCAAAGAAGCAAATGAAAAGGAGAAATATTTTGGCATAGGGGAATTTTGAAACCCATTGATGAACACAAGAATCCCTTCTCTAAATGGAAGGTAGGTTTAAAGCCAACAACAAGTTTTAAAAACCAATTGTTGAGTTTTAATATGTCATTAAACAATTCTCACTTAGGCAATGTTTTACTTAGAAGTCATCTTTTGAACTATTTAGGTGTTCATTCACCCATGGGTGTTTAGTGATAGATGATTCTATATATACCTTAGTTGCTTTTGAATCCTCAAAGCTCCAAAGCAAGTTGTAATTTGGTTGTATTTTTGACATATAGATCATCTATTTGGAAATTGAAATGCTACATTAAAAATTTCAAGGGGATTTTTTAGTTCTTATTTTTTCCACTTAGATTCTCTAGGAGATATTTATGCTGACTCAAAAGTTTTATTTATTTATTTATTTATTTATTTAGGCTTGGATTTTGACCACTAATGTATTGGTGAAAAGGGAAGGCATGGGAGACAAGTGTTATTAAGGCCCCATTTAAGAATGCCAAACTTGCCTTGGCTTTTTCTAATGGGGCTTTTGCTAACATGTACCTATTGAGTATAAAACAATTCCAAGGAGCTTTCTTGTACAACATGCCACAATCCTTGCAATTCATATTTAGAGCTTAACTTGGGCTGATGTTAAGCTTGCATCAGACCTTGAATGAAGGGCCCCAAAATAATTAATTAATTAATTAAGGAATTCTGTAGAACTAGTAACAAATTCTTAAAACATGTCATATCAAAGGAGTGAGTAGGGTTTGGCTGATGCTGGCTTGCCACTGAACCCTAAGGTTACAAAAAAAAAAAAAAAAAAAAAATTTTAAAAAATTAAAAAAAAAAAAAAAAAAAAAAAAAAAAAAAAAAAAAAAAAAAAAAAAAAAAAAACAAAAAA